>ENA-UOVV01000011-UOVV01000011.1-compost-metagenome-genome-assembly--contig:-NODE-11-length-325758-cov-35.552393_pt1 | contig 325758 bp, 314 predicted proteins | sample MGYA00238155_ERZ761577 | MGnify/ENA primary metagenome ERZ761577 (study PRJEB28898, sample SAMN06268775) | compost metagenome | isolation source: Emeryville, CA | place: USA:Emeryville, CA | collected...
ACAACACCTATCGAATCACACTCCCCTCACCCGCGCAAAGGTCTCCATGCTGAGCTTGTCGAAGCATGAGCCCGTCGAGCCATGAGCCGCGGGTGCCGTGCCCCTGGATCGCCACGCCCCTGCGGGGCTCGCGATGACGACTCCTGCGTCATTGCGAGGAGGCGCAGCCGACGACGCAATCCAGGACCCGGCACCGGTGCCCGGGAGCGCCCCGCGCTGCGGGCCTGCCGATGACGTCCGGCCGTCTCAGGCGGCGAGGCTGTCGAGCTCCTTCACCAGGGCCTCGCCCATGGCCTCGGTAGAGACCAGGGTGCAGCCCGGGGTCATGATATCGCCGGTGCGGATGCCGCGGCCCAGCACGTTCTGCGCCGCCTTCTCGATCAGGTCGGCGTCCTCGGCCAGGTCGTAGGAGTAGCGCAGGGCCATGGCGAAGGAGAGCAGGGTGGCCAGCGGGTTGGCCTTCTTCTGCCCGGCGATGTCCGGCGCGGAGCCGTGCACCGGCTCGTAGAGGGCCTTCCGCTTGCCCGTCTCGTCGACCGCGCCCAGCGAGGCCGAGGGCAGCATGCCGAGCGAGCCGGTCAGCATGGCCGCGCAGTCGGACAGGATGTCGCCGAAGAGGTTGTCGGTGACGATGACGTCGAACTGCTTGGGGTTGCGCACGAGCTGCATGGCGCAGTTGTCGGCGTACATGTGCGAGAGTGTGATGTCGTCGTTGCCCTCGGCGTGCAGCTTCGTCACCTCGTCGCGCCACAGTACGCCCGTCTGCATGACGTTGGCCTTCTCGACCGAGCAGACCCGGTGGTCGCGCTTGCGCGCCAGGTCGAAGGCGACCGAGGCGACGCGGCGGATCTCGCCGGTGGTGTAGACCTGGGTGTCGACGCCCTTGCGCTCGCCGTTCGGCAGGGTCTCGATGCCGCGCGGCTCGCCGAAGTAGACGCCGCCGGTCAACTCGCGCACGATCATGATGTCGAGGCCGGAGACGACTTCCGGCTTGAGGGTGGAGGCCTCCACCAGCGCCTCGAAGCAGAGCGCCGGGCGCAGGTTGGCGAAGAGCTGCATCTCCTTGCGCAGGCGCAGCAGGCCGCGCTCGGGCTTCTGGGCGAAGGGCAGGGCGTCCCACTTCGGCCCGCCGACGGCGCCCAGCAGCACCGCGTCCACCTCCATCGCCCGGGCGAGGGTCTTGTCGGCCAGCGGCGCGCCGTAGGCGTCGAAGGCCGCGCCGCCGACCTTGTCCTCTTCCACGTCGAAGGTGACGGCCCGGCGCTTGTCCATCCAGTCGATCACCCGGCGGACCTCCGCCATGACCTCGGGGCCGATGCCGTCACCCGGCAGGATCAGCAGGCTCTTGTTGGATGCCATGGCGGCTCTTTCCCCTCTTCTTCGACGGCTGGATCACGCGGGCTTCTGCCCTAGCCGAAGGACTGCGCCCGGACAAGGGCGGGGGCTGCATGGAAGCCATCCCCGACCCCGCAGCGCCGCTTCATCGCCCTTCGATCACCGCGGCCGCGGCGGCGAGCCCGGTCTCCCAGGCGCCGTGGGCCGAGGCGGGGCTGGTGAGCGAGCAGGCCTCGCCCGCGAAGAACAGCCGCCCCTCGTGGGGCGTGGCCAGCAGGCTGCGGGCGTCGTTCGGCCCGGGACCGCCGTGGCCGGGCAGAGCGTAGGAGTAGGCGCCGCGGGAGAAGGGGTCCTCGCCCCAGCGGCTGACGGCGATCGGCGAGAGGGCCTTGCGGACGTCGCTGCCGAAGACCGCCGCCAGCTCGTCCAGGACGAAGGCGACCATGGCCTCCGCCCCGGCGTGCTCGAGCTCCTGGGAGAGGTGGCCGCCCATGAAGGCGTCGACGATCGGTCGGCCGAAGGGGTGCAGGTGGACGTGCAGCGCCTCGGCCTCGTCGTGCCGGGTGTGGATCTGCCGGTCCTCGGGCGGTCCGAAGGGGGTGCCGGACACGGCGAAGAAGACCTTGTTGTCGGAGCCCAGCCGCAGGCCGTCGAGGGCGCGGGCCTGGGGCTCCGGCAGGGCCGGCAGGATGCGCGGCCGCCCGCTCGCGAGCAGCGCGATCGGCACGCTCACCACCACGGCATCGACGGTCAGGCTGCCGAAACCGCCGGAGAGGCGGACGACCTCACCGCCGAGGTCGATGGTCTCGACGGCGCAGGAGAGGCGCAGGGGCAGGCCCTCGGCGAGCCGCTCGAAAAGGCGTCCGTAGCCCTCGGCCAGCCGCCAGTTGACCTCGGTCTCCGCCGCGCGTGCCTGGTCGGCGGCGGAAATCTCCGCCAGCGGGCCGCCCCAGACCCAGCCGAAGACGGCCTCCATGTAGGGCCGCCAGGGGCTGTCCGGCGGCAGCAGGTCGGCCAGCGAGGCGTCGCGGCCCTCGGCGAGGGAGGCGGCGCCCGCCTCATAGAGCGCCTCGAAGGCGTCCCGGAGATCCCGGAACCGGGCATCGCCGAGCCTCGCGCGGCTCCAGTCCTGGGCCCAGACCTTGGCGTATTCGTCGACCGTCAGCCCGGCGTCGCGGGCCACGGCCACCAGCGGGTTGCGGTCGGCCGAGTGCAGCCAGGCACAGCCCATGTCCAGTGGCACGCCGCCGGCCGCCGGCGGGGCGTCGATGGTCCAGGCCCGGCCGCCGACCCGGGACCGGGCCTCCAGCACCTGCACCGTCCGGCCCGCCGCCAGCAGGCGGCGGGCGCAAGCGATGCCGGCCGAGCCGGCGCCGACGACCGCGACCTGGACGTCGGCGACGGTCATCGGGCGCTACTCAACGACGAGCCTCAAGCAGGGGTGCCGCCGGCGTCGTAGTGCCAGGGCTGGCCTGCCCGCTGCTTCGCCTCGAAGGCGTCGATCGAGGCGCCGCGCTGCATGGTGATGCCGACGTCGTCCAGCCCGTTCAGCAGGCAGTGCTTGCGCCAGGGGTCCATCTCGAAGGAGACGGAGCCGCCGTCCGGGCCGGTGATCGTCTGCTTCTCCAGGTCGACGGTGATCACCGCGTTGGCCCCGCGCGAGGCGTCGTCGAGCAGCTTCTCGACGTCCTCCTGCGGCAGCACGATCGGCAGCACGCCGTTCTTGAAGCAGTTGTTGTAGAAGATGTCGGCGAAGGAGGTGCCGATGACGCAGCGGATGCCGGCGTCGAGCAGCGCCCAGGGGGCGTGCTCGCGCGAGGAGCCGCAGCCGAAGTTGGGGCCGACCACCAGGATCTTCGCGTCCTTGTAGGCCGGCTGGTCGAGCACGAAGTCCTTCGGCGTGCCGTCCTGGTGGTGGCGCAGGGCGTAGAACAGGCCCTCGCGCAGGCCGGTGCGCTTGATGGTCTTCAGGTAGCGCGCCGGGATGATCATGTCGGTGTCGACGTTGACCAGCGGCAGCGGCGCGGCGACGGCGGTCAGTGTGGTGAACTTGTCCATCTCGTCTCTCCTCTCGCGCCCGTCAGGACAGGAATTCGCGCACGTCGGCGATGTGGCCCTTCAGGGCCGCCGCCGCGGCCATGCCCGGGCTCACCAGATGGGTGCGCCCGCCCGGGCCCTGCCGGCCCTCGAAGTTGCGGTTCGAGGTGGAGGCCGCGCGCTCGCCCGGCTTCAGCTTGTCGGCGTTCATGGCCAGGCACATGGAGCAGCCGGGCTCGCGCCACTGGAAGCCGGCCTCGAGGAAGACGCGGTCCAGCCCCTCGCTCTCCGCCTGTTCCTTGACGAGGCCGGAGCCGGGCACGACCAGCGCCTGGACGCCGTCGGCCACCTTGCGCCCGCGGGCGATCTGCGCGGCCTCGCGCAGATCCTCGATGCGCGAGTTGGTGCAGGAGCCGATGAAGACCGTGTCGATCTTGATGTCGGTCAGCTTCATGCCGGGCGTCAGGCCCATGTACTCCAGGGAGCGGGCGATGGCCTTGCGCTTTGCCTCGTCGCGGCCGGCGTCCGGGCCGGGCACCACGGCGCTGATCGGCAGCACGTCCTCGGGGGAGGTACCCCAGGTGACCTGCGGCTCGATGTCCGCGACCGACAGCGTCACCTCCTTGTCGTAGGTGGCGCCGGCGTCGGACGGCAGGGTCTTCCAGTAATTGATCGCCGCTTCCCACTGCCCGGCCTTGGGGGCGTAGGGGCGGCCGCGGATGTAGTCGAAGGTGGTCTGGTCGGGGGCGACCAGCCCGGCGCGGGCGCCGCCCTCGATCGACATGTTGCAGACCGTCATGCGACCTTCCATGGAGAGCGCGCGGACCGCGGGGCCGGCGTACTCGATCACGTGGCCGGTGCCGCCGGCGGTGCCGATCTTGCCGATGATGGCCAGGATCAGGTCCTTGGCAGTCAGCCCCGGCGGCAGGTCGCCGTCCACGTTGATCCGCATGGTCCTGGCCGGACGCTGGTAGAGCGTCTGCGTCGCCAGGACGTGCTCGACCTCGCTGGTGCCGATGCCGAAGGCGAGGGCGCCGAAGGCGCCGTGGGTGGCGGTGTGGCTGTCGCCGCAGACGATGGTCATGCCCGGCAGGGTCATGCCCTGCTCGGGGCCGATGACGTGGACGATGCCCTGGCGGATGTCGTTCATCGAGAAGATCGGCACGCCGAAGTCGGCGGCGTTCTTCTCCAGGGTCTCGATCTGGATGCGGCTCTGGTCGTCTTCGATCCGCTTGTCCCGGTCGATGGTCGGCACGTTGTGGTCGGGCACCGCGATGGTCGCATCGGGCCGGCGCACCTTGCGGCCGGCGGTGCGAAGGCCCTCGAAGGCCTGGGCGCTCGTGACTTCGTGCACGAGATGCCTGTCGATGTAGAGCAGGCAGGTCCCGTCGTCCTGCTGCTCCACCACGTGGGCATCCCAGATCTTCTCGAACAGCGTGCGCGGCTTGGCCACGGCCTCTCCTCCTGAACTACCTGGATCGTCGCCTGTATTCTGGTTCGCCGCCCGCCTCGGCGGCACGGGCAGCGCGGCACAGTAGCGGTGCGAGGCGGCCCGGGCAATTTCCCCGGCCGCGCAGATGCCATGCGCAGGCCGGGCGTCGCCGGAAGCCGCGTCGGGCGCTCTGGCGCGCCGGGGCGAAGCGGGCTAGAGCCTCGCCCATGAACCTCGTGCGCTCCCTGGCGACGGTCGGCGGCTGGACGGCGGTCAGCCGCATCCTCGGCTTCCTGCGCGATCTGCTGATCGCCGCGGTGCTCGGCACAGGGCCGCTGGCGGACGCCTTCTTCGTCGCGCTGCGGCTGCCGAACCTCTTTCGCAGTCTCTTCGCCGAGGGGGCCTTCAGCGCCGCCTTCGTGCCGCTGTTCGCCGCCCGGCTGGAGCAGGAGGGGGCGGCGGCGGCCCGCGGCTTCGCCGAGCAGGTGCTGGCGCTCATGGCCGGTCTGCTCATGGCCTTCTGCATCCTCTTCATTCTCGCCATGCCATGGCTGATGGTGGTGGTGGCGCCGGGGTTCGGCGACGATCCCGCGCAGTACGCCCTGGCGGTCGAACTGACCCGCATCACCTTTCCCTACCTTTTTTTCATCGCCCTGAGCGGGCTGGTCAGCGGTGTGCTGAACGGCCTCTACCGCTATGCCGCGCCGGCCGCCGCGCCGGTGATCCTCAACCTCTTCCACATCACCGGCCTGGTGCTGATCGTGCCGCTCTGGCCGCAGGTTTCCGGGCAGATCCTGAGCTGGGGGGTGGCCGCTGCGGGGGTGGCGCAGCTCTCTTTCCTGCTGCTGGTCGCCGCGCGCGCGGGCATGCCGCTGTCGCTGCCGCGCCCGAGGCTGACCCCGGGCGTGCGCCGCCTGCTGGCGCTGATGGGGCCCGGCCTGCTCTCCTCGGGGGCGCTGCAGATCAATCTGCTGGTCGGCACGATGATCGCCACGCTGCAGGCCGGCGCGGTGTCCTATCTCTACTACGCCGACCGCCTCTACCAGCTGCCGCTCGCCCTGATCGGCGTGGCGCTGGGCAACGTGCTGTTGCCGCAGCTCTCGCGACGCCTGCGCAGCGGCGACGAACAGGGGGCGGTCGACAGCCTGAACCGGGGGATCGAGCTCGGCCTGCTGCTGACGGTGCCGGCCGCCGTGGCTCTGGCGGTCGTGCCCAAGACGATCATCGCCGCCCTGTTCCAGCGCGGCGCCTTCGATGCCGCCGCGACGGAGGCGACGGCCGCCGCCCTGGAGATCTACGCGCTCGGCCTGCCGGCCTTCGTGCTGATCAAGATCCTGCAGCCGCCCTTCTTCGCCCGCGAGGACACCCGGACCCCCCTGCGCTTCGCCCTGCTGGGGGTGGTCATCAACCTGGCCGGCAGCCTGTCGCTCTTCTGGGTCATCGGATTCCTCGCCCTGCCGCTGGCGACCATCGTCTCGTCCTGGGTGACGGTCGGCCTGCTGCTGACGGGCCTGCACCGGCGCCGCTTTCTGCGGCCCGACCGGCGGCTGCGCCGGCGGCTGCCGCGGGCCCTGCTGGCAAGTGCCGCCATGGGGTTCGCCCTCTACGCCGTCGACGTCGCCGCGGAGGGGTCCGCCTGGATCCACGGGGAGCGGCTGCCGCTGCTCGCGCTGCTCGTCGCCTCCGGCCTCGTGGCCTTCGGGAGCTTCGCGTTCGCCTTCGGGGCGGTGCGGCGGAGCGACTTCGCCCTGCTGCGCCGGCGGCAGGGGCCGTCGGGTTCCTGAGGCCGGCCCCGGCCCCGCAACCTTGACCGGGGGCGCCTGCGGCAGCGATAACCGCCCGCCGTCCGTCACGACGGCAGCACGAGTCACAGCGACAGAGCGATGAAGCGCATCTTCTCCGGCGTCCAGCCGACCGGCAATCTCCACCTGGGCAACTACCTGGGTGCCATCCGCAACTTCGTGACGCTGCAGGACAGCTACGACTGCATCTACTGCGTCGTCGACCTGCACGCGATCACGCTGTGGCAGGAGCCGGCCGCGCTCAGGGCCCAGACCCGGGAGGTGACGGCGGCCTACCTTGCCGCCGGCGTCGATCCCAAACGCTCGATCATCTTCAACCAGAGTCAGGTGCCGGCCCATGCCGAGCTCGCCTGGATCTTCAACTGCGTCGCCCGGATCGGCTGGCTGAACCGCATGACGCAGTTCAAGGACAAGGCCGGCAAGCACCGGGAGAACGCCTCGGCGGGGCTCTACGTCTATCCGAACCTCATGGCGGCCGACATCCTCGCCTACAAGGCGACCCACGTGCCGGTGGGCGAGGACCAGAAGCAGCACCTCGAACTGACCCGGGACATCGCCCAGAAGTTCAACAACGACTTCAAGGTCGACTTCTTCCCTGTGATCGAGCCGCTGATCATGGGGGCGGCCACGCGCGTCATGTCCCTGCGCGAAGGCGACAAGAAGATGAGCAAGTCCGATCCGTCGGACATGAGCCGCATCAACATGACCGACGACGCGGACGCGGTCGCCAAGAAGATCCGCAAGGCGACCACCGACCCGGCGCCGCTGCCGGGTCCGGAGGTGCTGGACGCGGCCGGCAACCTGCCCGAAGAGACGCGCAAGTCGCGCCCGGAGGCCTACAACCTGCTCGGCATCTACGGGGCGCTGGCCGACCACTCCCTGGCCGAGGTGCTGCAGGAGTACGCGGGCGCCCAGTTCTCCACCTTCAAGGCGGCTCTCACCGACCTCGCCGTGGCCCGCCTCGGGCCGCTGGGGGCGGAGATGAAGCGGCTGACGGCCGATCCCGGCCACGTCGACGCGGTGCTGCGCGACGGGGCGGAGCGGGCGCGGGCGATCGCCGAGCCGATCCTGCGCGAGGCCCACGACATCGTCGGCTTCCTGCGGCCCTGACACCGGCGGCGAGGGCGCCGCGGCGGCGGTGCCCTCCGTTGCCTGGACCGCGAGACTCTGCTAGTCCCCGGGCGCCCGCCACCTCCGCGCCTGCCACCCGCATGCCGTCCACCTTCAGGGGAGCGCTGCCATGACAGCCATCGTCGACATCCACGCCCGCGAGATCCTGGATTCCCGCGGCAATCCGACGGTCGAGGTCGACGTCCTGCTGGAGAGCGGCGCCAACGGCCGCGCGGCGGTGCCGAGCGGCGCCTCGACCGGCGCCCACGAGGCGGTCGAGCTGCGCGACGGCGACAAGAGCCGTTACGGCGGCAAGGGCGTGCTCAAGGCCGTGGAAGCGGTCAACCACGAGCTGTTCGAGGCGCTCTCCGGCCTGGAGGCGGACAATCAGGTCGGCATCGATGCGGCCATGATCGAGCTCGACGGCACCCCCAACAAGGCCCGGCTCGGCGCCAACGCGATCCTCGGCGTATCCCTGGCGGTGGCGAAGGCCGCTGCGGCCGAGGCCGGCCTGCCGCTCTACCGCTACGTCGGCGGCGTCTATGCCCGCACGCTGCCGGTGCCGCTGATGAACATCATGAACGGCGGGGTCCATGCGGACAATCCGATCGACTTCCAGGAGTTCATGATCATGCCGGTGGGCGCGCCTTCCTTTGCGGAAGGGCTGCGCATGGGGGCGGAGGTCTTCCACACCCTCAAGTCGAAGCTGAAGGCCGCCGGCCTCAACACCAACGTCGGCGACGAAGGCGGCTTCGCGCCGTCCCTGCGCTCCGCCAAGGAGGCGCTCGACACCATCATGGGCGCCATCGAACAGGCCGGCTACAAGCCGGGCGAAGACGTGGCGCTGGCCCTGGACTGCGCCTCGACCGAGTTCTTCAAGGACGGCAGCTATGTCCTCGAGGGCGAGGGCCGCAGCCTCGACGCTGTCGGCATGGCCGACTATCTGGCCGAGCTGTCCGCCGCCTATCCGATCGTCTCCATCGAGGACGGCATGGCCGAGGACGACTGGCAGGGCTGGAAGGCGCTGACCGATAAGATCGGCGGCAGGGTCCAACTGGTGGGAGACGACATCTTCGTCACCAACCCGGTGCGTCTCGCCGACGGCATCGCCCAGGGCGTCGGCAATGCGATCCTGGTCAAGGTGAACCAGATCGGCACCCTCAGCGAGACGCTGGAGGCGGTCCAGATGGCACGCGTCGCCTCCTACGGCGCCGTCATGTCCCACCGCTCCGGCGAGACCGAGGACTCCACCATCGCCGACCTCGCCGTCGCCACCAACTGCGGCCAGATCAAGACCGGATCCCTCGCCCGTTCCGACCGGCTCGCCAAGTACAATCAGCTGCTGCGCATCGAGGAGCAGCTGGGCGAGCAGGCACGCTATGCCGGCCGGAGCATCCTGCGCGCGTGAGGCGACCGGCCGCCGGCCCGGCCGCCGGTAGTTGTGGCGGCGCGGCCGGCGCCAAGGTTAGAATGCCTGCACGCGGCGCTTCGGCCGCGGGCGTTCGCATGAGGCCCCTCTGACCAGCGAGGACGATCGTCGGCTCCGTGTTCTGGAGTTCGCCGAGACAACGGCCGGGCTGGGCCACTGGCACTGGGATCCGCGACGGGACCTGGTGGAGTGCTCGCCCGGCGCCTGCCGGATCCACGGCCGGCCGGCTGCCTGGTCGGCTTCCAGCACCGAGGAGATCCTCGCGCGCTACCATGCCGGCGACCGGCCGATAGTCCGCGCGGCGATCGGTCGGGCGATGGCAGACGGCCGCGGCTTCTCCCTCGACCTCCGGGTGGTGCGCGACGACGGCGCCGTGCGCAACGTCCAACTCGACGCCTTTCCGGATCAGGACGAAGCGGGCGGGACCCTCGGCCTCTTCGGCCTCATCCGGGACGTGACAGAGGCGCGTCAGGCGATCATGCGCCTGCGGGAGAGCGAGAACCGCTTCCGCTCCCTCGTGGAGAACATGCGTAACATCATCTTCTGCCGCGGCGTCAAAGGCGACGGGCCCTTCGGGTACCGGGACGGCGGCTCCGTCATGTACGGGAGGGACGCGGGCATCCTCGCCGGGACCGCCGACGACAGCGGATTTGCCGATGTGCGCGCCTGGTACGAGTCGGTGCACCCCGACGACCGTCCCGCCTATCTCGACGCGGAGCGGGCGCGGAAGGAGGAGGGGCGGCCCTACCTGATCGAGTATCGCTTCCGGCATCCGAGAACGGGCCAGCTCCGGTGGGCTCGGGAGGCGGGATGGACGGTGGAGGATCCCCAGAGCGGGACCACCTGGCTCGACAGCTACATCGTGGACGTCACGACGCTCAAGGAGGCGCAGGCCCAGGCGGAGGAGGCGCGGCGGGCGGCGGAGGAAGCCAACCAGGCCAAGAGCGCCTTCTTCGCCTCGGTCAGCCACGAACTCCGCACCCCGCTCAACGCCGTGCTCGGCTTCGCGGAGATCATGGACCGACAGCTCTTCGGGCCGGTGGGCAACGAGCGCTACGCGGACTATGTCCGGTCGATCCGCGACAGCGGCAGGATTCTCCTCGGCCTCATCGACGACCTGCTCGACCTGTCGAAGATCGAGGCGGGAAAGCAGGTTCTGCGCGAGGAATGGCTGGACGTGCGGGAACTCTGCTGCGACGTGCTGCGCCTGATGGAGCCTCAGGCGGCCGCCGCGCAGCTCGTCCTGCAGCTGCGCGCCTCGGACGGCCTGCCGCTGCTCTGCGCCGACGCCCGGGCTGTCCGCCAGATCCTCTTGAACCTCCTATCCAATGCCTTGAAGTTCACGCCGCCGGGCGGCCGTGTGCTGGTCGGCGCGAAGGTGGCCCGTGACGGCGGGCTGTCGCTCACGGTCACCGACTCCGGCATCGGCATCTCGCCCGAGGACGTCCGGCGACTCTTCCTGCCCTACAGCCAGACCGACAGCTCGTTGGCCAGCCCGGCCCGCGGTACGGGGCTCGGCCTCATGCTGGTGCGCTCCCTCTGCGAGCTCCACGGCGGCTCGGCGAAGATCCGCAGCCGGCCCGGCAAGGGGACGAAGGTCTGGGCGCGCTTCCCTCAGTGGAGACTGACCGCCGCCGACAGCGTGCCGCCGCTCAGCGAGCCGGCGTCCGTTCGTCCACCCACTGCTGAATGACGGCGAGCGGCAGGTCGTTGTCCCGGTCCATCATCGGCATGTGGGAGTAGCCGGGCAGGCCGACGTCCGCGAGCCTCAGATAGCGTGCATCGGCGCCGGCGCCGGCGAGGCGCCGGTTCCAGTCCTGGATGCGGCTGTCGAGGTCGATCCAGAACTGCCAGCGGTCGAGGTAGTCGCCCATGACGGTCAGGAAGGACTGCCCGTCGAGAGACGAGGGAACGGTCTCGGCGAAGGTCGAAGGCTCGAGGCTGACGACGCAGCGTACGAGGTCGGGCTCCGAGAAGGCCAGGTCGAAGCCGAAGTGGCCACCCGAGGAGTGGGTGACGACGACACAGGGTCCGATCTTCCGGACCGCCTCGCGATAGGCGGCGGCGGCGAGCGTTTCGGTGGTGGTCCAGCGCGGCACGCACTGGCGCAGCAGGCCGTCGAGGGCGTCCACCGGGAACTTCTGGCCGGGGAAGGGGCGCCGCTGCGCATAGTCGGCCTCCATCCCGAAGCGGAAGAGCCACCAGGCCTCCTCCTCGGAGCGCATGATCGGCTTGCCGTCCCATACGCCGTCGAGGGCACAGAATCCCGAGCGGCCGCGTTCCATGCCGTCGGCGACGTAGACCGCCCGGCGCTGGCGCAGCAGCTGCTCGATCCAGCCCGGCCGCCCGTCGGGCGTGGTCTCCCAAAGGGCGCCGGTCAGGGCGCCGCCGTGGATGAGCAGCCAGGGCAGACCGACCGCATCGGCCGGCACGAAGTACTGCACGTAGCAGTGCTCGATGCCGAAGGTGCCGTTGGGATCGTAGGCGAAGTCGGGCAGGGTTGGCGCGACCTGGATGTGCTGGATCGGCAGGCCTTCGCGGTGCAGGCGCCGGCCGCCCGCGTAGAAGCTGCCCATCCTGTCGAGGACGATCGCGGTCATCGGCCGAGGACTCCGAGTGTGAGGGTGGGGAAGGCGACCAGCAGCCCGAGCAGCAGCAGCTCCATGGCCACGAAAGGCAGGCATCCGCGGAAGCAGGCGCCGATGTCGAGTTCGGGCACGGTGCCCTTGACGACGAAGACGTTCAGGCCGACCGGCGGCGTGATGGCGCCGATCTCGGTCGTCTTGGTGACCAGGATGCCGAACAGGACGGGGTCGACCCCGATCTGCTGGATGATGGGAAAGACGATCGGCATGGTCAGGAGGATCATCGACAGGCCGTCGACGAAGGCGCCCAGCACCAGGTAGGGCACCAGGAGCAGCAGCAGAACCATGGTGGGCGGCAGGTCCAGACCGGCGACGAAGCCCGCCGCCGCCTGCGGGATCTGCGTGGTGGCGAGGCCCAGGCTGAAGAGCCCCGCACCCACCACCAGCATGAAGATCGACGCCGTGGTCGTGCCGGTCTCGACCAGCCCGGTCCAGATGCTGCGTCCGGCGTTCCGCCGCGCCGCCGCCAGCAGAAGCGCCACGGCCGCACCGACCGCGGCCGCCTCGGTGGGGGTCGCCACGCCAAGGTAGATCGCGCCCATGACGATGGCGAAGAGCAGCAGGACCTCCCAGGCCCCGACGAGCGAGCGGAAGCGGGCGGAGAAGCCGCTGCGGGGCAGCCGTGCGCCGCTCGAGACCGGATCGAGCCGCGCCAGCAGATGGATGCCGATGCCGTACACGGCCGCCGTCACCAGACCCGGTATCACCGCCGCGATCAGAAGCTCGGAGAGGGAGACGCCGGTGGCGATGGAATAGATGACCAGGATGCCGCTCGGCGGGATCAGCACGCCCAGCGTGCCGCCGGCGGCCACGCTGCCGGCCGCCAGCCGCTGGCTGTAGCCGGTGCGCAGCATCTCGGGAATGGCGATCCGGGCCATGGTCGCTGCCGTCGCGACGCTGGAGCCGGAGACGGTGGCGAAGGCGGCGCAGGCGAAGACGCTGGCGACGGCGAGGCCGCCGTGCAGGTGGCCAACCCACTTCTTGGCTGCGTCGAAGGCCTTCTCTGACAGGCCCGCGGAGAAGGCGAGGTGCCCCATGAACAGGAAGAGGGGGATGATGATGAGCGCGAGTTCGGCGGTCGAAGAATAGGGGAAGCTCGACAGCAGGAACTCGGAGGCGCGCCAGCCGCGGGCGATCACCAGCCCGGCGATGCCGCAGAGGGCGAGCGCGAAGGCGATCGGCATGCCCAGCAGCAGCAGCAGGAAGAGGCCGCCGATCATCACGACGCCGCTGTCGATCTGCGAGGGATCCATCAGTCCATCTCGACCGGAGAGGCGGCGACGGGCCGGGGCGGCAGACCGCGCAGGAGGCGCTGCAGCTGCAGGGCGAACTGCAGGGTGAGCAGGGCAAAGCCCAGGGCGATCACCATGCGGCTCGGCCAGATCGGGAAGCGGACGATCCCGAAGGTCGACTCGCCGCGCAGCATCGAGGCCCAGGCCGCCTTGCCGGTCAGCCAGGCCATCAGGGCGGCGAAGCCGAGGGCGGCCAGGGTAGTGAGCACCGCCGCCGCCCTCTGCTGTCCGCCGCTCCGCCGCTCGATGAAGAAGCTCGCCGCGAAGTTCGCGCCGCGCGCCTCCGCGCCGGCGAGGCCGAGATAGACCATCAGCACGAGCAGCAGCACGCTGCCTTCCGCCGCTCCCGGAATGGTGACGTTGAAGAACTTCCGGAGCAGGACGTCGGGCACGATGATCAGCATCATGACCATCGTGGCGAGCCCGCTCAGGGAGCCGAGGCCGACGTGCAGGCGATCGATCAGCGCCGATCCGCCTGCAGCCGGCCGTGCGGCGCCGTCCCCACCCGGCAAGGCCGCCTTCCTACTGCGCCTTCTTGCGCTCGACGTAGAGCTCGAAGCCCGGGGTGTACTTGGACGAGGGCTCGTATTTCTTCACCAGTGCGACGTAGTGATCGAGCACCGAGCGGCCGTCGAGGCCGCGCGCCTCCATGCTGCCCACCCACTTGTCCCAGACCTTCTGGGCGGTGGCTCCCTTCCAGCGCGCGTTCTCTTCCGGCGTTGTGCGCTGCACCACCGGCGTCGGGCTGGCGAGCAGCTTGTCCACCGCCTGCGAGACCGCCCGGTTGGTGACCTCGATGAACTTGTCCGGCACCTCGGAGGCGACCTCCTGCAGCACCGCCTGGTCTTCCGGCGACAGGCGCTGCCAGCTCTGCAGGTTCACGGCCATGGCGATGATGCCGTAGATGCCCATGGTGCCGGCGTCGTTGGCGAACTTCGCCACGTCGTTCAGGCCCACCTGCACCCCGAGGTCGAAGGGCGAGGAGGAGAAGCCGTCGATGACGCCGCGCTTCAGGCCGTCGACGCCGTCCTGCATGCCCAGGGCGACGGTGGTGGCGCCGAGCAGTTCGAGCGACTGGGCGACCCCGAGGGTGGCGCGGATGCGCATGCCCTGCAGGTCTTCCGCCTTGGTGACCTGCTTGTTCGACCAGAGGGTGTTCTCGGTCGCCGCCAGGGCGTAGAGCAGCTTCATGTTCTGGCCTTCCCACTCCTGCTTCAGGGCGGGTTCGGCGTTGTAGAGATCGACGAAGGCGCGAACGGCGGCATCGGCCTTGTCGGTCATGTAGGGCTGGATCACGCTCGACAGCGGCAGCATGTCGACGTTGTAGCCGGGGGCGCCGGTGGCGAGGTCGGCAGCACCCTGAGACAGTCCCGGGAAGACGTCGAGAGCCTTCAGCAGGGAGGCGCCGTAGTAGGTCTCGAAGGTGATGCGGCCGCCGCTGCGTTCCGTCACCTGCTGCATGAACCAGTCGTCGACTTCGACGAAGGTGAAGTTCTTCGGCAGGTAGGTCGCATAGACCAGCTTCACCGGGTCGGCGGCGCGGCTTTCTCCGGCGGCCATCAGCACGCTCGCCCCGAGGGCGAGCGTGAGCACGTTCTTCAGCATCGCTTCTTCCCCGCGTCAGACCGGCCTTTGCCGATCCTGTCATTGCCAAAGAAACGGGCGGAGAAATCTCCGCCCGTCATCCTTACCACCGTCCGGCGGTGCTGCATCGACAGCCTACACACTGAGCCGTCGTTGTCTACGCCGCGAACAGCCTTCGTAAAGCGAGAAAGAGTCTCGTCGACCTCTACGGGCCGCCGGCGTTCCGCCCCTGTGAGTTGTAGCTGGGGGCCGGCGGTCGGCCTGTGGGATAGTCGCGCTTCGCTTCCTCGCAGGCTGTCAGCAGCAGCACCGCAAAGAGAGCCAACAGTCGAAGATACATGCCAGTCTCCGAGCGCCGAAAGGCGGCATTCCAGGGGTCGGCGGCTTTTATCTTGGCCACCAAGACTTCTTCCGAACGGGGGAAGCTGTCTCGTCAGTAAAATAGCAGTTTTTTTGCTGCTTTCCATGTTGCCGGGAGAGCTTCGTGGGCATGCGATCGGTCGCCGGCCCCCTTGGGTGCCGCGCGAAGCCCTGGTAACCTGAGAGGATGTCATGCACTCCCAGCGCCCACCCGTCATACGGGAGTATGCCTGCCGGGGCCCTCTACTTCGCCTATGGATCGAACATGGACGTCGAGCAGATGGCTCGCCGTTGTCCGGCGGCGCGGCTCGTCGGCGCGGCGGTCACGGACGGTTTTCGTTTCGCCATCGATCGGCGCTGGGTGGCGGCCCTGGAGACACGGGTGGGGTCGCAGGCCTATGGCCTGCTGTGGCGGGTCACGCCGGCCTGTCTGACGGCGCTCGACGAGTGGGAGGGGGTGGCCCGCGGGTGCTACCGCCGTGCCGCCATCACCTGCCGACAATGGCCCGAAGCCCAGGAAGAAGCCTGCGCTGTGGAGGCGCTCACCTACCTCTCCTGCTGGGAAGGGAAGCCGTCTCACCGCAAGGAAGGCTACCTCGAACGGATCCTGGCGGCGGCCGCGCGGGCGGGGCTGCCGCCCGACTATGTGGAGGCGCAGATCGCGCCCTTCGAACGGCTGCCGACCCGCCGCCGCGATCAGGCGCCCGCACTGTGACTAAGCGGCGCCTTGCACGATCGGCATGGCAGCCTCCCGGCGCTGCGGCTCCCGGTGGAGCAGGGCGCGGCGGATGTGCCGGGCCAGCTCCGCAACCGGCAGGGCGGCGCTGCGTTCCGGCAGATGCAGGTTGATGGAGAAGGTCGGCAGGTCCGGCAGTCCGCTGTCCGGCCCCAGCACGACGAGATCACCGGGCACGGTGGAAACGAGCCAGGCGGTCACCGCCAGGTCGGCACGCACCGTGGCGGCGGTCGCCTCCATGACACCGTTCTCGAAGACGGTCCGCCATTCGATACCTCGCGCCTGCAGTGCCGAGAGGACGGAGGGCCGGAAGGCGCAGCTGTCGCTGACCATGGAGACCGGGAGCGGGCGCCTGGCATGGACGTCGCCGCCACGGCAGCCGACCCAGACCAGCCGGTCGACGAAGAGCGGCTCCCCGGCGGTCGGCCCCTGCAGCTCCTCGATGAGGGCGATATCAAGGGCGCCCGCCGCCAGCATCTCCGACAGCCGGGGCGAGGAATCGCACAGCAGGGCCATGTCGACCTGAGGGCAACTTGCCGCGAAGGCCTTCAGCACGGGCGCCATGTGGCTCGCGACGAGATCGTGGGGAACGCCGAGCCGGACCCGGCCCCGGATGGGGTCGTTGGTCATCTCCGTCCAGATCTCGTCGTTGAGCGCCAGCAGGCGCCGCGCCTTGCCGAGCAGCCGCTCGCCCGCCGGGCTGAGGCGAAGGCCCCCCGGCTGGCGCTCGAACAGGCTGCAGGCCAGTGCCTCCTCCAGCTTCTTGATCTGCAGCGAGACGGCGCCCTGGGTCAGGTTCAGCACGTTGGCGGTCGCCGTCATGCTGCCGGTCTCCGCCACGGTCACGAAGGACCGGAGCACCGCGGTGTCGAGGTTGCGTCTCATGGGCCGATGCTAGCAGAACATAGAGCCCGGAAACATGCGGTTCCGTCCGGTCACCTGCGACGCCGAAGAACTTCCGGTGCGCCGGGTCGTTGTCGTTTCCGACGAGGGTGACCGAGGAACCGGGACGGCGAGGCGAAGATGGACGGTGGCTCCGAAGGGAAGGGAGAAAGGGCGGAAATTGCCGCGTCGATGACGCCCGAGGCCGCGGGGTTCGCGCTGGCCATCGTGCAGACCACCTCGCAGCCCTTTCTCGTCCTGGACGCGGACCTCAGGGTCGAGGCCGTGAACCCGGCCTTTCTCGATATCTTCCGCGTCGCGGCGGAAGAGGCCCAGGGGCGTCCGCTCTGGCAACTGGGCAATGGCCAGTGGGACATCCCGGAACTGCGGGATCTTCTCGTCGGGCTCACGGCCGGCGGAGAGGCCGTCGAAGGCTTCCGGGTCGAACACACGTTCCAGTCGATCGGGCGGAGAACGATGCTGCTGAACGGCCGGCGGTTCGCCGGGCCGGACGGCGCGGATCGCATTCTCCTCGCCATCTCCGACGTCACCGAAGAGGAACGGCTGCGCTCCGAGCTGGAGGGGCAGAGGGAGTTCGCCGAGCTGACGCTGGACGCCCTGCGCGACCCGATCCTGGTCCTCGGCTGGGACCTGCGGGTGCAGCAGGCGAACGGCCCCTTCTACGAGCGCTTCCAGGTGACGCCGGAACAGACCGAGGGCGTACCGATCTACGAGCTGGGCAACGGCCAGTGGGACATTCCGCGGCTGCGCGAGCTGCTGGAGAACATCCTGCCCGACAACCATGCCTTCGACGACTTCGAGGTGGAGCACGACTTCGATTCCATCGGCCACCGGCTCATGCTGCTCAACGCCCGACGCCTCAACCATCACCAGCTGATCCTGCTGGCGATCGAGGACGTCACCGAGCGCCGGCAGTCGGAACTGCAGCAGCGGGCCGTGATGGGCGAACTGCAGCACCGGGTGAAGAACATCCTGGCCAACGTGCGGGGGCTCGCCCGGCAGACCCGGCTGCGCAGCCCCGACCTGGAGACCTTTTTCACCCTCTTTGACGGCCGCCTGGAGGCGCTGGCGCGCACCCAGAACCTCCTGCTTCAGAGCCAGGGCGATGCGGTGCCATTGGATCAGCTCCTGCGGACCGAGCTCGGCGCCACCGGGGCCCAGGAGGGCGAGACCTTCAGGCTCGAGGGCCCGCCCGTCCTGCTCGCGGCGCGCACCGCCCAGGCGGTCGCCATGACGGCGCACGAACTGACGACGAACGCCGCCAAGTACGGCGCGCTCGCGCAGACCGGGGCGCACATCGACATCCGCTGGCGGGTCGTGCGGCACAAGGGTCGGCGGCATCTCGAGCTGACATGGCTGGAGCGGGAGGTCGTGGTTCCCGAGGGAACGCCTCGCCGCGGCTTCGGGATGGAGGTGATCGAACGGATGCTTTCCTATACCCTGGGCGGGACGTCGAAGGTCATCTTTGCCCAGGGCGGCATCGAGTGCCGCATGAGCTTCCCGCTGGAGCGGGCCTGACGAGCGCAGACGCAACGGGAGAAGGACCGGAGGATGGATCAGATGCTGGCGGGGCTGCGGGTTCTGGTGGTCGAGGACGAGCTCTTCGTCGCCATGGAGCTGGAGCGGCTGGTGGCCGACGCCGGCGGGATCGTCGTCGGTCCGAGCGGGGATCTGGACGCGGCTCTCAACCTCGCTGCCGGAGACGTCGACGCCGCCGTACTCGACGTCAAGCTGGACCATGTCACCAGTGCGCCGATCGCCACCGCCCTGTCGGCCCGGCACATACCCTACCTGCTGATCACCGGCTACGAGGCGACGGCCGTTCCGCCGGACCTGCAGGGGGCACCCCGGCTGACCAAGCCCTACGGCGACCGGGACTTCTACGCGGCGGTGAAGACCCACCTGTTGCCGGCGCTCGGCCGCTGAGGAACGGCTGCCGTTCCGCACGCAAGCAAGGTGCCCTCGCGCTGAGCCCATCGAAGCGTGGGAGGGCGACGCTGCCGCCGGTGACCTCTGGACTGCTTCGGCCTATCGGCCTCGCAGTGACGTGGAGGGCGTCATCGCGAACGCATCGAAGCGATCCATCACGCCGGCCGCGCTCCCCTCTGCCGTTGCCTTGAGGTTCGTGCCATCATCGGGCGGTGCAGCAAGGGAACGGACGGGCATGGCCACACGCGGGTTCACCGGGCGGCGGCAGGCGGCGGGAACAGCCGAGCGACTGCCGCCGGGACAGGCGCTGACCGCCGGCTTTCCGGTCCTCTCGGCCGGGCCGACCCCGCACGTCCGGGCGGAGGAATGGACCTTCACCCTCAAGGTCGGACCGCGGCCGGTCTTCAGGTGGGACCGGACGGCCTTCGAGGCCCTGCCGCAGACCACCGTCACCCGCGACATCCACTGCGTGACCACCTGGTCGAAGTTCGACACCCTCTGGCAGGGCGTCACGATCGATGACCTGCTCGCCGCCGCGGGCCTGGCGGAGCCGCCGACCCCGTTCACTCTCGCCCACTCGGCCGACGGCTATTCGACCAACGTGCCGACGGCGGACCTGGTCGGGGGCAAGGCGCTGGTCGCCACCCGCTACGACGGACGTCCGCTGGAGCCGGAGCACGGCGGACCCGCCCGCCTGCTGGTGCCGCATCTCTACTTCTGGAAGTCCGCCAAGTGGGTGACCGGCCTGCAGTTCACCGAGAAGGACACCGCCGGTTTCTGGGAGCTGCGCGGCTACCACATGCGCGGCGACCCCTGGGGCGAGCAGCGCTACACCGACGATCCCTAGGTCTTTCCGCCCCGCGCTCAGTGCCTGTGCCGCGGCGGCGCTTTGCCGGCGGGCGTCGCGGTGATAGTGCAGTCGGCACCGGGCAGGCGAGCGTCCGGCAGTGGCAGCCGCGGCAGGGGAAGCGTCCATGGGCCTCGACGTTGCGATCCAGATGGATCCGATGGAAAGCATCAACATCTCCGGAGACAGCACCTTCGTGCTGGCGCTGGAGGCCCAGCAGCGCGGCCACAGGCTGTGGCACTACCTGCCGAGCCAGCTCTCGCTGCGCGACGGCAAGGTGACGGCGCATGCCCGGCCGCTGCAGGTGCGCCGCGTCCACGGCGACCATTTCACCTTCGGGGAGGCGATGCGCATCGATCTCGCCACGATGGACGTTGTCCTGCTGCGCCAGGACCCCCCCTTCGACATGACCTACATCACCACCACGCACATGCTGGACCTGGTGGCCGACCGGGCGCTGGTGGTGAACGACCCGACGGCCGTGCGCAACGCGCCGGAGAAGCTCTTCGTCACCCGCTTCGCGCATCTGACGCCGCCCACGCTGATCACCGGCGACAAGGCGGAGATCGTCGCCTTCCGGGAGGAGCACCGGGACATCATCGTGAAGCCCCTGTTCGGCAACGGCGGTGCCGGCGTGTTCCACATCACCGAGGGCGACGAGAACCTGAACTCGCTGCTCGAGCTCTTCACCCAGATCTCGCGCGAGCCGCTGATCGTCCAGAAGTACCTGCCGGAGGTGCGCCAGGGCGACAAGCGGGTGATCCTGGTCGACGGCGAGCCGGTCGGCGCCATCAACCGCGTGCCGGCCAAGGGCGAGGCCCGCTCCAACATGCACGTCGGCGGGCGGGCGGAGGCGGCGAAGCTGACGGCGCGTGACCGGGAGATCTGCGCCGCCATCGGGCCGACCCTGCGCGAGCAGGGCCTGCTCTTCGTCGGCATCGACGTGATCGGCGACTGGCTGACCGAGATCAATGTCACCTCTCCCACCGGCCTGCAGGAAGTGGACCGCTTCGACGGGGTCAATCTGGAAGGCCTGATCTGGGATGCCATCGAGCGACGCCAGGCCGCCCGGCAGCGGTCCTGAGGGCACCGCCGCCACCGCCAACGGCGGCGCGAGACAGAAGCGCGGCTTCTGGGGCCGCTGGCGCCGGACGCTGCACCATCAGCTCTACCCCAAGGCCTGGCGGCGCCACGGCCTGTCGCCGGTCAACCGGTTCGTCTGCCTGGCCATCCTGGCGTCCGCGCTGCTGGCCTGCCTGGAGACCGAGCCTCTGCTGACGGCCCGCCTGGGCGGCCTGTTCCGCTGGCTGGAGTTCGTCTTCGCGGTCATCTTCCTGGTCGAGTACGCCCTGCGGGTCTGGACCGCCGGCGAGCGGCCGCAATATGCCGGGCTGCGCGGCCGGCTGCGCTACATGCTGACGCCGGTCGCGCTCACCGACCTGGCGGCGGTGCTGCCCATCCTGCTGTTCTTTGGTTGGGACGACGTGGCGCTGGTGCGGGTGTTCCGGCTGCTGCGGATCCTGCTGCTGGCGCGCCTCGGCCGCTTCTCCCACGCCGCCCAAGACATCATCGCGGCCGTCACGGCCAGGCGCTACGAGCTGTGGGTCAGCCTGATGGTGGCCAGCATGCTGCTGGTCACCTCCTCGACCCTGCTCTACCTCGTCGAGGGGCAGGTGCAGCCGGAGCACTTCGGCTCCATCCCGCGGGCCATGTGGTGGTCGATCGTCACCCTCACCACGGTCGACTATGGCGACGTCACCCCCGTCACCCCGCTGGGCCGTTTCTTCGCCGCCGTGACGGCGCTGACCGGCATCGGCCTCATCGCCATGCCCACGGGCATCCTCGCCGCCGCCTTCTCGGAGGTGATCCAGCGGCGGCGGGAGCGCGAAGAGGCCGAGCGCAGGTAGACCGGTGCCTCAGGCCGTCGGCGTGCGCATCGGCTTGAGCGCGCTCGCCCAGCGCTGCAACTCGTTCAGCATGGCGGAGACGCTCTGAGCGTGCAGGTCGTTGGCGACGAAGGCGCCGTCCTTGATCTGCTGCGCCACCATGGGGACCACGACGCCCTCCAGCAGCGGCACCACCTTGAGCGTGGTCAGGATCAGCTTGGTCATCTGCACCGCCCGCATGCCGCCGGAGACGCCGCCGTAGCTGACGAAGGCGGCCGGCTTGTAGCCCCACTCGACGTAGACGTAGTTGAGCGCGTTCAGCAGGGCCGGGGTCGGGCCGAAGTTGTACTCCGGGGTGACGAAGACGTAGGCGTCGGCCGCCGCGACGCTCTCCGCCCAGCTCCGGGTGTGGCCGTGCTCGTACTTCTGCAGCCGGGGATGGTTCGGCTCGTTGTAGACCGGCAGGGCGAAGTCGGCGAGGTCGACCAGGTGCGCGTCGAAGCCGCCATGGGCGACGGCGGCCTCGTGGGCCCACTTGGCGACGGCGGGACCGACGCGCCCGGGGCGGGTGCTGGCGATGATGGTGTGCAGGCGAAGTGACACGGCGGCGACCTCTTGGCAGGGGAAGTTCAAGTATCAGAATGATACCGTCCCTGACTACGGGATGGCCGGCCGGTCCGGCAAGGAGGCACAGAGATGGAACTGGGGCACAGGCATGTACCCGGAGGGTGTCAGCGGGTTGCACCCGTGCTGGCGCGGATCGGCGACAAGTGGACTGTCCTGGTCGTCATGCTGCTGGCGGACGGCCCCTTGCGCTTCAACGAGCTGAAGCGCCGCATCGGCGGGATTTCCCAGCGGATGCTCACCTTCACCGTCCGCGGCCTGGAGCGCGACGGCCTGGTGCAGCGAACGGTCTTTCCCACCGTCCCGCCGCGGGTCGAATACGCGCTGACGCCGCTGGGCCGGTCGCTGCTGGCTCCCATCCAGCATCTCGCGGCCTGGGCGATCGAGAACATGCCGGAGATCGAGGCGGCGCAGCAGCGGTTTGAGCAGGCGCACGCTGCCTGAGGGGCCTCGCCTCGGCGATGTCGCTGGAACGTCGAGGCCGGTCCGGAGTTCGCCTTGCACCCGTCGTGCAGCCGGTGGAGGCGTGCCTTGAACGACCAGCAGAGCGTGGTGCCCTTCGACCTCCACCGCCTCTTCATCGGCGACCTGCCGTGGAGCTTCACCGGCGAGGTCGTCTTCCGCACGGTGGTCGTCTACCTCTTCACGCTGCTGATGGTGCGGATGCTCAGCCGGCAGGCGATCGGCCAGCTCTCGATCGTCGAGTTCCTGATGGTGATCGCCCTCGGCTCGGCGGTCGGCGATTCCATGTTCTATCCCGACGTGCCCCTGCTGCACGCCTTCATCGTCATTGCCGTGGTGGTCTTCCTCAACCGCGGCATCGGCCGGCTGATCATGGCGAGCGAACGCTTCGAGACCTTCATCGAGGGCACGCCGGTGCGGGTGATCCGCCAGGGCCGGATCGACACGCAGGGGCTCGCCCTGGCCAAGCTGAACAAGGAGAAGCTCTTCGAGCTCCTGCGCGAACGCGGCGTCGCCCAGCTCGGCGAGATCGAGGATGCCTATCTGGAGCAGCGCGGCAGCCTGTCGATCGTCCGCCGCGCTCCGGCCGAACGTTCGCGCGGACTGCCGATCACGCCGCCGTGGGACCTGGAGCCGCCGCAGCAGGTGGCAGCCGACGAGGTGCCGGGCTGGGCGCGCTTCGTCTGCGCCGAGTGCGGCAACCCCCGGCGGCACGAGCCCTCGCGGCCGCTGCCCGCCTGCGAGCGCTGCCAGGGCCGCTCGTGGGTGCCGGTCTGATCAGGCCGCCGCGCGGGCGGCGACCTTCAGGCCGCAGGCTTCGAAGGCCGCCCGGGTCGCCGCCTTCTCCGCCTCGGTGAGCTGCAGCTGCGGGAAGCGCACGGGACCGCCCGCCTGGCCCAGCAGCTCCTGCCAGTACTTCTGGTGCGCCTGCGGCTTCTCCGGCGGGCGGGTGCGCTTCAGCGCGTCGCGCACCGGCTGCAGGCTGGCGCTGACGGCGCGAGCCCGCTCGACCTCGCCGCGCATGGCCAGCGCGGTGTACTCGTTCATGCGCTGGTCGACGCTGCTCTGCAGCAGGTAGGGGGGCGTGGAGCAGAGGTAGAGGTTCCAGTTCAGCTCCAGGATGTTGTCCAGCCACTCCGCCTCGGAGGCGGTGCTCACCTGGATCCTGTCGCCGGCGAGCCGGGTCAGCTCGGTGTACATCGGCCGCGGCACCGAGTACTTGATGCCGACGATGTTCGGCAGGTCGGCGATCCGTGCGCAGGTCTCGGGCGTCACGAGATAGCCCGAGTCCGGATGGCTCCACATGGCGATGCCGATGTCGAGGCGCTCGCTCAGGGCCTTGTAGTAGCCGTAGACCGTCTCGTCCTGCTTCTCGGTGAAGAAGAGGACGGGCGCGTGCACGATGATGAAGTCGGCGCCGATGTCCTGGGCGTAGCGGCCGAGCTCGACGACCGTGTCGAAGCTCTGGTCGGAGCAGGACATGATGGTGCCCGACTTGCCGGCGGTCTCCTCCACCGAGATCTGCATCAGGCGCTTGCGCTCGTCCAGCGACAGGGCGGTGTACTCGGCCTGCTTGCCGGAGATGAAGAGGCCGCCGAGCTTCAGGTCGTCCACCCAGTGCCGCAGGTTGGCGCGGAAGCCCTCCTCGTCGATGGCGAGGTCGTCGCGGAAGGGCGTCAGGGCGGCGGCCCAGATGCCGGTCAGGTGCTTGCGGGCGTAGTCCTTGGCCTCGCTCTTGGCGTACTTCATCAGGCTTCTCCCTTTCCGCCACGGCGCAGGGCGCGCCAAATCTTCTCGCTGGTCAGCGGCATGTCGAGATGGTCGACGCCGAAGGGCGCCAGCGCATCGACCACCGCGTTGACGATCGCCGGCGGCACGGCCACGCACCCGGCCTCACCGACGCCCTTGGCGCCCAGCGGGTTGCTGGGCGAGGGCGTGTCGCGGGAGACCAGGGTGATCGGCGGCACGTCCGCCGCGCGCGGCAGCGCGTAGTCCATCAGCGACCCCGTCGAGAGCTGGCCGCTCTCGTCGTAGACGATCCGCTCCATCAGCGCCTCGCCCAGCCCCTGGACGGCGCCGCCCACCAGCTGCCCCTCGGCCAGCAGGGGGTTCACGACCCGGCCGGCGTCGTCGACCCAGAGCAGCCGCTCGATCGTCGGGATGCCCGTGTCGGCCTCGATGGAGACGAAGGCGATGCAGCAGCCGCTGGCCCAGGTCTCGGCCGGGGTCTCGAAGCGCTCGTCCTCCACCAGCACGAGCTCGGCCGGCTTCGCCTGGCGACAGCGCGCCGCCTCGGCGAGGGCCGGCCAGCCGATCTCGCGGACCAGACCGTTGGCCAGCCTGAAGCCGGTCTCGCAGGCTTCCAGGTCGGCGGGGTCCGCCTGCAGCAGCTCGCCGGCGAGGGTCCGCGCCCGTTCGTGCAGGCGGCCGGCGGCCAGCAGCAGGGCGCTGCCGCCGATCGCCGTGCTGCGGCTGGCCAGGGCGCCGATGCCGGCGGGCGTCGTACGGGTGTCGCCGTCGTGAACGACGATCCCCTCCGGCGGAACCCGCAGGATGTCGCCCACGAGCTGCGCCGTCGCCGAGGCTCGCCCCTGGCCCTGGTTCGTGGAACCGGTCGCCACCACGATCCGCCCGTCCTGTGCCAGCCCGACGCGCGCCGACTCCCAGCCGGCCCCGCAGGGCTCGATGTAGAGCGCCGTGCCGAGGCCGCAGATCTCGCCGGCCGCGCGGCGCTCGTCCCGGCGCTGCCGCAGCCCGTCGTAGCCGGCGGCGGCCTGCGCCGCCTCCAGAAGGCCGGGTGCGTCGGCGGAATCGACGACCTCGCCGGTGGGGGTCCTGTACGGCCGGTCGATGGTCGGCAGGCTGTTGCGCCGCCGCAGCTCCAGCGGGTCGACGCCGAGCCGCCGGGCGGCGCTCTCCACCAGCCGTTCCATCACCATGGCGGCCTCGGGGCGGCCCGCGCCGCGGTAGATCCCGAGGGTCGCGGTGTTGGAGGTTTCGCCGCGCATGGTGATGTCGACGGCGCCCACCCGGTAGGGCCCCGGCAGCACCCGGGCCGCGTTGCGGGCCGGCACCACGGCGCTGTAGGGCATCCACTGCCCGAGGGGGAAGGCGATCTCGGCGCGCAGGGCCAGGAAGGTGCCGTTGCGGTCCACCGCCAGGGCGGCGTCCAGCACGCCACCGCGGCCGTGGGTCGCCGCCAGCAGATCCTCACCGCGGGTGGCGCACCAGCGCACCGGCCGCCCCAGGGTCCGGGCGGCCAGGGCGACGGCGGCGTCTTCGGGGTAGAGCGATGCCTTGCCGCCGAAGGCCCCGCCGACGTCGGGGGCGATCACGTCGATCCGCTCGGGGTCGAGCCCGAGGATGGCAGCCAGGTCGGCGCGGGCCCGGTGCGGCGTCTGGGTCGAGAGCCAGACCGTCAGCCGCCGGCCGTCCCATTCGGCCAGGGCGGCGCGCGGCTCCATCGGCGAGGGGGCGAGCCGGGCGTGCTCGACCCGCACCTCCACAACCGCATCGGCGGCGGCGAAAGCGGCGTCCGGCTCGCCGCTGCGCCAGCTCTGGCGGAACAGCGTTTCCGGCGTCTCCGGCGGCAGCTCCTCGTAGTCGACCTCGACCGCCTCCGCCGCGTCCAGGGCTGCCTGTGCGCTCTCGGCGACGACCAGGGCGACGGCCTCACCGACGGCCCCCACGCGGCCCTCTGCCAAAGGGCTGAAGGGGCGCGTGGTCAGACCGGGGACCAGCGGATTGACGGCGGCCTGTCCGAGCCGACCCAGGTCAGCCGCCGTGAAGACGGCTGCCACGCCCGGCAGCTCGCGGGCGGCGGCGGCGTCGACCGAGCGGATGGTCGCGCAGGGCAGGGGGCTGCGGACGAAGGCGGCATGCAGGCAGCCTTCCGGCAGCAGGTCGCTGACGTAGCGCCCGCCGCCGCGGAGCAGCCGCTCGTCCTCGAGCCGGCGCATGGGTGCGCCGAGGCCGCTCGTCCTGCAGGTGGTGGATCCGTCTTTCGCCATGCCCTTAAGACTGCGATCTTATTACTCTGCCAGCAAGGCGGTAGTACCCGCTTATTAATTTGAATGGCAGATAAATTGATATAGCCTCGGACGGCGTCCTCTTGTTGGGTCGCCGTGCAAGCGGGACTATCATGACCGTCACGCTCAAGCAGATCGAGGCCTTCCTGACCGTGGCCGACACCGGCAGTTTCACACGTGCGGCCGAGCGGCTGGCGCTCAGCCAGCCGGTCTGCTCGTCCCTGGTGCGGGACCTGGAGCAGACGCTGGGGGTGCGGCTGCTCGACCGGACGACCCGGCGGGTCGAAGTGACGCCGGTGGGCCGCGAGTTCGAGGGCGCGATGCTGCGCCTGCGGACGGATCTCGACCGCGCCGTCATGGCGGCCAAGGCGGTGGCGGCGCGTGAGAGCGGCCGTCTGGCCGTCGCGGCGCCGCCGCTGCTGGCGGCCTCGCTTCTGCCGCCGGTGATCGCCGCCTTCGGCCGGGACTATCCGGGCGTGCGGCTGACGCTGCAGGATGCCCGCACCGACTCCATCGCCGATCTCGTGCAGTCGGGACAGGTCGACGTCGGCATCGGCACCTTCCGCGCCGACGAGCGCGGTCTCTCCCGGACGCGCCTGGTGCGCGACACGCTGGCCGTCTTCGTCTCCCGGAGCGATCCGTTGGCGCAGAGCGAGACGGTGGCCTGGCACGACCTGGCCGGCCGGCCCCTGATCACCCTGCTGCGCGGGGCGGGGGTGCGCGCGCTGGTCGACCTCGGCTACGAGAGTGCCGGGCTGACGGCCGAGCCGCTCTTCGAGGTCAACCAGATGGGCACGGCGGTCGCCCTGGTCGAAGCCGGACTCGGGCTGGCCATCCTGCCCGCCTACGCCCGCACGCTGCTGCCCGCCCGCGACATCCGCGTCCGACCGCTGATCGATCCGGTGGTGTCGCGCGAGATCTCTGTGGTGCGGGCGGCGGACCGCTCGACGCCGCCATCCTTCCAGGCCTTCCTGCGGCTGCTGCGGCGGCAGGCCGGCACCCTCTTCGGCGAGGCCGGGCGGGTCGGCGCCGAAAGCCAGACACGCGAATCGGGAGAGTAGAAGCCATGACACCGCATCCCCGCCTGAAAGCCTTCGACTTCAAACGGTGGATCGAGGAGAACCGGCAGCACCTGAAGCCGCCGGTCAGCAACAAGCAGCTCTTCGACCAGAAGACCGAGATGGTGGTCATGATCGTCGGCGGCCCGAACCAGCGCGTCGATTTCCATGACGATCCGGTGGAGGAGTTCTTCTACCAGCTCCAGGGCGACATGGTTCTCAAGATCGCCGAGGGCGGGAAGATCTATGACGTTCCGGTGCGGGAGGGCGAGGTCTTCTTCCTGCCGGCGCACGTCCGCCACTCGCCCCAGCGGCCGCAGCCGGGCTCCGTCGGCCTGGTCGTCGAGGGCACCCGCCGGGAGGGCGATCCCGACGGCTTCGAATGGTTCTGCCTTTCCTGCGGCGACCGGGTGCACCGGGTCGAGGTCGAGGTGAAGGACATCGTCAAGGACCTGCCGCCGCTGTTCGAGGCCTTCTACGCCAACGAGGAGGCGCGGCGCTGCCGCAGCTGCGGGACCGTCCATCCGGGCAAGGAGCCGCCGCCGGGCTGGGCCGCCCTGTCGTGACCGGGGACGTCTCTTCCCTCTTCGACCTGCGCGGCCGCCGGGCGGTCGTGACCGGCGGCGCCAGCGGCATCGGGCGCGCCTCCGCCGGCCTCCTGGCCGCTGCCGGGGCGTCGGTGACGGTCTGCGACCTGCGTGCGGAGGCGGCCGAGGAGGCCGCTGCCGCACTCAGGGCGGAGGGGGCCGAAGCGGTGGCCGTCGCTCTCGACGTCGCCGATCCGGCGGCGGTCGAGGCTGCCTTCGCGGAGATCGTCGGCCGGACCGGCGGCGTCGACGTGCTGGTGAACAGCGCGGGCATCTCGATCCGCCGCAACGCCTTCGACCTCGATCCGGCCGACTGGCGCAGGGTGATGGACGTCAACGTCGCCGGCACCTTCCTCTGCGCCCGCGCGGCCGCCAGGGGCATGGTCGAGCGCCGCAGCGGGGCGATCGTCAACGTCGCTTCGATCATGGGCTTCTCCGGTGGCGGGATCTATCCCAACCCCTCCTACCAGGCGAGCAAGGGCGCGGTGGTTAACCTGACCCGGGCGCTGGCGGTGGAATGGGCGCCGGCGGGCGTGCGGGTGAACGCCGTGGCGCCGACCTGGGTGCGCACCGCCTTCATCGGCGAGCTGGAGGCGAACGCCCCCACCATGGAGCGGATCCGCGGGATGACGCCGCTCGGCCGCATCGCCGAGGCGCAGGAGGTGGCTGCGGCCATCCTCTTCCTCGCCAGCCCGGCTGCGGCCATGACCACCGGCCACATTCTCGCGGTCGACGGCGGCTACCTCGCCCAGTAGCCGCCCCAGTGGCCGCTCCAGTAGCCGCTCTCGCGGTCAGCGCAGCAGGACGGTGACGAACCAGGGCTCGACCGACAGCAGCACCAGCACCAGCACGGTCGACAGCAGGAAGGGCCAGATCGCCCGGAAGATCGGTCCAGGCTTCACGCCGCTCAGCGCCGAGGCGATGAAGAGGCCCGAGCCGACCGGCGGCGTGAGCAGGCCGAGCACCAGGTTGACGCAGACCACCACGCCGAACTGGAAGGGGTCGATCCCGTAGCTGTCGGTGGCGATCGGCAGCAGGATCGGCACCACGATGATCAGCGCGGCGATGGCGTCGATGACGCAGCCGAGGATCAGCAGGATCACCAGCACCAGCAGCATGAACTCGGTCGGCGTCGCGGCGACCGTCTGCACCCAGGCGGCGACCGTCTGGGGCATCTGCTCGAAGATGATCACCCAGCCGAAGACCTGCGCGGTGGCGATCAGGAAGAGGATGATGGCGGAGTTGGCGGCCGCCCGCTTCAGCACCTCGCCCATGCGGTCGAAGCGGAACTCGCGGTAGACGAAGCGGCCGACCAGCAGCGCCACCAGGGCCGCGACGGCCGCGGACTCCGTGGGCGAGGCAAGGCCGCTGACGATCGAGCCGACGATGACGATCGGCACCAGCGCCGCCGGCATGCCGGAGGCGAGGAAGCGCAGGCGCTGGCGCACGGTCAGGCGCTCGCCGCGCGGGTAGGGGTTCTTCAGGCCGAGCAGCAGGATGACGAAGAGGAAGCCGGCCGACATCAGCAGGCCGGGGATGATGCCGGCGATGAACATGTCGCCGATGGAGATCTGCGCCAGGACGCCGTAGATCACGAACAGCATCGAGGGCGGGATGATCGGCGACAGCAGGCCGGCCGCCGCGGTGGTGGCCGCCGCCAGGTCGCGGCGGTAGCCGCTCTTCTCCATCTCCGGCACCATGACCTGGGTCATGATCGCGATCTGCGCCGCGGCGGACCCCAGGATCGAGGCCATCATCATGTTGGCCAGCAGATTGACGTAGAGCAGGCCGCCGCGGATCGCCCCGACGCAGGCCTTGGCCGCGTCCATCAGCCGGCGGGTGATGCCGCCCTCGTGCATGATCTCGCCGACCAGCATGAACAGGGGGATGGCGAGCAGCCCGTAGCTCTCGATGCCGGAGAAGAGCTGCTGGGCGTAGGAGAGCAGCAGGACCTCGTTGCCCGAGAGGTAGATGTAGACGATGGCCGTGATCGCCAGCACCAGGGCGATCGGCAGGCCGAGCAGCAGCAGCAGGACGAAGGCGACGGCGACCAAGGGATCAGATCTCCGCGTGCGGGGCTTCGGCGGGGCGCGGCGGCAGCACCAGGCTGTCGAGCAGATTGGCCGCCGCGTGCAGCGTGATGGTCAGGGCGAACACCGGCATGATCAGCCAGAGCCAGACCTTCTTGATGCCCATCGTCGTCGTCGGCTCGCCGTAGATGAAGTTGCCGGTCTGCATGACGAAGTCGGAGATCTTGAAGTCGGCGCCGATCAGGGCGACGGGGTCGAACCAGATCCAGCAGAGCCAGATGAGGAACAGCCCGAAGCCCAGGACGATCACGTCGATCGCGATCGAGAAGGCCTGGCGCAAGGGCGGAGACAGGGTGTCGTAGACGATGGTGACGGAGATCAGCCGCCGCTCGCGGACCAGGAAGGAGGCTGCGACGAGGGTCGCCCAGACCATGGCCGTGATCGCCGCCTCGTCGACCCAGTAGAGCGCATAGTTGAAGTAGCGGGTGACCACGTTGAGGAGGATGAGCGCGGAGACGGCGCCGACGAGCAGGCCGGCCACGCGCATCTCGACCCTGGCGACGGCGTCGCTGGCGCGGCCGAGCGCGGTCGTGGGACGTGGGGCCGAGGACGGAGAGGTCATGGGCGCTCGGACAGCTACGGGTCGGGCAGGTACGCCAAGGGCATGAAGGAAAGGGCGCGGCGAGCGATGCCGCGCCCTCGCCGTGGTGGGCGGCCGTCTACTTCGCGGCTTCGCGCAGCTTGGCCAGAGCGGGGGCCTTGGCCGACCAGATCTTCTCCCACTCGGTGACGGCGTTGCCGAAGAACTCGGGGCCGACGTGGGTCACCTTGGCGCTGGAGTCCTCCAGCCCCTTGGTCCACTCCTTCTCCTTGTCCACGGCGGTCTGCAGCAGTTCGTCGAGGTTCTGCCGGGTCAGCTTGGCCAGCATCTGCTGGTCCTCCTTGGGCATGGTCGCCCAGGTGCGGGGAGAGACGACGGCGATCATCGGGAACATCATGTGGTTCGACAGGACCACGTAGGGTGCGACGTCGTAGTACTTCTGCTTGAAGATGTTCTCGACATCCATGTCGATGGCGTCCACCTGGCCGTTGGCCAGCGCGTCGTACACGGCGGGCAGCGGCATCGGGGTCGGTGCCACGCCGACCAGGTTGTAGAAGTCCTTGATCGGCTCGAAGGGGGTGATGCGCACCTTCTTGCCGCGCAGGTCGTCGGCCGTCTCGATGGCCGAGCGGCCCTCGAGCTGGCGCAGGCCCGCCATCCCGTAGCCGAGGCCGATGACGCCGATCTTGCCCGGCAGTTCGTCGAGCAGGGAGGTCGCCGCGTCGCTCTTCAGCAGCTGCGCCGCGCCCTCGATGTCCTTGACCAGATAGGGGGCGTAGAAGGCGCCCATGTTCGGCACGCGGTTGGAGATCTCGGCCATGGTCATGAAGGCCATGTCCAGCGCCCCGGTCTGCAGCTGCTGCAGCATCTGGGCCTCGTTACCGAGCTGCCCCGACGGGAAGACCGCGATGGTGTACTTGCCGCCCGATGCGTCGGAGAGGTCCTTGCCGAGCTCCTGCGCCTGCAGAGTCCAGCTGTGCGGCGGCGGGGTGATCAGGCCGAGCTTCAATTCCTTGGCGGAGGCCGCTCCATCGGCCAGCGCCAGGCTGCCCGCCACCATCATGCCGATTGCGAAATGCTTCACGCGTCTGTCTCCCAGCAATGCGTTCCCTGGACTTCCGGCTCTTGCGGCGCCCTGCCGGACCGGCCCGTTCCGATGCGATGATGCCTTCCATCGTCGTGCGGAACCAGCGCCACAGGCGGATCAATCCATAGGGAAATTACGCAGTACGCAACCTATTGCGCAAGGGCGCGCTTAGAGGCGTCTCCCGCGGGCGGGTCCGGCGACTGTCTGGCAGCCGCGACTTCGGCCTCGTCCCAGTAGCCGATGAGAATGCCGGTGCGCGCATCGCCGGCCGCGGCCCGGCGGGCTATCTGCTCGTCCGACAGGGTGATCCGGCTGTGCGGCCGTCGGGCCCAGGCGAAGAGCGCCTCGTGCAGGCGTCGCCGCTCGTTCTCGCAGGCCGGGTCCGCGCCGCGGTCGAAGAACTCCGTGGGGTCGGTTTCGAGATCGAAGAGCATCGGCCGGAAGCCTTCGGCCAGCACATACTTCCAGCGGCCGTCGAAGATCATCGTCATGCGGGAGTCGGCGATCGGCCGGCCGTGGTCGGTGCGTGCCTGCCGCAGCGAGTAGTCGCACTCGCTGACGACGAAGCCACGCCAGTCCGCCGGGGGCCGTCCGTGGAGGAAGGGCAGCAGCGATCGGCCTTCGAGGATGTGCGGCCTGGCGGCGCCACCGAAGGCCTCGACGAAGGTCGGGACCAGGTCGATGGCCTCCACCAGGGCGTCGCAGACGCTGCCGCGGGTGGCCTCCGCCTCCGGCGAAGGGTCGACGACGATCAGCGGGATCTTCACCGAGGCCTCGTGGAACAGCTCCTTCTCGCCCAGCCAGTGGTCGCCGAGGTAGTCGCCGTGATCGGAGGTGAAGACGATCAGGGTCTCGTCGCGCAACCCCTGCTCCTCCAGGAAGGCGAGGAGGCGGCCGACATGGTCGTCGATCTGTTTGATCAGGCCCATGTAGGCCGGGATGACGTGCTCGCGCACGCCGGGCCGGGAGAAGGCGCGGCTGAACCGCTCGTTCATGTAGGAGGCGAAGACCGGGTGCGCGTCGCGGCGCTCGGCCTCCGAGCGGACCGGAGGGACCACGTCGTCCGGCCCGTAGAGGGCGTGGTAGGGAGCGGGGGCGATATAGGGCCAGTGCGGCTTGATGTAGGAGAGGTGCAGGCACCACGGCTGCCCGTCGGCCTGCGCCGCACGCATGAAGTCCATGGCCCGGTTCGTCATGTAGGCCGTCTCGGAATGGGCCTCGTCCACACGCGCCGGCCGATGGGCGTGGGCCAGCAGCCAGCCCGAGAGAATCTCGCCCGCCTCGCCCTCCGCCGAGTTGGCCCAGCGCTCCCAGGGGTTGGGGCCGTCGTAGCCCAGGCCGCGCAGGTAGGCGTCGTAGGCGGGATCGGGATCGTAGGGGCCGTCCGGGTGGAGGCCGTCGTCGCGCTCGAAGGGCTCGAAGCCACATTCGGCCACCCGCACGCCGATCTCCGACCGCGGATCGATGCCGAGGCGCAGCATGCCCTCGATGTCCGCCTTCATGTGGGTCTTGCCGACCAGCGCGGTCCGGACGCCGAGGTCGCGCAGGTGGTCGCCGAGGGTGGGCTCGCCCACCCGCAGGGGGATACCGTTCCAGCTCGACCCGTGGGAGCGGACGTAGCGGCCGGTGTAGAAGCTCATTCGGGAGGAGCCGCAGATGGGCGACTGGACGTAGGCGCGGGTGAAGCGGACGCCGCGTGCGGCGAGGGAGTCGATGTGCGGGGTGTGCAGGCGCGGATGCCCGGCGCAGCTCAGGTAGTCGAAGCGCAACTGGTCGCACATGATCCAGAGGACGTTCCGCGTCTTCATCGGCGCTTCTCCCAGCAGGCCCTGTTGCCTGCGATTGATCGTTGACAGGCTCAACGAACGCGTCAAGCATAACGTTGAAAAACTCAACGAAGGTGAGGGAGGCCCTTGTCCCTGGCGACAGCGAGACGGGACGGACCGACGCGGATGGCCAGCCATCCGCCGATCACCGACATCCGCGGCCTGCTGACCTTCCGGCTGGCCATGCTGGTCGCCGCCAACGACCGGGTCGGCCAGAGCTGGCTGCTGTCGCGCTACGGGCTGCGCATCCAGGAGTGGCGGACCCTCGGGCTGGTCGCCGCGAGCGAACCGGTGCGCTTCAAGGACGTCGCCCGCGCTCTGCTGCTCGACAAGGGGCAACTCAGCCGGCTGGTAAAGGCCCTGACGGGGCGCGGCCTGCTGGAGGGGCGCGCCGATGAGGCCGACCAGCGCACGCTGTTGCTGACGGTCACGGCCGAGGGCCGCCGGCTGCACGATCAGGCGCTGGCCGAGGCTCTGCGGCGCAACAACCTGATCGCCGGCGCCCTGACCGCGGAGGAGGCGGCCACCCTGTTCCGTCTGCTCGACAAGCTGCAGCCCTTCATGGACCACCGGGTCGAGGAGGCCGAGAGGGAGCGGGCCGGGCCGGACTGAGCCCGGTCCGCCGGACGAATAAGCAGAAAAGAAGTGAGGAGGAACGTGATGTTGAGACATGCATTCGCCGGGGCCGCCCTGGCCCTCTGTGTCGCTGCCGGCAGCGCCGCGGCGGCCTGGCCCGACAAGCCGATCCAGATCATGATCCCCTGGCCGCCGACGAACGACCCCTCCACGCTGGTCGCCACCGCCATCGCGCCGGTGATGTCGGAGGATCTCGGCGTTCCGGTCAAGGTGGTCAACAAGCCGGGCGGCGGCGCGGTGCTGGCCACGGCCGAACTGGCGCGCTCGCGTCCCGACGGCTACACGATCGGCCTCATCTCGATCGGCCCGATGATCACCCAGGTCCTGCGGGGCAAGACGCCTTACAAGAACGAGGACCTGCAGCCGCTCGGCCTCGTCTGGGCCAGCCCCTTCACCCTGGCGGCCCGGGCCGACGCGCCCTACGACAACCTGGCCGAACTCGCGGACTACGCCAAGGACCACGAGGTCCGGCTGGCCCACTGGGGCCTGGGCGCGGTGCCGACGCTGATCGCCATGAAGGCGGCGGAGATCGGCGGCTTCAAGTGGAAGGAGACGGCCTACGCCCAGCTCAATCCGCTGCTGGTCGTCCAAGGCGACGCCGACGTCATCACCTTCTCGACCCCCGGCCTCCACGACTACGTGGAGTCGGGCAAGATGAAGCTGCTGGCGGCCATGCTGCCGAACCGCGTGCCGGCCTATCCCGACGTGCCGACGGTGGAGGAGCAGGGCTTCGGGGAAGGCTATTCAATCTGGTTCGGCGCCTTTGTCCCGAAGGGCACCGACTCGCAGATCGTCCAGCGGCTGTCGGATTCCTTCTTCAAGGCCATGCAGGATCCGAAGGTCGCGGAGATCATCGAGAACGTCGGGGTGGTGCCGACGCCGACCGGCCCGCAGGCGGCCCGCGCCCGCATGGACAGCGAACTCGCTGCCTTCGGGGCGATCATGAAGGACCTGGGTATCACCCAGTAGCACCCGGAAGGCCGGCCATGTCGGATGCAGCGGCGCAGGGAGGGCAGACGCCCTCGCGCACCCACGACGCCCTCGCCGCCGGGCTCGGGGCAGCGGGGCTGGGGCTCCTTGCGGCCTCGCCGTGGCTGGTTGACCGTTCGGGGCCGGACCCTTTCTACAAGGGGCCGCTGATCTTCCCGCTCATCGCCCTGGCGGTGATGGTGGCCGGCGCCCTGCCGGCCGCCGTCCGCCTGCTGCGGCCGGGCGGAAGCTGGCGGGTGGACGGCCGGGGCCTGCCCTGGCCGGCCCTGCGCCTCTTCCTGTTGCTGTGCCTCTTTCCCACCGCTGTGGTCGTGGCGGGGGTGGAGGCGACAGCCTTCCTCTTCGTCGCCGTCGGCTTGCCGCTCGTCGGCTCCCGCCGGCCGCTCACGGTGGTCCTGGTCGCGGCGCTGGTGTCTCTGGCCATCCATCTGGCCTTTCGCAGCCTGCTCGACATCTGGTTCCCCACGCCGCTCGTCGCGGACTGGTTCGGGAGCTGAGCGATGGACCTGCTGTTCAGCGGCTTCCTGGCTGCCTTCGCGCCCGCGAACCTGGTCGCCCTGGTGATCGGCACGGCCCTGGGCATCGTCGTGGGAGTGCTGCCGGGTCTCGGACCGATGGTCGGCATGGTGGTGCTGCTGCCCTTCACCTTCTCCCTGCCGCCGGACGTCGCCCTGTCGCTGCTGCTCGGGGTCTTCTGCGGCGGCTACTTCGGCGGTGCGGTGCCGGCCGTCCTCCTTCGTACCCCCGGCGTGCCGTCGTCGATCGTGACCTCCTTCGACGGCTTTCCCCTGACCGAGCGCGGGGAAGCCCAGACGGCCCTGTCGGCGGCCCTGGTAGGCTCCCTCGGCGGCGGCCTCATCTCCGTGGTGATCCTGGTGGCCCTGGCGCCGCTGCTGTCGCGGGTGGCGGCCAGCTTCGGCCCGCCGGAGTACTTCGCGGCCGCCCTCTTCGGCATCCTCCTGGTGGCGGTCTCCTTCCGCGGCCAGCTCGGCCGGGCGGTGGTGCTGATCGGTCTCGGCCTCTGGCTGTCGACGGTCGGCATCGACGGGCCGACCCTGAGCCTGCGCTACACTTTCGGCCTCTGGGACATGCAGAACGGCCTGGACCTGGTGCCCCTGGTGCTGGGGCTCTTCGGCATCGGCCAGTCGCTGCTGCTGCTGGAGCAGGGCATCCTCAAGACCGACCGCCTGAACCTGACCCGCGGTACCCTGGACCTCTCCAAGATCGTCGGCGTGCTGCGCTGGTGGCGCACCCTGGTTCGCTCCGGCGTGATCGGCACCGTGATCGGCCTGCTGCCGGGGCCGGGCTCGGTGCTGGCCTCGTTCGTCGCCTACGACGTCGCCCGGCGGCGCTCGCCGACCCCGGAGGCCTTCGGCAAGGGTACCCCGGAGGGCTGCATCGCGGCGGAGGCAGCGAACAACGCCGTTCCGGCGGGCGCGCTGATCCCGCTGCTGACCCTGGGCATCCCCGGCGAGGCGCTCAGCGCCCTGCTGCTCGGCGTCTTCACCCTCAACGGCATCTATCCCGGACCGCTGCTGCTCATCAAGGAGCCGGTGCTGATCTCGACCCTCTACTGGTCGATGCTGCTGATCAACGTCGTCGCCTTCGTGCTGCTGGCGGTCTGGCTGCGGCCCTTCGCCCTCATCGTGAAGGTGCCGCACCGCATCCTGGCGGTCTGCGTCATCGTCGTCTCGCTGGTCGGCATCTATGCCGTCAACACGCGCCTCTTCGACTGCGGCGTGGCGCTGGCGGCAGGCGCCTTCGGCTACCTTCTGTTGCGGCTCGGCTGGCCGGTTGTCGCCCTGGTGATGGGCATCGTCATGGGGCCGATCGTCGAGAACCGCCTGCGCGAGACCCTGAGCCTCGGCGACGGCAGCCCGATGATCCTGCTGGAACGGCCGATCACCGTCGGGCTGCTGGCGCTGTCGGTCCTGCTGATCGGTCTGCCGCTCTGGCGACGCTGGCGGGCGGCCCGCGTGCCGGCCCTCGCCGCCGGGGCGAAGGGATGAGCGGCCTGCGCACCGCGGACGTCGCCATCGTCGGCGGCGGAATCGCCGGCGTCGGCCTCGCCGCCGCCCTCGCCGGCCGCTGCCGGATCGTGCTGCTGGAGCGGGAGGCGCAGCCGGGCAGCCACGCCAGCGGCCGCTCGGCGGCGGTCTTCGTGCCGAACTACGGCGACGGGCCGATTCGCGCCCTGACGGCGGCCGGTGCGGATGCCCTGCGGTATCCGGATCCGGCGCTCTGGCCGACACCCGTCCTGAAGCCGCGCGGCCTGCTGCGCCTAGTGACCGAGGCGGGGCTGGACGGCTATCGCCGCCAGATGGCGGATGCGGTCGGAGAGGTCGTCGATCTCTCCCCGAGCCAGGCGGCGCAGCGCTTCCCGCTGCTGCGGCCGGAGCGGTTCGTCGCCGCCTCCTGGGAGGAGGATGTGCACGACATCGATGTCGCCGCCCTGCTGCAGGGCTGGCTGCGCATCGCCCGGCACGCCGGCATCGAGGTGGTCACGGACGCGGAGGTGACCGGCCTCGCCCGGCGGGGGGGCATCTGGCGGATCGGAAGCACGAAGGGCGCCGTCGAAGCGCCGGTCGTGGTAAGTGCCGCGGGCGCCTGGGCCGATCGCTTGGCGGAGGCGGCCGGCCTGCCGCCGATCGGCCTGACGGCCTGCCGGCGCTCGATGGCGGTGGCGCAGCTCGAGGCGGACATGACCGGCAGCGCCGGCTGGCCCTTCGTCGTCACCTTCCCCCTCGGCTGGTACGCCAAGCCGGACGTCGGCCGCCTGCTGGTCTCGCCGGGCGAGGAGGAGCCGGTCGAGCCGCACGACGCCTTCGCGGAGGACATGACCATCGCGGAGGCCCTCTATCGCTTCGAGCAGGACACGACGGTGACGGTCCGCCGGGTCGAGGCAACCTGGGCCGGCCTGCGCACCTTCGCGCCCGACCACAGGCCCGTCGTCGGCTTCGATCCCCTGGCGGAGGGCTTCTTCTGGCTGGCCGGGCAGGGCGGCTTCGGCGTGCAGACGGCGCCGGCGCTCTCCGCCCACGCCGCCGCGCTGCTGCTCGGAGAGGAGAGCCCGGTTCCGGCGCTTGCCGCCGGGCTGGTGCCGGACCGGCTGCGCCGATGGCGGCCCTGAGTAGGAAGCACGCGTGATCGCTATAGGGGCAGGTGGCTACCCGGCCCGAGATCGCGCGTCTGCAACCTGACGATCCGCTTTGCCAACAGCGGGCTGTCGCCTGCAGTCTGAAAGACGTCGTCGTAGCGGCCTGCAGCATAGACACGGGAGACGCCGTCAAGCTCCGTATAGATCGTCAGAAAGGTGGTCCGAGCCGTCGCCGTCTCGCCATCGCCGTCGACCTCGACATAGGGGCTGCTCAGCTGCCGCAGGAACTGCCCCTGCAGACGGATATGTTGTCTGAGGCCCTTGAAGAGATCTCTCATCTCGGCCTTGTCGTGATGCAGCCAAACGGCTTCCCGGCCCAGTTCCGGGGTATCGACTGAAATCGTGTACTCGAAGCTCTCTGAACAGCTGGCGAGGTAGCGGTCGAACCGCTCCTCGTCCATCGAGAAGGCGAGGTCGTGGATCAGGTCTTCGATGCGCTGGCGTAGGCTCATGACGTCGTCTGGTCTCTTGAAGGCTTGCGGCGTTCCTGCGGGGCGGAGGTGCAGCTATTCGGCCGCGTTGTCCAACCGCTCCCGGCTTCCGAAAGGATCGCTGGCGCGGCGGCCCATGTAGCGCGACCATTCCGCGTAGTAGGCGCGCGAGCCCCCGTCGTCCTGGCCTTTTCCACCCTCCTCTCGGGCGTGAAGGCTGTAGAGGCTGGTTTCTGACATGATCGACCTCTGAACGCCTTCCACAGCGATGATGTCCTCCGCCAGGTTCCGGCCGAAGGGTCCCCACAGCTGGTTGTGATGCTGCACGCGGAGAGCCCTGACTTCCGGCGAGTCGCTCTTGGGCGCCAAACCCCGCCACTCGATCCGGGTTTGCGTCGGCGAGATGGGCGTCGAAGTGTCGATCCGGATGTTCGTCGCCCTGAGGATTATGGTTGTGTTCGGGAAGAGGTCGATGAACCGGAATTCCCCCGGAGTCAGACCTGGGAGAGTGTGATCTTCCCGTGCCGTCCATCCGGGATAGTTTTCGTACTTCACCCGGAAGGGCTCCATGCTCAGGTGGCCGTTTCCGTAGTCGAGGAAGCGCCGATCGAAATAGCCGTCGGCGCGGATGCCCGTCCGCCGGTTAACGGAATGCATCCATTCGTGGTAGAGGTCGACGTTGGTTTCGTGCCAGAGCTTCCAGTTGGCCTCGATCACCGCCGAATGGTAGTGGAAAACCTCGAAATCCTCCGCCTCGAGCACCGGCTGGGCATTCTCCAGGGCATTGCCGAGAAAGCTGCGGAGCGCCGGAGCGCCGTCATCCAGATTGGCGAAGACCAGGCCCATGACGGCTTCGGTCCGCACCTCCCGCAGACCGAGGTCGGACTTTTCGATCCCGCACCGCGCGTAGCCTTCGGGCCTGGTCACGGTGATGCAGCGGCCGCGGTCGTCGAACGACCAGAGATGGAACATGCAGGTCAGCTGCCGTGCGTTGCCGCGGGGCAGGCGCGCCAGGACCGATCCGCGATGAGGACAGGCATTGAAGAAGGACCTCACGGTTCCGTCTCCGCCGCGCATTACGATGATGGCCTTCCCCGCGATCTTCGTCGTCCGGAAGTCATAGAGCTCGGGAATCTCGCTCTCATGACAGACGAACTTCCAGGTCCGCCCGAGGATCTTCTCCGACTCCTCGGCCCAGAGTGCCTCGCTGGCATGGATACGATTGTCGATGAAATGCGTGGCCGACAGGGGCGGAGCGGCTTCATAGGCCGCTGACGATCGGGACATGCTTCGTCTCCTGATCCTTAGAGGTTGAAGAAGCTGCGGGCGATCTTCGTGGCTGGGCGGGCCACCGAGAACAGGTCCGCCGCCGCCTTCACCGCGAGCCCGAACTCTTCCACAGCGCGGCCAGCGAAGCGGCGGCTGTCGCCCACGATGGCGAAGCACCCCAGAAAGCGGCCTTCGCCGACCGCTATTGGCGCCGCGACGGCGGACATGCCCTCGAAGCTCTCGCCGAGGGTGACGGCATAGCCCCGCTGTTTGGCGAGGGCGAGTTCTTCCTCCAGGGCCTCGGGAGTCACCAACGTCCCGGAGGTGTGTCGCTGATAAGGGCCCGGCCCGAGAAGGGCCTTGCGCTGCTTCTCATTCAGGCCGAGCAGCAGGACCTTTCCGGACGCCGAAGCGTGCAAGGGGCTCTGCAGATGCGTCTGGTAGTAGGGGGACAGTGACTGGGCCGTGTCCACGATGTCGAGGACGAGGCGTTCGGTCCCGACGAAGACGACGATCGAACTGGTGAGCCCGAACCGTTGAGACAGGTCGCTCAGCAGATCGTGGGCGTCCCGCCGCAGCAGGTTGAGGGGATGATAGAGGCTCAGAGGCAGCAAGGCCTTCGGAGATGCGCGGTATCTCTTGTTGGGGTCTTGAGAAACGTATCCTTCGCGCAACAGAACCTGCACCGTACGATGGCAACTGCTGCTGGCGACGCCGACAGTCTCCGCGATTTCGGCGAGGCTGAGGGCCCGGCCCGCTTCCGTGAGGGACTCGAGGATGGCCAGTCCGCGCTGCAGGGAGCCCGTGTCGGCGGCCTTTCCTGCGTCTTCGCTCGCCGGGCTCGTGCCAGTCGCCATCCTCACGTCGGCCTCCACCGGATTCGCCTCCCGCGCGCACTCGTTCATCGGGTTCGATCACAACCTATGTCCGGCGGCAGAAACTGTCAAACAAACAGTCCATATAACGGGATAAAAATTCCGAAAAATATAGAGCAGAACTTTCGTTTCTGAATGCTGAACTGATCTCCTTGCCGGGGATAGCCGCCTACCGAGTCGAGGGTATCGCGACGTCGAAGGGGGGCTCCACTAGAAAGTGGGATAAGCATTCCGTATAACAGTACGCATGTTGACAAAGTTTGGGCCGTTGGGACACTGTCCGGAAAAGCCGGGCCCGGACGTCGCGGAAAGCAGGCGCGAAAAGGCCTCCGGCGTACACAAACCAGGGAGGTCTGTAATGAAGAGAAGCCTTTCGGTCTGCCTCGCACTCGCTGCCGCTGCCCTTTTGGCGCGGGCGCCCGATTCCCGGGCCGAGACGGTCCTCACCCTGTCGTCATGGATGCCACCGGGACATGCGAACGTCGCCGGCGGGATAATGCCTTGGGCTGCCGATGTGGAGAAGGCTACCGACGGTCGGGTGAAGGTGAGGGTCCTGCCGGCTCCGCTGGGCAAGCCTGCGGCGCACTTCGACATGGCCGCGAACGGCATCGCCGACATCACATACGGGGTCCAAGGCTACCAGCCTGGCCGATTCCTGACGGCGGAGGCCGTGGAACTTCCCTTCCTTGGGGCGACCGCGGAGGTCATGTCGGTCGCCTACTGGCGGATATTCAAGAAGTATCTGGAGCAGGTGGGTGAGTACAAGGATGTCCAGGTGCTAGGGGTCTATACCCACGGGCCCGGGCAGATCTTCAACAATGTCCGCCCGATCAAGACCATCGACGATCTGCAGAGCGTCAAGATCCGCATCGGCGGAGGGGTGGTCAACGAGACGGCCAAGGCTCTCGGGATGCAGGTCATTCACAAGCCGGCGGACGAGGTCTTCTCGCTGCTGTCCAGCGGTGTCATCGAGGGTGTCGCCTTCCCCAAGGAAACGGTGAAGTCGTACAACCTATCCAAGTATATCGACTACGCGACGATCGTCCCCGGCGGCTTCTACAATGTCAGTTGGTTCCTGGTCATGAACAAGTCCAAGTTCGAGTCGCTCTCGGCCGACGATCAGGCGGCGATCATGCGTGTATCGGGCGAGACCTTCGCCCGGCGCGTCGGCAAGGCCTGGGACGACGCAGACGCCAGCGCCATCGACTTCATGCAGGCGCAGGGAATCGAGGTCGATACGGTGTCCCCGGAGTTCGTGGCGCAGATGAAGGCGATGACCGACACGGTCGAAACGGACTGGTACGCCGACGTGGCGCCGCTGGGACTGGATGGGCGGCAGGTGATGACGGACCTCCGGGCGGAGATCGATCGCCTGCAGGCCGGCCAGTAAGGCGCCTCCTCCGGACCACCGTTTCAGCCGCAGCGAGGCTAGAACCTCATGTCGCTCACCTCGGTTTCCGGATGGCGGAGGGGGGTGTATCGCGTTGCCATGGCCTTCGTCATCATCTGCGTCTTCGCATTGATGATGCTGACCACCGTCGACGTGGTAGGCCGCTACTTCTTCGGTACACCCCTCCGCGGCGCCTTCGAACTGACCGAGCTTCTGCTGCCGGCCATGATCTTCGGTGCTCTCCCCCTCGTCACCCTGGAGCAACGCCACATCGTTGTCGACTTGGCCGGAGCCCTCGTACCGAGGTGGGCGCGGAGGCTCCAGCACACCGTCACCCATGTTCTCTCGGCGGTCGTCCTGGCGGCGATCGTGCCGGACTTGTGGGCGAAAGTGATCCAGATGCGCTCCTACGGAGAGACCACGGCCGTTCTTGAACTGCCGGTCCTTCCCCTGGTCGTCTTCATCACGGCCATGACGGTGCTGACGAGCCTCGCCTTCCTGGTTGCGGCCTTCAGGCCGACCGCCGCCCCAATCTGAGGGTTCCTCGCGATGTCAGTTGCTATGGTCGGCGTTGTCGTCGCCCTGACCCTGATCTTTCTGCGCGTGCCGGTCGCGGTCGTGATGGCTCTGGTGGGCGCGCTGGGCTTCGCCTGGTGCACCGGGAGCGTCCACGCGGGCTTGGCGATGGCCGCGGAAGAGGTCTATCAGACCGGATCCAGCTACACCTTGTCAGTCATTCCGTTGTTCATCCTGATGGGCCTGCTCATCGCGCGTAGCGGCCTCTCCGATGAACTCTACGCCGCCGCCAACGCACTGATCGGCCATTTTCCCGGCGGTCTCGCGATGGCCACGATCATAGCCTGCGGCGGGTTCAGCGCAGCCTGCGGGTCGAGCTTGGCGACGACCGCCACGATGGCGAAGGTGTCGGTGCCGTCCATGCGGGCTTATGGCTACAAGGAAACGCTCGCCACGGGAGCAGTGGCGGCGGGCGGGACGCTCGGCATCCTCATTCCACCAAGTACCGCCTTCATCCTGTACGGCTTGATAACGGAACAGGACATATCGGTGCTGTTCATAGCCGGTCTCCTGCCGGGGATCCTGGGCATCATTCTGTACATGGCGGCGGTACTCTTTGTCGTCGTCGTCGACCCGAAGGCCGGTCCCGGTGCCCGCCGGCACAGCCTGGGGGAGATGCTGGCGGCCTTCAAAGGCGTCGCCGCCGTCCTCGGCCTGTTCGTGATCGTCATGGGGGGCATCTACGCCGGTGTCTTCACGCCGACCGAGGCGGCTGGCATAGGCGCGTTCCTGGCACTCTGCCTTACCCTGTTTCGGCGTCGGATCGATCTGAAGACCCTGGCGGATCTCCTCTACGAGAGCGCGGTAACCTCCACGGTCATCTTCGCGATTGTCATTGGAGCGACCATCTTTTCGAATTTCATCAATATCTCGGGCATGCCGGGCGAAATCGTTGCCCTCGGGGACAGTTTCGGTGGGTCACCCTATATGGTTCTTGCCGTTATACTGGTGTTCTACTTTTTTCTCGGCATGGTGCTGGAGAGCATGTCCATGCTGCTTCTGACCGTCCCCATTCTTTTTCCTCTCATCCAGAGTCTGGCCTTTCCCGGCCTCGATCCGGCGATGGTTCCAATCTGGTTCGGTGTGATCATCGTGATGGCCACGGAGATCAGCCTGATCACCCCGCCGGTCGGCCTGAACGTCTTCGTCCTGAAGACCACCCTGCCGGACACGTCGACCGCATCGATCTTCCGCGGCGTCACGCCGTTCTGGTGCGTCGACATTCTTCGACTGGCGATCGTCATCGCCTTTCCCTTCATCGCGACAGGCTTGCCCAGCCTGCTGAGGTGACGGCAGCGACCGTAACACGCAGCGAAACTGAGGAGCAGAACAGATGGATGGTCAATCGCGGGCCTCGTTGCTGGACAGTACATGGGATGGCCGGCTCTATTCGGGTGGCTGGCAGGAGACAGCCGAGGCTTTCGATGTGCTCGAGCCGGCGACGGGCGCCAGGCTTAGCCGTGTGGGCGCAGCGTCTCCGGAACAGGTTCACGAGGCGGCTCATGAGGCACGGCGGGCCCAGCGGGCCTGGGCCGCGCGCGCCTTCCGCGAACGGGCGCAGATCCTCCGCGCTGCTGCGGAGTTCGTCGACGGCAACCGCGACGTCCTTGCGAGCTGGATCGTCCGGGAGACCGGTTCCGTGCGGCCCAAAGCTGATTTCGAACTCGGCATTGTGGCCGCTTGTCTCCACGAGGCTGCGGCGATGCCGAGCCAGCCGCAAGGTCTGGTGCTCCCCAGGGACGGTGGGTGTGTCAGCTTCGCGCGGCGTCTGGCGCTGGGGGTGATCGGCGTCATCTCGCCCTTCAATTTTCCGCTCTATCTTTCGCTGCGCGCCGTGGCGCCGGCCCTGGCGGTGGGCAATGCGGTGGTGCTCAAGCCCGATCCCCGAACCGCCGTGACCGGCGGGATGATGATTGCGCGGATCTTCGAGGAAGCGGGGCTTCCCCCCGGGGTGCTGCACGTCCTGCCGGGCGGCGCCGAGGTTGGTGAGGCTCTGTGCTCGTCCCCCGACGTCGCGATGATCCAGTTCACCGGTTCGAGCGCCACCGGCGCCCGGGTGGGGGAACTCGCCGGCCGTCACCGCAAGAAGGTCTCCCTGGAACTGGGGGGAAAGAACGCGCTGATCGTCCTCGACGACGCCGATCTCGACCTCGCGGCCTCCAATGCCGCATTCGGCGCCTTTCTGCATCAGGGGCAGATCTGCATGTCCAGTGGGCGCATCCTGGTCCAGGAGACGGTCGCGCAGGCCTTCGTGGAGAAGCTGGCGGCCAAGGCCGCTGCACTGCCGGTCGGCAACCCGGCCACTGATCCCGTCGCGCTGGGGCCGATGATCTGCGAGAGCCAGGTTATCCGCGCTCATTCCATCGTGCACGACTCGGTCGAGGCGGGGGCGGTGCTGGCCGCTGGCGGTACCCACGAGGGTCTGTTCTATCGTCCGACGGTCCTGGCCGGCGTGAAGCCGGGGATGCGGGCCTTCGAAGAGGAGATATTCGGGCCGGTCGCCGCGATCACGAGCTTTGCCGACGACGCCGAGGCGGTGGCGTTGGCCAACCGGACGGACTATGGCTTGTCCGCCGCCGTGCTTTCCGACTCGCTTTCACGGGCCCTGGCGGTCGGCAATCAGCTCAATACGGGGCTGCTGCACATCAACGATCAGACCGTGGCGGACGACGTCGTCAATCCGTTTGGCGGACGCGGTGCCTCTGGCAATGGGACTAGCATCGGCGGCCCGGCGAACTGGGACGAGTTCACCCAGTGGCAATGGGTCACCATTCGGGACCGGCCGCCGAGCTATCCCTTCTAGATCGACGGCGGCTGACACACCGATCCGCTGGCGCCGGGACGGGCGGTCATGATCCCGCCCGGCGCAGCACGGCCTCTTCGGTCACGACCGCGGCCATCGGGATGTCGTGGGGTTGCGGGTAGATGGTCGGAATACGGCTGCCTGCGAGACCGATGCCGATGGCGAGCGGCCGCGGGTCGAGGGCGGCCAGGGTGCGGTCGAAGTAGCCGCCGCCGTAGCCGAGGCGGTAGCAGGCCGGGTCGAAACCGACCACCGGGGCGAAGACCACGTCCGGCACGACCTCCTCCGTGCCCACCGGCACCGGGATGTTCCAGAAGCCGGGCTCCATCCTGGCCGTGCTGTCCCAGTGCCGGAAGACCAGGGGCGCCGCTCGGCGGGCGACGACGGGCAGGGCGGCGCGCGCGCCCTTCTCCGGCAGGCGGGCCAGCCACGGGCGAAGGTCCAGTTCCGCCTGGATCGGCCACCAGCCGGAGACGACGCATCCCCGCAGCTCGCCGACCACGTCTGACAGCAGGCGATCGAGCGCCTCGCCGATGGCCAGAGCCGCAGCCTTGCGGGCCTCCCGCCCGGCGCCGCGGCGCGCCGCCAGCAGCCGCTCGCGTTCGCTGCGCCGCCAGCGGGCGACATCCTTCGCCTGCTGCGGGTCGACCTCCTGCAGGCCGGTCCAGGCCGGATCCAGCTCGTGGGCGAAACAAGGCGGCGAGGCGTAGCCGCCGGGCGTGTCGGACGCGGTCATAGGGCTTCTCCTTCATTCGCATACTAACAAGGACGGGCGGCGCCCGCCCGGCCCATTCCGGAAGAATCTGCCGGGACCTGTTTCATTGTGCGGCGCAACATTGTGATGTTGCGATGCGGTGGCCATGTGCCTGGAAAGCCGTCGTGGGCGGCGACACTGGAAGAAGCAATGGCCGGACTCGGGACGATCACGGCGGACCTGATCCGCCTTCACAGGCGGTGGGAGGCCCTGGCAGGCGCCGCTCTCGGCGCACCGGCGGCGCTCGGCCGGCCGCCCGCGGGGACCGGCCGCCTGCGCGAGGTGGCGGACTTCGGGCCCAACCCCGGCGGCCTGCGCCTGCTCTGCCATGTGCCCGAGCGCCTTGCACCGCGACCGGCTCTGGTGGTCGCGCTGCATGGCTGCGGCCAGACGGCGGCCGGCTTCGACCACGGCACCGGCTGGTCCCGGCTGGCCGACGAGCGCGGCTTCGCCGTGCTGCTGCCGGAGCAGCAGGCGGCCAACAATCCCAGCACCTGCTTCAACTGGTTTCGGCCGGCGGACAACCGGCGGGACGGCGGCGAGGCGGCCTCGATCCGCCAGATGGTGCGCTGGATGGTCGAGGCTCATGGCATCTCGCAGGACAGGATCTTCGTCACCGGCCTCTCAGCCGGCGGCGCCATGGCCTCCGTCATGCTCGCCACCTATCCCGATGTCTTCGCCGCCGGGGCGGTGATCGCAGGCCTGCCCTACGGCGCAGCCGACAGTCCCCGTGACGCCCTGCGGGCGATGTTCGAAGGCATTGAGCATCCTGCCAGAGCCTGGGGGGACCTCGTGCGCGCCGCCTCGCCCCACGCGGGCCGCTGGCCCCGTGTGGCCGTCTGGCACGGCACGGCCGACACTACGGTGACGCCCGCCAATGCCGCCGAGATCGTCAAGCAGTGGCGTGACCTGCACGCCCTGCCGGAGCGTCCGACCAGCGAGGAGGCGCTGACGGGCCACCTGCGACGGCGGTGGCTGGCCGGTGACGGCGAAGTGGTGCTGGAGGAGGTGCTGGTGGCCGATCTCGGCCACGGCGTGCCGCTGGACACGGGTCCCGATGCGCCCCTGCGCGGCGTCGCCGGGCCCTTCCTCCTGGCCGCCGGCCTGTCGTCGACCTGGCACATCGCCCGCTTCTTCGGTCTGGTCGGCGAGGCGCCGGCCGGTCGGCGGGAGAAGGCTCGACCCGGGCTGGAGCGGATGATCGTCGATGCCCTCCGCCGCGCCGGCCTGGCTTGACGACCATCGGCCGAAAGGTTGCCGCCATCCGAGAGAGGCTCTAAACCGGAGATAGACCTGTCGCCACATTGAGCAGCCGGGAGAGGCCGAGGATGCAGGAGCTGCGCACGCGAAGCCGTCCGGGGCTGCTGCAGGGAACGGTGTTCGGCAGTTCCCTGCTGACTGCCGGCGTGCTCGTCGCCGGTCCGGCCGCGGCACAGGAGGCGACCTGCACGGTCGGCGGCGACCCCGTCACCTGCGTCACCGACATCTCCGGCATCGTCGCCGCCGATGCGACAGGCGCCAACGCCGACGGGAGCGGCGGGGCGGCCACGATCGCGACGGTCGGCTCTCCGGCGCTCGGGATCTATGCCTTGTCCGGCGGGGCCGACGGCGCCGATGGGGAGGAAGCGAGCCTGTTCGACGAGTCGTCGAGCGGCGGCGGTGGCGCCGCGGCCGGGTCCGCCACGGCCACCAACCCGCTCGGATCGACGGTCAGCATTCCATCCGGTCTGACCGTCTCGGCGCTGGGTGCGCAGGCCAACGGCGGCAATGGCGGGAGCGGAGGCGACGGCTCCTTTCCCAACGGCGGTTCCGACGGCGGCGATGGCGGTGCGGGCGGCACCGCGAGCGGCACGAACGCGGGCGTGCTCAGCAGCCAGGCGGCGTCCAACGCGGGCCTTCTCGTCCAGGCGAACGGCGGCGACGGCGGCCAGCCGGGACAGGCGAGCTACGATTCCGACGACGCCGGCACCGGGGGCGCGGGCGGCGCCGGGGGAACGGCGACGGCGACAAATCAGGCCGGCGCTTCGATCACCACGGGCGGTGTCGACTCTCCCGCCATTTTCGCGCAGGCGAACGGCGGCGACGGCGCGTCGGTCAACGGCACCCTCTACGTCTACAGCGGCGCCGGCGCCCGCGGCGGCGGCGATGCCGGGATGGTCACCGTCACGAACAGCGGCACGTTGACCACCACCGGCACGAGTTCCGCCGGCATCTGGGCCGAGACGATCGGCGGCAACCCCGGCGGCACGGGCAGCACGACCCTGCCGGCCTCCGGCGCCGGTGGAACCGTGACGATCACGAGCGGCGGGACCATCACAACGGGCGGCGACGTGTCCCACGGCATCGGCGGCACGTCGCAGGCGGCTGCGGACCCGGCCGACATCGGCCCCGGCGCGGCCGGCGGAGCGGTCACGGTGACGACCCTCGCCGACCTCATGGTCCAAACCTCCGGGGCCAATTCCGACGGTATCTATGCGAGCAGCGTGGGGGGACCGGGCGGCAACACGAGTGGCGGTGGCCAGGGCGGGGCCATCACCCTGACCGTCGCCGGCAGCCTGCAGACCGGCGGTGACAGCGCCCTGGGGATCGAGGCGCTGTCGACGGGGGGCAGCGGCGGCGCCGACGGCGGGATAGGCCCGGCCGGTGGTGCCGGCGGCGCGGCCGGACCGATCACCGTCACCCTCCAGGAGGGCGCCGGCCTGATCACCGCCGGTGCGGATTCGCCGGGACTGTCGGCCGTCACGACCGGCGGCGCCGGCGGCATCGGATCGGACAAGGACCCCGGCGGCGCCGGCGGCAACGCCGGTACGATCGGCCTCTCCCTCGGCGCTGGCTCCAGCATCACCACAGGCGGTGCCGCCTCTGCCGGCGTCTATGCCGTCAGCACCGGTGGCGCCGGTGCGGACGGAGGAATCTCCGACGACGTGAATGCCGAAGGTGGTCACGGCGGCGCCGGCGGCACGGCTGCCGTCACCGTCTCGGACGCGCAGCCGTTCGCCGTGGTCGTGGCGAGCCAGGCCTCCATCACGACGACGGGCGACACCTCCTCGGCGATCTATGCCGAAAGCCAGGGGGGCGCCGGCGGTGGTGGTGGCGGCGCCGACGGCATCTTCCACACCCAGGGCGGCAACGCCGGCAGCGCCGGAGCCGGCGGTGCCCTCCAGCTCCAGTCGTCCGGGCCTCTGACGACTGGCGGAAACCAGTCCTACGGCCTGTTCGGCCTGTCCATCGGCGGCGGTGGCGCCAACGGCGGCGATGCCGACGGCGGCAGTCTGATCTTCAGCCTGGGCGTCGGCGGTGGCGCGAGCGGCGGCGGCAGCGGCGGGACCGTCGATCTGACCAACAGCGGCGCGGTCACCACCACCGGCGACTCCGGCGTCGGCCTGTTCGGCGAGAGCATCGGCGGCGGCGGCGGCAACGGCGGCACCGTCAGCTCGGGCTCGGCCAGTTTCGGCATTCCCAGCGTCACCGTCACCATCGGCGGCGACGGCGGCAACGGCGGTGCCGGCGGCATGGTCACTGTCACCAACGACGGCAGCGTCACCACCGGCGGCTTCGATGCGCCCGCCGTCCAGGCCCTCAGCGTCGGCGGCGGGGGCGGCAGCGGCGGCAGCGCCAGCTCCACGGCCTACAGCGCAGGCTACAAATATCTGTCGGCCATCTCGGTGGGTGTGTCGATCGGCGCCAGCGGCGGTGCCGGTGGCGCTGGCGGCGTCGTGCAGGTCACCAACAACGGCAGTCTCTCGACCACGGAGCAGCAGTCCTTCGGCATCGCCGCGCTCAGCGTCGGCGGCGGCGGCGGCCTCGGCGGCAACGCCACGACCCAGACCTATGCCTACGGCGCCGCCGTGGCGACCGTCGGCGTCTCGGTGGCCCTCGGCGGCTCGGGCGGGGAGGGCGGCGCCGGCGGCGCGGTCACCGTCACCAACGACGGCGGCGTCACCACCGGCGGCTTCGCCGCGGACGCGGTCTATGCCGCCAGCACCGGCGGCGGCGGCGGCAACGGCGGCATCGGCCGGTCCAGCTTCTCCCAGAACCTGCCGCTGTCGGGCATCGCGGGCGACATCCCCCTGGCCTCGGGCAGTAAGGGCGTCACCGTGAACGTCGACACGGCGGTCGGCGGCGGCGGCGGCAGCGGCAATGTCGGTGGCGGCGTCTCCGTGACCAACAGCGGAACCCTGACGACGTCCGGCATCGACGCCGCCGGTGTGCTCGCCCAGTCAATCGGCGGCGGCGGCGGCAAGGCCGCGGCCGGCCAGACCAGCGGCGCCGGCCAGCTCGCGCTGACGGTGGCCGTCGGCGGCAACGGCGGCACGGGCGGCGACGGCGGCGCGGTCCAGGTGACCAACGAGGCCGCCGGTTCGATCGGCACCACCGCCGACGGGGCCCACGGCATCGAGGCGCAGTCGATCGGCGGGGGCGGCGGCAAGGGCGGCACCACCTCGGCCGATCGGGAGGGCACCAGCGTCAGTTCCGCTGCCAAGATCGCCGCGAAGAACCTGCTGAAGAAGCTCATTGCCTCGTGGCGGGGAAAGGAGTTCGAAGGTGATTTCCGCCCGTCGCTTTCCTACAACGTCGGCGTCGGCGGTACGGGCGGCGCCGGGGGCGACGGCGGCTCCGTTCAGATCGAGAATGACGGGAGCGTAACCACCGGCGGCGACCTCGCTTTCGGCCTCTACGGCCAGTCGGTGGGCGGCGGTGGCGGGGACGGCGGCGCGGCGACGGTGGCGGGCGGCGCGATCGTGAACTCCGGCGCAGCGCTCGGCGGCTCGGGCGGGGCTGCCGGCGACGGTGGCGCGGTCCAGGTGACGAACGCCGGGGTTGTGGCGACCAAGGGCGAGTCTGCCTTCGGCCTGTTCGGCCAGTCGATCGGCGCCGGCGGCGGCGTGGCCGGGGGCGGTCACGATGCCTCGAGCCTCTCCATCGACCTCAACTACAAGCTCGGCGGCTTCAGAGGCGACGAGTCCGGGAAGTCGCCGCAAGGGGCGGGTGGCGGCGTGACCGTCGGCACCAGCGGCGCGGTCACCACCGGGGGTGAGGAGGCGCACGCCGTCATCGGTCAGTCCGTCGGCGGTGGCGGCGGCCTGGTCTTCCTGAACCAGGGCGACGCGACGTCGAGCACGACGGAGGCCGACCCCGAACTGGCCGACCTGCAGAACCAGGTCATGACGCTCGCCCAGAACGACGGCATCGACCTGAACCAGATCGCCAGCGACTACGCATCCGCCGTCGCCAGCGCCACCGGCACCCTCTCCCTCAGTCTCGGCGGCGTCACCATCGACGAGTCCGACCTGGGGCAGGGGCCGAACGACGGCGGTGCCGTGGAGATCGACGGCGGCGGCACGATCAAGACCACCGGGGCCAACGCCTTCGGCATCCTCGCCCAGTCGATCGGCGCCGGCGGCGGCTTCGTCACCGACGGCGGCGGCCCGGCGGCGGCGGTCAGTCTCGGGACGGGCTCGCTGGGCGGCGGCATCGGCGACGGCGGCACGGTCGACATCGTGCTGTCGGCGGGCAGCACCGTCACCACGACGGGCGCCGGATCGGTCGGCATCTTCGCCCAGTCGATCGGCGGCGGGGGTGGCTACACCGGCGCCCTCGACATCTCCGGGATGAGCTATTCGGCCTTCCTCGCCGGCTCCAGCCTCGCCTCGGGCAGCGGCGGCAAGGTCACGGTCGAGAACGCCTCCGGCGGCGGCACCCTGTCGGTCTCCACGACCGGCAGCAACGCCCACGGCATCTTCGCCCAGAGCCTGTCCTACGGTGGCGGCGCGGTCGGCTCCTCGGCGGGTATCGTGCTGCCGGATGCCTCGGGCAACCAGGCGCGGTCCGGCAGCGGCACGCCCGGTGCGGACCCGGGCGGCGTCGCGATCTCCCTGACCGGCAGCGTCTCCGCCACCGGGGACGGCGCCGCCGCGATCTTCGCCCAGAGCGGCGTGCAGGGCACGAGCGGCGCGGTGATCGAGGGCCTCGGCACGATCTCGGTCGACTTCACCGGCACCCTGAAGGGGGGCGGCGGCACGGGGGCGGCCCTCTGGCTGGACGGCGGCACGGCCAACAGGGTCGACTTCACCTCTGCGCAGGTCTCCGGCCTCTCCGGGACGGCCATCCGCTCGACCCTGGGGAGCGAAGCGGTGACGATCGACAGCGCCAGCTCCGTCACCGGCGACCTCCTGCTGGACAGCAACGCCGTTGGCGAGGCCAACAGCCTCGTCAACGATGGCCTCTTCTATCCCTCGACCCTCGTCGCCCTCGGCGGCAGCCAGTCCGCGGCGCTGCGCAGCGCGACGACGGGGCCGTCGTACCTGGGGAGCGGATTCGCGGGCTGGCAGTCCTTCGGCACCTTCACCAACGGCGGCACCCTCGACCCCGGCGGCCCCGGGACCGTGGCGACGGTGCAGCTCTACGGGGACATGGCACAGACCGCGGAGGGCACCCTGGCGGTGGACGTCGACCTGTCGCGGGACGGTCAAGTGATCGCCCCCGGAACGTCGGCGACGGCCGGCTACAAGGCCGCCGACTACCTGCAGGTCTATGGCAACGTCGTCTTCGCAGGCACGGTCGCACCGACCATCGTCGCCCGCCCCACCGCCGCCAACGACGGCAGCTTCCAGAGCGTGGTGCTTTACGGCGCCGGGGCGGTGACCCTGCAGGATCCGACCGTCCGCAACACGGCGGTGATCACCTACGGCGCGCTGCAGCCGGTGTCGTCGTCGGACACCCACAACTACAAGATCGTCGGCACCGCCGACTTCAGCACGCCGGCGTCGGGCGTGCCCAACCTCGCGGCCATCGCCCAGCAGCTCCAGAGCGACTGGAACAGCGGCCAGGCCGATGCGGCCGATCCGGACTACACCGCCCAGCTCGCCTACCTGGCGAACCGGCCGAACGACCAGAGCTACCGGAATGCGTTGACCTCGCTGGAAGGGGGCGTGCACAGCGTGCAGGTGGGCAGCACGGTGACGAAGTCCAGCGCTTTCCAGGACAACCTCTTCAGCTGCCCGGTGTTCGAGCCCGGGACGGCCCTGCTGACCGAGGAGAGCTGTCTCTATTCTCGTGGCATCTACACCCGGCTCAGCCACGACGACGACCATCTGGCCTCGGGCTACAAGGAGACGGTGCACACCCTCCAGCTCGGCGGCCAGAAGCAGGTCAGCGACAACTGGTTCGTCGGCGGCTCCTTCGCCGTGGGCCATTCCAACCTCAACAGCGACGACGGCCTGGCGGCCTCGCAGGCGGACATCTACCAGGTGGGCGTGGTCGCCAAGCGGCGGATCGGCAAGGGCTGGATGGTCGGCGCGGCCGCCCACTACGCCTTCAGCGACGCCGAGACCCAGCGCACCGTCAGCACCGGCGGCGGCCAGCAGACGGCCAAGGCCTCGCCCAACATCCACACGGTCTCGGGGCGGCTGCGGGGCTCCTACGACATCCCCCTCGGGCAGGTCTACCTGCGCCCGCGGCTCGACCTGGAGGCGATCTACGTCGATACGCCCGGCTACTCGGAGAGCGGTGCGGGCGGCCTCGACCTGAAGTTCGACAGCACCCACGACTGGACCTTCGGCGCGACCCCTGCAATCGAGGTGGGCGGACGCGTGCCCTTCGAGGGCGGCATCGCCCGGCCCTTCGCCAGCGCCGGCGTGACCCGCTGGACCGACAGCGACATGACCCTGAAGACCCGGTTCGAGGGCGGCGGGGGGCAGACCTTCGACACCACCTACCAGCTCGACGAGACGGTCGGCCGCGTCTCCGCCGGCCTGGAGCTGGTGATGGACGGCGGTCTGGAGCTGCGCGGGCAGTACGACGGCTCGTTCACCAGCGACAGCCAGTCCCACAGCGGCACGCTGCGGGTCGGCTGGCGGTTCTGAGCCGCCTCCGCGACCCGCGAGCGCCTCAGATCTTGACGCTCTCGTAGGTGCCCGGGTGGAAGAGCTCGTCGACCGACACCAGCCGTGACGACAGCCCCTGCGCATGGTGGTGGCGCAGGAAGACCTCCAGGGTGTGGCGGTTGGGTTCGACGCCGTAGCTCCAGTAGTCGGCTCCCATCATCCGCCGCGCCGCCTGCACCCGCTCCTCGACGAAGGGCAGGGTGACCTTGGAGGCCGCCGTCTCGGCCAGCCGGGTGACGGCGAGGTCCTTGGCCTTGGTGAAGGCCTTCAGCAGGGCGGCGGGCAGGAAGGGGTGCGCCTCGGCGATCTCCCGTCGCAGGCCCAGCACGTGCATGATCGGGAAGATGCCGGTGCGCCGGTAGTAGTCCTCCGAGGCGGCCACCGGGTCCGGCCAGAGCCAGCCCACGTGCGGCGCCCCGCGGTCGTAGCAGGAGGGCGCGCGCGGCGTGATCAGCGCGTCGATCTCCCCCGCTTCCAGCAGCTGGCTCAGGGTCCGGTCCGCCGGCGCGTTTTCCAGCCGCACGTCGGCCGGCAGGGTGAGCGAGATCTTTTCGGGCCGGCCGAGATCCTCCATGCCGCCGCGCACCCAGGTGACGTCGGCCGGCCGCACGCCGTAGTCGTCCTCCAGCAGGGCGCGGACCCAGACGTTGGCGGTGAGCTGGTATTCGGTCACGCCGATCCGGCCGCCCTTCAGGTCCTCCGGCCGCTTGATGCGGTCGGTGCGCACGTAGAGGCCGTTGTGCCGGAACGAGCGCGAGACGAAGGCGGGGATGGCGACGTAGGGCGCGTTGCCGGCGGCGGTCTTCACCGTGAAGGAGCTCATGGAGAGCTCGCAGATGTCGAACTCGGCGTGGCGGAAGGCGCGGAAGAAGATCTCCTCCGGGTCCAGCGTCATGTAGATCGGATCGACGCCGTCGATCTGCACCTGCCCGGCGATCAGCGGGCGGGTGCGGTCGTAGTCGCCGACGGCGACGGAAAGGCGGAGCGGCGCCATGGGGGACCTCCGGTCACGGCAGGGTGGGCGGCGGAGCTTAGGAAAAGCTTAGAGGTCGAATCAATTCCTTTCGCCGCCCGTGCCGCTCACCCCACTACGAAGCCGCGGCCGACGGGGTCTTCGGGGTCGATCAGCCACTTGGCGTAGCCCACGACGGCGGCCGTGCCCTTGACCGTCGGGATGACGGCGCGACGGTCGCCGATGGTGGTCTCGCCGACCAGCTCGCCCTCGAACTGGCCGCTGCCCAGCAGGCCCTCGGAACGGATCTTCTGGCCGACGGCGATGACGCCGCGCGCCTCGAACATGGCCATCATGGCGCTGGTGCCGGTGCCGCCCGGCGAGCGGTCCAGCTTGCCGTCGCTGAAGACGTGGACGTTGCGGTAGAGGGAGTCCGGCCGGTCGGGGTCCTGCCAGAAGGTGGTGAAGTGCAGGCCGGCGATGTGCGGCTTCGTCGGGTGCTGCACCTTCATCTTCTCGTTGATCTGCCGCTTCACCAGCAGGCCCATCTCCGCCAGCAGCCCGGCGTTCTCCGGCCCGATCGGGCGCTGCCTGTCGGGCCAGCGCACGATGGCGAAGAAGTTGCCGCCGAAGGAGATGTCGGCGGTCAGCCGGCCGTAGCCCGGCAGCTCCACCGGCACGTCCTGGGCCAGCACGAAGGCCGGCACGTTCTGGAAGCGGGTCCAGGCCGCCTCGCCGTTCTCGATGCCGACCTCCGCGGTCACCCGGCCGGCGGGCGTCTCGTAGCGGATGGTGGTGACCGGCGTCTCGATCCGGTGGACCAGGCGGTGGGAGACCAGCGCCATGGACAGCGCGATGGTGCCGTGGCCGCACATCTCGACGAAGCGCTCGCCGTCGATCCACAGCATGCCCGCGTCGGCGTCGGGCTCCGAGGGCGGGGTCACGAAGACGCCGAACATGTCCTTGTGGCCGCGCGGCTCGCGCATCAGGGCCAGGCGCACGTGGTCGTAGTTCGCCTGCAGGAAGGCCCGCTTCTGCAGGATGTCGAGCCCGGCCGGATAGGTGACGCCGCCGTGGATGATGCAGGTCGGCTCGCCTTCGGTGTGGGTGTAGATGCAGTCGACGAAGTGGGTCGTGCGCATGGCTTTCCGCTGTTCTTTGCCGGGGAGGGGAGGCGTCACAGGCCGAAGAGGCGAGGGACGCTGAGGACGAAGGTCTCGGGGAAGAGGATGGTCAGGGCGAGCACCAGCACCATCACGCCGATGAAGGGCAGGTTGGCGCGGGTCAGCGCCAGCACGTCGACCTTGGCCAGCACCGCGGTGATGAAGAGCGCCGCGCCAACCGGCGGCGTCTGCTGGCCGATGCCCCAGCAGAGGATCACCACCATCCCGAACTGCAGCGGGTCGACGCCGAGGGCGGCGGCCGCCGGCATGAAGAGCGGCACGACGATGAACATCATGGCGATGCCGTCGAGGAAGGTGCCGGCGAGGATCATGACGGCGCTGAGCACCAGCAGCAGCGTGAAGGGCGTGAGCGCGAAGCGGGTCAGCGGCTCGATCAGCAGCGTGCCCAGGTTCTCGTAGGTAAAGGTGAAGCCCAGCACGTGGGCCGTCGCCGTCACCAGCATGACGGCGCCGGTGAGCACGGCGCTCTCGGCGAAGGCCTGGTAGAGCTGGCCCAGGGTCAGGCTGCGGTACCAGAGCGCCGCCAAGAGGATGCCGTAGACGACGGCGATGGCGGAAGCCTCGGTCGGCGTGAAGACGCCGCCGAGGATGCCGCCCAGGATGATGCCCGGCATGGCCAGTGCCGGCGCGGCGCGGAAGAAGGCGGTGACGCACCGCCGGCCGTCGAAGGGCGCTTCCACCGGATAGCCCTGGCGCAGCGACACGAGCCAGGCGGCGGCGATCAGGCCGAAGCCGAGCAGCAGGCCGGCGAGCAGCCCGGCGGCAAAGAGCGCGCCGGTCGAGACCTGCATGAAGGCGCCGAGGATCACCATGGGGACGGAGGGCGGGATGATGATGCCGATGGTCGAGGAGGAGGCCGTCACCGCGCCGGTGAAGGCCCGGCTGTAGCCGCGATCGACCATGCGCGGGATCAGCACGCCGCCGACCGCCGCCGTGTCCGACATGGAGGTGCCGCTCATGCCGGCGAAGAACATGGAGGTGACGATGTTGACCGCGGCGAGGCCGCCGCGCATGGCACCGACCAGGGCACCGGCGAAGTCGACCAGCACGCCGGAGATGCCGCTGCGGCCCATGATCTGGCCGGCCAGGATGAACAGCGGCACGGCCAGCAGCGGGAAGGAGTTCACCCCGCCGTAGAGCCGCTGGGCCACCACCAGCAGGTCGACGTTGCCGACCGCCAGCACGACGATGGAGACGGCGGCGAGCGCGAAGGCGATCGGCAGGCCCAGCCCGATCGAGCCCAACAGAAAGAGCAGGATGAGGGCGAGGCTCATGCCTGTTCCTCCAGCGAGTAGCCGGCGTCGGGCGCTTCGGGCGCCTGCCCGGCGCGGGCGCGCCTGAGGCCGCCGGGGATGCGCGACAGCGCCTCCAGGGCGATGCCGAGTCCCGACAGGGGGATCAGGCCGTAGAGCGGGCCGAGCGGCAGCTCGAGCACCAGGGTCTCCCTGCTCCAGAACCGCAGAGCCTGCTCGGCGCCGTAGACCAGCATCACGCCGCCGACGGCGGCGATCACCAGGTGGTTGATGACGAAGAGCGTGGTCTGGGCGCGCAGCGGCAGCCTGTGGACCACCACGTCGATCTTGAGATGCGCCCCCCGGCGCAGGGCCAGGTAGGCGGAGGCGAAGGTCATGGCCACCAGCAGCGCCTGCAGGGCCTCGTAGGACCAGCCGAGGGACTGGCCGACGACGTAGCGGGCGATCACGCCGGCGAAGGCGATGGCGACGGTCAGCGCCATGAACAGGCTGACGATCGCTTCCAGGCAGCGGTTCAGCATCGGCCTTGTCCGTAAGGGGGGGACGGGACGAGCCCGCCCCCCGATCACCAGAGGCTCGCGGCTATTTGCCGGCGGCCTGGATCTTCGCGATCAGGTCGGCGGCGTCGGGCCCGAGGTTCGCGGCCTCCTCGTCCCAGATCGGCTTGGAGGCGGCGCGGAAGGCCTCCATGTCGGCGTCGTTGACCTGCATGCCCTTCGACTTAACCAGCTCGATCACCTCGGTGTCGGCGGCCTTGCCGAACTCGACCGAGGCGGCCGCGCCCGCGGCGGCGGCGTCGGTCAGGACCTTCTGCAGGTCGGCGGGCAGCTTCCGGTAGACGTCCTCGCTGATCAGCAGGAAGCCGGGCTGGTAGATGTGGTTGGTCATGGAGAGGTACTTCTGTACCTCGTAGAAGCGGCTTGCCTTGACCTCGACCAGCGGGTTCTCCTGGCCGTCGAAGGCGCCGGTCTGCAGTGCGGTGTACAGTTCCGGGTAGGGCAGCGGTGCTGCGTTGGCGCCCCAGGTGTCGAAGATCTTGATGCGCAGCTTGCTGCCCGGCGTGCGCATCTTCACGCCCTTCAGGTCCGCCGGCTTGACGATCGGGCGGACGTTGTTGGTGATCTGCCGGAAGCCGGCCTCGTAGTAGGCCAGCGGCCGCAGGCCCTGCTTCTCGGCCAGGCGCTGGCGGACGCTCTCGCCGACGGCCCCGTTCATCACCGCCGCCACGTGGGCGCGGTCGCTGAACATGTAGGGCAGGGCGAAGACGCCCATGAGCGGGTCGACCTGGGTGATCGGCGTCTCGATCGTGGCGATGTCCAGGGTGCCGGACTGCATCGCCTCGATGTTCGACTGCTGATCGCCAAGCGAGCCGCCGGTGTAGATGGTGATGGCGAGCTTGCCGCCGGACTGCTTCTCGGCGGCGGCCTTGAAGGCCTGCAGGGCGGTGTCCTGGATGCCGCCGGGGGCGCCGATGGTGGCCGCGCGCAGCGTGTAATCCTGCGCCTGGGCGGCGGGCGCCCGAACGCCTGCGGCGACGGCGAACAGCGCGGCCGCGGCGAGGAGGCTGGTGACTTGCTTCATGCCTTTGTCTCCCTGTTCTCGTGCTCTCGGCCGGCTTCGCAAGGCCGGCCGAAGAAGGCTAGGAACAGAGGCCGCCGGCAAATAGGGTGGAACTGCCATCGACTTTCATCTTTCTGCCATGCCCGCGACCGCCACCCTCTTCTCCGCCCCGCCCCGGGCCGTGCGCCAGAGCCTCCGGGTGGGCTTCGTCATGCTCGACAAGTTCACCCTCAACGCCTTCTCCGGCTTCATCGACGCCCTGCGGCTGGCGGCCGACAAGGGCGGCCGTTCGCGGCAGATCCGCTGCGGCTGGGAGATCATGGGCGGCGCCGTGACCGCGAGCTGCGGGCTGAAGATCACGCCGACCGCGCCGCTGCTGCCGCCGGCCTCCTTCGACTACGTCGCGGTCTGCGGCGGCAACGGCTACCTTGAAACGACCCAGCCGGACTGGCTGACGGCCTACCTCCGGCAGGCGGCGGCGGAGGGCGTGCCGCTGGTCGGCGTCTGCACCGGCACCTTCAACATCGCCCGCGCGGGCCTGATGACCGGCTACCCCGCCTGCGTGCACTGGAACGTGCTGGAGGCCTTCAGCCAGCAGTTCCCGGAGATCGAGACGCGCCCCGACCGCATCTTCCTGGATGCCGGCCGGCGCATCACCTGCGCCGGCTCGGCCGGCGCCACCGACATGGCGCTGCATCTGATCGACCGGCACTGCGGCCATGAGGAGGCCCTGCAGGCGGTGCGCCACATGATGCTCGACACCATCCGGCCGTCCGACGCGCCGCAGCCCCACTTCTACAACAGCCTCGGACATCTGCGCGACCAGGCGGTGCGCCACGCCGTGGCCCTCATGGAGCAGTCGCTCAACCGGCCCCTGTCGGTGCAGGAACTGGCCGAGGCCGTCGGGCTCTCCCCGCGCCAGTTCCATCGCCGCTTCGTGGAGGCGCTGGGCCGCACCCCGGCGGCCTTCCAGCTGGACCTCAGGCTGCGCTACGCCGCCTTCCTGCTGCGCCACACCACCCAGCCGATCACCGAGATCGCCTACGGCGCGGGTTTCGCCGACGGCGCGCATCTCAGCAAGTCCTTCAAGGAGCGGCTGGGGGTGCCGCCGCGCGTCTACCGCCGGGCGCCGCCGACGGACGCCGAGCCGCCGGCCTCGGCCGCCTGACCCTACCGCACCTGCATCCCGTCGAGCGGCAGGCCCGGCGTGCGGCCGGCGACGAGGTCGGCGGCGATGCGGCCCGAGCCCGCGGCCATGGTCCAGCCCATGTGGCCGTGGCCGACGTTGAAGACGAGGTTGCGGTGGCGCGCCGTGCCGTAGAGGGGCGTGCCTTCCGGCGTCATGGGGCGCAGGCAGGCCCAGTAGGACGGCCGGTCGTAGTCGGCGGCGTCCGGGAAGAGCTCCCGCATCGCATTCAGCATGCCGCGGAAGTCCGCCGGGCGGTGGCGCAGATCGTAGCCCGCGAAGTCGGCGATGGCAGTGACCCGCAGCCGCTCACCCATGGGGGCGTAGGCGACGAGCCGCTCCTCGTCCAGGCCGCCCACGGCCGGGGCGTTGGCCTGCGCGCCCACCGGCAGGGTCGCCGAATAGCCCTTGACCGGATAGATGGGCAGCCGCACGGCCAGCGGCCGGGCCATGGCGACGCTGTGGCAGCCCAGCGCCAGCACATAGGAGTCGGCGGTCAGCCGGCCCGCCGAGGTGGCGACCCCTGTCACCCTGTCGCCTTCGGTCTCGATCCGCTCGATGGTGGTGCCGGTGCGGAAGACGACGCCCCGCTCGGCACACCAGGCGCCCAGCCGGCGGGTGAAGAGGTGGGCGTCGCCGCTCTCGTCGCTGGGCGCGTAGACCGCGCCCGCCAGCCTGTCGCGCACGCCGGTCAGGGCCGGGTCGATCCGCGCGGCCTGGGTTGGATCGATGGCCTGCAGCGGCAGCCCGTTGTCGACCAGGATCGCCATCTTGGCGACTGCCGCCTCGAACGCGGCCGGGGAGCGGTAGAGGTAGAGCAGGCCGCCGTCGCGGGCGTCGTACTCGACCTCGGTCTCGCGCACGAGCTGGCGCAGCAGGTTCTGCGAATAGAGGCAGAGGCGCACCTTGCGCGCCGTGTTCACGGCGACCTTCTCGCTGGTGCAGTTGGCGAGGAAGCGCAGGCCCCAGGCCCAGAGGGCGGGGTCGGCCTTGAGCCGGAGCTGCAGCGCCTGATCGGGCCGGAACAGCGATCGCAGCAGGATGCCCGGCGCCTTCGGCGAGGCCCAGGTGTAGGCGTGGCCGGGGGCGATCAGGCCGGCGTTGGCGAAGGAGGTCTCGTCGGCCAGCCCCTCGTGGCGCTCGACCACCGTCACCTCGTGGCCGTCCTGCAGAAGGAAGTAGGCGGTGGTCACGCCGATGACGCCGCCGCCCAGGACCAGGACCTTCATGCGCTCGTTCTTTCGGGTTGGTGCGCCGGACAGGCCGGGCGGAGGGATGTCAGACCAGGAACAGCCGGCCGCGGCCGGGCAGCGCGTCGCGGCAGCCGGCGAGGCGCAGGCTGTGCCACGCGAGGGCGTGATTGCTGGAGGTGACCGGCTTGCCGAGGGTCGCCTCCACCTCCTCGACCAGCGCCGCCACCCGCAGGCTGGTGCAGGAGACGAAGACCGCGTCGACCGCCTCCTGGCTGCCGAGCCGGAGGATTGCCGCCTTCACCGAGGCGGCATCGATGCGGGCGACCTCGTTGTCGTTCTCGTGGTTGAAGGAGCCCATGACAGGGACCGACAGTCCCTGCGCCTGGATGTGCTCGCGCATCGCCCGGTTGATCCGGTCGACGTAGGGCGTCAGCAGGGCGATCCGCCGTGCCCCCAGGGCCTGCAGGGCCGCGATGCCGGCGGCCATGGGATTGGTGCAGGGCAGGCCGGGCCGCGCCTCGTGGACGCGGTCCGCCACCGGGCCGTCGCCGATCACCATGGCGCCGGAGGTGCAGGCGAAGGCCACCACGTCCAGCCGCTCGCCCGGCCGGATCAGCCGGGTCGCGCCGGCGATGTCCTTCTCCATCTCGCGCAGGGTCTCGGGTACGATGGAGGCCGCGTTCATGATGCGGCTCTCGTAGAAGGCGATCCCGGGCAGGCCGCCCAGCAGGGCGCGCCACTCGTGCTCGATCGTGTGGTCGGTCGCGAGCACGATCAGCCCGATGGCAGCCTTGCCGGCGATGCCGCCGTCGAGAGCGAATGGCAGATCGCGAAGATCGACCACAAGGTCGCCGGGCGCAGCGGCGACGGCGGCATCCGGCATGGCGGCCTCTCCGGGCTGATGGACGGCACCAGTCTAGCAGGCCGCCGGCCGCGTCGTCAGGCCGGAATCACGCGGTTGCGGCCGTCCCGCTTGGCGCGGTAGAGCGCCTGGTCGGCACGGCGCAGGATGTCGTCGGGCTCGTCGTCCACGAGGCCCTGCGTGACGCCGAGGCTGGCGGTGACCCGCAGGACCTTGTCGCCGAGCGAGATGCTCTGCCCGGCCACGGCGGTCCGCACCCGTTCCGCCGCGGCCAGGCCCTCGTCGAGCGTGGTGCCGGGCAGCAGCAGGCCGAACTCCTCGCCGCCCTGGCGGAACAGCGTGTCCTGCGCGCGCAGCAGGTCCCGGCAGACCTGAGCGGTGCGGATCAGCACCACGTCGCCGGCGTCGTGGCCATGGGTGTCGTTGATGCCCTTGAAGTGGTCGAGGTCGATGGCGACGAAGCAGAAGGGCTTGTCGCCGCGCCGCAGGCGGCCGATCTCCGCCCGCACGAGGCGGTCGAGCAGGCGGCGGTTGAAGGCGCCGGTCAGCGGGTCGCTCAGCGCGACCTTGCGGTATTCCAGTTCGCGCACGGCGATCGAGGCCAAGTCGACCAGCGTCTGCTTCTGGCTGTGATCCAGCTTGCGCGGCTTCTGATCGATGACGCAGAGCGTCCCGATCTTCGCCCCGTCGCTGACTTCAAGGGGCACGCCCATGTAGAAGCGGATTCCCGGTGCCCCCGTGACCAGGGGATTGTCGTGGAAGCGCTGGTCCGCCAGCGCGTCCTCCACGATCAGCGGCGCTTCGGCCAGGATGGCGTGGCCGCAGAAGGAGATGTCACGGCCCGTCTCCGTGGCATCCAGCCCCACCCGAGACTTGAACCATTGCCGGTCCTCGGCGACCAGGCTGACCAGGGCGATCGGAACCCCGGCCACTTTCGAGGCGATCCGGGTGATCCGGTCGAACACCTCTTCGGGCTCGGTGTCGAGGATGTCGTAGCGCTGCAGGGAGCGCAGACGGCTGGCGTCGTCGGCGGGGATGGGAGCAGGATGCATCGCTCTCGGATGGTTGTTGTCGAATTCGGGGTTCTGGAGCTTCCGATTGATTGCGGCGGCCGTCCAGCGTCACTTCGGGCACGGGGCCGGGTGCCCGGAGCGCGCGCACCGACCTCGCTGGCCTCAGGCCGGAATCACGCGGTTGCGGCCGTCGCGCTTGGCGCGGTAGAGCGCCTGGTCGGCGCGGCGCAGGATGTCGTCGGGCTCGTCGTCCACGAGGCCCTGCGTGACGCCCAGGCTGGCGGTGACCCGCAGGGTCTTGTCGCCGAGCGAGATGCTCTGCTCGGCCACGGCGGCCCGCAGCCGTTCCGCCGCGGCCAGGCCCTCGTCCAGCGTGGTGCCGGGCAGCAGAAGGCCGAACTCCTCGCCGCCCTGGCGGAACAGTGTGTCCTGCGCGCGCAGCAGGTCGCGACACGCCTGGGCGGTGCGGATCAGCACCACGTCGCCGGCGTCGTGGCCATGGGTGTCGTTGATGCCCTTGAAGTGGTCGAGGTCGATGGCGACGAAGCAGAAGGGCTTGTCGCCGCGCCGCAGGCGGCCGATCTCCGCCCGCACGAGGCGGTCGAGCAGGCGGCGGTTGAAGGCGCCGGTCAGCGGGTCGCTCAACGCGATCCGTCTGTACTCCAACTCGCGGACCGCGATCAGGGCCAGGTCGACGAGTGTCTGCTTCTGGCTGTCGTCCAGCGTCCGCGGGCGGTCGTCGAAGACGCAGAGAGTGCCGATGCGGGCGCCGTCGCCCACTTCGAGCGGCACGCCCATGTAGAACCGGAAGCGCGGGCCCTCCACGACGAAGGGATTGTCGTGAAACCGCTCGTCGGCCAGCGCATCCTCGACCACCAGCGGAACATCGGCGAGAATGGCATGGCCGCAGAAGGAGACGTCGCGCGGGGCCTCCGCGGCATCCAACCCGATGCGGGACTTGAACCAGAGCCGGTCTTCACCCACCAGGCTCACCATCGCCACCGGGACGCCCGCCACCTTGCCGGCGATGCGTGTGATCCTGTCGAAGACCTCCTCGGGCTCGGTGTCGAGAACGTCGTAGCGCTGAAGGGAGCGCACACGGCTCGCGTCGTCGGCAGGAACAGGCGCAGGGCGCATCGATCGCTGGGCTCACATCTTCGCAGGTCGGGCACCGAAGGTCGTATGGAAGGCCGGCGACGTCCAGGGGGGGGACCCGGCGAGGGTGAACCCGCCGGCGGCGGCGACGTTCTACAGCGCTGTCGGACGCCGTCGGGGAGGTTCTCAATGTCGGACAAGAACGACCTGGTCGAGGCGCTGCTGCGGCGGCACGGGACGACCTACTGCGAGGAACTCGGGATCGACATTGAGAAGAACCAGCCGTCGCCGCTTTTCTGCTGGCTGGTGGCCTCCATCCTGTTCAGCAGCCGGATCGGCGCCGGGGCGGCAGCCGAGGCCGCCAAGGCCCTTTTCAAGGCCGGCTGGCGCACCCCCCAGGCGATGGCGCAGGCGACCTGGGAAGAAAGGACGCGCGTGCTCAATCGGGCCGGCTACGCCCGCTATGACGAGAGCACCTCGCGCATGCTCGGCGACACCTCGGAGCACCTGATCGAAGCCTACGACGGGGACCTGCGCCGCCTTCGCGAGCAGGCCGGTCAGGACGCCGAGGAGGAACGGCGCCTGCTTCAAGAGTTCAAGGGGATCGGCAAGGTGGGTGCCGACATCTTCCTTCGCGAGATCCAGGCGGTCTGGCCCGAGGTCTATCCCTTCGCGGACGCCAAGGCCCTGCAGGCGGCGAAGCATCTGAAGCTCGGCGCGACACCGGAGATGCTGGCGGAGCGGGTTGCCCGCAACGACTTCGCCCGCTTCGTGGCGGCTCTCGTCCGCATGCAACTGGCCAAGGACGAGGGCGGGGTACGGGAGGAAGCGGACAGCGGCTAGGCCGTGGAGGGGACGCTTCCGACGGGGCGTCCGTACCATGTCCTGCCGGAAAAGTGGCAAGGTCCTGCTGGAAAACCGGCAAGACCTGATTTACCCAGAGCCTGCCGTGCCGGTCCGGCCCGGGAGCGGCCGCCGGACCGCGCCAGGTGAAATTCGGGAACGACCTAGTGGATGAAACGAGACCGGTCGTAGTGGTCGTCCCCGCGTCGAGAGAGCCGGGGTTGCTGGATGATTTCCTCTCGGCCCTGCCGGATGATCCCGGTTTTTCCATTCTCCTGATCGTTCCCGAAGAAGGGGCGCCGCCGGCCGCTGCGTCCGGTGGTGGAGCAGTCCTCGGCCTGCCGGCCGGGCCGGCGCTCGAGCGTCTGCTGGCGGGACTGCACGACCTGCCGAGCGGTCATCCAGCCGACGCAGCCGAGGTTCTGCGTGCCTTGCTGCGCACCCGCGGCGAAGAAGCCGCCGCGGTGGTGGTCGGCGCCGCAGATCCCGAGAGCCGTACCGTCCTGGCCGAGATCCGGCGGATCGGCGGCATCGGCATGGAGATCACCCAGCGCCCGCCGCTTTTCGACGGCGACCTGCCGGCGGTCGCGAACCCCACAGAGGTGGCGGAACGTGTCGCCGGCTTCTTCGACCGGAGGATGGGATCGGGCGAAGCGCCGCCGCCTGCGCTCAAGACGATCCTGCGGAGTGTCGGCCGGCGCACGGGCAACGACTTCTCCGGCTACAAGCCGTCCACGCTCTTGCGGAGGGTTAGGCGTCGGATGGACGCCCTCGGCCTGTCGCGGCTGTCGGACTACGCCTCTGTCGTCGAAGAAGATCCCGGCGAGGCCGACCTGCTGCTGGACAGCCTGCTGATCAAGGTCACGGCCTTCTTCCGCGATGCCGCCGCGTTCGAGGCTCTGGGCCGGCGGGTGGTGCCCGATCTGCTGGCGCAGGCCCGCCGGTCGGGCGAACTGCGGGTCTGGGTGCCGGGGTGTGCCACCGGGGAGGAGGTCTACAGCCTGGCCTTCCTGTTGGACGAGGCGCTCGAGGACGTTCCTGTCGAGGAGCGGCCCCGGCTCAAGATCTTCGCCTCGGATATCGACGAAAGCGCGATCCGTGCGGCCCGCGCGGCGGTCTTCTCGGCAGAGGCGATGAGCGGCCTGTCGCCGGAGCGCATCGCGCGCTTCTTCCAGCCGGCGGGTGGCGGTTTCAAGGTGGCGAAGCCGATCAGGGATTCGATCGTCTTCGCCCAGCACAACCTGATCAGCGATCCGCCGTTCTCGCGGCTCGACCTGGTCTCCTGCCGCAACCTGCTCATCTACCTGGACCAGCCCCAGCAGGATCGGCTCGTCGCGCTGTTCCACTACGCCTTGCGGCCGGGCGGCGTGCTGATGCTCGGGTCGGCGGAGAGCATCCTGCACACGAGCAGCCTGTTCGAGCCGATCGATTCCGTGCGGCGGCTGTTCCGGCGCCGGGATGCGCCCGCAGGCTTGCCGCCTTCGGCGCTTTCCGGGCCGGACCGCAAGATCTTCTCGCTTCCGCCATGGACGAGAAGCGGGCGCGCCGTCGGAGCGGTCGCCTCCGCGCAGGCTGTGCTGCTGGACGACTACGCGCCGGCGCACCTGGTCGTGGGCGCGCGGCGGGAGCTTCTGCACACTTCGCCGCGCATCGGGCGCTACCTGGAGGTCGCCGCAGGTCCGCCCACCACCGACCTCCTGAAGCTGGCTCGTCCGTCGTTGCGGCCCGCGCTGGAGGCGCTGATGCAGAGCGCGGCCGAGAGCGGCCGCCGAACCGTCCGGCGGGATGTGGCGCTGCGAGAGGAGACGGCGGCCGGGACGGTGGACCTCGTCGCGGTCCCCCTCGGTGCCGGCAACATGCTCATCGTCTTCCAGGACGTGTCCGCGCTGCGCCATCCCACGGACCACCACGAAGAGGTGGAGGCGTCCGATCGCGAGGGCGACCGCCAGCGCGCGGAGGAGATGGAGGCCGAGCTGCGGGCCGTCTACGACCGCCTGTCGAGGACGGTGGAAGACCTGGGAGCGGCCAACGAGGAACTGCAGTCCTCGAACGAGGAGATGACGAGCGTCAACCATGAGCTGCAGACCTCGAACCAGCAGCTCGAGGAGGCGCAGACGGATCTCGAAGCGGCCAAGCAGCAACTGGAGCTGCTGAATGCCGACCTGCAGGAGAAGGTGGTCGCCCTCGAGGCCGCCGGCAGCGACCTGCAGAACTTCTTCGACAGTGCCGAGATCGCCATCCTGTTCTTCGACGCCCGGCTGATCCTGCGCCGGCACACGGCGGCGGCGGAGGTGCTGTTGCAGATTTCCGAGCGCGACGCCGGGCGAAGCCTGCGCGAGGTCGCCGCCGAGCATGGCCTCGGGCCGCTCGATGCCGCGGCCGCGCGGGTCCTGCGGTCTCTGCAGATCGAGGAGAGCGAGGTCGTACTCGATCAGGGCGAGGTGGTGCTGCACCTACGGCTCCTTCCCTACCGCACCCTCGAAGGTCTGGTGAGCGGCGTGGTGCTGACGATCGTGGACCTGTCCCGGACAAGGGTCGCCGAGGCGCGCGCGCGCCAGCTCGACCGGGCGCTGCAGGCCAGGATCGTCGAGGTCGAGGCGCTCCTGGACCTCATGCCGGTCGGCGTGGCCATCGCCAGCGGTGCCGAGTTCACCGACGTCCGCCTGAACCGCCGCGGCAGGGAACTGCTGGCGGACGTGCCGCCGACGGGGCCGGAGCGCACCTACGTGCTCGCCGGTGCCCTCCAGGTGGAGCGGGATGGCGAGCCGCTCGAGCGGAAGGACTGGCCGCTGGAGAGGGCCGTGCTCACCGGGCTGCCGGTCGGCCAGGAAGCCATCGTGATCCGGCGCGCCGCCTCGACGCCCATCGAACTGTCGGTTTCGGCGGTTCCCCTGTTCGGCCCGGATGGCCGGGTGAGCGGCGGGATCGCGGCGTTCGAGGACGTCTCGCGCGGCCGGGAGCGGGAACGCCGGCTGGAGAGGCTCGCGCGCCAGCACCACGCGGTGGCGGCCCTGGGAGCCAAGGCCCTTGCCGGCAAGGGCCTGGCCGACCTGATGCACGAGGCCGTCGTGCGCCTGCGTGACGCCCTGGGGGTCGACTACGCCAAGGTGCTGGAACTGCTGCCGGACCGGCAGGCTCTGATCATGCGGGCCGGAGTCGGGTGGCGGGAGGGCCTCGTGGGTGTCGCCACCGTCGAGAACGACAGGCGCTCTCAGGCCGGCTTCACCCTGGAGACCGATGCGGCGGTGGTGGTCGAGGACTTCGCGAGGGAGTCGCGGTTCCTGCCGCCCGACTTGCTGACGAGTCACGGCGTCAGGAGCGGCATGAGCACGATCATCGCCGCCGGGGACCACGCTTACGGGGTGCTGGGCATCCACCACCGCGAGCCGCGCGCCTACACCGAGGATCAGGTCGACTTCCTGCGGGCGGTGGCGAACATCCTGGCGGCGGCGGTCCTGCGGACCGAGGACCGGCAGGCGCTGAGCGACAGCGAGGCGCGCAGCCGTCGCCTGATCGAGACAGCCTCCGATGCCATCCTCGTCGTGGGCCTGTCGAACGGCGGACCGCAGGCCATCGTCGGGGCGAATCCTGCGGCCGGCGCCCTGCTGGGATACGACCTGGATCGCCTGCTGTCGGTGGCGCCCGGCGAGATCGCCGACTGGCCGCTGGAACTGCGCGGCCAGATCGAGGGCGGCGATCCGGTGCGCCGCGAGACGATCTACCGCGCCGCTTCGGGCGAGGAGATCCCGGTCGAGGAGAGCCTCGCCCTGCTGTCGCGGGAGGGCGGCGGGACGCTTGTCGCCATCGCCCGGGACATCCGCGAGCGGCGCCGGGCGGAGAGGCGTCGGCGCCTGCTGATGCACGAGCTTCAGCACCGGATCAAGAACACCCTCGCGACGATCCGCTCCCTCGTCTATCTCTCCGGCCGCGGCAAGACGTCGGTCGCCGACTTCGTCCAGTCCTTCGACGGCAGACTGCAGGCGATGACGCGGGGCCAGAACCTGGTGCTGCTTTCGGAGCGGCCGACGGTCTCGCTCGACCACATCGTCCGCGAGGAACTCGCCCCCTTCCTGGCGGCGGACCAGCCCCCGGTGGACATCGAAGGGGAGGCCCTGCAGGTCCCCACGCGCCTCGGACTGCCGTTGTCGATGGCGTTGCACGAACTCACCAGCAACGCCGCCCGCCATGGCGCGCTCTCCCGCCCGGAAGGACGGGTCCGGGTCAGCTGGACCCTCTCCGGAGATGCCAGAGACCGGACGCTGCTCTTCCGATGGGACGAGAAGGGCGGACCGCCGGTGCGACCGCCGAGCAGCAGCGGTTTCGGGCGGACCCTGCTAGAAAGAGGCCTTGCATACGAACTGCGCGGTGAAGCATCACTGCAATTCGAGGAGGAGGGGGTCCGCTACTGGCTTTCGGTCCCCCTCGACGAACTGGAGCGGATGCTGGATCAGCAGATGCTCGATCTGGAAGACGACAAGCGTCGGGAAGAGCCGGAACAATGACAGCGCAACGACCGCGGGTGCTGATCGTCGAAGACGAGTTTCTCCTGGCGCTCTTTCTCGAAGAGACGCTTCAGGACCTGGGCTGCGAGGTGGTCGGCGTGGTCTCGGGCGCCGGGCCGGCACACAAGGCGGTGACCGAGCAGGCCCCCGACGGCGTGTTGCTCGACGTCAACCTGGGCGGCTCGACCGCCTTCGAGATCGCGGATCTTCTCAAGAGCCGGCAGATACCGTTCGCCTTCGCGACCGGCTACTCGCTTGACGAGTCGATCCGGCGGCAGTACGGCGTGCCCTGCCTGCAGAAGCCGCTGCTGTCGCATCATCTGGCCGAGCAGTTCCTGCCGATCCTGAGCAGGCCTCCGCAACCCCGGTAGCCGGTCTGGAGACCCGATTGCGGTCGGGTCGGGCCGCTGGCACTCTCCGCGGATGGTCGGCGCGGAGGACAGGCGGCCTTGGGGGAAGCGACGATAGAGCTGGTGGACCATCCCGCGGGCGTCTGCGTCCGCCGGGCTGACGGAAGCCTGCAGGACCTCCCGGCCATCTGGCTGCGCGAGCGCGGGAGCGGCGCCGGCCAGTTCGACGAGACGAGCGGGCAGCGGCTGTTCGATCCCCACAGGCTGGCTCCGGACCTGCGGATCGCCCATGCCGACCGGGTGGGCGACGGTGCTTTGAAGATCGCCTTCAGCGACGGCAGCGCGCAGGTCTACGACTGCGCCACCCTGCTGCGGGAGATCGCCGGCGAGGACGGACTGCCGAAGCCATTCCCCTGGACCGGCGAGCTCTCGCCGCTGCCCTGCTTCGATTGGCCGCTCGACGGGCGCGGCCGGTTGCGGGCCGCCCTGGAAGCCTTTGTGCGCCTCGGCTTCATCGTGCTGCGGGGCGTGCCGCCGGAGCCCGGCATGGTGCTCAAGGTCGCCGAGACCTTCGGGCACGTGCGGGCGACGAACTTCGGGCGCCTGTTCGACGTGTCCTCCCGGCCCGGAGCCAACGACCTCGCCTACAGCGCGCTGGCCCTGGCGCCGCACACCGACAACCCCTACCGGGAACCGGTGCCGGGGATCCAACTCCTCCACTGCCTGCGCAACGAGACCTCGGGTGGCCTCTCGACGCTCACCGACGGGCTGGCGGTCGCCGAAGCCCTGGAGCGTGAGGATCCGGCCGCTGTCCGCCTGTTGACCGAGACCTCTGTGACGTTCCGCTTCCGCGACGCCGAGACCGAGCTCACGGAGCGGCGGCCGATCCTGCAGCGCGACGACGACGGCCTGTTGACCCGCATCCACTATTCGCCGCGGCTCGACTATTCGCCGCTGCTGCCGCCGGACGAGTTCGCCCGCTTCCACGAAGCCCGCATGCGCCTGCGCCGGCTGCTGTCGGACCCGCGGTTCGAGATCCGGTTCCTGTTGGGGCAGGGAGAACTGGTGATGTTCGACAACCGGCGCCTGCTGCACGGCCGCACGGCCTTCGATCCGCAGGAAGGCCCACGCCACCTGCAGGGCTGCTACATCGATCACGACGGCCCGCGCAGCCTGCTGCGGGTCGCCTCCCGCGGGAGTGAGAGACGATGAACGGGGAGGTCGTGAGCTTCACCGCCATGGTGGACGGTACGGCGGAGGACTACCGCCTGCTCGACCGTCTGGAGCGGCGGTATGCGGCAGCGCTGCCCGAGCGGCTCGCAGGGGCGCTGCGGCAGCTCGACGGCGCCCTCGAAGGCTATCAGGTGAGCCGTCTGACCCACTCGCTGCAGACGGCGACGCGGGCCGAGCGGGACGGCGCGGATGAGGAAATGGTCGCCGCAGCCCTCCTGCACGACCTGGGCGACGTGCTGGCCCCCTGGAATCACGCCGAGTACGCGGCGGCGATCCTGCGTCCTTACGTCCGTGACGAGGTCACGTGGATCGTGGCCCAGCACGGCGTCTTCCAGCTGTACTACTACGCGCATCACTTCGGTCGCGACCGCGAGGCGCGCCGGCAATTCCGCGGCCATCCCTGGTTCGGTGCCTGCGAGCGGTTCTGCGCTCTGTGGGACCAGCCGTCTTTCGACCCCGCCTATCCGACGGAAGGCCTGGACCACTTCCTGCCCCTGCTGCAGCAGGTCTTCAGCCGGCCCAAACCGCGAAGCTGACTCCGCCGCCGGCCTCAGTGGAGGAGGGTGAGGCCCCTGTCGCTGGAGGCGGGCAGGGCGGGCGCGCGCGGATGGGCCTGCCGCCGGTGGTCGAGGGTCAGGCCATGGTCCAGCAGCAATTCGGCCAGGGCTCTCGCGTGCGGCATCGCCAGGCGGACGGCGGCCGGTGGCATCCAGTCGGCCAGCAGGGCCGCTGCCGAGGCCTCCCTGTGCTGTTGCAGGCAGAGCAGCGTCTGCAGGAACAGGCCTTCGTCCAGCCCGACGCCCGGACAGCCGGGACAGCGGACGTCGAGCGGCCGGAGCGTGGTGCAGACGACCATCCGCAGCAGCAGGTCGAAGGCCTCGACGCCATCCGTTCCCAGGCCCGCCGCCTGCAGCCCTTCCCGCCAGTCCGGATGTTTCCGGTCTGGATCACGGTGCGGCATGGCCCACAGGCGCAGCGTGGTCATCACCAGAAGCTCGCTGGTGGTCAGCCAGTGGAACGGGGTCTCGGGGCGGTAGCGGGGGTTGATCGGGCTGGGCGACACGCACTGTCTCCGTCTCGTCGTCGAGGACAGTGAACCCGCTCCGAGATGAAGTTGCAAGTGATTATCACTTGCCGAAAAGTCAGCGCGTCGGGCCTGCATCCTTGCGCCGCCGCGATGCCTTCTTCTTCGCCTGCGCCGCCGCGGCGTGGGCGCGCCGGCTCCAGGCCAGCAGCTCCGCCGGATCGGCGAGCACTTCGGCCGGCGCCTCGAAGTAGCTGGACACGATGACCCGGCGGCCGCCGGCGCTGCCGTAGCTGAAGGGCTCGGCCCCCGCTGCCAGGAACTGCGGACGCGTCGTTTCGTCGACCCGCAGCCACAGGCGGTCGCCGAAGAGGAAGGCGAACTGCACGCCCTCGAGAACCAGCGCATGACCGCCGAAGAAGCGGCGAACCTCGACCGGCCCCAGCGGCATCAGCCGGCCGGTCATCGCTTCCGCCTGTTGCTTGCTGGCCGCGCGGTCACCGCTCATGGCTGACGGAAAGCTCCCGGGCTGTGGTCCGATCTTCAGCCGGGAAAGGCGACCAGGGTGCGCCCCTTGGTCCGTCCGGCGATCATCGACCCTAGCACGCCGGGCAGTGACTCGATCGGGATTTCCTCCGCCAGCTCGGCAAGGCCGTCCGGTTTCAGGTCCGTGGCCAGCCGCGACCAGATCCGGCGCCGGAGAGGCGGCGGGCTGTCGGCGTTGATGCCGACCAGGCTGACCCCGCGCAGGATGAACGGCAGCACGGTCGTATGCAGCGTGATGCCGGCGGCGTTGCCGATCGAGGTGACGACGGCGCCGTTGGCGGCGGTGCGGAGCAGCCATTCCAGCACCGGACCGCCGGCGGCATCGACCGCGCCGGCCCAGAGAGCGGCCTCGAGGGGCTTGCCGCCGGGCTCGCCCGGCGGCCTCAGCACCTCCGTCGCGCCATGGGACCGCAGGAAGTCCTCGGCGTCGGCCTTGCCGCTGACCGCGGTGACGCGGAAGCCGCGCCGGGCCAGCATGCCGATCGCCAGGATGCCGACGCCGCCGGTTGCCCCCGTCACCGCTATCGGCCCCTGCTCGGGCGTGACCCCGAGGTTCTCGATCCGGTCGACGGCGAGCGCCGCTGAGTGCCCCGCGACGCCGAGGGTCGCTGCCTCCCGCGGCGTCAGGCCACCGGGCAGGGCCACGAGCCAGTCCGCAGGCGCCCGCAGGAACTCGGCGAAACCGCCGTCGTGGCTCACGCCGAGGCCGCGGCCGTGGGCGATGACCAGGTCGCCCGGCCGGAAGGCCTCGCTGTCACTGTCGACGACCTCGCCCACCGCCTCGATCCCGCCGACGCAGGGGTAGCGCCGGATGATCGGCGCCTGGCCCGTGCCTGCCAGCGCGTCCTTGTAGTTGATGCCGCTGTACAGGACGCGCACCACCACCTCGCCCTGGTCGAGCTGGTCGAGGGGGATGTCGACCAGCCGGCCACGCGGACCCTCGTCGGTGCGGTCGATGCGGTAGGCTTTCATCGTTGCTCCTGCTGTTCGTGGGCCGTGGCCTCCTGCCGCCGCTCCCGCCGGGCGCGGAGCAGCGGCCAGGCGAGGAAGACGGCCGTCAGGATGAAGAGGGCGAGCGCGATCGGCTGGGTGAAGAAGGCCAGGAAGGCGCCGTCGTGGAGGATCAAGCCCTGCCGCAGGCTCTGCTCGATCATCGGCCCGAGCACGAAGCCGATGACGATCGGCGCAAGCGGTACGCCTCCGAGCCGGAGCAGGAAGCCCGCGATGCCGGCACAGAGCGCGACCAGGAGGTCGAAGGGATTGTAGTTCACGGTGTAGGTGCCGATCGCGATCAGCACCACCACGGCGGCCATCAGCAGAGGCTCGGGCACCCGCAGCAGGCGGGAGAAGATCGGGCAGATGAGCGCGCCGAGCACGAACATAGCGATGTTCACGAAGAACAGGGCCACGAAGATGAAGACGACCAGGTTCGGGTTCTCGACGAAGAGCCGCGGCCCCGGCGTCACTCCCTGGATCACCAGCGCGCCGAGCATCACCGCCGTGATCGGGTCGCCCGGGATGCCCAGCGACAGGGTCGGCACCAGTGCGCCGGAGGTGACCGCGTTGTTCGCGGTCTCGGAGGCGATGATGCCGTCGGGCTCGCCGGTTCCGAACTTCGCGCGGTTCGGCGAGGTCCGCTTCGCCTCGGCGTAGGAGATCATCGAGGCGGCCGTCGCGCCGACACCCGGCAGGGTCCCGATCCAGGTGCCGATCATCCCCGACTTGAAGATCACGCCCGCGCGCCGGCGCAACTCGATCAGCGGCGGCAGGCGGAAGGCACCCTGGGCGAGCAGGGTGGGAGTGGCACCCTGCCGTTCGGCGAGGCGGGAGAAGACCTCCGAGAGGGCGAAGAGGCCGACGAGGAAGGGCACCAGCCCGATCCCGGCCGACAGATCGAAGGAGTCGAAGTCCAGCCGCAGGTCGCCGGTCAGCGGGTCCTGTCCGATGGTCGCCGCCGCCAGCCCGATGAGGCAGGCGGCGATGCCCTTCACCAGGTCTTCCCGGGCGACGCTGACCACGCAGGTCAACGCGAAGAGCCCGAGGGCGAAGTACTCCACCGGGCCGAACCGCAGGCCGATCCGCGCGAGCAGCGGCGCCGCGACGATCAGCACGACGGTGGACAGCAGGCCGCCGATCAGCGAGGCCGTGGTCGCCCAGCCCAGGGCCAGGGCGGCGTCGCCGCGCTTGGTCATGGGATAGCCGTCGAAGACGGTGGCCGCCGCCTGGGGCGTTCCCGGCGTGTTGATCAGGATCGCCGAGATCGAGCCGCCGTAGACCGAGCCGCAGTAGAGGCCGAGCAGCAGGGCGATGCTCGCCTCCGGTCCCAGCACGAAGGTGAGGGGCAGGGCGAGGGTGATCGCCAGCACCGAGCCGAGGCCCGGCATGGCACCGACCACGATGCCGATCGCCGTCCCGCCGAGGATGACGAGGATGATGCCCGGGTGGGCGATCGCGCCCAGGGCGGCCAGCACGCTATCCATCGTCGCCTCGCAGGCTGTCCATCAGGCTGTCGTAGCCCGGCCCCGGCGGCCGGACGATGAAGACGTCGGCGAACACGAACCACAGCGCCGACACGAAAAGAATCGAGAAGACCACCGACAGGATCGGCCGGCGGAAGCCCAGCAGGGCGGCGAAGATCGGCACGAAGAGAATGCTGCCGATCAGGAAGCCGGCCCGGTCGAACGTCAGCAGGTAGAGGCCGACCGCCGCGACGACCAGCAGGAAGCGCCACCAGAGCGGCCGCTCGCCCGCCTCCTTCTGCCGTGTCGCCAACCCACGCACGATCATGGTGACGGCGGCGAGCGTCAGCAGCACCAGGAGCAGGCGCGGGAACCAGAAGGGGTTCCGCGCGACCTCGGCGTGGGCGAACTGGTCCCCCAGCGTCTGCGACAGCAGCAGGAGGGAGACGCCGAGAATGGCGCCTCCGCCCCAGACGTCCGCCCAGCGACGTCGCATGGCGGGCGGTCCCTGCCTGCGCTACTGCTGCTTCAGGACCTTGTCGATGAGGGCCTTGTTGGTCTCGCTGCCCTCTTCGACCGCCTTCTGCACGCCTGCGCTGTCCTTGAACTGCACGAGCGTGCCGAGGTTGTTCAGCGTCTCTGCGAAGCGCTTGCTCTCGGCGGTCTGCCTGCAGGTGTCGACGAGCTTGGTCTTGGCGTCTGCGGGGATGCCCTTGGGCGCGAAGACCCCGCCCCACCAGGAAGCGGTCGTCGGGAAGCCCTGCTCGACCGAGGTCGGCAGGTCGGGGGCCGCTTCGACGCGTTCGTCGGCGAAGACCGCGACCGCCGTCAGGTCGTTCTTCGTCACGTTGGAGATGATCGCCATGTAGAGGTCGACGTGGCCGCCGAGCAGCGCCGTCACGCCCGGTCCGTCGCCCTGGAAGGGCACGTGCTTCATCTGCACGCCGGTGTCCTGGAGGAACTTCTCCATGGCAAGGTGCGGCAGCGAGGCGGGGCCGGGCGTGCCGTAGGTCAGCTCGTTGGGGTGGGCGCGGGCGTAGTCGACCACGTCCTTCAGCGTCTTGAACGGCGAGTCCGGCTTCACCGCCAGGGCCTGCGGGCTGTAGAAGAGCTGGCAGATGTAGTCGAAGTCGGCGATCGAATAGGGCGTCTTGCGCATGTGCGGCTGGTTGATCAGCGGCGCCGCGGGCACGACGCCGATGGTGTAGCCGTCCGGCCGGGCCCGGGCGAGCTGGGCCGTGCCGACGGTGCCGGCGCCGCCGCCGACGTTGGTCACCGCGATGTTGGTCCCGAGGATGTCCTCGAACTCCCGCGCCGCGGCGCGGGCCATGTTGTCGGTGCTGCCGCCCGCGGGGAAGGGCACGATCACCGTGATCGGTCGGGATGGGTAGTCGGCGGCCGAGGCACCGGACGGTGCCGCCAGGAGGGCGGCCGCGACCAGCAGCGAGGCGCAGGTGGCGAAACGGATCATGGGCTCTTTCCTTCCCTGAGCGATGGTCTCTTGTCTGTCTCCGGCGGCTCGGCCGCTCTTGCTTTTGGCCCCGCCGCGCTCGGCTCCGGCGGGGCGGTTGGTCCGGGCGTCAGGGGACGACGCGGGCGACGCAGTCGCCGGCCACCACTCCCTCTCCCCGGGGCAGCACGAACAGCGGATTGATCTCGACCTCCCGCAACCGGCCGCGCGGTGCCGCCACCAGCCGCGACAGACCGGCCAGCGCGCCGGCGAGCGCGTCGACATCCAGGGGCGGGCGTCCGCGGGCGCCCTGCAGGATGCGGGCGATGCGGGCCTCGCCGATCATGGTGCGGGCCTCCGCCTCGTCGATCGGCGCCAGGCGGAAGGCGACGTCCGACAGCAGCTCCGCATAGACGCCGCCCGCACCGAAGAGGACCATCGGCCCGAAGACCTCGTCGATCCGCGCGCCGACGATGACTTCAACGCCGCCGCGGATCATCGCCTGCACGAGCACGCAGGCCTCCGGAGCCGCCGGGTCCATTTCCCGGCCGATGGTCCGGATTTCCTCGAAGGCGGCCGCGACCCCGGCTTCGTCCGTCAGGCCCACGCGTACGCCGCCGACGTCCGACTTGTGCAGCACGGCGGCCGACAGCAGCTTCATGACGACGGGCCAGCCGATGCGTGCCGCCGCGGCCCGCGCTTCCTCCGCCGTCGCCACCGCGGCCTCCGCCGGGGCGGAGATGCCCGTGCCGTCGAGCAGGGTCTTTCCCTCCGCCTCGTCCAGCGTGCGGACGGTCGGTACGGTGCGGGCGGGCCCGTCCGCGGCGAGGGCGTGGAGCCTGTCCTGCCGCAGCCGCGCCTGACCGAAGCGGTGGGTCGCCGACAGGCCGCGGATCGCCCGGCCCGGTGTGGCGAAGACAGGCAGATTGGCGCGCTCGAGGATGCCGTAGGCCTCCTCGTTGCCTTCGCGCGGGGCGTTCCAGGCGACCGCGATCGGCAGGGTGATCTTTGCCGCCAGCGCTTCCAGGGCACGGGCAATTGTCGTGGCGGCCGAACCCGAGGCTGCGGCGAAGGCGAGCGCGAGCATGTCCACCGCCGGATCGGCGGCCACGGTGGCCAGCGCCGCCTCGAAGGTGTCCGGCGAGGTCAGCGCGCCGGCGGTGACGTCGAGCGGGTTGGCGAAGCTCGCGAAGGCCGGCAGGGTCTCGCGCAGGGCGGCGATCGTCGTGTCGGCCAGGGCCGGCAACTCCAGGCCGAGTTCCTCCGCCCGGTCGGCCATGGCGACGCCGGCACCGCCGGAGATCGTGACCACCCCGACCCGCGGGCCGGCGGCGCGACGGCCGCTCAGCAGCGCCCGGATACAGTCGGCCATGTCGCCGACGTCGTTCGCCTCGACGATCCCGAGCTGCCGGAAGGCCGCCTTGTAGAAGGCGGGATCGCCCGCGAGGTTGGCGGTGTGGGACGCGGCTGCCTTGGCTCCGGCGCGCGAGGTGCCGACCTTCCAGAGCACCAGGGGCACGTCCCGCTCGGCCGCCCGCGCCGCCAGTCGCCGCAGGGAGGCGGCGTCGCGGAAACCTTCGATGTAGCCGGCGACAACCGCGGTCTCAGGATCCTCCAGCATGCCCTCGATCAGGTCGAGCGCGCCGCACTCGGCCTCGTTGCCGGTGGAGACGTAGCGGCGCAGGCCGATGCCCTCGGCGCTCATGCCCATGATCAGCGAGTTGCCGAAGGCCCCGGACTGGGAGACCACGCCGACGCGGCCGGAGCGGTAGGTGAGGCGGTAGGGCGGCCCGAAGCCGACGTGGATCCGCTCCGCGATGTTCATGTAGCCCTGGCAGTTCGGCCCGATCAGGCGCAGCCCGTGGCGCCTCGCGGCCGCCGTCACAGCGTCCTGCAGGCTGCGGCCGGCCTCGCCGGTTTCGGCGAAGCCCGAGGCGTAGACGACGGCGTAGGGGATGCCTGCCGCCCCGGCCTCCTCGATCGCGGCGGGCACCAGTCTCGCGGGAACGGCCACGGCGACGACGTCGGGCACCTCCGGCAGGTCTTTCAGGCTGGAGAAGCACGGCAGGTCGAAGAGCCGCTCGTACTTGGGGTTGACCGGGTAGATCCGCCCCCGGAAGCCGAGCCGCTGCAGGTTGTCGACGACCTGCTGGCCGACCGCACCCGGCGTCTCGCTGGCGCCGACCACGGCGATCGCCTCCGGCCGGAACAGCCGCTCCAGGCCCGGGGGAGCGTTCGCCCGGAGCCTCTGCGCCGCCCCGCTCACGCGTCCCGCCTCCGCAGCGTCTGCCGCGCGATGTTGAGCTGATGGATCTGGCTGGTCCCTTCGTAGAGGCGGAACAGCCGGACGTCGCGGTAGTAGCGCTCGATCGGGCTGTAGTCGGCGACATATCCGGCGCCGCCAAAGATCTGCACCGCCCGGTCGGCGACGCGCCCGCACATCTCCGAGGCGAAGTACTTGCACATGGAGGCTTCCAGGGCGATGTCGCGGCCCTCGTCGCGGGCGCGCGCCGTCTGCAGGATCAGCGCCCGGGCGGCGTGGATCTCGGTCTGGCAGTCGGCAACCATGGCGGCCACGAGCTGGAAGTCGATGATCGGCTGGCCGAACTGCCGGCGGCTGCCGGCATGGTCGATCGCCATGTCGAGCATGCGGATGGCCGGGCCGGTGCACAGGGCCGCCAGGTGGATGCGCTGTTTGTTCAGCACCTTCATGGCCGTCTTGAAGCCGACGCCCTCGATGCCGCCGATCAGGTTCTCGGCAGGGACCCGGCAGCCGTCGAAGTGCACCTCGCCGACCGGCGAGCCGGCCTGCCCCATCATGCGGTAGGGCGCGCCGGTCGACAGGCCGGGGGTGCCGCGCTCGACAATGAAGGCGCTGATCCCGCGCGCACCGGGCGTCGCCGGATCGGTGCGGGCGAAGACGGTGAAGAGGTCGGCGATCGGCGCGTTGGTGATGTAGCACTTCCGGCCGTCCAGCACGTAGCTGTCGCCGTCGCGCCGAGCGGTCGTCTCGATCGCGGTGGCTTCCGAACCCGCATTGGGCTCGGTGAGGGCCAGGCAGCCGGTGGCCTCGCCGCGCGCCAGCCGGGGCAGGAAGCGGGCCTTCTGCGCCTCGGTGCCGTCGGCCACCAGAGCCTCGGAGCCGATGCCGGTGTTGGTGCCGACCCGGGCGCGGTAGGCGACGGCGCACTGCGACAGCTCCAGGGCCGCCAGCACCAGTTCCTCCGTCGTCAGGCCCAGGCCGCCGTAGGCTTCCGGGATGGACCAGCCGAAGAAGCCGCGCGTGGCCATGTCGGCGACGATGTCGGCGGGGACCAGGTTCTCGCGCGCCACCCGCTCCTCGTTCGGGTGGGCGACGGTGCGCACCCAGTCGCGCACCTCGCTCAGCAGCGCGGCGAGCCTCGCCTCGTCACGGATCATGCGGAAACTCCGGGGATGAGCCGGCCGGGTGCCGGCGGGGAACGGAAGAGGTCGCGGGTCCGCTCGACGAGGTCCACCCCGAGGCCGTCGAGCAGGGCGGGCGAGGTGCGGAAGATCGGGAACATGACGCCGAGGACCCCGAGGGTGCCGCCGCTGCCCGCCACCGCGACCGCAACCGATGCCGCCCCCTCGACCCGCTCGCCGGACGAGGTTGCGTAGCCGCGGCTGCGGATGACCGCCAGCTCGGCAGCCAGCGCCTGCGGGTCGACCAGGTGCCGCGTGAAGGCGGCGGGGCGGAGGTCGGCCAGATAGGCCTCCACCTCGTCGATCGGCAGCGACGCCAGATGCGCCTTGCCGGCGGCGCCGACGTAGAGCGGGAAGCTGGTGCCGACGTCGAGCACGTAGCGGACGGGGTGGCTGCTGGGGATGGCCTCGACCACCACCTGATTCCAGCCGACCCGGCGGAACCAGCTGACCGTCTCGTTCGTGCGCCGCACGAACTCCGCCATGACCGGCCGGATCTTGGCCAGGGTGGCGTCGCGGGTGAGCACCGGCGCGGCGTAGCCGAGGATGCCGGCCGAGACGCTCCAGACCTCCTCGGTCCCCGTCTCCGCGAGCCCCGCCTCGCGGAGCTGGCGGAGGCCGTCTTCCACCCGGCTGCGGGACAGCCCGAGCCGGGCGGCGAGGACGGGAACCGGCACGCCGCCGTCGGAGGCGGCCAGCTCGCGCAGCAGGCGCAGACCTTCCGTGAGGGTGGGGACCGCAGCCCAGCCGGCGGGCCGGCGGTAGCGCTTGTCGGCCCCGCGCTCGACGTAGCCGTTGGCCTCCAGGGACTTGAGGAGGCGGAACGCGATGGTGGTGCCGGTGCCCAGGCGCTCGGCGATTTCGGACAGGGTCGGGGGCGCCGCGGCCTCGGCGACGATGCGCAATGCCTCGAAGGCACGCGTCAGCGTCTGCAGCTGGTACTTCTCTTCGGCCATCCCCGCACTTTTTTCGTTTATCGAATTATTTCGGAATAAGGAAACGGTCGGAGCGGCTGCTGTCAAGCCTCGCATGCCGCCGTCTCCCGCACCGCGGGTGTTCGGCCTGCAACGGCAGAGAGTCAGGAAGCAGTGGGGAGTTCAGGCCCGCAGGCCGTCCAGGAGCAGGCGGAAGACGGCGTCGGCCTGCTCCGGCGGGAGCCGGCCGCCATGCCGTTCGACGTGGTAGGGATGGTGGAAATAGGCCGTGGCTTGGAACACCGCCTCGGCGGCGGCACTGGGATCCACCCTCCGGAAGAGCCCTGCGGCCACGCCGTCGGCGATGATGCGTGCGAGCTGCCCGCGCAGTTCCGCGACATGCTCGGCGACCACGGCGTGCGCGTCCTCCGCCGCCGCGTGGTAGTTCGCGAAGATCTCCGGGTCGGCGAGCACCTTGCGCTGCTTGATCGCCGTCAGTTCGCGCAGCCAGCGCAGCAGCCGCTCGTCAGCGGGCGCCGATTCGTCGTCGGCGATGTCGGCCAGGGGCTCCGACACGGCATGCAGCCACCGCTGGGCCACTGCGTCGAGCAAGGCGGCCTTGCTGGGGAAGTGGCGGTAGACGTTGCCGTGGCTCATTCCCAGGGCACGGGCGACGTCCACCACCGTCATCTTCTCCGGGCCAAAGCGCCGCAGCAGCGCTTCGGCCGTGGTCAGGATCTGTTCGCGGGTGGAGGGCTGGTCGGTAGGCTGCATCGCCTCCTATTACTGGATTCTGTCCCGCTCGCTGTCGAGCGTGGTCATCTGGTGCGCGTCGTAGCGCTCGCCGGCCACCGCGGCCGGCGGCGCGGCCGCCTCCAGCGCCGCGACATCCTCGGCCGTCAGGGTCAGGTCCAGTGCCTTCAGGCTCTCGGCCAGCCTCTCGGGGCGGCGGGCGCCCACCAGCGGCACGATGTCCCCGCCGCGGGACAGGGCCCAGGCGATCGCGACCTGTGCCACCGTCGCCCCCTTGGCTCTGGCGATCTCCCCCACCGCCTCGACCAGCGAAAGATTGCGCCTGTAGTTGTCGCCCTGGAAACGGGGCGAATGGGTGCGGAAGTCGTCGCGCCTGTCGCCCGACGGGCGGTTGTCGCTCAGGAGGCCGCGGGAGAGTACGCCGTAGGCGGTGAGCCCGACGCCCAGTTCCCGCAGGCCCGGCAGCGTCCGGGCCTCGATGGTCCGGGTGAGCAGGCCGTATTCGATCTGCAGGTCCACCACCGGGGTGACGGCGTTCGCCCGGCGGACCGTGTCGGCCGACATTTCCGACAGGCCGAGGTGGCGCACGTAGCCGGCTTCGATCATCTCGGCGACCGCACCGGCGGTCTCCTCGATCGGCACGGCGGGGTCGAGCCGGGCCGGCCGGTAGATGTCGATGTAGTCGGTGCCGAGCCGTTTCAGGCTGTAGGCCAGCGCCGTCTTCACGGCGGCGGGGCGGCTGTCGATGCCGATGAACTGGCCGGCGGGCGTACGCTGCGCCCCGAACTTGACGCTGAGGACGTAGCTGTCCCGGGGGCGGCCGGCGAGGGCGCGCGAGAGCAGCATCTCGTTGTGTCCCATGCCGTAGAAGTCGCCGCTGTCCAGCAGGGTCACTCCTGCGTCCAGAGCGGCATGGACGGTCGCGATGCTCTCACCTTCGTCGGCAGGGCCGTAGAAGTCGGACATGCCCATGCAGCCGAGGCCGAGGGCGGAAACGAGCGGGCCGCTGCGGCCCAGGCGTCTGGTCAACATGATCGGTCTTTCTCTGATGCGGACAGGCAGACAGAAGGTGGGTGACGAATGACAAATATCAATATTTGTCATTCAGCAAGGCAACGGGCCCGCTGACCTCCTCCCTTCCGGTACGGAAGGCCTGCGGGGGAGCGAGTGGCGCGGTATGGTTGGCGACCATGCCAAAGTCGCAAGCCTTTCCCCGGATCAGGCGGGTGGGCCCGGGGGCCGTCGCCGCCGGCCTGCTCGTGATCCTGCTCGCCGCGGCGCGGCTGATCGACTGGCCGCTTCGCGAGTTGCGCGAACAGGGATACGACCTGCTGGTCGCGGCCGTGGAGAGGCCGGCGGCCGACGGCGTCGTGGTGGTCGACATCGACCGACCGAGCCTCGCCGCCTTCGGTCCCTGGCCCTGGCCGCGGGAGCGCATGGCGTCCCTCACCGAGGAGCTGGCGGGCGCGCGACCGGGAGCGCTGGCCTTCGACATCGTCTTTGCAGGGAATGACCGCCTGTCGGCTGCGGCGGTGCGTCGGGACTTCGCCGGTCTGATGGGGGCCGCCGCGCTGGATGCCCTCGCGGCCGACCTGCCCGATGGCGATCGCGCCTTCGCACGGGCTCTCGCGGAGAGCCCCAGTGTGCTCGGGTTCCTCCTGGACCCTCTGGGGATCAGGAACGGGCCGCCGGGGCCGCCGGTGCTGGCTTCGCAGCGGGTGGACCTTCCGCGCATCGCCGTCGCGGCCGGCGGCGAGTTCCCGTTGCCCCTTCTGGCGGACTCCGCCGCCAGCATCGCCGCCATCTCCATCGGCAGGATCGAGGACGGCGAGATCGTCCGGCGGGTGCCGCTGCTGGTGGCGGCGGGCCGGGCGATCTACGGCGGCCTCGCCTTCGAGGCGGTTCGGGTCGCGGCCGGATCGCCGCCGATCGCCCTCGACGGCGTGCGGCAGGAGGTGGCCGTCGGCCGGCTGCACGTTCCGCTTCATACCGACGGCGCGCTGCGCCTGCACCCCTCCGGCGCGAAGCGCCAGGCGCTGCGCACCCTCTCGGCCGCCGACCTGCTCGGCGGCGGAACAGCGCCGGAGCGGCTCCAAGGCAAGGTCGTGCTGATCGGCGGCTCCGCACCGTCCGTCGCCGTCTACCGCCAGACCGCCCGCACCGCCTTCACCCCATCCGTCCAGGTCCAGGCCGATGCCGTGGAGCAGCTCCTGCAGGGCTGGATCCCGCGTCCGCCGGCCGCGGCGCCGCTGGTCGAGGCGCTCGCCATCGCGGCTCTCGGCCTGGGCGCCGTGGTGCTGGCGCTGAGGACGGCGCCGGCCGCGGGCGCAGCAGGAGCGATCGGCCTTCTGGTCCTCTGGGGCGGCCTCTGTCTGCTCGTCTACCGGCAGACCCAGATCCTGCTCGATCCGCTGACGCCATCGGCCGCGGCAGGCGGCGCCTTCGTGCTGGCGGCCTTCCGCCGCCTGTCCCAGGAGAGGGCGCAGCGGGCGGCGCTGCGTCGTCGCTTCGAGCAGCACCTGGCACCGGCGGTCGTGCGCCGTCTCGCGGAGGCGCCGGAACTGCTGCGCCTGGAAGGGGAAAGCCGCGAGGTGACGGCCTTCTTCACCGACGTCGAAGGCTTCACGGCCCTGACCGAGCGCGCCGACCCGAAGGTCCTGATCGCGACGCTCGACAGCTACTTCGACGAGCTGTGCGGCATCGTGATCGACCACGGCGGCACCATCGACAAGATCGTCGGCGACGCCGTCCACGCTTTCTTCAACGCCCCTCTCGACCTGCCGGATCATCCGGCCCGGGCGGTCGACTGCGGCCTGGCTGTACAGGCGTTCAGCCGGCGGTTCAGGCGGTCGTCCCAGGCTGCCGCCATAGGCTTCGGCCGCACCCGGGTCGGCATCGATACGGGCATGGCGGTGGTCGGCGATATCGGCGGCGGCCGCCGTCTCGACTACACCGCCCACGGCAGCGTCATGAACACCGCCGCCCGGCTGGAAGCGGCGAACAAGCTGCTGGGTTCGGCCGTCTGCGTCTCCGAGAGCACCGCAGCACGCTGTCCGGCCCACGCCTTCCGCTCGCTGGGCAAGCTGCCGCTCCCGGATCGCGGCGTCGTGCTGCGCGTTTTCGAGCCCTGGGATCCGCTGGTGCCGGACAGCTATCGCGCCGCCTACGCCGCCGCTGCCGCCCTGGCGGAAGAGGATGGTCACGCTGCGGCGGCCCGGATGGCGGCCCTGCGGCGGGAGCACCCGGACGATCCCGTGCTCGGCGCCTGGCTGCGGCGGCTCCCGGCGCCGCGCTAGGAGACCAGGGCTTCCGCCCGGGCCACCTTCGCCGCCGGCCAGACCTTCGGCTGCTCCGGTGGCGCAGCGGGCCGCAGCATAGTGCCCTGGCCGGGCACCAGCAGCACGATGCCCTGGTCGTTGGCGACCGTGACCTCGCCCTCATAGACCAGCACGCCGAAGCCGTCGTCGATCTCCCCGGCGAAGAACCGGGTGCCGCGCACGCCGATGAGGCCGAGTGGCGTGCGGACCTGCAGGGGGCCGTCGGCAGCGGTCTCGTGCTCGATCAGCAGGGCGCCGCTCTCGATCACCAGGTCCATGCCCGCTTCCACCACGACCTGATGCAGCCGCAGGCGGACCCGCTCGCCGAGCCTGAGGTGGGTCGACGTGCCGAGGCGGGCCGTCAGCCGGGCTGCCGGCCCGGTCACGATCACATCGTTGATGAAGAGGGGCGCGTTCCTGGAGAGCCGGTACCGCTCGCGGCGGCGCACCGCGTGCACCTCCCCCCGCACGCTCAGCACTTCCCCCACGGACCTCGCGGCGACCGATGGCCGGGCGCCCAGGCAGGCGGCGAGACCCAGGGTGAGCGCGGAAACAACTTCGCGCCGCCCCGGACGGACGGCGGCGGCGAACCTCCTTGTCGAAGCCATGGTCCTGCATCTCCGGCCGGATGGCGACCTGGCGGACAGCAGAACCGCGAACCTCTCGCAGGTCAACCCTGCGTAGCGCGAACCCTTCGACCCTAGGCGGCGATCCGCGACGTCTCGGCGACAGGCTTGCGCCGACGATGGGTGACCATCTCTTCGTGGAGCCGGCGGATCGTCCGGCTGCCCGTGGTCACGAAGAGGAAGGGCAGCAGGCCGTGTACGAGGCACGCCAGGCCGGCCACGATCATCCGCCCGCCGAAGCTGCCGGCGACCATCATGTGTTCGCCATAGCTCTCCCCGACCGAGGAAGGGTGGTCCACCAAGAGCCTCTTCATATCGCCGTCTCCCTATCCGACCGCATCACTGTAGCGACACCGCGGTGGAAGGGGCTTCCAAACTTGCCGAGTTTCACTCAGTTTATGGCATCCGATTCTATACAACCGATGAAAGATGGAAAAAACATCTCTCGATCGCATCGACCGCAACATCCTGGCCCGCTTGCAGCGTGACGCGGACCTGCCCCTGGCCGAGCTGGCCAAGGCGGTCGGCCTGTCGCCCAGCCCCTGCTGGCGTCGGGTGAAGCTGCTGGAGGAAGCTGGCTACATCACCCGGCGGGTGGCACTGCTGGACGCCGCGAAGCTGAACGCCGGCGTCACCGTCTTCGTCTTCGTCCGGACCAGCCGGCACTCGAAGGCATGGCTCGAGGGCTTTGCGGAGGCGGTGCAGTCGATCCCCGAGGTGGTCGAGTTCTACCGGATGAGCGGCGACATCGACTATCTGCTGAAGCTGCTGGTGCCGGACATCGCCGGCTACGACCGCGCCTACAAGCGGCTGATCGAGGCGGTCGAACTGAGCGACGTCACCTCGGCGTTCGCCATGGAGCAGATCAAGTTCAGCACCGAGGTGCCGCTAGACTTCGTGGCCTGGGACCGCTGAGGCGGCCAGACCCGCGAGCAGCGCGACGGCCTGGTGAGACTCGTCGTCGAGGTCCGTCGGCAGCAGCCGCAGGAGGTTGGTGCGCGGCAGATCAGCCGCCTCCGGCGAGCGGATGGCCGGCGGAGGCAGGGCTGCCAGCCGCCGCTGCTCCAGGCGCTCGGCCTCCAGTTCGGTGGCCTTCACCGCGTTCCGCAGGGCCGCCACCGCGGCATCCCCGGCCAGGGGCTTGAGAAAGCGCCTGACGTTGCGCAACGGCACCACCGCCGCCCGATGCCACTCCTCCACCGCCGTCCGGGCGGCCGCGAGCGTCGCGTCGTCCAGCCGCTGGCCGCCGGCGCCGAGCCATAGCGCGAAGAGGCCGAGGTTCACGTCCAGGCCGTGCCGGTCCTGCAGCAGCAGGCAGGCCTCGGCCGCACCCGGCCGGCCGTAGACACTCAGCGAAAAGGCCCAGAGTCGATCGGCGGGGCCGTGGGTAAGATCGGGCAAGGGTGGCGGGCGGACCGGCCGGCGTCAGTCGCGCGCCCGTTCCACGTAGCTGCCGTCGGCGGTCATCACCACAATGCGGGTGCCGTTGGCGACGTGGGGCGGCACCGAGGTGCGCACGCCGTTCGACAGCACCGCGGGCTTGTAGGAGGAGGAGGCTGTCTGCCCCTTCACCGTCGGTTCGGTCTCGACGATCTCCAGCACCACCTTCTGCGGCAGCTCGATGGAGACCGGCACGCCCTCGTGCAGCCGCAGGGTGACGGTCATGTTCTCCTGCAGATAGACCGACTGGTCGCCGATGATGTCGGCCGGCACCAGCACCTGCTCGAAAGTCTCGCCGTTCATGAAGGTGTAGCCGTCGGCGTCACTGTAGAGGAACTGGTACTCGCCTTCGTCGATGAAGGCGCGCTCCACCTGCTCGGTGGTGCGATAGCGTTCGGAGATCTTCACCCCGTCGCTGATCCGGCGCAGGTCGAGCTGCGTCACCGGCGTGCCCTTGCCCGGATGGATCGACTCCGCCTTGAGCACGACATAGAGCTTGCTGTCGATGTCCACGACGTTGCCCTGGCGGAGGGCACTGGCATTCACCTTCACGACACGTCTTTCCTCTGGATCGCTGAGCGCCGGGACCGTAACAGAAGCCCCCCGCCGCCTCAACGCGCCACACCTCCGGAAGCGAGCATGGCAGACAGCGACCACTGGTGGCGGCCCGACCGCCACGCCGACCGACGGCCTTTCCTGCTGGCCCGCGGCCGCGTCGTCGCCGCGATCCGTGAATTCTTCATCGCGCGCGACTTCGTCGAGGTCGAGACGCCGGCCCTGCAGGTCTCGCCCGGCAACGAGACCCACCTGCACGCCTTCCGAACCGAGCTGCGTGACCAGAACGGCGCGGCCGCGACCCGCTACCTGCACACCTCGCCGGAGTTCGCCTGCAAGAAGCTGCTGGCGGCGGGCGAGCCGCGACTCTTCGCGCTGGCGAAGGTCTTCCGCAACGGCGAGCGGACGGCGCTGCATCACCCGGAGTTCACGCTGCTGGAGTGGTACCGGGCGCAGGCAGGCTACGAGGCCGTGATGGCGGATGCTGCGGCGCTGCTGGCCGCAACGGCCGAGGCCGCCGGCTGCGCGATGCTGCGCTGGCGGGGCCGCACCGCCGACCCGCGGGCCGAGCCGGAGCGGCTGACGCTGGCCGAAGCCTTCGCCCGCTACGCCGGTCTCGACCTCTTCGCCTGCCTCGGCGACCCTGCGGCGCCCGACCGGGACGGTTTCGCCGCAGCCGCGGTGGACGGCGGGATCCGTGTGGCACCGGATGACACCTGGTCCGACGTCTTCACGCGGGTGCTCGTCGAGCGGATCGAGCCGAACCTCGGGATGGACCGCCCAACCGTCCTCTGCGAGTACCCGGTGTGCGAGGCGGCCCTGGCACGCCCCAAGCCTTCCGATCCGCGGGTGGCGGAGCGCTTCGAGCTCTACGCCTGCGGCGTCGAACTGGCCAACGCCTTCGGCGAGCTGACGGACGCCGCCGAACAGCGCCGGCGCTTCGAGGCCGACATGGCCGAGAAGCAGCGCCTCTACGGCGAGCGCTACCCGATCGACGAGGACTTCCTGGCCGCCGTCGCGGCCATGCCGCCGGCCAGCGGCATCGCGCTCGGTCTCGACCGGCTGGTCATGCTGCTGACGGGGGCGGAGCGGATCGAGCAGGTGCTCTGGGCGCCGGTCGCCGACCTCCCCTGAGCTTCGGCGCCCCGGGACGGGCGGCGGCCGCATCCTCAGGCGCGCCCTCCGACGAGAACGGAGAGGCGTCGGCACAGGGCCTCGGGGGTTGCCGGCTTGTGCAGCAGATCGTCGAAACCGGCGTGAATAGCCTCTCTCGCGGTCCGTTCGTCGACGTCGGCCGTGAGGGCCAGCAACACCGTCTGCGCCCCGTTCGGCAGCGCCCGGACGTGTGCGGCGAGTTCCATGCCGCTCATCCCGGGCATCTGCAGGTCCACGACGGCCGCGTCATAGGTGCGGACGGCGAAAGCCTGCACCGCCTGATGCGGGTCGGAGAAGGCTTCGGCATCGGCACCGGCGGCCTGCAGCTGGATCCGCGTCAGCTGCGCGAGCAGCGCGACGTCGTCGACGGCGAGGATGCGCAGGCCATCCAGACGTGTGCCGTCCGGCGTCGCGCCCCCGGCTGGCGACGTTGATCGCTCTGCGGGGATTCGAAGGACGTACCGGCTGCCGCCGCCTCCCATATGCATCGCCGAAAGTTCGCCGCCGAGATCGGCTGCGAGCTGGCGGGAGACCGCCAGTTCCAGCCAGGCCGCCCGCGGCGCTGCAGGGGACAGGGCCACGTCCGGTGCTCCCTCCTGCACGACGACGACCAGCCAGCCCTCGCCGGTTCCCCCTGCGGTTTCCCATGAGAGCTCGACCATGACGCAGTCGAACGGACTGCCCGCTATGACCTTGCCGAGCAGGTTGGACACCGCCTGCCGGAGGCCGGCCGGGTCCATGATGAGGGTCCCGGGGACCCCGGCCCCCATCCCCGTGCGTAGCTGCAACCCCCGGTCCAGGGCCAGGGGTGTGTAGAGCTGCTCCATGTGGCCCAGGAAGGCCCGGGGAGCGAGGGTGTCCCTCGGCCTGGGCCCGAGGGCCGTCATCGGGCCGTTGATCCTGTTGAACAGCGTCAGGAGGTCTCGGCCGGCCGTCGATATGATGGAGAGCCGCTCGCGCAGTCTGGTGTCGGTTGCCGTCTCGTCCAGCAGCGTGGCGTAGCCGACGATCGCGGCCAACGGCGTGCGCAACTCGTGGGAGGTGAGCTCTCCGGGGGCGCCGTCCGGCCGGGACGCCTTGGTCGGTTCGCCGCCGGAGGGCGGCAGACTTCCCGGGGGGCGGTGCAGGACCTGGTCCAGCGTGATCAGCAAGCCGAGAATGAGCGTACTGGCGAAGATCACCGCCGAGAGGACGGGCCCCCGCTCGAGAAGCAGTGGCCACCCACGGCCGACGTCATCGGCGAGGAAGGACGCGAGAGGCGTCAGCACGGCGGCCCCTGCGGCCGTCACGACGACGCTCCAGGTGGCGCTCGAGCGGCGCGTCCGGACCAGCAGCTGGTGGGCGGCAAGACCGATCGCGAAGGGCACGGCCGCGGTCGAGATGACCAGGCCCGGCATGGTCGGATCGATCGCGAACCGGGCTGCGAGCGCGAAAAATGCGGCAATGCCGCCGCTGACGGGTCCTCCGGTCAGGGCGGCGACGGCAATGATGGCGGCACGCGAAATGAGCACGATGCCATCAGCCGTCTGCCCGGCTGTGATCACTGCCACGACGGCGGCAAGGCCGAACAGCAGGCCCAGAACGATCGCCTGCTTCTGCCGGCACAGGTGGCGAGAAGCAGTCTTCGTAAGTATAACTGTCGAAGATACCAGTCCGACAAATCCAACCGACGTCATTCCTTGCAATATCTGGCCATTGTCCACCAGAAGTGTAATCCGCTCCACTTTATTCTCTGCCTCCGACAATGCGTGGCATTTTAATTTAAACCTCTGTAACTATTTGATAATCAATTTTGCCTGTCGTTACCCGCCGACGAAAGAGGCAAAAAAGGACCGGCAGGGCTGCGTCAATAGACCGCAACCAGCTGTTCAGGGTAGAGGAGGCACGTGCCTGGCGAGAGGAACTTCGGTCGACGCTCGGGCCGGGGGACCGGCTATTGACGCTTGGGCCGGCGGGGCGCCGGCTACTCGTCGCCGAGGCAGATTCCCAGGCCGCGGGCGGTACGCACCTGCGGGCTGTCCCTGTCGACGCGGTGGGGGTGGTCGACCACCTCCTCCAGGGGCAGGTCGATCAGGCTGCGCCCGCTCCAGGCGACCATGCGGCCGGTGCGCCCCTGGGCGACGAGGTCGACGGCATGCACCCCGAAGATCGAGGCCATGAGCCGGTCGCGCGGCACCGGCTGGCCGCCGCGCTGGACGTGACCCAGCACGGTCACCCGGGTCTCGGCGCCGGTCGCCTTGGCGAGCTCCGCCCCGATATAGTGGCCGATGCCCCCATAGAGCTGCCGTCCGTCCGCCAGCAGCGTGCCGACCGGCTCGCCGCTCTCCGTCCGCACGGCCTCGGCGACGATCACGAGGGCGAAGTTGCGCCCCCCTTCGCGCAGTTGCTCGATCTTCCGGGCGAGGAACTCGATCCTGTAGGGAATCTCCGGCACCAGGATGATGTCGGCCCCGCCGGCGATCCCGGCGGCCAGCGCGATGTGGCCGGCGTCGCGGCCCATCACCTCCAGGATCATCACGCGGTCGTGGCTCGCCGCGGTGGGCTGCAGGTGGTCGAGTGCATCGGTGGCGACGGTGACGGCGGAGGCGTAGCCGATGGCCACCTCGGTGCCGGCGACGTCGTTGTCGATGGTCTTCGGAATGCCGACGAAGGGAATGTTCCCCTGGTCCGCGAGCCGCGACAGGATCGACAGGCTGCCGTCGCCGCCGATGCCGATCATCGCGTCCAGCTCCAACTGGCGGAAGCCTTCGATGATCTCGTTCGAGCGGTCGACGCGGGTGCCGTCGGGCATGGGGAAGTCGAAGGGGTCGCCCTTGTTGGTGGTGCCGAGGATGGTGCCACCCTGGCGCAGCAGCGTCCCGGTGAAGCGGGCCTTGGTCAGCGTCTCGCATTCGACGGGCCGCGACAGCAGGCCGGCCGTGCCCTTGTGCAGGCCGATCACCTCCCAGCCATAGCCGTCGATGGCGCGGTAGACGATCGCGCGCAGGGCGGCGTTGAGGCCGGCGCAGTCGCCGCCGCTGGTGAGAATGCCGATGCGCCGAATTGCCATGCTTCACTCCCTCGCCTAGAACTTCGCCCGCGCGACCGGGCCTCCCTCGGTCGCGCCGCGGCGACTATACTCGCCCACGCTCTCGGCGACAGGCGGACGCAAGACCAACACATATGCATGAAGACATCGATCGCGAGACGCTTATGCAGCGCCTCGAAGAGCTGCGGCTGGAGCATCGGGACCTCGACGACGCCATCGCCCGCATCGGCGAGAACATCCCGTTCGACCAGCTCAAGCTGCAGCGCCTGAAAAAGCGCAAGCTGATGCTGAAGGACCTGATCTCCCAGCTGGAGGACAGGCTGATCCCGGACATCATCGCCTGAGGGCGCGCCCCGCGCAGCCCAGGCCCCGGCCGGCAGCGGATGGACGCGGGCGGGCACGCTCTCTATAAGCGCACCCGACCCGAACCCCCACCGACAGCCGGCGAGAGACGCCCCCCGTGTACGACATCCGATGGATCCGCGAAGCCCCCGACGCCTTCGACCGAGGGCTGGAGCGCCGAGGCCTGCCGCGCCGCTCCCCGGAGGTGCTCGACCTGGACCAGCGCCACCGGGCGGCCCTGGCGGAGCTGCAGGATCTTCAGGCGCGGCGCAACGACGCCTCCCGCCAGGTCGGCGAGTTGAAGCGCCGCGGCGAGCCGGCCGATGCGCTGATGGCCGAGGTGGCCGAGCTGAAGGACCGGATGGGGGCATTGGAGTCGCGGACGAAGGCGGTGGCCGACGACCTGCAGACGCTGCTGGCCGGCCTGCCGAACCAACTGGCCGATGACGTGCCCGACGGGCCGGACGAGAGTGCGAACCGGCAGCTGCGGGCGTGGGGCGAACCGCCGACCCTCGGCTTCGCGCCCAAGCAGCATTTCGAGCTCGGAGAGGGGCTCGGCGGGATGGATTTCGAAGCGGCGGCCCGCCTCGCGGGCGCCCGCTTCACGCTGCTGCGCGGGCCGGTCGCGCGCCTGCACCGGGCCCTCGGGCAGTTCATGCTCGACCTGCACACCCGCGAGCATGGCTACACGGAGGTGGTCCCGCCCTATCTGGTCCGCGACGAGGTGCTCTACGGGACCGGCCAGCTTCCGAAGTTCGGCGAGGACCTTTTCCGTACCACCGACGGACGCTGGCTGATCCCCACGGCGGAGGTGCCGCTGACCAACGTCGTCGCCGACCAGATCGTCGATCCCGCGCAGCTGCCGTTGCGGCTGACGGCGCTCACCCCCTGCTTCCGCTCGGAGGCCGGCGCCGCGGGACGCGACGTGCGCGGCATGCTGCGTCAGCACCAGTTCGACAAGGTCGAGCTGGTCTCGATCGTCCCGCCCGAGGAGAGCGATGCGGAGCAGGAGCGCATGACGGCCTGCGCCGAGGCCGTGCTGCAGCGCCTGGAGCTGCCCTATCGGGTGATGGTGCTGTGCAGCGGCGACACCGGCTTCTCGGCCCGCCGGACCTACGACCTCGAGGTCTGGCTGCCGGGTCAGGGCGCCTTCCGCGAAATCTCCAGCTGCTCGACCTGCGGCGACTTCCAGGCGCGGCGGATGAATGCGCGCTTCCGCCCGGCCGGCGAGAAGCAGACCCGCTTCCTGCACACCCTCAACGGCTCGGGCGTGGCGGTGGGGCGCGCCCTCATCGCGGTGCTGGAGAACCACCAGCAGGGCAACGGCAGCATCCGCGTGCCGGCCGCCCTGCAACCCTATCTCGGCGGAGAGGAAACGATCGGTGTCTGAGACGGACTTCTCCAAGCTGCGCATCCTCGTCACCAACGACGACGGCATCCACGCCCCCGGCATCTCCGCTCTGGAGCGGATCGCCCGCGCCCTCACCGATGACGTCTGGGTGGTGGCACCGGAGGTCGAGCAGTCGGCGACGAGCCATTCGTTGACCCTGCGCCGGCCGGTTCGGCTGCGCCGCTTCACCGACCGCCGCTACGCCGTCGACGGCACGCCCACCGACTGCGTGGTGGTCGGCGTGGCGAAGGTCTGCGCCGACAAGCGGCCCGATCTGGTGCTGTCCGGGATCAATCATGGCCAGAACCTGGCCGAGGACATCGGCTACTCGGGCACCGTCGCGGCGGCGATGGAAGGGGCCATCCTCGGCATCCGCTCCATCGCCATGAGCCAGGTCCGCTCGGGCGAGGACCCCATCGACTTCGCCACGGCCGAGGCCTACGGGCCTTCCGTCATCCGGCGCGTCTTCGACTTCGAGGGCTGGCGGCGCGACTTCCTCATCAACGTCAACTTCCCGGCCGTCCCGCCGGAGCGGATGGCCGGCATCGAGGTCTGCCGCCAGGGACGCCGCGACGAGACCATCGGCATCGTCGAGGGGCGTGATCCCATGGGCCGCGCCTATCTTTGGATCGGCGATTGGGGGCGCGACAGACCGGAATCGGAAGAGCATGATCTGGGGGTGGTCGCCCAGGGAAAGATCGCCGTGACGCCGCTGCACCTCGACCTCACCCACGAGCCCAGCCTGCTTGGACTGGAGGCCCGGTTCGCGTGAGCCTGGAGGCGCGCAAGATCAGGCTGCTGATGCAGCTGCGCAGCGCCGGGATCAGCGACACTCCGACCCTGGCCGCGATCGAGCGGGTGCCGCGCGAGCTCTTCGCGCCGCCGTCGTTCCACGATCAGGCCTACGAGAACATCGCTCTGCCGATCGGCAACGACCAGACGCTGAGCCAGCCGGAGGTCGTCGCGCTGATGACCGAGGCCCTGGCGGTCAACAAGCGCCACACCATCCTGGAGATCGGCACGGGCTCGGGCTACCAGGCGGCGATCCTCTCCCACCTGGCGCGGCGGGTCTACACCATCGAGCGGCATCGCGAACTGCTGCGGGAGGCGGAAAGCCGCTTCAAGGAGCTGCGACTGACCAACCTGGTGACCCGGCTGGGCGACGGTGGCCGCGGCTGGCCCGAGAAGCGGACCTTCGACCGGATCATCGTCACCTGCGCGGCGGAACTGCCGCCGGAGCCCCTGCTGGAACAGCTGGCGCCCGACGGCCTCATCGTGCTGCCGGTCGGTGCGCCCAACCGCACCCAGGTGCTGGTGAGGCTGACGAAGACGGCGGACGGCCTGAAGCGCGAGGAACTGGCCCAGGTCCGCTTCGTGCCCCTGGTCTCCACCCCGCCGGGGCAAATCGGCCGGCGCAGCGCCGGATGAGCGGTCGGCGACACCGGCTGCGGAACGCGGCGGCGGCTCTGCCTCTGCTCGCCCTGGCCGCCTGTTCCGGCGGGGCGTCCGCTCCGCCGCCGACGGCGACCCCGCCCGACCCGCCGCCCCTGCCGGGACGAAAGCCGGTCGATGGGGGGCTGACGGGGGCGTCCGGCGGTTCGACCATCACCGTCCGTCCGCTGGGCACCCAGTCTCCTCCCGCTCCAGCCGCCGCCGCTGCGGCAGCAGGTTCGTCGGTTCCGGCTTCGGGCCCGGGCGTGCCGGCCACCTACCGGGTCGCCGCGGGGGACACGCTCTTCGCGGTCTCGCGGCGCTTCAACCTGCCGATCCAGACGATCATCCGCCAGAACGACCTGCAGCCGCCCTATGCCCTGCGGACCGGCCAGGTCCTGAGCCTGCCGCAGCAGAAGATCTACCAGGTGGAGCCGGGCAACACGCTCTACTCGATTTCCCGCACCTTCGATGTCGACCTGACGGACCTGGCGCGGGCCAATGACCTCGCCGCCCCCTACACGGTCATCGCGGGTCAGAGGCTGGTCATCCCCTCCAGCGGCGAAGCCCCGCCGGCGCAGCAGGTGCCGCCGGTGGCGGCGACCGCCGTTCCGACCCGGGTCGCCGCCGCCCCGGCTCCGGCTCCGGCCGATCCGGCTGCGCCCGACGCCCCGCCTCCGGGTGCGGCGACCGCCGCAACCGGCGCCGCGGCGGCAGCCACCGACGGTTCTCTCGTCGTGGTCGGCGAGCCGGAGAAGGCTGCCCCGCCCGCGCCGGCGGCTGCCGCCCCTGCCGCGGCACCGTCGGGGCCGACCACGGCTCCGACTTCACAGGCGGCCGTCGCGGCCGCCCCCGCCGTACCGGAGACGCCCACGGCCGTGCCCCAGCCGCCGCCCCGCTCGGGCGGCAGGTTTCTCTGGCCGGTGCAGGGCAAGGTCATCTCGGACTACGGTCCGGTCGGGGACGGGCGCCACAACGACGGGATCAACATCGCCGCGAGCGAAGGAACGCCGGTCAAGGCGGCCGAGAACGGCGTGGTCGTCTACGCGGGCAACGAGCTGAGGGGCTTCGGCAACCTGCTGCTCATCAAGCACGACAACGGCTGGGTCACGGCCTACGCCCACAACAGCAGACTGCTAGTGTCGCGTGGCGACACCGTGAAACGCGGCCAGACGATCGCCGAGGTCGGGGCGACCGGCAACGTGTCCACCCCGCAACTGCACTTCGAGGTGCGCAAGGGCAGCCGGGCGATGGATCCCCGCGACCTGCTTGGATCCTGATCGCCGGCGGCCGTCGTCAGCCGCAGTAGATCTCCACCGGCTTGCCGGCCGAGTCGACCCGGACGTTGAGCCGGTTCGCCTGATAGTCCTGCGTCACCATCTCGCCGGGGCGGATCATGCGGACCGGCGTCAGGCCCTCCACGGCCGCCTCCCGCGCCACCTGCTCCAGCGTCATCGCGTCGAGGCGTCCGGCATTCGCGTCGACGAAGTCGTTGCAGCGCTGTTCGCCTTCGACCCTCGCCGCCGTCTGTCCGGCGGTCGTCCCGGGCGCCGCCGGCGAACCGCTGCCGCTCAGCACCGAGGACAGGGGAATCCCGGCCGAAGGCGGCGACTCCGGCTGAGCGGGGGGCATGCTCTCGCACCCGGCGAGGAGTGCGAGGCCCAGACAGGGCGCGAGCATTGACCTGATCATGATGCGGCCTCGTGCTGAGTTTCCAATTCCCTGCTGGTCGCACGAAGGGGACCCGCGGGGCAAGGCCACGACGCCTTTCATCGTGTGCGCGATAGGCGGGTGCAGGTAGCGTGCATTACGCGCATGCCCGCTATTCGATGATGGCGGGCCGGCAGAGAAGATCCCCTGCGCACGGGCGCTTGCGGGACAGTCAGCTACTTCGGGGGAGGACTTGATGACGGTGAGGAAGCTATTGACAGTGGCCGCCATGGGTGCAGCGGCGGTTGGCGTCGCGACCTTCGGACCCCTGAGCAAGGCCCAGGCACAACAGGTCGACTGGAACATGCAGAGCACCTATCCGGGCTCGCTGACCCAGCTCGGCACCATGGGGGTCTGGATCGCCGATCAGCTTCGTGCGGTCTCGGACGGGCAGATCAACATCACTTTCCAGGAGCCGGGCGCCATCGTCCCGGCGCTGGAGGTGTTCGATGCCGTCTCGACCGGAGCGGTCGAGGCCGGCTGGTCGACTCCCGGCTACTGGGCGGGAAAGGTTCCGGCGCTGCAGTTCTTCGGCTCCGTCCCCTTCGGGCCGAATGCCGGGGAGTACCTCGCCTGGTACTACTTCGGCGGCGGCCGTGAGCTGTTCGAGGCGCTCTACGAGCCCTACAACATCCACAGCGTGATCTGCTCGATCATCGCGCCGGAGGCCTCGGGCTGGTTCAAGAAGGAGATCAACTCCGTCGACGACCTCAAGGGCCTGAAGATGCGCTTCTTCGGGCTCGGCGCGAAGGTCATGGAGAAGATGGGCGTGTCGACCCAGCTCCTCGCCGGCGGCGACATCTACCCCGCTCTGGAACTGGGGACGATCGACGCCACCGAGTTCTCGATGCCCGCCATCGACCTCAATCTCGGTTTCTATCAGGTCGCCAAGCACTACTACTTCCCGGGCTGGCACCAGCAGTCGACCATGTTCGACCTGATGATCAACAAGGACGCCTGGGACGGCTTGAACCCGGTGCAGCAGGCGCAGATCGAGACGACTTGCCTGGCCGGCGTGGCCCGCGGCCTTTCCGAGGGTGAGGCCATCCAGTTCAAGGCCTTGAAGGAACTCAAGGAGAAGGGCGTCAACATCCACCGCTGGCCGCCCGAGATCCTCGACAAGCTGAAGGCGGCCTGGATGGAGGTCGTCAAGGAAGAGAGTGCCAAGAACGCCGACTTCAAGAAGGTGTGGGAGTCGCTCAGCACGTTCCGCGAGAACTACGCCACCTGGAAGGATCTCGGCTATCTCAACTGAGGAGTTCGCCGGGACAGTGATCGGCGGCGCCGACCCGTGCGGGCCGGCGCCGCCTTCGCGTCCGGCGCGTGGGGCTTTCGGCAGAGGGGCTGAAGGGGGCTGATGTACTTTCTATTCAAGATGAGCGAGGCGCTGTCCGCCTTCGTCTCCTTCATCGGCAAGGTCGTGGCGTGGCTCGCCATACCGCTGATGCTGATCATCGTGCTGGACATCACCACGAGGAAGCTGCTGGACGCCTACCCCGGGCTGGTCAACTCGTGGCTCTACTTCGGCTCGACCAAGCTGCAGGAGATGGAATGGCATCTCCACGCGGTGCTCTTCCTGCTCTGCCTCGGCTTCGCCTACGTCCGCAATGCTCATGTGCGCGTCGAGCTGATCCGCGAGCGCTTCGCGCCGCGCGTGCGGGCCTGGATCGAGCTGGTCGGCGGCTTGGTCTTCCTCATTCCCTACTGCTACCTGATCCTGACCTACGGCTGGCAGTTCACCGAGCGCTCCTACATGATGAACGAGGTGTCCTCGGCCACTACCGGGCTGTCGCACCGCTGGATCATCAAGGGCATGCTGCCGCTCGGCTTCCTCATCCTGGGAATCGCCGCGGTCGCGATCGTGCTCAAGCACTTCGTCTACCTCTTCGGCCCGGCTGAGTTCCGCAAGCCGACGGGCGACATGGTCGAGGTCGACGAGATCGAAGCCCTGAAGCAGCAGGCCGCTGCCGAACTGGCCGCCCAGGCGGCCCAGCAGCGGAGCTGATCCCATGACCCTGATCGAACTGCTGCCGCTGCTGATGTTCGCGGCGCTCGCCGTCTTCATCTTCTCCGGCTTTCCCGTCGCCTTCGTGCTGGCCGGCGTCGGCCTCGCCTTCGGCTTCATCGGCTACGAGCTCGGCGTCTTCGCCATGGGCCGGTTCACCCTGATCCCGCTGCGGATCTACGGCGGCACCATGGAAAACATGGTGCTGGTGGCGATCCCCATGTTCATCTTCATGGGGACGATGCTGGAAAAATCGGGGGTCGCAGAGGATCTGCTCCACACCCTGCAGATCCTGCTGCGCCGCATGCCGGGTGGCCTCGCCCTCTCGGTCACGATCATGGGCACGATCCTGGCCGCCACCACCGGGATCATCGGCGCCTCCGTCGTGCTGATGACGCTGATGGCGCTGCCGGTGATGGTCAACCGCGGCTACTCCATCCCGTTGGCGACCGGCACCATCGCCGCATCGGGGACGCTGGGCATCCTCATCCCGCCGTCGATCATGCTGGTGTTGATGGCCGACCTCCTGAGCGTTTCGGTGGGGACCCTCTTCCTCGGCGCCATCCTGCCCGGGCTGGTGCTCGCCGGCTTCTACATGATCTATATCGTCCTGGTGTCCTGGTCGAAGCCCGAACTCGCGCCGCCGCTGCCCGACGACGTCGGGCCGGAGAGCCGCGGCGAGCTGGCGGCCCTCGTGCTACGCTCCTTCCTGCCGCCGGTCTTCCTGATCGTGCTGGTGCTGGGCTCCATCTTCGCCGGCTTCGCGACGCCGACCGAGGCGGGCGGCGTCGGGGCCTTCGGCGCGACGCTGCTGGCCATCTTCAACGGCCGTCTGACGCTGCGCACCCTGAAGGACGTCTGCGAGCGCTCGGCGCTGACCGGCGCCATGCTGTTCGGCATATTCGTCGGCGCCACCTGCTTCTCCTTCGTCTTCAAGATGCTGCACGGCGACCGGGTGGTGGTGGAGCTGGTGGAGTCGATGGGCGCCGGGCCGTGGGGGGTGCTGCTGGCGCTGATGGCGATGGTCTTCTTCCTCGGCTTCTTCTTCGACTGGATCGAGATCACGCTGATCATCCTCCCGGTCTTCGCGCCGATCATCAAACTGCTCGACTTCGGCGACCACGTCGGGCGGCTGGTCGACGTGGTGCCCTGGTTCGCCATCCTCATGGCGGTCAACCTGCAGACCTCCTTCCTGACGCCGCCGTTCGGCTTCGCGCTCTTCTACATGAAGGGCGTGGCGCCCCCGCAGGTGCGCATCCAGGACATCTACCGGGGCATCATCCCCTTCGTGCTCCTGCAGCTCCTCGGCCTGGGGCTCTGCATGGCCTTCCCGCAGCTCGTGCTCTGGCTGCCGCGGGTGCTGCTGGAGTAGTGGGTGCCGGGCGGGCCCACCGCCGACGGCAGCTGGCGGCGGTCTTCGGGCCCGGTGCGCAGCGACCGCCGCTGCGACGCCTCTGGCGGGAGTACCGCTCCCTGGCGCGGTGGCGGCCCCCGTCACCCGATCCGGCGACCCTGCCGGCCGGGGACGGTGCGGCGGTCCTGGTGATCCCCGGTTTCCTGACGGCCGATCCACTGACCGCCGGCCTGCGTGCCTTCCTCGGCGCCTGCGGCTATCACGCCGTCGGCTGGCAGCTCGGCATCAACTGGGGGCCGACGCCGCGGCTGCTGGCCGGCCTGGAGGGCGCGCTGGACAGGCTCGCGGGGCCGGCGGGTGCGCCGGTTCATCTGATCGGCGTCAGCCTCGGCGGCCTGCTGGCGCGGCACCTGGCCTTCGAGCGGCCGGGGCGGGTGGCCTCGGTGGCGGCGCTGTGCAGCCCGTTCAACCTGCCGACCGCGAGCCCTCTGGAGCCCTTCGTGCGTCTCTGCGCGGCCCGCTACGATCCGGCCTTCGACGTGGGTGGTCTGGCGCGCCCGCTGCCGGTCCGGTCGCTCGCCCTGTGGAGCCGCGAAGATGGGCTGGTGACGCCCGAGAGCTGCTTCACGGCCGGCGAGCCCGCGGCCGAGGTTGGCGGCCCGCACCTCGTCATCGGCCGCAACCCGCGGGTTCGCCTGCTGCTGGCCGAGCACCTGGCACACCCGGCCTAACGCGGTTCCGCCATCTCCAACAGCGCCCCGGCGGTGTCCTCGTCGGTCACCAGGACGTTGCACAGACCGCGCGACAGCACGGCGTGCAGGATCGCGCACTTCCGCCGGCCGCCGGCCGCCAGCACCCGCAGCGGCAGCTTCGCGAAGAGGTCGAGGTCGAGGGCGATGCGGCGGTCGTTCACCGGATGGTCGACCTGCCGGCCCTCCGCATCGAGAAAATAGCCCAGCAGGTTCCCCATCGCACCGGCCGCCTGCAGGCTGCGCCGTTCTTCGGGGGACAGCAGGCCCAGCCGCACCAGGCCGCACTCGTCGCCGAGGTCGTCGGTGCCGACCAGCGCGAGATCGGCCGAGGCCGCCTTTTCCAGCGCTTGGCGTACGAAGCCGGTGGCCCGCAGGGCCTCGGCCACCTCCGTCGTGTCCGCCATCAGCGGCGCCACCAGGAACCAGCACTCGGCCCCCAGGGAGCGGGCGTAGCGCGCGGCGATGTCGTAGGAGTTCATCGTCCCGCTGCAGACCATGCTGCCGAGCAGGGTTACGACCGTGTTGCCGCCGCTGTGCCGTGGCACGAGCCCGCCGACGGAGGAGTCCAGCGTACGTCCCCATCCCAGCGCCAACGTCTGTCCCTGGGCCAGCCGGGCCGAGACGCACGCGCCGGCCGCGATGCCGATCACCGTCGGGACCAGCACCGGGTCGCTCGGGGTCGGCACCACCTGGGCGTCGCTCAGGCCGTAGCGGGCGATCAGCCGCTTCTCCGCCTCCAGACCGAAGCGCGCCTCGGCGTCGAGGGTGATGCGCAGCAGGCCGCTCTCCCGGCAGGCGGCCGCCAGACGGTTGACCTTGACCCGGGTGATGCCGAGGCGCTGGGCCACCGCATCCTGAGTCAGCCCTTCGACGAAGTGCAGCCATCCCGCCCGCAGCATCAGTTCACGCTCGCTCCGCACCGCGCTCCCCTCGGATAGCGAAACCTGAACTATTGTCATTCTGCTCACACAAATGTCCACTACTGTCCGCCCCGACGGCACCGGAGGTGCCCGAGCAAGGGGATCGCTCACATGACACGAATGCTGTCCTGCCGCCTGAAGCGGCAGACCGCCATGGCGCTGACCATCCTCGCCCTGGCGGCGTCGGGGGCGGGCGGCCGCGCTGCGGCGACCGAACTCGAACTGCCGACCTACCAGCTGCAGGAAGGCTTCGGCGTCTGGTGGCAGGCCGCCGCCGAGGAGTTCGCGAAGGAGAACCCGGGCGACACGATCAAGCTGATCGGTGTGCCCTACGCCCAGCACCACGATCAGCTGACGACCCGCTTCGTCGCCGGCAACCCGCCGGACATCGCGCACATCTCCGCGCGCTTCTTCTTCGGCTATGCCGACCAGGGCTTCCTGGAGCCGCTCGACGACCGTCTGGCCGCCATCGGCTGGAAGGAGGAGGACTTCATCGGCGCCCAGAAGCAGATGCGCCGGGACGGCAAGGTCTACGGGCAGCTGCTGCTCGGCTACGGCTGGGGCCTATTCTACAACGCCGACTATCTGCAGAAGGCCGGGATCGCCGTGCCGAAGACGGCGGACGAGCTGCTGCAGGCGGCCCATGCCCTGACCGTCGACAGCGACGGGGACGGCCGGATCGACCAGTACGGCATGGCCGTGGCCACCAGCCAGGGCAGCGAGACCTACATGTACCTGACCTATTTCCTGGCCGGCCTCGGCCACGGCTGGGTCGAGAACGGCGAGCTGGTGGCGCCGGAGCACCTGCGCGCCGCTCTGGCCCTGGTGGACGATCTGGTGACGTCCAAGGCGACGCCGGTCGGGCTCAACTCCAGCGCCATGCGCCAGCTCTTCTGGCAGGGCAAGGCGGCCATGTACATCGACGGCAGCTGGGCGCCCGCCTACAAGAAGGACTCCCCGCCGGAGGTGAAGGCGGCCTACAGGGTGGCGCCGCTGCCGGTCCCGGACGAGGCGGGCGGCCCCAGCAACGTGCTGGCCATCCCCGCCGCCCTGCCGGAGGACCGGAAGGCCCTAGCCTTCAAGTTCATCGAGCTGATCCAGCGCCCCGAGTGGCAGCAGCGCTACGCCGAGATGAGCGGCAACCCGCCGGCCCGCCTCGGCTCCCTCACCGACAAGGCGCGCCAGGACTGGCCGGAGATCCCGGTGTTCGAGGCCAGCATGTCGCGCGCCGGGCAGAGCTACCTGCCGGTCGGCTACGAGGGCGACTTCGCCAAGTGGTCGAACATCGTCGCGGAAGGCGTCACCGGCATGGTCAGCGGCGCCCTGACCCTAGACGAGGCGACCGCCCAGATCCACGACGAGCTGTCGCGTGAGTTCTTCTGACCTCGCCCTGCCCATGATCCGGACTGCGCGGACACGGCGTCCGCGCAGCCTGGACGACCACCGCGACCGGCTGCTGCTGCTGATGGTCCTGCCGGCCGTGCTGCTGATCGCCGTGCTGGTCGCCTATCCGCTCTACGTCATGGCGGATATCGCGCTTCATGACGTCAAGCTGTTCCAGGTGATGCAGCACGTCGACCGGCCGGCGACCCTGCGCAATTTCGAGCGGGTGCTGTCGGACCCGCGGGTGGGCCAGGCGCTGCAGGTCTCCGCCCTCTACGTCGCCGGCACCACCGCGCTCGCCTTCCTCTGGGGGCTCGCCACGGCGCTGCTGCTGAACCGGCCCTTCCGGGGCCGGCGGCTGGTGCGCATCGCCATCGTCAGCCCCTGGGCGGTCGCCTCGGTGGTCGCCAGTCTCGTCTGGATGTTCCTGCTGGACGCCCAGGCCGGCATCGTGATGCACGCGCTGACCGCCGCAGGGCTGCTCGACCAGCCGATCAACCTGCTGATGAGCCCCGTCTGGGCCCTCGTGACGGTCGTCCTGGTCTCGGCCTGGAAAGGCTATCCCTTCTTCACCATCATGTTGCTCGCGGGCCTGCAGGCGGTGCCCCAGGACAGCCTCGACGCCGCCCGGGTCGACGGTGCCGGCGGCATCCGCCGCTTCTTCTGGGTGACCCTGCCAAGCCTCCGTCCGGTCATCGCCGTTTCCGTCTCGCTCAGCCTGCTGTCGGCCTTCCGCGAGGTCGAGACGATCATGGTGCTGACCGGCGGCGGGCCGGCCCGCACCACCGAGACCCTGGCTCTGTCGATCTACAACCGGACCTTCCAGTACTTCGAGGTCGGCCGCGCCTCCGCCCTCGGCGTGATCGTCTTCGCCATCAGCCTGTTGCTGGTGCTGGCGAGCCTGCGCACCTTCCTGCCGAAGGAGGCGCAGCGGTGAGCCGCATCCTGCTGCGCACCGGGGGTGCCGTCGCGCTGGCCTGTTTCGTCATGGCGGCGCTGCTGCCGATCTACTGGATGCTGCTGACCGCCGTGCGGCCCAACGGGCTGGTCATGCAGTGGCCGCCGCGTCTCCTGCCGGCCGCCGACGAGCTCACCCTGTCGGCGGTGCGCGAGCTCTTCGCCACCACGCCGCTGCCGCAGTGGCTGATGAACTCGCTGGTCATCGCCGTCGCGACCACGGTCATGACGGTGCTGGTCGCGACCCTGGCGGGCTACGCCCTGTCCCGCTCCCGTCGCCGTACCACGCGGCTCGCCGGCTACCTGATCCTGGTCGCCAAGATGCTGCCGGGCACCCTGCTGATCGTGCCGCTCTACGTCTTCTTCCACGACGTCGGCCTGCTCGACGGGCAGCGTTCGCTCCTCGCCGCGATCCTCGGGGACATGTCCTTCGCCGTTCCCTTCGCGACCTGGATGATGAAGGCCTTCTTCGACGGCATCCCGCGCGAGATGGAGGAGGCGGCGCTGGTGGACGGCTGCGGGGTGCTCGGCGGCCTCCTCCGGGTCGTCCTGCCGGTCGCGGTACCGGCGATCGCCGCGGTCGCGGTCTACGTCTTCATCGTCTCGTGGAACGACTTCATCTTCGCCCGCACCTTCCTGCCCGGCGGCGAGACCACCACCGTCGCCGTCGCCTCGGTCCAGTTCCTCTCCGAGGTCGAGATGGCCTGGAACAAGGTGATGGCGGTCGCGACCATCGCCGCCCTGCCGGTGCTGATCTTCTTCTTCCTGCTCGAACGCTACTTCGTCGCGGGCCTCGCCCGCGGCCATCACTGACCGAGGCTTTCCGTGATCAAGATCCTGCAGTTCACCGATCTGCACCTGCGCTGCGCCCTGCCGGGCCACAACGGCCACATCGAGCGGCGGTCGCGGCAGATACCGCTGCTGCTGGAGCGGATGGCGACACGCATCGCCGAGGAGGCGCCGGACCTCGTCGTGCTCACCGGCGACCTGCTGGACGTGCCGCACGCCCTGCTGGACGGCGACAGCCGTTTCGACCTGCATGCCTATGCCGCCGCGGCCGTTCGGGACTACCGGCTGCTGGCCGACTGGCTTGGCCGCCTCGGCCGCCCCTGGGTCGCGCTGCCCGGCAACCACGACCACCCGGCCTCCTTCTACGCGGTGTTCGCGGACGCGCCCCGCAGCCTGCGGCTCGGCCCGCTGGCCGTCCACGCCTTCCACGACTGGGAGCAGACGGGCAACCAGGCCCGCCGCCTGAAGGACGAGCGGGGACGCTTCGAGGCCGCTCTTGCCACCGCCGGGGGCGCCGCCTGGTCGGTTCACCTGCAGCACTACGTGATCTGGCCGCGGGTCGACTACGGCTATCCGCTGCTCTATGGCGACGCCGACGAACTGGCGGGCCGTCTGGCCGAGGCGCCGGGACGGCATCTCGTGCTGTCCGGCCACTGGCACGGCGGAACGCCGCTGGCCGTCCATGGCGGTGCCCGCTTTGCCGTCTGCCCCGCCTTCTGCGAGCCGCCGCACCCCTATCGCATCTACACCTTGACCGACGATGGTGCGGTGAACCTGAGGGAAGGCCGCCTCGGGCCCTTGCCGGCCAGCGGGCGGCTGGTCGTCCTCGACCGCGGCGGTCTGCTCACCCGGCAGGACGGCACCGAAGGGAGTCTCGCGCTGCGGCCGGAGGCCGCGGCCATGGTCGCCCGCCTGGAGGCCCAGGGCGCCGCCGTCGCCTTCACCTCCGCCTGGAACGATCCGGTCTGTCGGCACGCCACCTGGCGCGGCGTGATGAACCTGCACGACGCTCTCTTCGCCCAGCCGGCCCTGGCGGCCACGCCCGGTGCGGCGCTGGCGATCTGCCTGCCCTACGAGCAGAGGGCGGGACGACGGCTGCCGGCCGAACCTGTCGCCGCCTACGAGGACGTCCTGCCCCGCCTCGGCCGCCTGTTCGGGACGCGGCTGTCCGACATGCTCTTTCTCAGCGCCGATCCGGCACGCCGCCGGATCGCGCGGGCGGCCGGAGCCGCCGCGCCCGAGCTGGAGGGCGAGGAGCCGGCCCTCGACCGCCTCACGGGGCTGGTCGCGGCATGAGCGACCTGGTCCTGCAGGACGTCGCCAAGGCCTTCGGCGGGACGCCGGTGCTGCGCGACATCACCCTGGCGGTGGCGGCCGGCACCTTCGTCGTGGTCGTCGGCCCGAGCGGCTGCGGCAAGACCACCCTGCTGCGCAGCCTCGCCGGCTTGGAGACGCCGGACGGCGGCATTATCCGGCTGGCGGGGCGCAACGTCACCCATCTCCCGCCCGCGGAGCGGGACGTCGCCATGGTGTTCCAGAACTACGGCCTCTACCCGACCAAGACGGTGTTCGAGAACATGGCCTTCGGGTTGCGCCGCCGGGGCTTGCCCCGGCGGGAGATCGAGGCGCGGGTGGCCGGCGCGGCGGAACGCGTGCAGATCGCGGGCTTGCTCCAACGGCGGCCGAGCCAGCTCTCCGGCGGGCAGCGCCAGCGGGTCGCCATGGGCCGCGCCATCGTGCGCGAGCCCAGGCTGTTCCTCTTCGACGAGCCGCTGTCGAACCTGGACGCGGCGCTGCGCACCGACCTGCGCCTGGAGATCAAGCGCCTCCAGCGCGCCGCCGGCGTCACGGCGGTCTATGTGACCCACGACCAGCAGGAAGCCATGACGCTGTCCGACCTGCTGGTCGTCATGCGCGACGGCCGGATCGAGCAGATGGGGCCGCCCAAGGCGGTCTTCGACCGGCCGCGGTCCCGCTTCGTCGCCGGCTTCCTGGGGGCGCCGCCGATGGGCTTCCTGCCGGCCCGGCTGCAGCGGGGCGTCTTCCGCTTCGGCGACGGGCTGACCTGGGCGCCCGACCGCCCGATCGAAGGCCTGCCGGTGGAGGACGACGTCGAGCTCGGCGTCCGGCCGGAGGAGATCCGGCTGGTGGCACCTTCGGTCACCGGTGCGCTGCCGGCCCGGGTGGACCTGGTGGAGGAACTGGGTCGTTTCCGGCTCGTCCATCTGACCGGCCCTTTGGGGCCGCTGACCGCCAGTCTGCCGGCGGACGGGGCGGTCCCGGCCGGACCGGTGGGCGTCCTGTTGCCCGGGCAGGAGATCGCGGTGTTCCGGTGGGTCGGCGGGGAGAGGCTCGACAGGGCCGCCTGACGGTCGGCGCGTCCGGTTGCCTTCTGCGGAACCGCGCTAGCCCTTTCGCCGTTGCAGACCGCACGGTCGGAAGAGGCCGCTCCACGGAGAGGCGGTGGATGGCGGAAAGATGTGACCTCGGGGTGGATCGCCCGCGGAAGAGACCGCGATGATGCTGCGCCCCTCGTTCGTCGTCGGCTTGGGGGCGATCACCCTCGCCGTGGCCCTGGGCTGGGGAACCGCGGGTGGGCCTGTGACCCTGGCGGCCGCTGGTCAGGAGGAGGCCGCGTCGCCTGTCCGCCTTGCCCGGATCGAAGCGGGGACGGCGGAGGATCTCTATCGGACCCCTGCGGAGTTGCGGTTTGCGCGAGACGTGAAGGTGCTGACCCGGGTCAGCGGCCGGGTGCAGGAACTGGCCGTTGCCGATGGAGCGCAGGTCTCGCGTGGGGACGTCCTCGTGCGGTTCGAAGACGAAGATGCGCGCGCCGACCTGGAGGCAGCGCGCGAACGGCTGTCCGAAGCCCAGGCGCAATTCGAGCGGGCCGACAAGCTCGTCCAGCAGGGTCAGCTCGCGTCAGCCGCCCTAGCCGAGCGCCGTCAGACGCTGGAGAACGTCCGTGCAGGCGTGAACGAGGCGGAACATCGGCTGCAGGATTTCATCGTGCAGGCGCCTTTCGACGGGGAGATTCATTTTATCGACCTGCCTGCCGGGGCCGTCGTCCAGGCGGGTGAGGCTATCGCCGATCTGAACACCTCCCACGCTATGAAGGCAGTTTTCGATCTGCCGGAGCGCTACGCAGAACAGATTACGCCGGCGCAGCAGGTGCGCCTCTTCCAAGCCGGCGGGCAGGGTGGCGAGGGACGACCCGTAGCCCAGGGGGAGATCGTCCTGGTCGGCACGCGGCCCGAGGGGGACCGACAGATCGTTCGCGTCGAGGCCCAGCTCAGTAGGATCGACCGCCCTCTCGAGGTTGGAGAGCCGGTGACGGTAGAAGTCATCTTGGCTACGCGAGTGGCGGTACCCTTCCTGCCGCAGGCCGCGATCCTGCATGACGGCCCTAAGGCGAAAGTCTATCTGGTGGATCCCGGAAGCGTCGCACACCTCACTGCGGTTGATCTGGGGCAGCGGCGCGGGGACAGCTTCGAAGTGCTGAGCGGGCTCAATGTCGGCGACCGGGTGGTCGTAGGCGGGCTGCAGCAGGTGTGGGACGGGGCCGAGGTGGGGGCCGCGGCGGGAGAGGCCACGGGACAGCCGTGACTCCGCTCACTCGGCGATGTCGACCCCGTCGAAGCGGTGCGCGCCCAGCGGGTCCATCCTGTAGTTCCGGACCTTGTCCGACATGGGCATGAAGACGACCGAATGGGCGATGGTGGCCCAGGGGGCCTCGCGCTTGAAGATCGCCTGCGCCTGCTCGTAGAGCCTGGTGCGCTCGGCGACGTCGGCGGTCACCTTGGCCTTCTGCACCAGGTCGTCGTAGGCCGGGTCGCACCACTGGGCGCGGTTGGTGCCGCCGACGGCGTCGCAGCCCAGCAGCACGGCCAGGAAGTTGTCCGGGTCGCCGTTGTCGCCGGTCCAGCCCAGCAGCACCGCACCGTCGCGCTTCACGTCCTTGGACAGCTTCAGGTACTCGCCCCACTCGTAGGAGACGATCTCGGCGGTGACGCCGACCTTGGCGAAGTCGGCCTGGATCAGCTCGGCCATGCGGCGGGCGTTGGGGTTGTAGGGGCGCTGCACGGGCATCGCCCAGATCTTCATCTTCAGGCCGTGGACGCCGGCCTCGTCCAGCAGCTTCCCGGCCGCCTCGGGGTCGTAGGGATCGTCCTTGATGGAGGCGTTGTAGGACCACAGGGTCGGCGGAATCGGGTTGATCGCGATCTGGCCGGCGCCCTGGTAGACCGCCGCGAGGATGGCCCGCTTGTCGATCGCCATGTTGAGGGCCTTGCGGACCTCCCGCCGGTCGAAGGGCGGCTGGCGGGTATTGTAGGCGAGATAGCCGATGTTGAAGCCCGGCTGTTCCATCACGGTGATGCCGGGAGTCGCGCGCAGCCGCGGCACGTCGGCCGGATTGGGGAAGCTCGTGATCTGGCATTCGCCGGCCAGCAGCCGCTGCTGGCGGACGGCGGCGTCGGGCGTGATCGCGAAGATCAGGTCGTCGATCGGCTGCCGGCCGCCCCGGTAGTCGGGGTTCGCCCGGTAGCGGACGACGGCCTCCTCCTGATAGGCGACGAACTGGAAGGGCCCGGTGCCGACCGGCTGCCGGTTCAGCCTCTCCTTGTGGTTGTCCGCGGCCAGCTTGTCGGCATACTCCTTCGACAGGATCGAGGCGAAGTCCATGGCCAGATTGGCCAGCATCGGCGCTTCGGGCCGGGTGAGCACGAACCTCACCGTCCTGTCGTCGACCTTGACGATGTCCTTGATCAGCTCCGGCATCGACATGGCCTTGAAGAAGGTCCAGGTGACACCGGGGATGTAGCCGTACCAGGGGTCTGCCGTATCGAGCTGCCGGCGGAAGCTGAAGATCACGTCGTCGGCGTTCAGCTCGCGGGTCGGCGCGAAGAAGTCGGTGGTGTGGAACTTCACCCCGGGCCGCAGCCGGAAAGTGTACTCCAGGCCGTCGGCGGAGACGGTCCAGCTCTCGGCGAGGCCGGGGACGACCCTGGTGCCGCCGCGCTCGAACTCCACCAGCCGCTCGTAGACCGGCCGGGCGGCGTCGAAGGTGCTGGTCGCCGTGTAGGGGGCGGGGTCGAAGCCCTCGGGCGCCCCCTCCGAGCAGTAGACCAGGGTCTTGGCCGAAGCCTGGCTCGCGGCCAGGGCCAGTAGCACGGCGGCTGCGGCACACAGGATCTTCATGGGCGTCTCCGGCGGGGTTCCCTCCCGCCGGAGAGTGGATCAGGTCCCGGGCCGGCGCCAGCCGGATCCCACTGGGCGCGGGGACGTCAGGCCGGAAAGCCTTCGAGCACGATCTTGCCGCGGGCCTTGCCGCTCTCGATCAGGGCGTGGGCGCGCCGCAGGTTCTCGGCGCTGATCACGCCGAAGTGCTCGCCCAGGGTGGTGCGCAGGGTGCCGTCGTCGATCAGGCGCGACACCTCGTTCAGCAGTTCGCCCTGAGCCGCCATGTCGGCGGTCTCGAAGAGCGAGCGGGTGAACATGAGCTCCCAGTGAATCGAGACGCTCTTGCGCTTGAACGGCATGATGTCGAGCACCGCGGGGTCGTCGATCACCCCCAGCCGCCCCTGCGGTGCGATCAGCTCGACGATGTCGCCGAGGTGCTGGTCGGTGTTGGTGGTGGAGAAGACGAAGGACGGCGCGCCGGTTCCCAGGGCCGCGACCTGCGGCGCCAGCGGCTCGCGGTGGTCGACGACGTGGTGGGCGCCGAGATCCTCGACCCAGGCCCGGGTCTCGGGGCGGGAGGCCGTGGCGATCACCGTCAGGTCGGTGAGCCGGCGGGCGAGCTGGATCGCGATCGAGCCGACGCCACCGGCGCCGCCGACGACCAGCAGGGCCCGCGCCGTGCCGGGCACGGGCCGCTCGACCCCGATGCGGTGGAACAGCGTCTCCCAGGCGGTGACGGCGGTCAGCGGCAGCGCCGCGGCGGCGGCCCAGTCCAGCGAGGCGGGCTTGCGGCCGACGAGGCGCTCATCGACCAGGTGGAACTCGGCGTCGGTGCCGGGCCGCCGCAGGTCGCCGGAATAGAAGACCGCGTCGCCGGGCTTGAAGAGCGAGGCCTCCGGGCCGACCGCCTCGACCACCCCGGCGGCGTCCCAGCCCAGCACCTTCCAGGTCCCTTCGTCCGCCGGCACGGCCCGGCGGATCTTGGTGTCGACCGGGTTGACGGAGATGGCCCTGACCGCGACCAGCAGGTCACGCCCCCGCGGCTCGGGCTTGGGCAGGTCGATGTCGACCAGGGCGTCGGGCCGGTCGATGGGCGAGGGGGTCTGGTAGCCGATGGCGCGCATCGCTCTGCTCCTTGGTTGTCCGCAGCAGAGATGATCGGTAGCCTCGACGGCGGCAAGAACGCACATTGGCCGCCCATAGTGTGGAAAAGGATACCGTCATGCCCCGCGTCCGCCACCGCCGCCTCGACTGCAGCCCCGGCTGCGCCGTGGAGGCGACGCTCGATCTGATCGACGGCAAGTGGAAGGGCGTGGTGCTCTATCACCTCTTCGAGGGCACGCTGCGGTTCAACGAGATCCGCCGGCGCCTGCCCAACGTGACCCAGCGCATGCTGACCACCCAGCTCCGCGAGCTGGAGGCCGACGGCCTGATCGACCGGAAGGTCTATGCGGAGGTGCCGCCCAAGGTGGAGTACAGCCTGTCGGAGCGCGGCCGCAGCCTGGAGCCGGTGATCATGGCGCTGAAGGCCTGGGGCGACGCCCACGTCGACCTGAACGGGGCGCAGGGCACGGGGCGTGCCGCCTGACTGCAGGCCTGCCCCTTCCTCAGCTGCCTCGAAATGCTATTCCGTCTTTGAAGGGTACCCCCCCTGACTTCAGCTCAAGGATGAGCTGGAGTGAAGCTTTATGGGCCGCCAGAGCTGATTCGGAACTGCAACTCTCCTCTCCGTATCTAATACCGGCTGTACATTGGATGAGACGAATCCTTGATCGCCAGCTGAAGTTTACTCCAAGTAACTCAAGGGTTTCGCAAAGCTCTGACAAATTATGACTGAATCTAAATTTTCCTCCCAATAGATGAATAGCTGCCTTCAGAGCTTTCTCGGAAGCTTGCAAAGAGGCCCATTTAGATTCACCAAATCTGTTCGCCTGATCCATCAAATTATTAACTGCTGTCTGTATGTCGCCGCGGGCTATATGGATAAGTTCATTTTCCTGGTTCGCCTCCATCGTGTAGTGGGCCTGGAAGCCTACCAGAAAATCGTCGAACAAGTTTCGAGTTGTCGTATCCGAGAGAGTTGCTGCTTTTGCCGGAGTCATACCTTTGACTAATTGTAAAACATTCGAAATCGCTGGCCCTTTGGACGGATCTTGGGCGTGATTCAAAAATTCCCTCCTCACAATAAATCGTACTTGTCCAAAAATTCGTGGGATAAGCACGCTATATAAGTCACCATCGATTGATGTAACTATGCGTCCAGCTGAAAAATCCATTTTTAGAAGTTCGCCATATACACGCTTATACCAAGCATTTGTGGCCTCGCTGAGATACACGTTCTCCTGCAATTCTGGAGGGAGATTTGCTGATGGTCCAAAGGGTATTGAGATGCCGTAATGTTTGCTCAGGGCTTGCAAAGCCCTAACAGGCCTAGAGGGAATGGGGATTTTTTCTTCGACAAAATCTGAATCAATTTTTCTCAATAAGACATCAAGGGCAGCTAGATCCTTTGGGGGCTTTTCAGGCATAACTTTTACCTGAACGAAATGGGAACATTGCGTCAGATCCGGCCTTCCACGATGCCGTGGCAGGCCACCTCGGTGGGTCCGTCCGGCAGCATCAGCGGCACCTCGGCGACACAGCGGTCGTTGGCGAAGGGGCAGCGCGGGTGGAACACGCAGCCCGACGGCGGCCTGAAGGGGGAGGGGACCTCGCCCTCCAGGCGGATGCGCTCGCCCTTGCGGTCGGGGTCGGCGACCGGCGTCGCCGACAGCAGCGCCCGCGTGTAGGGGTGGCGCGGCCGGGCGAAGACTTCGTCGACAGACGCGATCTCCACCGGCCGGCCCAGGTACATGACCATGACCCGGTCGCAGAAGAGCCGCACCACCGAGAGGTCGTGGCTGATGAAGATGTAGGTGAGGCCGAAGCGGTCCTGCAGGTCGCTCAGCAGGTTCAGGATCTGCGCCTGGATCGAGACGTCGAGGGCGGAGACGGGCTCGTCCAGCACCAGGACCTTCGGCTCCAGCATGAGCGCCCGGCCGATGGCGATGCGCTGGCGCTGGCCGCCGGAGAACATGTGCGGGAAGCGGCCGTAGTGCTCCGGCCGCAGGCCCACGTTGCGCAGCATGGCGAGCGCCCGCTCCCGCCGCTCGGCGGCCGGCAGATCGGTGTTGATCGCCAGCGGCTCCTCCAGGGTGGTGCCGATCTTCTGCCGCGGGTTCAGCGAGGCGTAGGGGTTCTGGAACACCATCTGCACGGTGGTCCTGAGGCGGCGGCGTTCGGCCTGCCCGGCCCGGGGCACGTCGACGCCGTCGATCGTCAGCCCGCCCTCGGACGGCGGCTCGATCAGCGTCAGCATGCGCGCGAGTGTCGACTTCCCGCAGCCGGACTCGCCGACGATGGCCAGGGTCTCGCCCGCCCGCACGGTGAAGCTCGCGCCGTTGACCGCCCGCACCACGGCCGGCTCGGCGAAGAGGCCGCGGCGCACTTCGTAGAAGCGCTTCAGGTCGTCGGCGGCGACGATCGCGGTCATGCCGGCTCCTGCGCGCGGATCGGATGGTGGCAGAGCGCCTCGCCCAGTTCCGGCCCGAGGCGCGGCGGGTCCACCTGTCGGCAGAGGTCGTCGGCGCGCGGACAGCGCGGGTTGAAGAGGCAGCCGGTGGGGCGGTCGCCCTGGCCAGGCACCACGCCGGGGATGGCCGGCAGGCGGTCGCCGGTCGCCCGCTCGGGCAGCGCCGCCAGCAGGGCCTGGGTGTAGGGGTGATGCGGGCTGCGGAAGAGGCCGCGCACGCTCTGCCGCTCCACCTGCTGGCCGGCGTACTGCACCACCACCCGTTCGGCCGTCTCCGCCACCACGCCCATGTCGTGGGTGATCAGCACCAGGGCCATGCCGGTCTGCTCGCGCAGCTCCAGCAGCAGGTCGAGGATCTGCGCCTGGATGGTGACGTCCAGCGCGGTGGTCGGCTCGTCGGCCACCAGCAGCTTCGGCCGGCAGGCGATGGCCATGGCGATCAGCACCCGCTGGCTCATGCCGCCCGAGAGCTGGTGGGGGAAGGCATCCACCCGCCGCTCCGGCTCCGGCATGCCGACCTGCCGCAGCAGGTCGAGGGTGCGCTGTCGCCGCTCGCGCCGGCCCAGCCCCAGATGGGTCGACAGCACCTCGCCGATCTGGAAGCCGACGGTGAAGCAGGGATTGAGGCTGGCGATCGGGTCCTGGAAGATCATCGAGACGTCGCGCCCGATGATCCGCCGGCGCTGGCGCGAGGAGAGCCGCTGCAGGTCCTTGCCCTCGAAGGCCAGGCGGTCGGCGGTCACCGTGGCGCTGTCGGGCAGCAGGCCCATCAGCGCCAGCATGGCCACCGACTTGCCGGAGCCGGACTCGCCGACGATGGCCACCACCTCGCGCGGGTCGACCGTCAGGTCGACGCCGTCGACGGCGCGGAAGGGACCGCTGCTGGTGTCGAAGACGACCGAGAGGTTGCGGATCTCCAGCAGCGCCATCACGACCTCTTCAGCTTGGGGTCGAGGGCGTCGCGCAGGCCGTCGCCGACGAGATTGATGGCCAGCACGGAGATCAGGATGGCCAGGCCCGGGAAGGTGACGACCCACCAGGCGCGCAGGATGAACTCGCGGGCCTCGGCCAGCATGGTGCCCCATTCGGGCGTCGGCGGCTGGGCCCCCATGCCGAGGAAGCCGAGGGCGGCGGCGTCGAGGATGGCGGAGGAGAAGGAGAGGGTGGCCTGGACGATCAGCGGGGCGAGGCAGTTGGGCAGGATGGTGCGGAACATGAGGCGCCCGGCACCGGCCCCCGCTGTGCGGGCGGCGACGACGTAGTCCCGGTGCTTCTCGCTCATGACCGAGGCGCGGGTGAGTCGCACGAAGTGCGGCTGCAGCACGATGGCGATGGCGATCATCGCGTTGAGCAGGCCCGGGCCGAGGATGGCGACCAGGACCAGGGCCAGCAGCAGCGAGGGGAAGGCAAGGATCACGTCCATCACGCGCATGATGACGGCGTCGACCCAGGTGCCGAAGTAGCCGGCGATCAGCCCGATCACGATGCCGCCGGTCAGGGCGATGGTGACGACGACGAGGCCGATGAAGAGCGAGAAGCGCGAGCCGTAGATCAGGCGGGAGAGGATGTCGCGCCCGACCGCGTCGGTGCCGAGCAGGTAGTCGACGGAGCCGCCCTCCGCCCAGGCCGGCGGCAGCAGCAGGGCCTGCCGGTTCTGTGCGATCGGGTCGTGCGGCGCCAGCAGCGGCGCCAGCAGGGCGACCGCCACCAGGGTCAGGAAGACGAAGAGGCCGATGACGGCGCCGCGGTTGCGGAGGAAGTCCCGCCAGAAGTCGCGCAGCACCTGACGGGTGGCGGACCGGCCGGCGGCGGTGACGGTCGCGGCCTGGGGCGGGGACGGTGCCTCAGACATGGCGGATCCGCGGGTTGATGAGCCCATAGAGCAGGTCGACGAGCAGGTTGACCACCATGACTAGCCCGGCGATCATAAGCAGTCCGCCCTGCACGGCCGGGTAGTCTCGCCGGAAGATGGAGTCGACCATCCACTTCCCGATGCCGGGCCAGGAGAAGATCGTCTCCGTCAGGATCGCGCCCGCCAGCAGCACGCCGACCTGCAGGCCGATGGTGGTGACCACCGGGATCAAGGCGTTGCGCAGGGCGTGCAGGCCGACCACGCGGAAGGGGGAGAGGCCCTTGGCGCGGGCGGTGCGGATGTAGTCCTCGCCCAGCACCTCCAGCATCGCCGAGCGCGTCTGCCGCGCGATCACCGCCAGCGGGATGGTCCCGAGCACGATCGCCGGCAGGATGAGGTGGCTGACCGCCGAGCCGAAGGCGCCCTTCTGGCCGGACAGCAGCGAGTCGATCAGCATGAAGCCGGTGACCTGCGGAAAGAAATAGATCAGCGAGATGCGTCCCGAAACCGGCGTCCACTGCAGCATCCCGGAGAAGAAGATGATCAGCAGCAGGCCCCACCAGAAGATCGGCATGGAGTAGCCGACCAGGGCGGTGCCCATCATCGCCTGGTCGAGCAGCGAGCCGCGGCGCATGGCCGCCAGCACGCCGGCCGGCACGCCGATCATCACGGCGATCAGGATGGCGCAGAGCGACAGCTCGACGGTGGCGGGGAAGAGGGTGAGGAACTCGGAGAGGACCGGCCGCTTGGTGACGATCGAGGTGCTCAGATCGCCCTGCAGCAGGTTGCCGAGATAGGTCAGGTACTGCGCCCAGATCGGCTGGTCGAAGCCGAGCTGTTGCATCAGCTGCGCGTGGCGTTCCGGCGAGAGCCCGCGCTCGCCCGCCATCAGCAGGACGGGGTCGCCGGGCAGGATGCGGATGAAGCCGAAGGCGACGATCGTGATGCCGAAGAAGGTGGGCAGCAGGTAGGCGACCCGCTTCAGCAGGAAGGCGAACATGGGACTGTACGGCGGGCGACGGGGCTGCGCGACGGGGCCGGCCGGGCGTACCCGGGCCGGCCCCTCCGGCTCATAGGCGCAGCGTCACTGGGCGATGTCGACGCCGTCGAAGCGGTGCGAGCCCAGCGGGTCCATCTTGTAGTTCTGGACCTTCTTGGACATGGGCATGAAGACGACCGAGTGGGCGATGGTGGCCCACGGGGCCTCGCGCTTGAAGACCACCTGCGCCTGCTCGTAGAGCTTGGTGCGCTCCTCGACGTCGGAGGTCACCTTCGCCTTCTGCACCAGATCGTCGAACTCCTTGTTGCACCACTGCGCGCGGTTGGAGCCGCCGACGGCGTCGCAGCCCAGCAGCACGGCCAGGAAGTTGTCCGGGTCGCCGTTGTCGCCGGTCCAGCCCAGCAGCACCGCACCGTCGCGCTTCACGTCCTTGGACAGCTTCAGGTACTCGCCCCACTCGTAGGAGACGATCTCGGCGGTGACGCCGACCTTGGCGAAGTCGGCCTGGATCAGTTCGGCCATGCGGCGGGCGTTGGGGTTGTAGGGGCGCTGCACGGGCATTGCCCAGATCTTCATCTTCAGGTCGTGGACGCCGGCCTCGTCCAGCATCTTCTTGGCCGTCGCCGGATCATAGGGGTCGTCCTTGATGGACTTGTTGTAGGACCACATGGTCGGCGGGATCGGGTTGATGGCGATGCGTCCGGAGCCCTGATAGACGGCTTCGAGAATGGCCTGCTTGTTGATCGCCATGTTGAGGGCCTTGCGGACCTCGCGCTTGTCGAACGGCGGCTGCTGCGTGTTGTAGCCGAAGTAGCCGATGTTCAGCCCTTCCTGCTCCATCACGGTCAGGTTCGCGTTGGACTTGAGGGAGGCTATGTCGGCCGGGTTCGGGAAGGGCATCACCTGGCATTCACCGGCCAGCAGCTTCTGCTGACGCACCGAGGCGTCGGTGGTGATGGCGAAGATCAGGTCGTCGATCGGCTGCTTGCCGCCCCAGTAGTCGGGGTTCGCGTGATAGCGGATGACCGCGTCCTTCTGGTAGGCGACGAACTGGAAAGGCCCGGTGCCGACCGGCTGCTGGTTCAGCATCTCCTTGTGGCCGTCGGCGGCCAGCTTGTCGGCGTACTCCTTCGACATGATGGATGCGAAGTCCATGGCCAGGTTCGCCATCATCGGCGCCTCCGGCCGGGTCAGGACGAACTTCACGGTCATGTCGTCGACCTTGACGATGTCCTTGATCAGGTCGGGCATCGACATGGCGTTGAAGTACTCCCAGGAGATGCCCGGGGTGTACTGGTACCAGGGACTGTCCTTGTCCATCTGGCGCTCGAAGCTGAAGATCACGTCGTCGGCGTTGAAGTCCCGGGTCGGCGTGAAGAAGTCGGTCGTGTGGAACTTCACACCCGGCCGCAGCTTGAAGGTGTACTCGAGGCCGTCGTCGGAGACGGTCCAGCTCTCGGCGAGGCCGGGGATCACCTTGGTGGTGCCACGCTCGAACTCGACCAGCCGGTTGTAGACCGGCTTCGAGGAGGCGTCGAAGGTGGTGCCGGCGGTGTAGGGGGCGGGGTCGAAGCCCTCGGGCGAGCCTTCCGAGCAGTAGACCAGGGTCTTGGCCGAGGCGGTCCCGATGGCGGTCAGGGCCAGGGCGGCGGCCACAGCCCCGCAGAGCGCGTATCGCATGAGTCTGTTCCCAGCGTGGTTTCTTCGTCCGCCCCTTGCGGGCGTTCTGGCTCGGATGGTGGACCAATTCAGGCCGCCGCGCAAACACCCCCGATCGCCGAATCATCACGCATTCGGCCGATCTTTGATATATTCCGGGGCCGGCTCGATCGGGACGAACTGCGGGCCCTCGCGGACGGTGTCGCGCAGGACTTCCCGGAAGGCCGCCGCCGCCGGCGACAGGGAGCGGTCGGTCCTGCGGATGAGGCCGATGATGCGGTCCAGCGCCGGGCGGATCAGCGGCCGGCTGGTGAGGGTCGGATGATCGGGGACGGGGTGGGCCAGGCGGGGAAGCACGCTGATGCCGAGCCCGGCCTCCAGCATGCCCTGCACCGCGGCGAGCTGCGAGACCACGATCATCCGGGCAACCTTGATGTCCTGATTGAGCAGCTGGGCGTTGACCACGGCGTGGCTCCCGCTGTTCGGGGCGAAGGCGATGAAGGTCTCCCCTGCGATGTCGCTCCAGCGCACCGTCTTCATGGCGGCGAAGCGGTGATCCTTCGGGCAGACGATCTGGAAGGCGTCCCGCAACAGAGGCTCGAAGATCGTGCCCTCGATCGGCTCGTGCCACGACATGGCCAGTCCCAGATCGACCTCGCCGCTGCGCACCATCTCCATCACCTTGGTGGCGACCTCGTCCCGGATCACCAGCTCCACCTCCGGGAAACGCCGGTGGCAGGCGGCGAGCACGAGGGGCATGATCCGGCCGGTGACCGACGTCAGGCACGACACCACCACGCGGCCGCGCCGCGACCGACGGACGTTGCCGATGTCGGTGACCAGGCTCTCGAAGTCGGCCATCAGGCGCGCCGCGTTCCCCAGGAACGCGGTGCCGACCTCGGTCGGCCGGACCATGCGCGAGGTCCGGTCGAACAGCGTGACGCCCAGGTTCTCCTCGAGCTGGCTGACGGCGAGCGACAGCGCCGGCTGCGAGAGATGCAGCTCTTCCGCGGCGCGCCGGAAGCTCTCGTGCCGGGCCACGGCGAGGGCGGCCCGCAGGTGACGGATCGAGACGTTCATCGGCCGACCATCGATGAGTTTTGCAAATCGATCCTTTTAAAGAATAAACTTCTATGGGCAAGGGAGCTCCCCTAGGGTCCGGGCCAGGTTGTTCGTTGGCTGGGAGTCTCGGAGAGGATGGCGGGTGTTCTTGATATAAAGGCGGACGCGAAGCGCACGTTCGACGTGATCAAGCGCGGGGGTATCGCGATCTTCCCCGTGGACGTCGGCTACACGATGATCGGCGGCTCCCCCGCATCGCTCCAGCGCATCTTCCGCACCAAGCAGCGCGGGGGACACAAGCGCAACGCCCTGGTCTGCGACCTGGAGACCGAGCGCGACCTGCATGTGCTCGACGAGCGGGCGCGCACGATGATCGAGGCGATCACCGTGGACTACGACCTGCCGCTCGGACCTGTGGCCCCCTATCGCCCGGATCATCCTCTGATCCGCAGCCTCGACCAGGACGCCCTCTCCGGCAGCACTCGCGGCGGCACACTGGCGACGCTGATCAACGCCGGCCCGTTCCACGCGGAGATCAGCCGGCTGTCGCGGGAAGAGGTGCATCCGCTGTTCGGTTCGTCGGCCAACCTGACCGGCACCGGCACGAAATTCCGGGTGCAGGACATCCAGCCCGAGCTGCGGGAGATCGCCGACGTCGTGATCGACTATGGGCTGCGCAAGTACCACACCTACCGGAGATCGGCGACGCTCATCGACTTCAGCACCATGGACGTGATCCGGATCGGGTCCTGCTACGACCTGATCGCCGACGTGCTGCTGCGCCATTTCCAGGTGGAGCTGCCGCCGGACCCGGGGCTGGAGGCACTGCCCTCGGGGCACCTGCGCGAGCAGAAGACGACTTCGGCCTGAACGATCCGGCCGGGGCGGACGAACATCAAGAAGCCAGGGAGGATAGAATGAAGACCATCACGGCAGGAGTCGCCGCGGCGCTGCTCTCCGTCGCGGCCGCACCGGCCTTCGCGCAGGTCTCCGGCGACGCCGTGGAGATCGGCGTCATGAGCGACATGGCGGGAGCGATCAAGGACACCGGCGGACCGGGCTCCGCCCTCGCGGCGCAGATGGCTGTCGAGGACTTCGGCGGGACGGTGCTCGGCAAGCCGGTGCGTCTCCGACAGGGCGACTTCCAGCTGAAGCCGGACATCGCGAGTTCCCTCGCCCGCCAGTGGTTCGACCAGGGCGTCGACATGATCGTCGACCTGCCTGTCAGTGCGGCGGCGCGCGCCGTCGTCGAGATCGCCCGCGACAGGAAGAAGGTCACCATGGTCAGCGGCGCCACCGCGACCGACCTCACCGGCGCCTGGTGCTCGCCCTACAACGTCCACTGGGTCGAGGACACCCACGCCCTGGCGGTCGGCGCCGCGAGCGCCCAGGTGGAGGCGGGCAACGACAGCTGGTACTTCATCACCTCCGACATCGCCTTCGGCCACGCCATCGAGCGGGATGCCGAGGCCACGATCGAGGGGAAGGGCGGCAAGGTCCTCGGCGCCGTCCGCTTCCCCTTCCCCAACGCGGACTTCTCTTCCTATCTGCTGCAGGCGATGGGCACGGACGCCAAGGCGATCGGCCTCTCCTCGGCGGGCACCGACACCGTCACGGCGATCAAGCAGGCGCACGAGTTCCGCGTCACCGACAGCAAGGAGATGACCGCCTTCGTCGTCTTCATCACGGACATCCACAGCCTGGGGCTGGAACTGGCGAAGGGCATCTCCTTCGTCTCCGGCTTCTACTGGGACCAGAACGACGAGACCCGGAAGTTCGCCGAGCGCTTCTACGACAAGATGAACGCCATGCCGACCAAGGAGCAGGCCGGCACCTACGGCGCTGTCCTGGCCTATCTGCGGGCGGTCGAGGCGGCACGGACCGACGATGGTGAGGCCGTCTCGAAGAAGCTGCGCGAGATGCCGATCGACTATTTCGGCCAGACCGGCACGATTCGCCCCGACGGCCGCTTCGTCTACGACGTGGCGCTCTACAAGGCCAAGTCTCCCGGCGAGAGCAAGAGGCCGTGGGACTACTATCAGCAGGTCGCGGTGATCGACGGCGGCACCGCCTTCATGGCGCCGGCCGACAACGGCTGCTACCTGAACAAGTAGGCGCGCCGATGGACTACGTCCTCGTTCACGGGGGATGGCACGGCGGGTGGGCCTGGCGGCGGGTGGCGGACCGACTTCAGGCTGCCGGCCACCGGGTCTTCGCGCCCACGCTGACGGGGTTGGGGGAGCGCTCCCACCTCCTCGGGCCCGAGGTCGACCTTTCCACCCACATCACCGACGTGATGAACCTCGTCCACTGGGAAGGGCTCTCCGACTTCGTGCTCTGCGGCCACAGCTACGGCGGGATGATCGTCTCCGCCGTGGCCGACAGGGTACCCGAAAGAGTCAGGGCGCTGCTCTACGCGGACGCCCTGGTGCCACCCGACGGAACCTCGCTGCTGGATCATTTCGGCGAGGAGCGGCGGGAGGCCCTCATGGCGCGGCTGCGGGCCAGCGGTGACCCCTGGCGTCTGCCGCCACCCCCGGCCGAGAGCTGGAATCTCGCCGACCCGGCCGACAGACGCTGGGTCGATTCCCTCACGACAGCCCATCCGCTGGCGTCCTTCGCCGAGCGGATCAGCTTGACGGGGCGCTGGCGCGGGGTGGCTCGAAAAACCTTCGTGCTGGCCGACAGGTACGCCCAGCCGACCCTGAAGGACGTCTTCCGGACGCTCACGGCCGACGAGTGGGATCTGCACGTCTTCGATGCCGGCCATGAACTCATGATCGAGAAGCCGCAGGACCTGACCGATCTGCTCCTGCGGTCCGGCGCCTGAGGGTTTCGCCTCAGCCTGCCAGGCTCTGCCGCAGCTGGTCCGCCGTCTCGGCCAGTTCCTCGTCCGGCGGGCGCGGCGTCTCGCGGAACGTCAGCCGCTCCTCCGCGATGTAGCGGCGGGACGTGATGTCGGTCGGGGCGACGAGTGGGACCACGTGGGCATGGGCGTGATCGATGTCGCTCCCGGTGAACAGGAAGCCCACCCGCTGCACGCCGTAGAGAGCCTTCAGGCTCTTCGCCACCCGCTGGCCAAGGACTGTGATCGCGCCGGCCAGATCGGCCGGCAGATCGTCGAAGTAGCGATGATGGTCGCGTGGAACGATCTGCACATGTCCCGGCCGTATCGGGTGTATGTCCAGGAACGCCACCAGCCGCTCGTCGCGATGGATCAGGTGAGCGGGGCTCCGCCCGGCCGCAATGGCGCAGAAGAGACAGCGGCGGGGTGGTTCGGAGGACATGGAGCGACCCTGGTGGCGAACTCCGAGGGTAGCGTCACCGCACGGCGCGGGGAAGCCGGGGCGGACGGAAGGTAAGCCCTGCGCGCCTGCGATGTGTGGTTCATCTCGACCGGCTGATCGCGGCGAGGGCCTGGGCTGCGGGGCGGATCGTGCCGCTGTCCACCGCCATGTCGCCGAGCGCCAGGATGCCGACCAGCCGCTTCTGCCGGTTGAGCACGGGCAGGCGGCGCACCTGCTGGCCCTTCATGTAGGTCCGGGCGTCCTCCACCGGCTGATCGTCGAAGCAGTAGAGCACCTGCCCGGTCATCACCGCGGCGATTCGGTCGACAGTCGGATCCATGCCGTCGGCGACGCCGCGGACGACGATGTCGCGATCGGTCACCATGCCGACCAGCCGGTCGTTCTCGCCCACCGGAAGTGCACCGACGTTCTGGTCCCGCATGGCCACCGCCGCCTCGCGAAGGGTGGCCTGGGGGGAGGTGAGCTTGACCGTGGGCGTCATGATTTCGTTCACCAGCATGGCGGTATCTCCTTGGCCGCAGGGTGAATGCCCTCGCAACGCAAGGCCGCGCGTCGAGTTTCCCGAAAGTCGCCGGTGTCGTCGCGGAACCGTGCTCCGCCTGCTGCGTTCATCGGGCGGACAACGAGTGCCCGGGCGCCGCGAGAGGCACGCCACGTGCGGCGCGGGCGCGCCGGGCAGAACCACGAGGAGATCCTATCCATGGCCAACGATCCGATGACCGCGAAGGTCCACGAGATGCCGATGAAGACGGGCATCGAGCGCGAGGACCGCAAGAAGCTCGCCAACCTCCTCAACGAGGCGCTCGCCAGCACCTACGTCCTCTACGCCAAGACCCACGCGGTGCACTGGAACGTCGTGGGCCAGATGTTCTACGGCGTCCACAAGCTCACCGACGAGCAGTACAACGAGCTCGCGACCGCGATCGATACGATTGCCGAGCGGGTTCGAGCGATCGGCTTCCCGGCCCTGGGCGGTCTGTCCAACTACCTGGAGGTCAGCGTGGTGTCCGATTTCCGCGAGCTGACCAACACCGGTGAGATGCTGGCCCAGCTCGCGCAGGACCATCAGGCGGTGGCGGCCAAGCTGCGCGAGGCGGCCGACGAGGCGGAGGAGGTCAAGGACTTCTACACCCACGACCTGCTGACCGGCCGGATCGGCGCGCACGAGGAGGCCACCTGGATGCTCTCTTCGCTGATCGCCGACTGAGCGGCGTTCCGCCCCTTGCCCTCCGCGTGGCGCCGCGCCATACGGAGGGCATGCTAGGCTGGATCAAAGACCTGATGCACACGCCGGAGGCCGCGACAGCGAGCGCCGGCGGTGTCGACGAGAAGACGCTGGCGGCCGCCGTCCTCCTTGTGGAGGCGGCGACCAGCGATGGCGACTTCGACCAATCGGAGCGGCGGGCCATCGAGGAGATCATGGTCGGCCGCTTCGCCCTGCCGAAAGAAAAGGTCCCGCCGCTGATCGAAGAGGTCAGCCGGCTGCAGGCGGAATCGAGCGGCCTCTTCCGGTTCACGAACTCCCTCAACAAGCGGTTCACCGAGGAAGAGCGGCTCGGCATCGTCGAGCTGCTCTGGGAAGTGGTCTACGCCGACGGCGTTGCCGATCACTACGAGACCAACCTGATGCGGCGGATCGCCGGACTGCTGTTTCTGCACGATGCCGACGTCGGGGCGGCTCGCATCCGGGTGCGGGAGCGGCTCGGGCTGCACTAGCCTGTCCGGGTCAGTCCTGGAAGGCCCCGAAGCTGTCCTGCAGTTCGGTCATCCGGCGCGTGCGCTCCGCAACCCGCTCCCCCTGCTGCAGGATGATGTCGTTGAGCAACAGCCCGAGCAGGCTCACGAAGGGCGCCTGACTGTCCCAGAACAGCAGGCTGTCCGTCTGGACGGTCAGCACCGTCTGGGTGTAGTCGCGCGCCCAGTGACAGTGGGTGTCGCAGACGATCACCAGAGGCACCTGCTGCTCCGTCGCCTTGCGCGCCAACTGATGGCTGAGCTTGGTGTAGCGGCGCATCTCGAACAGCACGAGGCAGGCCCGCGCCGGCTCGGGGCGGGCGAAGAGGTCGGCGAAGGTGCCGTCGCGGCCATCCAGATAGCGGGCCTCGGGACGGAGGTACTCCAGCCGGGCGGCGAAGTCGGCGGCCAGCCCTGCGACCGTCTGGAAGCCGGCGACCCGGACCGCGTCGCTCTCCACCAGCAGGCGCACCGTTTCCCGCCACGCCGACGTGCCGACGAGCTCGTAGAGAGCCACCAGCGAGGCGATCTCCAGCTGCAGGTTCTCGCTCAGCAGCCCGTTGCTGGTCGCGTGGCGGCGCAGGCGCTCCATCCGGTCGGCGATCAGCAGCGGAGAGGCTTCCAGCTCCTGCCGCAGCGCCTCCTTGAAGTCCGGCAGGCCACCGTAGCCCAGGGTCCGCAGAAAGCGGCCGACCGTCATCTGGCTCACACCCACCGCTTCGCCGATCGAGCCGGCCGTCTCGAACGGCAGCCGGCGGAGGTTGGCCAGCATGAAGGTCGCAATGGCCTTCTCCGCCTTGGTGTAGCGCGGAAAGCCGGCCCGCAGGCGGCCGCTCAGCCGGTCGTTCATGCGGCGAGCCGGGGCCGCCGGTCGTGCCACGGCCGTGCTGCCTCGAGCTGCCTGCTGACCTGCAGCAGCCTGGCGTCCTCGCCGAAGCGGCCGGTCAACATGACGCCCACCGGCAGCTCCCCTTTCGTCCAGTGCAGCGGCAGGGAGGCGCTGGGAGCGCCGCTCATGTTGTGCGGGCTGGTGAAGGGCGAGAAGCCGATCAAGGCCTGCCGGTACTGTTCGAGATCGGGGTTGTCCATGTGCTGAGGGCCGAGGGGCACTGCGGGCTGTGCCAGGGTCGGACTCAGCAGCAGGTCCCAGTGCTGGTGGAACGCCGCCATCTGCCGGCCGTGGCGGTGGACGATGGCGAGTGCGGCCGGATAGTCCTCGACGGTGAGGGAGCGGGCGTACTCCACCGCGCTCCAGGTGACCCGCTCGACCTCCCCGGGCTCGACCGGGCGGCCGCGGGCCCTGCCTCTGGTGCGCAGGGTGAGGCTGACGTTGCTCGCCACCAGCACCCAGATCGCCCAGCCCAGCGTTTCCCAGTCCCCCGGAGGCTGTGCGGCGTCCACCTCGTGACCGAGATCGCGCAGCAACGCTGCGGTCGCGTCGACGGCGGCGAGACAGTCCGGAGCGACGGGCACGTCGGCGTAGGGCCGGGTCTGCACGGCGATGCGCAGCCGCCCGGGCGCGACGTCGGCCTCGGTGAGAAAGCTCTTCGGCGCGGGCGGGGCGGCGTAGGGATCGCCGGGTGCGGGGCCGTGGGTGGCATCCAGGAAGGCGGCGGAGTCCCGCACCGTCCGCGTGAGCACGTGATTGGTGGCGAGGCCGCCCCAGCCCTCGCCGACGAAAGGCCCCGCCGGGATGCGGGCGCGGGTCGGCTTGAGGCCGAAGAGGCCGCAGGCTGCGGCTGGAATGCGGATCGAGCCGCCGCCGTCGCTGCCGTGCGCAGCGGGGACGATGCCGGCCGCCACCGCGGCGGCGGCGCCGCCCGACGATCCCCCGGCGGTGCGGGTGGGGTCCCAGGGATTGCGCGTGCTGCCCGTCAGCGTCGTCTCCGTCGAGGCGGCGAGGCCGAACTCGGGCGTCGTCGTCTTGCCGAAGATGACGAGGCCGGCTCTCTTGTACCGCTCGGTCAGGGTCGAATCGCTCTCCGCGACGAAGTCCCTGAAGAGCCGCGCGCCCTGCGTCGTCACCTGGCCGCGCAGCATGAGGGAGACGTCCTTCAGCAGGAAGGGAACGCCGGCGAAGGGGCCGTCGGGCAGCCCGGCGGCTATGGCCTGCCGGCCGTGGTCGTACAGGCGCTGGGAGATGGCGTTGATCACCGGATCCACCGCCTCCAGGCGGGCGATGGCCGTTTCGAGGAGTTCCTCGGCCGACACCTGACCGCGGCGGACCAGGTCGGCGAGGCCGAGCGCGTCGAAGGTCTGATAGTCTGCGAGCAACGCACCTGACTCCTATGTTTGATCGTTCACATTTTTTATCTCTATGAGATTTTTCTAACACAACCGCTGCCTGCCGCGATAGTCTTCTCGGAAGGCGGGGCGGCGGGCCGCCCTCCTGCGGCGGAAGAACAGGGAGTGGAGACCAAGCCATGCGACTTCTGGAGATGAGCCGGCGGAGCCTGCTGGCACTCGGCCTCGGGGCCAGCCTGCTGGCAGTACCGGCGGGACGCGCGTTCGCCGAGGAGAAGGTGATCACCTGGGGCAAGCCGGGCGAGATCACCGGCTTCGACGTGCATGTGATCGGCACGGTCGCCTCGTGGGAGCTGTTTCAGCTCGTCTACGAGACGCTGTTGACCGCGGACGAGAACTTCGACCTGCAGCCCGGACTGGCGGAGAGCTGGGAGCAGACCTCGCCGACGTCCTACACCTTCCACCTGCGCAAGGACGCCAAGTGGTCGAACGGCCGCCCCGTCGTGGCTGACGACGTGATCGGCAGCCTCCGGCGCATCATCAATCCCGAGACCGCGTCCTACTGGGCCAAGCAGTTCGGGACCATCGCCAGGATGGAGGCGCCCGACAACCACACCGTGGTGGTCGAACTGGAGGAGCCGCACACGGCCTTCCTGCCGGCGCTGGCTCACATCTCGGCGGCGATCATCCCGATTCAGGAGTACGAGGCGGGCAGCTTCGACCCCACCTCGCAGCTCCTCGGGTCGGGTCCCTTCATGGTCGCCGAGCACAAGCAGGACGAAAGCTGGACCCTGGTGCGGAATCCCTACTACTGGCGCAAGGGCTATCCGCTCGCCGACAAGCTCTTCGCACCGATCATTCCCGACGAGTCGGCCCGCATCGCCGCCCTGCGCGACGGCCGCGTCGACTACACCAGCTTCACCAATCCCGACGTCCCGCTGCTGCTGGCCCGCGACCGCAACGTCGAGGTCGTGCCGCAGCAGACGACCAACTACTACCGCGTCGACGTCAACGCGCTCAGCGAGAAGTCGCCGTTCCACGACAGGCGCGTGCGCCAGGCGATGAACCTGTCGCTCGACCGCGAGGCCATCGCCCAGATCGCCTTCGGCGGCACCGTCTCGGTGGACTATCCGGTGCCCGCGGCCTTCCAGAAGCAGGCGTGCCGCGAGCTGCCGACCTATGCGCTGCCGCGCGCCGAGCGGCTGGAGCGCGCGCGCGCCCTGCTGAAAGAGGCCGGGAACACCGCTCCGAAGATCGGCATCATCGCGACGCCGGCCAACCCGATGAACCCGCGGATCGCCCAGGTGGTGCAGCAGTCGATGCAGGAGGCCGGCTTCCAGGTCGAGATCCTGCAGCAGCCGATGGCGGAGTATCTGCAGAAGGTCTTCACCGACGGCGACTTCGACATGGCGCTCTCATGGCTCGCCGGCTACACCGATCCGACCATGGTGATCTCCTGGTGGAACCCGAAGTTCGCGGTCTGGAACGGGGTCTTCCAGGAGGACGTGCCGGCCCTCGACCAGGCGCTGGAAGAGGTGAAGAAGATGCCGGTCGGCGCGGCGCGGGACGAGAAGCTGGCCGAGGTCTGCAAGCTGATCGACGAGGGTGCCAACCTCCTGGCGCTGGTCAGCAAGGTCGACTACATCGCCTACCGCGACGATCAGGTGGCGATGAAGCTGGCGACGCGGACCGGCTCTTCAAATGCCTTCCAGTACGCGGCCGAGTACAAGCCTCTCGATTAGTACCGGCCGGGACCGGCGGGGCGGCCGCGACGCCGCCCCGTTGCGCCACATCGATCGAAAGCGCTTCTGCGATGCGCCTTCTCCGCTACCTCCTGCAGCGCGTTCTGCTGGCCTCGGTGACCCTGCTGGGTGTCTCGCTGCTGGTCTTCCTGGCGCTGCGGTTCGTACCCGGCGGCTACGCCGACGTGATGCTCGGGCCCTTCGTGACGCCGCAGGCACGCGCGACCATCGCCACCCGGTTCGGCCTCGACCAGCCGATGTCCGTCCAGTACTTCCACTGGCTTGGCGCCCTGCTGCAGGGTGACTTCGGCGTCTCGATGGTCACGCGCAAGCCGGTGATCGACGAGCTGCTGAGGCGGGCGCCGGTCACCGCCGAACTCGCCGGCCTGTCTCTGCTGCTCGCCCTCGGCGTGGGACTGCCTCTGGGCGTGGCCTCGGGCGTCGGCGGCGCCGGCCGGCGGGGCGGCGTCGGCCGGATCGTCGGCGCGCTCGGCGCCAGCGTTCCCGACTTCGTTCTGGGCAGCGTCCTGATCTTTGTCTTCTCCGTCTGGTCCCTCTGGCTGCGCGTCGGCGGGTTCGTGCCCCTCGCCGAAGACCCGGTGGCCAACCTGCGGACCATGATCCTGCCGGCGGTGACGCTGGGGGTATTCGGCATCGCGCTGATCCTGCGGACGACGCGCGACGCGGTGCTGCGGGTGATGACCGAGGGACACATCATGACCGCCGTGGCCCGGGGCGACAGGCCCTGGACCATCGTGCGCCGGCACGTGCTGCGCAACGCCGCTATTCCGGTGGTGACGGTGGCGGCCACCTACTTCGGCTACCTGCTGGGCGGCGCGGTCATCGTCGAAGTCCTCTTCTCCATTCCCGGCGTCGGCTTCTACATCTACAGCGCCCTGGAGAACCGCGACTACGCCATCGTGCAGGCCGGCGTCCTGGCCGCCGCGGCGGTGTTCGTCGCCATCAACATGCTGGCCGATACCGCCTACGCCCTGCTCGACCCGCGCATCGGGGCGCAGAGGTAGTGGCCGGGATGCTGCGCCGTCTCGCCGGCCTCGACGCCGCCTCCCGCTTCGCGGTGGCTCTGCTTGTGCTGTTCGTGCTGCTCGGCCTGTTCGGCCCGTGGCTGCCCCTGGGCGACCCGGCGCGGATCGCCGCCGGCCCGCGCCTGTCGCCCCCGTCCTGGGCCTTCCCGCTGGGCACTGACGAACTCGGTCGTTCCTTTCTGCCTCGGCTGGTGCAGGGCATCCGGGCGACCTTCCTGGTCGCCACCCTGGCGGTGCTGGTCACGGCGGTGCTGGGCACGCTGCTCGGGATGCTGGCCGGCTATCTCCGCGGGGTCGTCGACGAGGCGATCGCCCGCTTCGCCGACGTCCTCTTCGCCTTTCCCGCTCTGCTGCTGGGCCTGCTGGTGGCGGCCGTGCTGGGCCCCGGCAGCCTGTCGGCGATCGCCGTCGTCTCGGCCGCCACCCTGCCGCTCTTCATGCGCGTCATCCGCTCGGTGAGCCTGTCGCTCACAGGCCGCGGCTTCGTCGTGGCGGCCGAGGTCTCCGGCGCATCGGTCGGCCGGATCCTCTTCGTGCATCTGCTGCCGAACGTCCTCGGCGCCGGGATCGTGCAACTGACCTACGCCCTGTCGATCGGCATGATCATCGAGAGCGGCCTCAGCTTTCTGGGGCTCGGGGTGCAGCCGCCGGAGGCTTCGCTCGGGTCGCTCCTGCGGCAGGGCAGCGTCTACCTGACGATCGCGCCCTGGCTGGTGCTGTCGGCCGGCGTCACCCTCAGCCTCGCCATCCTCTCGGTGAACCTGGTGGGCGACGCCCTGCGCGACGCCCTCGAACCGCTGAAGGGGCGGTCCCTGCGATGAGCGAGCCGCTTCTCGTGTCCCGCGGCCTGTCGCTGTCCTATCCGGCGAGCGGCGGCCGTGCCTTCGCCCTCGACGGCGTCGATCTCACCCTCGCGGCGGGCGAACGGCTGGCGCTGGTGGGCGAGAGCGGCTCCGGCAAGACCACCTTCGGGCTGGCCACCGGCCGGCTGCTGCCGCCGCAGGCGCGGCGGGAGGCGGGGGAACTGCAGGTGGCGGGGGTGTCGGTCTTCGCCGCCGACGACGCAGCCATCCGCGAGCTGCGCCGGCGACGGCTCGGCTATGTCTTCCAGAATCCCATGACCGCCCTCGATCCCACCCTGCGGATCGGCCGCCAGGTCGCCTATGCCGCGGGCGGTGCGAGTCCTGCCGCCGTCGAGGATCTGCTGGCGAAAGCCGACCTGGAGGACCCTGCGCGGGTGGCGCGCAGCTTCCCCCACGAGCTCTCGGGCGGCATGGCCCAGCGGGTGGTGATCGCCATGGCGATCGCCCGCCGGCCGGCCCTGCTGGTGGCGGATGAGCCGACAGCCTCTCTCGACGCCTCCATCCGCGCCCGCGTGATGACGACGCTTGTCGAACTGCAGCGCACCATGGGGGCGGGGCTGCTGCTGCTCAGCCACGACCTGCGCCTGGTGGCGCGGCATGCCGAGCGGGTGGCGGTGATGTACGGCGGCCGGATCGTCGAGCTCGGGGCGACGGACGACGTCATGACCCGGCCGGCCCACCCCTACACCCGGGCGCTTCTGCGCGCCGCGGCGGGGCAGGAACGTCCGGGCGAGCGCCTGTCGCCGATCCCCGGGGTGCCGCCCGTCCTGCGCGGCCCCTCGACCGGCTGTGCCTTCGCACCCCGCTGCGCCTATCGTCAGGCCTCCTGCGTGGCGCAGCGGCCGGCGGCCGACGAGTTCGCGGGCCGGATCGTGGTCTGCCCCTACGCCGATCGCCTGGACAGGCTCGCTTCGGCGGGGGAGGGCGCGGAATGAATCAGACTGCGGTCATCGCCCTCGACAGGGTCGGCGTGTCCTATCGCAAAGGCCCCGTCTGGAGCCGGGCTACCTTCGAAGCGGTCAGGTCGGTGAGCTTCGCCATCGCGCCAGGCGAGACGCTCGGGCTGGTCGGCGAGTCCGGCTCGGGCAAGACCACGCTGGGCCGCGTCTGCCTGGGCCTGCAGAAGCCCTCCCGCGGAACCGTTCGCTTCGAGGGCGGCCCTTTAGGGCGCCGCCGCGGCCTGCGGGGCCGCCTGTCGGTGGTCCTGCAGCATCCGGAATGGGCGCTCAACCCGCGTCTGCGCTGTGGCCTTTCGGTCGCCGAGCCGCTGACCATCCTCGGCACGGCGAGCGCGGCCGAACGGCGGGCGCGGGTGGCGACGCTGCTCGGGCAGGTCGGTCTGGCACCTGATCTGGCCGACCGCTACCCGGGCGAGCTCTCGGGCGGGCAGCGTCAGCGCATGGCGATCGCCCGCGCCCTGGTCACCGAGCCGCGCTTCGTCGTCTTCGACGAGGCCGTCAGTGCCCTCGACGTCTCGGTCCAGGCACAGGTGCTGAATCTGGTCCTCGACCTGCAGCGCCAGCATGGCTTTGCAGCGCTCTTCATATCCCATGACATGGCGGCGACCCGCTACGTGTCGCACCGCATCGCGGTCATGAAGGCGGGCGAACTGGTGGAGCTATCGGCAGCCGAGCGCTTCTATGGCGAGCCGGAGCATCCCTACAGCCGGCAACTGCTCGGGAGTCTCGAATGATGCGCCTGCTGCTGGCGCTCCTGCTGTCGCTCGGAAGCATCATCCCGCTGGCCAGGGCGGACAGCGGCAGCGACCCCGGGGAGCTGCGGCGGACCTGGGAGGCGGCCTGGGTCTTCCTGCCGGCCGACACGCCGGCCGGCTATCGCCGCGATGGCGTAGGGGCGCTCGAGGAGGTCCCGGCCGGCTCTCCGGTGGTGGTCTACGCCCACGGCTGCGACGGCCTGGGCGATGCGGCGGCCGAAAGCGGGCGCTTCCTGGCGCGGGCCGGCTACGTGGCGGTCATGCCGGACTCCTTCGCACGCCTGGACAAGCCGGTGAGCTGCCGCCCGGCGCAGCACCAGGGCGGCCTCCATCGGGGGGTGATCGCATGGCGGCAGGCGGAGCTCGCCAACGCCCTGGACCAGCTGGCCGGCCTGGGTCACGCCTCCCGGTCTGTCGCTCTCTACGGCCTCAGCCAGGGCGCGATCACGGTCGCCACCTTCACCGGGCCCCCCGTGGCCGCGCGCGTCATCGAGGGCTGGACGTGCCAGGCCGGCTGGCCGGAGTACCGGGGTCTCGCAGCACCTGCGGACGAGCCGGTGCTGGCCCTGCTGGGCGAGCGGGATCCCTGGTTCAAGGCGGCGGTGCTGCGGGGGGACTGCGGCGCCTATATGACGGGCCGGACCGGCAGCCGCTCTGTGGTCTTCCGGGAGCCGAACTTTCTGGCTCGCCGCCACTGGCTGTCGTTCCAGCCGGAGGTGCAGAGCCTGATCGTCGACTTCCTGCGCGCCAGTCTGCGCTGAGGTTCAGGACATGGCGGCGACCGCGGACGACCGGTCGCCGTGGATCTCCAGGATCGCACTGAAGCCCGAGATGTCGAAGACTTCCCGGATGTTCTCGCTCAGTGAGCTGAGGGCGAAGCGGCCGTTCAGCGACTTGAGCTTCTTGGCGCCCATCAGGATCACCCGCAGCCCGGCGGACGAGATGTAGTCCAACTGGCCGAAATCGACCAGGATCCGCCGGTCACCGCCGTCGATCTTCCCCATCAGTGCGGCCTCGAAGAGCTTGGCCGTGTTGCTGTCGAGCCGGCCCTGCGGCGAGAGCACCAGAACGCCGCCTTCCCGCGCTTCGACAATGTTCATGAGGGTCCTCCCGGTACGGCGTGACGATGTCGCCCGGCTCTCTGCGGCCGGACGACCCTAGGATTAAACCCGGTGGGCACGGCTGCCAACTGCGGGCGGAGACTTTGCCGCAACCCTCGGTCGGCGACCGCTTGCAAAGCCCGTCGCCGCCGCGCAGGCTGCCGGCCATTCCAGCAGCGAGGAGTTCGGGATGGCCCAGGATGTCATGATCGTCGCCGGTGCGCGCACCGCCATCGGGGACTTCGGCGGTTCTCTCAAGGATGTCCCGCCGACGCAGCTCGGCGCCTTGTGCATCCGAGAAGCGGCCGGCCGGGCCGGCATCGAGACCCGCGAGGTCGAGCACGTGGTGATGGGCAACGTCATCCACACCGAGCCGCGCGACATGTATCTGGCGCGCGTCGCCGCGGTAGAGGCGGGGGTGCCGGTGGAGGCGCCGGCCATGACCCTCAACCGCCTGTGCGGCTCGGGTGTGCAGGCGATCATTTCCGCCGCGCAGATGATCAAGCTCGGCGATGCCGACATCGCGGTGGCCGGGGGCGCGGAGTCCATGAGCCGTGGCGGCTATCTCCTGCAGGGCGCGCGCTGGGGCGTCCGGATGGGCGACACCACGGCGGTCGACATGATGGCGAATGCGCTGACCGACCCTTTCGGGCACGGCCATATGGGCGTGACTGCGGAGCGTGTCGCCGCCCGCCACCAGATCACGCGTGAACAGCAGGATGCCTTTGCGGCCGAAAGCCATCGCCGCGCCGCGCGGGCGATCGCCGAGGGCCGCTTCAAGGAACAGATCGTTCCGGTCGAGCTGAAGACGCGCAAGGGGACGATGGTCTTCGACACCGACGAGCACGTGCGGGCCGATGCCGACGCGGCTTCCCTGTCCAACCTGCGCGCGGTCTTCCAGAAGGACGGCACGGTGACCGCCGGCAACGCCAGCGGCATCAACGACGGTGCCGCCGCGGTGGTGCTCATGTCGTCCGCCGAGGCCGAGCGCCGGGGCGCCAAGCCGATGGGCCGGATCGTCGCCTACGGCCACGCCGGCGTGGAGCCGGAGGTGATGGGCGTCGGGCCCATCCCGGCGGTCAAGCGCGCCCTGGAGCGGGCCGGACTGAAGGTCGAGGACATCGACGTCATCGAGTCGAACGAGGCCTTCGCGGCCCAGGCCTGTGCCGTCGCCAAGGAACTCGGCTTCCCGGCCGAGCGCACCAACCCCAACGGCGGTGCGGTGGCGCTCGGCCACCCGGTCGGCGCCACCGGCGCCATCATCACCGTGAAGGCCCTCTACGAGCTGGCCCGCACGGGCGGCCGCTACGGCCTGATAACCATGTGCATCGGCGGCGGCCAGGGCATCGCCATGATCGTCGAGCGGGTGTGACAGGAGGGGCGTCGGCGGGCCGGGGCCGCAGGTTCAACCCGCCGTCGGCGTCTCTTCTTCCAAGCCGCGGTAGACTGCCTCGGCGATGGGCAGCAGCCGGTCGCGGGGCAGCGGTGCGGTGACGGCGAAGCCGAAACCCCGGTCGAGCCAGGCGAGGGTCGAGACCTGGCCGTCGCCGAAGTACCGGAAGGCGGTTTCGGTGCCGTCCGCCGCCTGGATGTAGAGGGTCAGGCGCCGTCCGCCGCCGTCCTGGTACATGAGCTGCGCTGCTGCGCCGGCGTCGGCGGGAAGCAGGCGGCCGCCCATGAGCACATAGCCGAACGCCCCCAGGTTGGGCGCCGCCAGCGGCCGGCCGAGCCGCTTGGAGAGCCAGGCCAGGAGATGCTTCTCGTTCTCCGCCGGGACTTCCACCGGATGAACGACCTCGACGACATAGGTGCGGTAGGCTGAGAGGGCGTCGCGCGAAACGAGGGAGGCCGAGACGAGGGCCGGCCGTTCCGGCACCGCACGACTGCCGGCCAGCCAGCCGGCACCGGCACCAGCCAGGAAGAGCAGCAGGGCTGCGGCGCCCGCCCGCAGGCGCTTCGTGGTCCGACTGCGCCGGTTCACCCTGATATTGGCCAGCCGCAACCGCGCAGGAATGGGCTCCTGAACCTTGCTCTCCAACGCCCGCCGAAGGGCGTCCCGCTGTTGCCGATCCCGCGCCAGCCGTGCGCCGATCTCGGGCTGCTCGGCCAGGAAGGCCTCGACGAAGACCGATCGCTCTGGTGACAGCCGGCCGTCGATCCAGGCCTGCAGGTCGTCCTCGCCGATCGGCGGGGGAGGGCCCTTCATTTCACCCTCCTCAGAAACGGCACGGTCTCTCCGTCCAGCAGGCCGCGCAGCTTCTGGCGGGCACGGGACAGACGGGACATGACCGTACCTGGTGGAATGGCGAGGATCGCCGCAGCCTCGGCGTAGGAGAACTCCTCGACGCCGACGAGCAGCAGCAGCGATCGCTGCTCCTCGGGCAGCCGGTCCAGCGCGGCCGACACATCTTTCACTTCGAGGCCACCTTCCTGGTTCGGCGCGGTGGCGGCGGGTGGAGCGTCGTCGAGGGCGACCGAAGGGCCGCGCCGCCGGTCGGCCCTGTAGGTATTGATGAAGCTGTTGCGCAGGATGGTGAAGAGCCAGGGGCGCGGATCGTCCGCGCGGCGCAGGTGCCAGCGGGAGAGGGCGCGCTCCAGACAGTCCTGGACCAGGTCGTCGGCTGCCTCGTGGTCGCGGGTGAGGGCGTAGGCATAGCGTCGCAAGGCCGGGATCTGCTGCTCGATCAACTCGTCTCTGTCGGCCTTCGCCATGCCATACCCCGGAAAAGGGTCCGGCGCCGAGGGAGGCGGCGCCGGAGTCCGAAGTCTTCAGGGCTGCGCGACGTGCCAGGCGCCGTCGAGGAAGCCGTCGCCGCTGATGTCACCCGCCTTGCCGTCCTTCACGAAGGTATAGAGCGGCCTGCCCTTGTAGGCCCACTGCAGCGTGCCGTCGTCGCGGGTGATGAAGCTGTAGCCGGGGTCTGGCTGAGTTCCGGCGGCGGCGGCCAGCGGGGGCCAGTTCTGGGCGCACTTGCCGTTGCAGACGGACTTGCCGCCGCTGTCCTTGTCGAAGGTGTAGAGAGTCATGCCGCCGGCGTCGACGAGCGTCGGCCCCTTGGCGGTGGAGCCGACCATCGCAGGTCCGGCGGCGATCGCGGTGCTGGCCGCCAGGGCGGCGAGGGCGACGGCGAGCGACAGGGTCTTTAGCATCGGGTGCCTCCTTCTCGAGCCGTCGCGGGAAGCGCGACCGGCAAGAGAAGAGACAGCGACGGCGTCGGTCTATTCCGGACCCGGGAGAATTATTTCCTCGGGGGGAGCTACCGGCTGACCACCAGAGACGTGCCGGCGAAGGTGGCGGCGAAGACGCGCTGATAGAACAGGGCGCCGCCGTCGAGCGTCCTGCCTCGCAGTTCGATGATGATGCCGGCCCGCTCCGGCGGCTGTTCGAGGCGGCGCGCGGCGCGTTCCGGCAGGCGTTCGAAGCGGACCGTCTCCTCGACCTGCAGCGCCGACAGTGCAAGCCGCTGCACCAGAAGCTCGCGAAGGTTGGGGTGCAGGGCTTCCGGTGCCCCGGGGCCCAGCTGCTCGAAGGCTTCGTGCTTCAGGAAGAATTCGCTGAAGAGTCCGAAGCGGCCGCCGACGTTGATCCAGCGGTCGAGTCTCACCAGCGGTTCCGCAGGGCCGAAGAAACTGCTCCATGGGCCCCGCCCGCCGATCCGCCGCTTGCCGAGCACCTTCACGTAGAGCGGAAGCTCCCGCCCGTCGTCGTCACGGAATCGCATGAACTCCACGCCCGCGGCCGCGGCACCGTCCGAGACGAACGTGCCGCGTCCATGCTCCCGGCTCACGATTCCCCGTTCGGACAGATCCCGCAGCGCCCGCTGAACGGTGCCGAGACTTACGCCCAGGCGACGGGCGAGGTCCCGCTCCGAGGGGATGCGCTCGCCCGACCGAAGCCGTCCGTCCGAGATCTCACCGACAAGGATGGATTTGACGCGGTCCACCTTCGTGTGGCCGCCGAGATCGCCATTGTTCACGTGCTGACCGAATCCGGAGGGCGCCCGCACAGCGGAAGCACGCCCAAGTGCAAAGAGATCAACAGGTTAGACGTCCACCAATCTCGGGTCAATGCGACAACTGCTATAAAGCACTTGTGATCGCTCAAGGAAGGAAGGATACTCGGAGCGCAAGGAAAATACTGGCGATCCACGCCATATCAAAAAGGGGTCTCACCATCGTGGGGGCCTTGGGAGGAAAAGTGCTCTATAGCACAATATCGCTCTCGCGCCGATGCGCGTCCCGCCGTCCCTTCGGCGGTCCGGGCCTCTCCGGCCTCGCCCGGTCGTCGTGAACGAGGTGCAACGCTACGGCTACGCCGAGCTGACCGGCTGGTGCCGGTCGACGCTCGCGGCCTGTGGTGTGCCGGAGGAAGAGGCGGGGCTGGCAGCCGACGTTCTCGTCCAGACCGATGCGCGAGGCTATCACACCCACGGCCTCTCCCGGATCCCGAGCTACCTCGACAGAATCACCTCGGGCGAAGTGTGTGCCACGGCCCGGATCGACGAGCGAAGGGAAGACGGCCTCACGGTCTTCGACGCGCACTTCGCTCTCGGGCAGGTCTCCGGGCCCAGAATCATCGACAGGCTGGTGGAGCGCACGCGCGAGGCGCCTTTCGCGCTCAGCATCCTGCGTGACAACGGCCACCTGGGCGCCCTCGGTATCCTCGTGCTGCGCGCCGCGCAGATGGGACGCGTGGCCCTGATGCTGCAGGCGACGCCGCCCGTGATCGGGCTGCCGGGCGCCACGGGGCCGATGCTCGGTAACAATCCGATCGCTTTGGCGGCCCCCCGGCCCGGTGGCGATCCGATCGTGGTCGACATGGCCTGCTCGGTCGCTGCGCGCGGCAACATCATCCTGGCCGCCAAGGCGGGAAGGCCGATCCCCGAAGGCTGGGCGATGGACGCGGCTGGTCAGCCGACCACGGACGCGGCGGCTGCCCTGGACGGCGTCCTGCTGCCTTTCGGTGGGCACAAGGGGATGATGCTCTCGGTGATCGTGGAGGTCCTGGCGGGCAGCCTTTCCGGGAGGGCGTTCCGCGACTCCCTCGGCGGTGCTGGGGCCAGCGGCGGCCCCGGTGGGCTGAACGCCCTGCTGCTGGTCCTCAATCCCGATCTGACGACGGGCAGAGCGGCCTATGAGGGTCACGTCGCGGCCTGGGTGCAACACTTCAAGAACAACGGCGGGCCCTCGGCACGGCTGCCGGGGGAGCGGGCCGCCCTGGCCGAGCGCGAGGCTCGCCGCCTCGGCGTCCCGCTCGCCGGGGATGTGACGGCCCCGCTGGTGCGGCTGGGGCGGGAGCGGTCGCTTCCGTTCCCTGATCCGGCCTGACACCCGCGGGCCTGAAGGAGAGGAGAGGGGACTTGGCGAGAGCGATCGTGCTTCATACGGACGACAACGTGGCCACGCTGATCGACCCGGGCGGCGCCGGCTCGAACGTGCAACTCGCCGGCAACGGCGGCGGCAGCATGGCCCTGAACGCGGACGTGCCCTACGGCCACAAGATCGCCATCGCGCCGATCGCGGCGGGGGCGGAGGTTCGCAAGTACGGTCAGGTCATCGGCCGGGCGACCACCGCCATCGCGGCCGGAGAGCATGTTCATGTCCACAACGTCGAATCCAGGCGCGGACGTGGCGACAGGCCGGGAGGGCAGTGATCATGGATACGGCATTTCTGGGATACGAGCGGCCGGACGGGGGCATCGGGGTCCGCAATTCCGTGGCGATCCTCTCCGTCATGGAGAACTGCAACAGCGTGGTGCGCGGCATCGCTTCGGCGGTGCAGGGGACCATCGCCATCCCGACGCTGTTCGTGCGGGGGCAACTCGGCAAGGACTACGAGACCACCATGGCCTCGCTGGCCGGGCTGGCGAAGAACCCCAACGTCGCCGGCGTCGTCATCATCGGCCTGGAGCCGGTCACCACCGACGAACTGGTGGCGCGGATCCTGCCCTCGGGCAAGCCGGTCGAGGCGGTGAACGTACAGCTCGCCGGCGGCACCATCGAGGCCATCGCCAAGGGCACGCGCTACGCTGCCCGCATGGTGCGCGACGCCTCGCGCCTGTCGCGCGTCCGGGTGGACCTGTCGGAACTGGTGCTCGGCGTGGAATGCGGTGGCTCCGACACCACCTCCGGCCTGTCGTCCAATCCCGCCATCGGCGTGGTCGCGGATCGCGTGGTGGCGGCCGGGGGACGGGTCGTCATATCCGAAACCTCGGAGTTCCTCGGCGCCGAGCACCTCTTCGCCGATCGGGCGGTGAACCGGGAGGTGCGCCGGCAGTTCCTGGACGCCGTCAGCGCCCTGGAGAGCAACGTACTGGCCCAGGGGGTCGATCTGCGCGGCTCCAACCCCTCGAAGGACAATATCCGCGGTGGCCTCAGCACCATCGAGGAAAAGGCGCTCGGCGCCATGGCCAAGGCCGGCAAGACGCCCCTGGTGGGCGTGCTGGGCTACGGCGAGGCGCCTACAGCCAAGGGACTCCACTTCATGGCGACCCCTGCGCCCGCGGTCGAATCCCTGACGGGGCTGGCTGCCGGCGGCTGCCAGATGATCCTGTTCTCGACGGGGGTGGGCAACCCCATCGGCAGCATGGTGTCGACCACCGTGAAGGTTACCGGCAACCGCAACACCGCCAAGTCGTTCTCCGACAACATCGACTTCGATGTCAGTGGCGTCCTGGAGGAGGGCGAGCCGATCGACAGCGCGGGCGAGCGTCTCTTCGCCTACACCCGGAGCGTCGCGTCGGGCGAACTGACAACTTCGGAGATCCTCGACGTGCGCGAGACGTCGATCAGCAGGTTCGGCCTTTCCATGTAGGCCGGGCTCTCAAGCGGCCGCTCAGGAGCCGCCGCCGTTCCGAGGAACGGGGTTCGGCACAGAAGAATGCCTGCGGCCGCTCACAGAACAGGTACGGGAGGAAACGCAATGAGAATGTCCGGTGTTCTGGTGCCCTCCAGCCTGGCGGCTGCCGTGGCTGGGTGCCTCCTTCTCGGGACGGGCGGGCAGGCGTTCGCGCAGACCGAGATCAGCATGAGCTGCGCGCCGTTCGGCTCGATCATGTACGCCGTGGGAAATGCGATGCAGGACCTGGCCCAGAAGGAGAAGGCCGACTTTCGGATCGTCAACGCGGAAGGCCCCGGCTCCACCGCCGTCACCGTCAACATGCTGCGCGACGAGTCGTGGCAGAAGCGGATCGGCTGCACCAGCCAGCTCGACTTCGTCTACGCCAACCGTGGGGTCCAGCCCTTCTTCTCCGAGCCCGATCCGAACCTGGGCGACGACATCAAGATCCTCTTCAACGGCTTCTATGGCGCGGTGGGCATTCTGACGACCGATCCCTCGATCAAGTCGGCGGCCATGCTCGACGGCAAGACGCTCGGCATGGGCAAGCGCAGCCAGGCCCATTGGGCGGGTCTGCCGCTGCTCTTCTTCGAGACCGGCCTGCCCGACGCGGACATCGACATGCAGTTCCTCGGGCCGCCCGCCTCTCACGACGCCCTGGTCGAGGGCCGGGTCGACGCGGTCATCTCGCAGTTGACCGTCCGTCCCGATGGTTCGGAGGCTTTCGCGCCCGGCGTGGTCACGAAGCTCTTCGCGTCCGGCAAGGACATCTATCTCGTCGGCTTCGACGAGAAGACCTTCGAACGCGCCGCCGCCGAGGGCGTCAAGTTCTCGCCCATCCGGATCGGCCCGGACGTCGTCCCCGAAACGGCGTCCAAGGAACCGGTGAACTTCGTGCTCGCGCCGGCGGCGATCAGCGTGCACCGCAACTTCCCGGAGGATCTCGCCTACGAGGTCACGAAGTTCATGATCGAGCACGCGGGCAGCCTGCCCCAGTACCACGCGATGCTCGAGACGATCTCGACGCCGGAGGCGCTGCTCGGGGACTGGACGGCGGAGGATCTGCATCCCGGCGCGCGCCGCGCTTTCGAGGAAGCGGGCCTGCTCTGATCCGTCCCGGGGGCCGGCACTCGCCGGCCCCCGACTTCTGCCGATCCCCGACCTCTGCCGGTCGATAGGGGTGATTCGCCCATGCCTTCAACCAAGCGGACCCTCGGCGCCCTGGTGACCGGGATGGCCCTCGTCGCCGCCGTCTATCACCTCGGGTACGCCCTGCTCCGACCCTGGGACGACAGCCGCCACACGATTGTTCACGTCGGCCTCGGCATCGTGATCGTCGGCCTGACGCAGATGATGCTGCGCGAGGGGCCGCGGCGGTGGCTGGCGGCCCTGGCGGTCTGCGGGGGAGGAATCGGCACCGCCTATCTCTTCTTCGTCGCCGACGACCTGGAGATGCGCTTCGGGCTCGGCCTGACCGAGGCGCAGATGCTCGCCGGCTGGGCCTGCATCCTGGCGATCGTGGTGCTCTGCTGGCTGGAGTGGGGGGTGACGATCACCGTCGTCGGCGTGTCCGGCCTCGTCTACTTCTTCTTCGGCCATCTGCTGCCGGGTCCGCTACGGGCGGCGCCCTTCCCGTCGTTCGACTATGCGATGACCTTCCTCGTGTCCGGCGCCGGATCGGGCATCTTCGGGCAGATCACGCCGATCTCGGCCAACATCATCTTCCTGTTCATGCTGTTCGGGGCCCTGCTCGGCAGCACCGGGGTGACCCGGCTGTTCCTCGAGCTCGGCGCGTGGCTCGGCCGGCTGACCCAGGGCGGGGCGGCCATCACCTGTGTCGTCGCCAGCTCGCTGTTCGGGACCGTGACCGGAGCGACGGTCGCCAACGTCGCGATCACCGGCACCTTCACGATCCCGACCATGCGCCGGCAGGGCATCCGCGGCGAGCACGCCGGGGCGATCGAGGCTGTGGCCTCGTGCGGCGGTCAGATCCTGCCGCCGGTCATGGGCGTGGGCGCCTTCGTCATGGCGGCCTACCTCGGCGTGTCCTACATGACCGTGGCGGCGATGGCCGTGATTCCGGCGCTGCTCTACTACGCCTCCGTTCTGATCGGCGTGTGGATCCTGGTGCGCCGCGCCGGGCACGTCGAGGAACGGACGCCGGTCGATCTGGCGCTCATACGCGCGACGACCCCGCCCTTCCTGATTCCGCTGGGGGTACTCGTCTACTTCCTCGTCCGGGGCTACTCACCGGGCAGTGCCGCGCTCTATGCCATCGGAGCCCTGGTGGCCGTGACCTTCGCCCGGCCCTCGGCCTGGCGCTCGCTGTCCGAACTGCGCCGGACCGCCCTCTCGGTGATCGAAGGGTTGATAGAAGGCGCGAAGATGGGCGCCGGGCTGGCAGTGGTGACCGGCGTCATCTCGCTGGTCGCCCAGTCCCTGATCACCACCGCGCTCGGCCCCAAGTTCGCGAGCGCAGTCGCCAGCCTCGTAAGCGGCAACCTCCTGATGGGTCTCCTGCTGCTGATGATGGCCGCGCTGCTGCTGGGCTGCGGCCTGCCCACGGTCGCCGCCTACACGATGGTGGCCATCATGCTGATACCGGCGATGAACAAGCTGGGCGTCGATCCCGCCGCCGCCCATTTCTTCGCCTACTACTTCGCGGTCTACGCCGCGGTCACGCCCCCGGTGGCCACCGCCGCCATCATCGCCAGCCGGATCGCCGGCGCCAGCTTCTGGGGCACGGCCTGGGCTTCGACACGGCTTATGGCGGGGCCGCTGCTGCTGCCCTTCCTCTTCGTCTACCATCAGGAGCTGCTGGTCTTTCCCCCGGACCCGGCCGCCATCGCGCTGCCGCTGCTTGCCTGGCTGGTGGGGACGGTGGGCTTCCTGGCGCTGGTCTACCGCCACCTGATCGGTCCGATGACCACGCTCGACTGCGCTCTCGCAGCCGCCGCCGGCGCCGCCGTGGTCGTCTGGATGACGGCGGGCCTGATGGTGATGCTGCCCGTGGCGGTGGCGGCACTGCTGCTGCTGGGAACACGGCAGTATCTGCGCAGCGGCCCCCGGGTCGGCCGTGTGCCGCTGTGAACGCCGCCGCTATGGCTCCTCGTCCGCGACCCCGCGCAGGTAGCGGCCGTACTCCGTGGCGGCGAAGCGCTTGGCGAGGCGCAGCAGGGCCGGCCGGTCGATGAAGCCCATGCGGTAGGCGATCTCTTCGAGGCAGCCGATCTTCATGCCCTGGCGCTGCTCGACGGTGCGGATGAACTCGCCGGCCTGCAGCAGCGAGTCGTGGGTGCCGGTGTCGAGCCAGGCATAGCCGCGGCCCAACAGCTCGACCTGCAGGCTGCCCTCCTGCAGGTAGCGGTCGATGACGGCGGTGATCTCCAGTTCTCCCCGGGCCGACGGCGTCGCCTCGCGGGCGAACCGGGGCGCGCGTTCGTCGAAGAGGTAGAGTCCGGTGACCGCATAGCTCGACTGCGGCACCTTCGGCTTCTCCTCCACGGCGGTCACCCGCCCGGCCTCGTCGAAGGTGACGACGCCGTAGCGTTCCGGGTCGGCGACACGGTAGCCGAAGACCGTTCCGCCGCTCCGGCGCTGCTCGGCCCGCTGCAGCACCTCCGGCAGTCCATGGCCGAAGAAGAGGTTGTCGCCGAGGACCATGGCGCTCGGCCCGCCCGCCAGGAACTCTTCCGTCAGGAGATAGGCCTGCGCCAGCCCGTCGGGCCGCTCCTGGGTGACGTAGGTGAGCGACAGGCCGAGGGCCTCGCCGTCGCCGAGCAGCTTCCGGAACAGCGGCTGGTCGCCGGGCGTGGTGATGACCGCGATCTCGCGGATTCCCATCAGCATCAGAACCGACAGGGCGTAGTAGACCATCGGCTTGTCGTAGACCGGCAGGAGCTGCTTCGACGTGGCCAGCGTGATCGGATAGAGCCGCGTGCCTGTCCCCCCGGCCAGGACGATACCTCTGCGCATGACGAACTCTTCCCTACTGCGATGCCAGCCGTCGAACGATGGATGTCGTGGCCCGCTGCCAGTCGGGCGGCTCGATGCCGTAGGCCGCGCCGATGCGGCTGCAGTCGAGCATCGAGCGCAGCGGCCGGACGGCAGCGGTGGGGTAGTCCCGGGTGGCGATCGGCTCCACTGCTGCCTTGACCGGCATATCCGGCCCCGCCGCCGCGAAGATCGCTTCGGCGAAGCGGCGCCAGCTCGTGGCCGGGGCGCCGGCGAAGTGGAAGAGGCCCCAGCGGGCGTCGCCGGCCAGGATCCGGCGCCCGATCGTCAGGATCGCCTCGGCGATGGCGGCGGCGGGGGTCGGCTCGCCGACCTGGTCGTCGACGATGCGCAGCCGGTCGCGTTCGCAGCCCAGCCGCAGCATGGTCTTCAGAAAGTTGGTGCCGTAGGGCGAGAAGACCCACGAGGTCCGCAGGATCACGTGAGCCGCGCAGGCGGCGGCCACCGCCGCTTCCCCTGCCGCCTTGCCGCGGCCGTAGGCGTTGAGCGGGCCGATCGCGTCGTCTTCCCGGTAGGGCCGTGCGCCCCTGCCGTCGAAGACGTAGTCGGTCGACAGGTGGATGAAGGGGACCCCGCGCCGCGCGCAGGCGGTCGCCATTGCCGCCGGGGCGTCGGCGTTGACGAGCCGGGCCGTCTCCTCCTCGCTCTCGGCCCGGTCGACGGCGGTGTAGGCGGCCGCGTTGACCACCAGGTCGGGGGCGTCGGCGGCCATGATCGCCGCGGCGCAGGCGTCGGGATCGCGCAGATCGGCCCGGGCCCGGCCCAGCGCGACGATCTCGGCCGCGCCGTCCGCCCCCAGATCGAGCAGCGAGCGGGCGACCTGGCCCGTGGTTCCGAACTGCAGCACGCGCATCGCCGGACTCCGTCCTGCCTCAGGCGACCGAGCGGGCGAGGCCGAGGCGGGCGCCCTCGAAGCCCCGCCTGCGCACGGCTTCCCACCACCAGCGGTTATCCAGATACCAGGCGACCGTCCGGCGCAGCCCTTCGTCGAGGGTGACCGACGGCCTCCAGCCGAGATCCCGCCGGATCTTGGCGGCGTCGATGGCATAGCGCCGGTCGTGGCCCGGCCGGTCGGTGACGAAGGTGATCAGCCGGCGGTGTGGTCGATGGGGGCTGTCCGGTCGGAGGTCGTCCAGGATGTCGCACAGGGTCTCGACCAGGGCGAGGTTGCTGCGCTCGTTGCCGCCGCCGATGTTGTAGGATTCGCCCAGCCGGCCCCGTTCCAGGACCAGCTGGAGCGCGGCGGCGTGGTCTTCGACGTAGAGCCAGTCGCGGACGTTGTCGCCCCGCCCGTAGACCGGGATCGGTGCCCCCTCCAGCGCCTTGAGGATCACCACAGGGATGAGCTTCTCCGGGAATTGGCAGGGGCCGTAGTTGTTGGAGCAGTTGCTGGCGACCACCGGCAGGCGATAGGTGTGGTGCCACGCGCGGACCAGGAAGTCGGAAGAGGCCTTGCTCGCCGAGTAGGGCGAGTTCGGGGCGTAGGGCGTGTCCTCGCGGAAGAGACCGGTGGGGCCGAGGCTGCCGAACACCTCGTCGGTCGACACGTGATGGAAGCGGAAGGCCGCCCGCCGGTCGGGCGGCAACGCCTGCCAGTGGGCGGTCGCCCGCTCCAGCAGGCGATAGGTTCCCACCACGTTGGTCTCGATGAAGGCACCGGGCCCGTCGATCGAGCGGTCGACGTGGGATTCCGCGGCCAGGTGCATCACCGCATCGATCTCGTGGCGCGCGAAGATCGTCTGGAGGGCGGTCGCGTCGCAGATGTCCGCCCTCTCGAAGGCATAGCGGGGGTGGTCGGCGACGTCCCGCAGGCTGTCGAGGTTGGCGGCGTAGGTCAGCTTGTCGAGATTGACGACCCGATGGGACGTCTCGCGGATCAGGCGCCGCACGACGGCCGAGCCGATGAAGCCGGCCCCGCCGGTCACGAGAATGGCCATCGCGTCACCTCCCCAACAGCAACTGCAGACTAGAACGGCGATCGGAAGTCGCGAAAGCGCGGCAAGGCCCCGTCCTTGTCGGAGAGCACGACGCCCGAGTCAGGCAGCGGCCAGTCGATCGCCAGGTCGGCGTCGTCCCAGGTCACGCCGCCCTCGCTCGCTCGATCATAGTAGGCGCTGACCTTGTAGAGCACCGTGCAGTCGGCCTCCAGGGTCAGGAAGCCGTGGAGAAAGCCTGCCGGGACGTAGATCTGGGCGAAGTTGTCGGCGCTGAGAACGGCGCTGACGTGCCGCCCATAGGTCGGCGAACCGGTGCGGACGTCGACGGCGACGTCGAAGATCGCACCGCGCAGGACACGGACGAGCTTGGCCTGGGCGAAGGGCGGCGACTGCAGGTGCAGGCCCCGCAGGGTGCCCGCGGCGGCGGAGTGGGACTGGTTGTCCTGGACGAACGGTCCCTGGATTCCCGCCTCCTCGAAGGCGGCGGCCTTGAAGGTCTCGGAGAAGTAGCCGCGGTTGTCGCCGAACCGGCGGGGCTCGACGATCTTGACGTCGGGGATGGCGAGAGGGCGGACGGCCAGCATCGGCGTTGTCGGGCTCGTTCGGGCTGTTGTCTTGGGCTTGCGGGAGGGCGGCAGTTACTGGCATGCCCGCGTGCGCCTGTCGAGCCTCGCGCAGCGGGCTCGATGCCGACGGTTGCCATGATGGCGCTGTCGGTCCGCCCTGCGAACAACCAAAAGCCACTTCACGGAGAATTTCTGCACGCTGAGGCTGGCGGGCTCCTCCGGCCCGGGGCACAATGGCCCCGGTGCCGAAGCAAGAGGGGCGGGGCTTATGATCCCAGGTTCGAAAGCGGTGAAACGACTACTGCTGGCCGGGATCTCGCTGACCGCGCTCACCCATGCCGCGGGCGCGCAGGACAGCACGTCCGTCCAGCTCTCCAACTACGCGATGCAGATCAACGCGCTGCTGAATGCTCCAGGCACCGGCACCGGTCAGACCGCCTACACCTATGAAACCGTCTCCGACGCCTATCCGATCGCCGACTTCTCCGATGGCAACGCCTCGATCTTCACCGACTGCTCGGGCTGGGTGAACTACGCCCTCAACAGCGTGTCGCCGCTCCATCAGGCGCTGACCGCCACGTGGCGGAACACGACCGAGTTCAACGAGAACGGCCTGAACGAGTCCGCCCAGCCCTACGACCGGGCGTTCGTGCTGCAGAGCTTCTTCGCCGACAGCGGCCTGCCGGTCGCCGGCTCTTCCGACTACGCCCAGGGATTCCAGCAGATCACCGACTTCCGCCCGGCGACGGCGGACAACCCGAACGGCCTGCAGACGGGCGACGTGGTGGCCTACTGCAGCGGCACCTGGTGCGATGGCCAGGGATCGCCCGGCGACACCGGCCACACCTTCATCGTGGTCGGCACGCCCACGCAGGTCGCGCTCGCGGCCGACGCACCGCTGCAGCCGGCGCCGGGCACGACCGTCTGGGCCGTGCCGATCGTCGATTCGACCCTCATCAGCCACTACGACGACCAGCGGCCGACGGAACTGCCCGCCGATCTGCCGGCGGGCTATCCGGCCGATCAGTTCCACGTCGGCGGTGTCGGCTACGGGGTCATCTACATCGCGGTGGACGATCAGGGCCGGCCGGTGCAGACGCAGTTCGGTCCGGGTGATCCCTTCCTGCCGACCCTGCCGGCCGACGAGGACGAGCAGAAGCTCTTCGGCGCCGTGCGCCTGACCGACACGATCACCATCAACGACACGCTGGTCGCCAGCATCTTTCCGGATGCCGATTCCGAGGGCTACGCCTCGACCGCCGTGACCATCACCGGCCCAGGCTCGCTGGTCCTGCAGGCCGGGACGCTGGAACTCGCCGGCGACAGCAACCACACCGGCCCGACGATCGTCCAGGCCGGCGCCAAGCTCATCGTGAACGGCTCGATCGTCAGTGACCTGACCGTCCAGCAGGGCGCCAGCCACGGCGGCTCCGGCACGGTCGGCAGCCTGGCCATGCAGCCGGGGTCGACGGTGACGCCGGGCAACTCGATCGGCACGCTGCACCTCACCAGGGACCTTTCGGTCGCCTCGGGCGCGACGCTGGAGATCGAGGTCGATCCCACTGGCGCCTCGGACAGGATCGAGGCGCGCGGGCGGGCCGACATCGCCGGCGGCACCGTGGTGGTCCTGCGGGCACCGGGGGTCTATCTGCCGGGGCAGTCCTATCGGATCGTGACGGCGGAGGGCGGCGTCAACGGCACGTTCGATGCAGCCGAGACCGACCTGTTGTTCCTCGACGCCGTCCTGTCGGGCACCCCGACCGCCGTCGACCTGACCTTCGTGCGCAACGCCGTTTCCTTCGCCTCTGCCGCCGATACGCCGAACGGCCGTGCGGCAGCGGCCGGTCTCGACAGCGTCGGCGGCGGCCCGCTCTGGACCGGCGTGCTCCAGGCGACCGGTCCGGCAGGCCTGTCGGCCGCCTTCGACAGCCTGTCCGGCGAGATTCAGGCGAGCGTGAAGGGCCAGTTCCTCGATGACAGCCGCTTCGTCCGGGCGGCCGCCCTCGATCGGCTGCGCAGTGCCGCCGAGGGTGGCGGGGCGCCGGGGATGGCGGTCGCGCCGCTGGCAGGGGGCGAGGCCGGCACCCTCGTCGCCTGGACCCGCGCCTTCGGCTCCTGGGGCGAGAACGATGGCTCGGGTGGCAGTGCCGGACTGGACCGCAACATCGGCGGCCTCTTCGTCGGCGCCGACATGCTGCTGGCCGAGGCCTGGCGGGTGGGCGGCCTGCTCGGCTACAGCCGGACCTCGGCCGATCTCGACGGCAACGATTCCTCGGCGGACAGCAGCGACTATCACATCGGCCTCTATGGCGGCCGGCAGTTCGGGCCGCTCGGCCTGCGAGGCGGCGCCGCCTACACCCGCCACGATGTCCACACCACCCGGTCGGTTTCACTCGGCGGCGGCAGCCAGGGCCTGAGCGGTGACTATACCGCCCATGCGGGCCAGGTCTTCGCCGAGGCCGGCTGGCGCTTCGACCTGCCCACGGCGAAGCCCGTCAGCGTGGAACCCTTCGCGAACGTCGCCTACGCCGCCCTGAAGACCGAGGGCTTCACGGAGGACGGGGGAGCAGCGGCGCTGCACTCCGACAGTGACGTCAGCGCCGTGGCCTTCACGACCCTCGGCGCCCACGGCGCCGCAGGATTCGAGGTGGGGGGTCTGCAGGTGACCGCACACGGCACAGCCGGCTGGCGGCACGCCGTCGGCGACCGGACGCCGACCTCGTCGCTGTCCTTCGCCGGCGGTTCGGACTTCACCGTCTCCGGCGCGCCGATCGCCAAGGATGCGCTCGTCCTGGATGCAGGCCTCGAGGTGGCGCTGGGCGAGCGCACGGCCCTCGGCGTCTCCTACGGCGGCCAGTTCGGCCAGGACAGCCGCGACCAGAGCGCCAGCGTCAGCCTGACCTTCCGGTTCTGACGGCAGGCGAAGGCAGGGCTACTCCGGCTGGAACGCGGCCTCGTCGTCCGGGTTGCCGCGCCGCCGCCAGATGCTGGCGACGAGGATGGCGAGGGTGAGCACGAACAGCGTGGCGGCGATCGGCCGTTCCAGCCAGTCCAGCGGCGAGGCGTAAACCGACCGGCTGACCGCCAGATTGTCCTCAAGGATCGGCCCCAGGATGAGGCCGAGCACCACCGGCAGCACCGGGATCCGCAGGGCCATGAGCGCGAAGGCCAACAGGGTGGACAGCAGCATGATCCAGACGTCGAACAGGCTGTTGTTGATGGCGTAGCTGCCCAGGATCGAGAAGCCGGCCACGAGCGTCGCCACGATCGAGCGCGGGACGCGCAGGACGACGGCGAAGAAGCGCGCGGCGAAGAGACCGATCAGCAGGATGGCCAGGTAGACGAAGATGAAGCCGACGAAGAAGGTGTAGACCGCGTCCGGGTGGTCGACGAACAGCAGCGGCCCCGGCTTCAGGCCGTGCAGGGTCAGGGCGCCGACGAAGACCGCGGCGGCGCCGCTGCCCGGGATGCCCAGCGCCAGCAGCGGTATGAGGGACCCGCCGACGTTCGCCGCCATCGAGGTCTCCGCGGCGATAAGCCCGTCTGCCGAGCCCTGTCCGAACCGGTCCCGTTCGGCGCTGAAGCGGCGTTCGATGGCGTGGGTGGTGAGCGGCGTCGTCTCGGGACCGATGGCCGGCAGGATGCCGAGGAACAGGCCGATCCCGGTCGCCCGGCCGAGGGTGGGGCAGCGGCGCAGCAGCGTGGCCAGCAGGCGCCGACCGTGGCTGGCACGGGAGAAGTGGACCGGCGCCAGGCCGCGGCCGGTGACGCTCTCCCAGCCCAGCACGACCGCCTGCGACATGCAGAAGAGGCCGATCAGGACGGCGACGATGCCGACGCCGCCGGTGAGCTGATAGAAGCCCGCGGTGAAGCGGGGGGTGCCGGCGATGACGTCGGTGCCGACCGTGCCCAGCAGCAGGCCGAGGAAGGCGCCGATCGCGTTGCCGACCAGGGAGGTCTTCAGCATCACGACGACGATCACCAGGCTGAAGAGGATCAGCCCGACGTACTCCGCAGGGCCGAATTTCAGGGCGACGCTGGCCAGCAGCGGTGTGAGCAGCAGCATCGCGGCCCCGGAGACGACCCCGCCGATGCCGGCGCTGGCCGCCGAGATGCCCAGGGCGAGGGGGGCCTGGCCCTGCTTGGCCATGGCGTGGCCTTCCCAGGCGGAGACGGCGGAAGCCGGCGTGCCGGGAATGTTGAGCAGAATGGCGGTGATGCTGCCGCCGTAGATCGCCCCGGCGTAGACGCCGCCGAGCATGATCATCCCCTGTTCGGCCGACATCAGGAAGGTGACCGGCACCAGCAGGGCGATGCCCAGCGTCGCCGTGAGGCCCGGAATCGCGCCGAACACGATCCCGAGCAGGACGCCGGCGAGCGCCGCCAGAAGCGACAGCGGCTCCAGGGCATGGAGGACGGCGTCGGCCATCAGGACCCCCTGGTCATCTGGTAGAGGAAGACGCTGAGGCTGTCTTCGATCGAACCGCGCGGGACGGGCACGAAGAGGACGCGCTCCATCAGGGCGAAGAGGCACAGGCTGACGAGCAGGCTGGCCAGCACCGCCAGGACCGGCCGTCTGGTGCCGAGGGTGACGATGCTGCCGGCCGTGGCGACGGTGGTGGCCACCACGAAGCCGGCCTTCGGCAGCGCAACCACATAGGCGAGCCAGATCGCGGCGAAGAGGACCAGCCGGATCCTGGCACCGGGGGTACCCGGCAGGACCGGGACCAGCGAGCGGTCCGGATCCCGTCGCAGGAGCCGCAGCACATGCAGGGGAACGGCGAGAAGCAGGGCCGCGAGGAGGATCAGAGGGTAGGCCTGGGAGGCCGCCGGTACCTGTGGGATCCCGGCGGCGAAGAAGGCCCAGAGACAGACCAGGAATGCGAGGGCCGCCAGCCTGACGCTCAACATGATCCCGTCCGTCCCTGTGCCCTGACCCTGCCGGACCGCCTACTTGATGCGGCCGGACTCCTTGAGGAAGCTGGAGAGCGCATCGTAGCTCTCCTGATAGATCTTCCGGGTCGCTTCCATGTCCGTCGGGGAGAGCGTCATGCCGACCTTCTTGAAGGCCTCCTCGGCGTCATCCGACGTGAGTACCTCGTAGAAAGAGTCGGCGAGGTAGGCAGTGACGTCGTCCGGAGTGGCCGGCGGCACCGTGATCAGACGAAAGGCGCCCCAGGTGCTGCCGGGGATGTCGACGCCGACCTCCGACATGGCCGGGGTGTCCGGCAGGAAGGGCAGGCGCTTGGTGTCGGAGACGGCGACGGCCTTCAGATCGCCGCTCTTGATGTACTGCTCCACCTCCGCATAGAAGCCGTTGGTGATGTCGATGTCCCCGCGCAGCAGCGCGGTGACGCCCGGCTGGCCGCCCTGGAAGGGCACGGTCTCGAAGTCCACGCCGGTATCGCGCTCGACGATCTCCGTGACGAACTCGAAGACGTTGTTCGGCATGACGCCGACGCGCAGCTTGTCGCTCTTCGCCTTCTCGATGATCTCCTGGAAGCTCATCTTGCCCAGCGGGGAGTCAGCCCGGACGACCCAGACGACAGGATCGAAGTTGATGCCGGCGATCGGCTTGAAGTCGCTCTGATCGAACTGCCCGCCCTTCGCCAGGAAGTCGGAGAAGAGGAAGGGATTGCCGACGACGCCGATCGTGTAGCCGTCGGGCCGGGCCTCCTTGGCCAGGTAGGTGTGGCCGACGACGCCGCCGCCGCCGGTACGGTTCTCCACACGGAACTCGTGGCCGAGGTCCTTCTCGGCGACGGAGGCGAGGGTGCGGGCGGTCACGTCCATGCCGCCGCCCGCCGGATAGACGACGACCAGGCTGATCGGCCGCATCGGGTAGTTGGCGGGCTTGTCGGCGGCCTGCGCGGCGGCCGCGCCTCCGGCGATGACGGCGGCCGCCAGGGCCGCCTGCGCGAAACGGAATGCCTGTCTCATGTCTCGGTCCTCCCTTTTCTGGTTGCTGGCAGTGTCTGTGGATGAAGCTCGACGCTAGAGGGCCTTGGCGACTGCGTGCCCCTCGTGGATCGCGGCGAAGAGATTGCGGGGTGACTGGCAGTCGCCGATCAGATGCAGCTCCCTGCCTTTCCGCCGCAGCGGCTCGGCCAGCGCGTCCGTCGCCTTGCGCGGCGTGGAGTAGATCAGCAGGGCGACGTCTTCGACCGTCGACGCGGTTCCGCTGTAGGCATTGCGCAGGCGCAGCCTGCCGCCCTCGAAACCGTCGATCTCGACGCCGTACACCATCTCGACGCCGCCGCCGAACAGCCGGCGGAACACGCCGATGGCGCTGCAGTAGTTGACGTTGCGGGCGAGCTGGGTTCGCGGCGTGAGCAGGGTGACCCGCGCGCCGAGGGCGACCAGCCTGTCGGCGAGGGCGTAGGTGGTCGCCGAATGGTCCTGGTCGAAGAGCGCCACACGGCGCCCTTCCACCGCCGGCTGGGCACCCTCTTCGTGCAGCTTCAGCCAATCCTGCCCCGACAGGGCGTCGGGATGGTCCGCGCCGATGCCGCCCGGACGCCGCTGGTCGGCCCCCGTGGCCAGCACCACCGCGTCGGCGTCCAGGGCCTCGACGTCCTCCGGCGCCAGCCGGCGGCCCAGGTCGCGTGTCACCCCATGGCGATCGAGCAGGGCGTCGTAGTAGTCGAGCAAGCGCCCAAGCTCGCGGCGGTCGGGGAGAGCGGCCTCCGCGGCGTACCGGCCGCCGATCCGATGGCCCGCGCTGATCAGGCGGACGTGGTGGCCACGCGCGGCGGCGAGCCACGCGGCCTCGAGCCCGCCTGGACCGGCCCCGACCACGACGATCCTGCGCGGCGCAGATGCCGGCGCCGGGGTCCAGTCGGCTTCTCCGGGCCGGCCCAGCATGGGGTTCTGCGGCTCTTCCAGGGATTTGCCGACGTGGATCTCGCCCCAGGCCTGGTTGTCGAACACCGACGGCCGGATCTCCGCGCCCCGGCCGGCCGCCGCCTTGGCTGCGAAGGCGGCATCGCTGATCATCGCGCGGCATAGCCCGACGAGCTCGGCAGTACCGCTGCTGATCACCGACTCGGCCAGTTCCGGCGTGTTGATCCGCCCGATCGCCATCAGCGGCGTGCCGGCCGTGTGCTGGTGGATCTGGCGGTGGATGTCGAGGAAATGCCCCGGCCTGAAATAGAGGTCGGGCACGTGCTCCTCGAGGCTCAGGCTGAAGTTGCCCTGGTTGACGGCGAGGTAATCCAGCAGCTTGTGCCGCACCAGTTCGGCGGTGATCCGACAGGCTTCGTCCGGGTCGATGCCGCCCGGCACGCCTTCGCGCCCCGGGATCTTGAGGCCGATGACGAAGTCCGGGCCGCAGCGCCGTCGGATCTCTGCGGCGATCTCGACGGCGAAGCGGCAACGGTTCTCGACCGACCCGCCGAAGCGGTCGGTGCGGCTGTTGGACCAGGGCGACAGGAACTGGGAGATGAGATAGCCGTGGGCGCCGTGCAATTCGACGCCCGCGAGGCCGCATTCCTTCAGCCGGACGGCGACGTTCACGTAGGCTTCCGCCACCCGCTCGACCTCGCCGGTGGTCATGACGTGGGGAACCGTCCAGCTGTAGGCGTCCGGCTGGTCCGAGACGCCCTTCGGGGATGCGCCGGGCAGCCAGAGCTGCTGGCGGCCGGGGTGCCACAACTGCGCGACAAGAGCCGAGCCGGCGCGTTCGCACTGCTCGGCCGTGCCGGCGAAGCCGGCCAGGTTGGCGTCATCGAAGCCCTTGATGATCGAGCCCTGGGCGACCGCGTCGGGGTCGACGGCGATCACTTCGGTGATCACCATGGCTGCGCCGCCGCGCGCCCGCTCGACCAGGAAGGAAGTCCAGCGGTCCGTGATCCGGTTGCCGACTCCGTAGTTGGTGACGGTGGCGGGCAGAACGACCCGGTTGCGCAGGCGCCGGGAGCCGATCTGGATGGGGGAGAACAGGCCCGGATAGGGCGAAGGGGTAGACGCCACCTTTCCTCCTTATGGTCCGGACGCAGACGCGGGTCCTGGCGAAATGTTGTTCGTACCTTTCGTGCGAGAAGCGAGGCTGTCAAGAAAGGATTCAGCGGATTTTTATGCTGCGACGCAGCAATATTGGTATTCCAGTTCCTACTGGCTTGACGCCCTCGGCTGAAGCGGCAAATTTGTACGCATAAATTTTGCTGCGGAGAATGGCTTGTCATGCCGATAGAGGCTCCGGCGGAAGGCCGCACGATCGTCGCCAGCTACGGGCGCTACCTCGAAGACTTCGAGGTCGGGGATGTCTACGAACATCGCCCCGGCCGCACGATCACCGAGGCCGACAACACCCTGTTCTCACTGGTCACCATGAACAGCCATCCCCTGCACTGCGACGCCGCCTATGCCGCCCGCAGCGAGTTCGGGCGTCCCCTGGTGAACAGCGGGCTGACCCTGGCGATCGTCCTCGGGATGACGGTCAACGACGTCAGCGCCAAGGCGATCGCCAATCTCGGCTGGAAAGAGATCGTCCTGACGGCGCCGGTATTTCCGGGCGACACGCTCTATGCCCGCAGCCGTGTGCTGGAGGTGCGGGAGTCGCGGTCGCGGCCGACGCAGGGGATCGTGACGACCCGGACCGAGGGCTACAAGGCGGACGGGACCGTCATCATGACCTTCGTCCGGTCGAGTCTGGTGCCGAAGCGCGGCCACGGTGTCGACGACTGATGTTGCCGGAGACGGCAGGGGACGATGACGATGGAGGAAAGGTCATGAGCGACACCGACACGGCACGGGCGGAGCAGCGCGAGCAGGACGCCATGATCCTCGACTCCGTGGACAGGTTCCTGGAGCGCGATGTGAAGCCCTACGCCCATGCGCTCGAGAAGGACGACGTCTACCCGGAGGACATCGTCGAGCGAATGAAGGAGCTCGGGCTCTTCGGGGCGGTGATCCCGGAGGAATACGGCGGCCTGGGGCTGCGCGCGGCGCTCTACGCCCAGGTGATCGAGCGGATCGCCGCCGTGTGGATGTCGGTCAGCGGGATCATCAACAGCCACCTCATCATGGCTTCGATCGTGGCGCGGATGGGCGACGAAGCCCAGAAGCGCGCTTTCCTGCCCCGCTTCGCCACCGGCGAACTGCGCGGCGGGCTGGCGCTGACCGAGCCCGACTGCGGCACCGACCTGCAGGCCATCCGCACGACGGCACGGCGTGAGGGCGACCACTACGTCATCAACGGCACCAAGACTTGGATCTCCAACGGAATCCACGGTCAGTGCTTCGCCCTGCTGGTGAAGACCGACCCCCAGGCCCAGCCCCGCCACAAGGGGATGAGCCTGTTCCTGGCCGTCAAGGGCGAGGGCTTCCGGCCCAGCCGCAAGCTGGAGAAGCTCGGCTACAAGGGCATCGACAGCGCCGAGCTGATCTTCGAGGACTACAGGGTGCCGGCCGACCGGCTGATCGCCGGCGAAGGGCAGGGCATGCGCTGCGCCATCGCCGGCCTCGAGCTCGGGCGCATCAACGTGGCCGCCCGCGGTGTCGGCGTCGCCCGCGCCGCACTGGAGGAGGCGGTCTCCTACAGCCAGCAGCGCAAGACCTTCGGCAAGCCGATCTGCGAGCACCAGGCGATCCAGCTCAAGCTGGCCGACATGGCGACGCGGGTGGAGGCGGCGCGGCTGCTGACCCAGCAGGCGGCCGAGACCTACGACCGTGGCGAGCGGGCCGACTACGCGGCGGGCATGGCGAAACTCTTCGCGACCGAAGCGGCGATGGAGAACAGCGCCGAGGCCATGCGCATCCACGGCGGCTACGGCTACAGCAAGGAGTTCCTGGTCGAGCGGCTCTATCGGGACGCGCCGCTGCTGGTCATCGGCGAGGGCACCAACGAGATCCAGCGCATCGTCATCGCCAAGCGCCTGATCGAGCGCCACCCGATCTGAGGCTTGAAGGGGAGGACGACGGCCATGGACAACACCGGCCAGGATCGGCCCGACGACCTGCCGCTGCCGCTCGCCGGCACGACCGTCATCGCCGTCGAACAGTACGGTGCCGGCCCCTTCGGCACCATGCTGCTGGGCGACCTGGGGGCCGACGTGATCAAGATCGAGAACCCGCGCGACGGCGGCGACGTCAGCCGCAACGTCGGGCCTCTCTACTTCCCTGACGGCGGCAGCCAGTTCTTCCAGGCCTTCAACCGCAACAAGCGCAGCCTGACCCTGGACCTCAAGGCGCCCGAAGGGCAGGAGGTCCTGCACAGGCTGGTGACTGGCGCGGATGCGGTGCTGGACAATCTGCGCGGCGACCTGCCGGCGCGCCTCGGCCTCGACTATGCCGCCCTGGGCAAGGTGAACCCGGCGATCGTCTGCGCCCACCTCTCCGCCTATGGCCGTGAAGGTCCCCGCCGGTCCTGGCCGGGCTACGACTACCTGATGCAGGCCGAGGCCGGCTATCTTGCGCTCACCGGCGAGCCCGACGGGCCGCCCGCGCGCTTCGGGCTGTCGATCGTCGACATGATGACGGGCCTGATGACCGTCTTCGCCCTGGTCTCGGCGCTGCACGGTGCGCGGCGCGACGGGATCGGCCGGGATGTCGACGTCAGCCTGTTCGATACCGCGCTGCACAACCTGAACTACCTGGCGGTCTGGTACCTCAACGCGGGCTTCGCCCAGCAGCGGGTCGCCCGCTCCGGCCATCCGTCGCTGACTCCCAGCCAGCTCTACCGCACCGGCGACGGCTGGATCTTCATCATGTGCAACAAGGAGAAGTTCTGGCCGGTCCTGGCGGAGAAGCTGGGGCACCCAGAGTGGGGCAGCGATCCGCGCTTCGCGACCTTCAAGGGACGGCTGGAGCACCGGGACCTGCTGACGGGCTTGCTCGACGACGCGCTCGGGCAGCGGACCACGGCGGAGTGGCTGGAGGCCTTCGCCGGTGCGGTTCCGGCGGCGCCGGTTCACGACGTGGTGGGGGCGCTGGAGAATCCGTTCGTGCGAGAGTCCGACCGGATCGGCAACTTTGCACGGCCGGAAGGCGGCGCGGACGTCGCGATGCTGACCTCGCCGATCCGCGTGGGCGGTGCTAGCCTTCCCCGGCGGGCGGCTCCGGCGATGGGCGCCGACAGTGCCGAGATCCTGCGGAACCTCGGCTACGACGAGAAGGCCGTCGAACGGCTGCGGGATCGGGGGGTGATCTGAGCTTGAAGGAGCCCGCCAGGGCGACGACGAACGAAGGGCCGCGCTACCACGAGATCGCGGACCGGCTCTTCGCCGAGATCCGGACCGGCGTGCACCCGGTCGGTGCCCTGCTCCCCACCGAGCAGGACCTCTGCCGGCGATTTTCGGCGAGCCGGCATACGGTGCGCGAAGCCTTGCGCCAGCTACAGGACATGGGCCTGATCGCCCGCCGCCAGGGGTCCGGCTCGCGCGTGCTGGCGGCGCAGCCGGCGCAGCGGTTCACCAGTTCGGTCTCGTCTCTCGGCGGGCTGCTGCAGTATGCCAGCGCGACCTCCCTGGAGATCCTCGCGGTCGAGAAGCTGGTGGTCGAGGGCGACCTCGGCCGCCTGCTGGAGACGGCTGACGGAACGGTGTGGATGCGGGTTTCCGCCCTGCGGCGGTCGGAGGACGAGCCCCTGCCGATCGCCTACACGGAGATCTTCGTGCCGGCCCGCTTCGAGGAGGTGGCCCGGCGGATCGGTGCCGTGCGCACCGCCGTCTACCGCATGCTGGAGGAGTGCTATGCCATCCAGATCAGCGGCGTGCGGCAGATGATCGAGGCGGTCTCGGCCGATGGGAACCAGGCTTCGCGGCTGGTGCTGAACGTCGGCGAGCCGATCCTGCGCATCGTCCGCCAGTACCGTGCCGCCGACGGCGAGCTTGTGGAAGTGGCGGTCAACTCGCATCCCGCCAGCCGCTTCCGCTACGAGATCATGCTGGAGCGCACCGGCACGGGATATCTGGGCGGCACGGGGGGATAGGGCGTCCGTCGCGCGCGCCGCTTCTCCAGGGGCGCCCTCAGGGCCGGGGGGCGGCCTGCACTTCCCTGTGCCGGTTCCATCGTGCCCGCAGGGTGCGGGGATGGCAGCCGTAGCGCTCGTCCAGGAACTCGGCCGCGACGATGCGGTCGGTCCTGAAATGGCGGAAGCCCTGGCGCAGCTCGCACCAGGCGGGCAGCAGCCGGACCGTCTCGGCATAGCCGAGGATGACCGGCCAGATGGTCCGCTCCGTCTCCTGCCCGTCCTGGTCCCTGTAGCGGATGCGCATCTTGTGTCCGCTGCGGATCCACGCCCGGGTGCGCGTGATGTCCAGCCCGTCGCCCGTGTGCAGGCCGTCGCCGGTGTGCAGGCCGTTCGTCGGGGTGCCGACGCTCGGCTGCGCGATGAAGGGGCGCAGGCGCTCTGGGATGGCGGCCGTGATCTTCGCCATCAGGTCGCGCGCCGCCTGGGCCAGGACGGGGTCGCCGCGGCCGGCGACCCACTGGGCCCCCAGCACCGCCGCTTCGATCTCGTCGGCCGTGAGCATGAGCGGCGGCATGTCGAAGTCGCGCCCCAGCACGTAGCCGAACCCCGGCTCGCCGGCGATCGGGACCCGCTGCCCGATAAGGTCCGCCACGTCCCGGTAGACCGTGCGCCTGGAGACCTCCAGCTCTGCCGCCAGGGCGTCGGCCGTGGTCGGGCCGGTGGACCGGCGCAGGATCTGGATGATCTGGAAGAGGCGATCGGCTCGGCGCATCCCGCGGGTCCGCTGCTGCCACCATGCTGTCAGCAGACCTGTCTTACACCCGGCCCCACCGAAGGGAAACGAAGGGGCTCGCGGCCCCGCATCCGAAGGAGAGGTCGATGAACTTCGTCTCTGTCCGGCTGATCACCGATGATCCCCGCCGCCTCGTCGGCTTCTACGAGGCCGTCTGCGGCCGGAGCGCGACCTGGTACGGCGAGGACTTTGCGGAACTGGCCACGCCCGCCTGCACCCTGGCCATCGCCGCGACGCGGACCGTGGCCCTCTTTGCCGCCGGCGCGGCAGTCCCGGCCGCGAACCGCTCCGCCATCCTCGAGTTCCGCGTGGCCGACGTCGACGAGGCCTACGGCCGGCTGCGGGACCGGCTCGACGAGGTTGTCCAGGCGCCCACCACCATGCCTTGGGGCAACCGCTCCCTGCTGTTCCGCGACCCCGACGGCAACCTGGTGAACCTCTTCGCGCCGGTCACCCCCGAGGCCGTCCGGAAGTTCGACGGCGAGAGGGCCGGTTGAGGAGCTGAAAAGCCGAAGCCCCCGCCGTCGCCGGCGGGGGCTTCCGCGTTCCGTCCTGAAGAGTGTGAGTTCGGAAAGCTCCGAGCACCTACGCTTCGTCTCCTCGGTAAAGCTCGGTTGGAGCCGTCTCGGGCGCGGCTCATCATGGCGGAGGTCATATTCCGCGACGAGCCGACATTCCTGCGCCCGTTCAGGCAGCGGCGCTCGAAGCTCGCCGATCAGCTCAGACCGGCGCACTGCACATGATGGTTGTCGCACGTGCAGGCGGGGCGAGGCGAGGCAGATGGGGGAACCAAGAGGGACGACGATGGCGAGTGGCGCTAGCCGCGACGGAATAGGCCTGCCAAACCCAACTATGCTGCCTGGTCTGCCAGCGGGCAGTCGACCAGCGCGCCGCAGCACCTGTGGCCCTTCCTACGGATCGCTGACAGAAACTCCTGTGCCGCTTTCTGTCGGAGCCTCTCAAGGCGCACGAGCTGAGCGACATGTTCCCTGTGTAGGCACTCCCGCCGGAGTCTGGGACGGCCACGTCTACCTGGGCAGCCCATAGGGCACCTAAGTCGTCCATTGCAGAGGCTGCGGCCGCCGGGGGCAATTCGGAGCGAGCTGTCGTTGCACCAGTGCCTTCCTCCGGCGACGGCATCGTCGTACTCGTCCCGGATGCAAAGCTGCTCGGCTATCTGTCTGGCCCTGACGTGGTGTTTGCCCGCGCCACCGTGCGCGATCTCCTTGCCCTTCGGCCATCGGCGCGTGCGACTTGCGGTTCTCTGCAAGAGAATGTAGTTGCGGAGCAGTTCCCACCATACGACGGCCTCATCCCGCGCAGCGACATCTTCCACGCCGAACCCGAGGCAGCACGAGAGATCCTCGTTGACGTGCCGCTCGGGGCAGAAGGATGGAATTACCAGAGGCTCCGTTTCTCGGACGCTAATGGTCCCGGCATCTCCAGAGATCGTCAGGCTCATGACGTAGTCGGTGGCTGCACCGATCACGGGAACCGTCGCCGTACCGGAGATCTCGTGCGAATCGTGCCGCCGAACTGCGAACCATTCTGGTACGCAGCTCATGAGATTGTAGATAGCTGATGGACGGATCATCCTACGTAGGGCATGGCCTGCCTGGAAATGAATCCGCTCCTTGCCGTTGCAGGCCTTCCGGTATGTTCCGTGAAGGAGGAGTAGTCGAGGCGGATAGCCACGCCCGCCTCATCAAACATCCGCTTCACAGTGGCCGGAGCTAGTCGGAGCGCTCGTTCTCCAAGCTTTGTCTCCAACTCGCCACATCCGGACTGCGCGGCTTCCGAAGAGGACACTGCTTTGCTGACGCAGCACCGGACGCTTCGTTCCCCGCGAATGCCCAGCCGCGTGATCAGGGTAGTTCCAAATTCGATCCCGATCGCGAGCCCGAGGTCGGCTATGCCAGGCAACTTGGTCTGACAGAGCTCGAAACTGGATCGCATTCCGGCGGCGGCGGCAACGGCTGAGCGGACTGACGCCGGACGATCTGTCTCGCTCCGGGTCCCCTCTGCAAGCACGCCATGGATGCAGTCCCCGATGAAGCGGATCTTCCGACCCTCAAAGTCTTCCCTAAGCGTGGCGGCTAGCTCGCTCCGGATAACATAGAGGTTCGCCACCATCTCGGGCACGGTTCCGGTAGCGATGCACCGACTGACGTAGGCAGTGAACTTGTCCAGATCCGCAAAAATAGACAGAAGGTCCATGCGGATTGTGTTGGCCGGGCTCAAACGTTTGAAGTCGATCGCGCTGAGCGGTGGCTCGTATCGATGGAACTGGAAGTTGGGTAGAGCCACGTCCCGCGCAAACCGAGCTTCCACTCTGGCCAGGGCGCGAGTCACGAGTTGGGCGTCTGCTACGACTCGGCGTCCCGGCTGCGCGCGCTGCGCCTCCAACATGGCCATTGGCAGGGACCGCTCCACCTCCAGGCCGCCTTCCGGTACCCTCATCTCAAGGGCTCGACGAACGTTGCCGCTAGGGAAGATGCCCTCCACGAGGCCGTCCGCCAGTTTGGCGGCATAGTTGGCTGGGTTCCCGAGGAACAACGGCTCTCGTTCGGTCCCGTTGCCGCTGTCGATCGCAACCGCCTTTCCTGTGTCGACGCCGATCCGGACGCGCGTCTTCAAGGTTCCTCGATCGACGCGACTGCCGACCTCCTCGATGGTGCGCTTGACAGCGTCAGCGAATTCCAGTGCGCGGATTACGCGTTCACGCTCGCTCCCCGATGGCGTCGCGATCACGGCATGCATGCGTGGTCCGTGAAAATCGACGCGCTGCGCCTCGAACTCCTCCGCTACGCTGTCGCAGGCGGTGTAGTGAACATGGAGCGCCTGAAGGAGCCGGAGGTGTCCGGGTTCTGTCTCGTTGCTGATGTCGAGCATCTGCTGGGCGTAGTCGATCAACTGGACGTACACGTGGACGCCGTCGACGATGATGGCTTCGCCGGGCTGGACTTCGAAGATCCGCTCCTGCGAGGCATCCTGATAGCCGAGGGCCCTGTTCAGGTTAATCTGGCGTCTGCGGCGCTCAAGCATCTCGTCGTCGAACTCTCGAACCGACATACTGCCCCTCGGCGCCGTATCCATGAGGCTCCGGATGCGGTCGCTGCTCCGCTGGCGATCCCAACCCTTCATTGTGTTGCCTCTTCGGTAGTCGAGAAGACGTCGTAGCTCTGTCCGTGCTTGTCGGTGAAGATCCGTGGTGCCTGCTCGAACCGCTCAAACGTTGATGGATCGATGTGGGCTTGAATCTCCGGGCTGATCCGCACTCGGCCCAGCGGCCGACCCTCTGAGCAAGACTTCACCTGCTCGTACCTGCTAGCGCGGTTCACGGTGTCGCCGATAAGGGTGAAGGCGATCCGGTCGCTGCCCCCGAAGTCGCCAATTATGGCGGGCCCGGAATGCAGGCCGATCCGAATGTCGATGGGCAGACCGCGCTCTTTCACAAGCACTGCCACTCGATCCGCGGCCATGAGGGCCGCCTGGACCGCCGCGGGAACCGTACGCGCGGTTGCATTGAGGTGGGGCAAACGCCAGAAGGCCATCAAACCGTCGCCCATCAGCTTGTCGATCTGACCGTTAGCGTCGGTTATCGCTTCGATCTGGATGTCCATCAGCTCGTGGATCAGCCGGCCCGCCTCGTCTGGCCTCAGCTTCTGGGCGTGGGTGGAGAACCCGGCGATGTCGCTGAACCAGACGAGGACATTCGTTCGCTCGGGATCGATCGGGGTGTCCTCATGGATGGAAGCCTCAGCGGCGGCTAACCCTTCCCTGCATACGAACCTGGCCAGCAATCCTCGTGCCCTTGTACGATCCCGGGCTAGCTCAAGTCGTCTCGACTGTGCGTCGTCAATCTTCGCTGTGGCGACGCTAGCAACAGTCTGGTGCCAGAGCGCCGCTGCTTCGGGGGCGAGTTCCTTCATGAGGGGGACGTCGATCCGGTACAGCTCGACGTCCCCCTTCGCTACGATGTCGGCGCCACGCCGAGGACCCTCTTGCGTACGGGCCGCCCGATAGAAAGCGAGTTCGCCGATGAGTTCGCCTGCAGAGCGGAAAGCGAACCCGCTGCCGTCCCGAACTTGGACCTGTCCCTTAAGGATGATCCACATCGCGTCCGCGATCTCGCCTTTCCTACAGATGACATCACCGTCTTCGTAGGTGATGTGACGGCTCGGCTGGTGTTCCAGCACCTCGACGAGTGTCGCTGGTTCGGCACAGAAGCGGTCGAGAAACGCATGCAGTGTTTCTGGTAGCCGCTTCGGGGGCTCCCCTTTGAACAGAGCGGAACTCTCAAGGTTCGACATCTTCAGTCCTACGGTCTTGGTTTGTTCCCATTCAACTTCCTGCGCGCCTAGGGGCGCGCAGGATCTTGGTTAGCGGCCTACCTCAGTGGGTGAGGCAGGTGATTGTGCGGATCGAGGCATTCTCTATGCGATTCACACCATGCGTTCCGATTCCGACATGAAGCGTCAGACTGAGCTCACGAGCAGCCGGTGGTGCCGCCGCAGGTGTCGCACTTCAGGCAGGTGCCGTTGCGCACCAGGGTGAAGTTGCCGCACTCGCCGCAGGAGTCGCCCTCGTAGCCCTTGAGGCGGGCGGTGATCCGCTCCGACATCCGCGGGTCGGCGCCCGAGGTGGTGCGCTGGGTGGTCACCACCACGCCGGCCTCGGCGGTCGAGACCACCGCCTCCTCCTGCGGCATCGCCCGGGCGACGGCCCCGGCCGCGCCACCGGTGAAGACCGTCAGGCGGTTGCGCACGTAGCCGCGCGAGGCCACCCGCTCCACCGTCTGGCGCACCGCCTCCTCGGCGTGGCGGCGCAGCACCGCCTGGTCCGCCGATCCCTTCTGGCCGCCGGCGGCCGGCGACTCGCTCTGCGCCTCGCCGCGGCCGGTGGTGTCCGGCGCCAGGTCGTCGGGGACGATGTGCGCCAGGTCGGTGCGGCCGAGGTAGCTGATCGCCAGTTCACGGAACATGTAGTCGAGGATCGAGGTCGACATCTTGATGGTGTCGTTGCCTTCCACCATCCCCGACGGCTCGAAGCGGGTGAAGGTGTAGGCCTCGACGAACTCCTCCAGCGGCACGCCGTACTGCAGGCCGATCGAGATGGCGATGGCGAAGTTGTTCATCAGGCTGCGGAAGGCGGCGCCCTCCTTGTGCATGTCGACGAAGATCTCGCCCAGCCGGCCGTCCTCGTACTCGCCGGTGCGCAGGTAGACCTTGTGGCCGCCGACCACCGCCTTCTGGGTGTAGCCCTTGCGCCGCTGGGGCAGGCGCTGGCGGCGCACCTCCCGCTCGACCACGCGCTCGATCACCTTCTCGGCCACCATGGCGGCCCGCTGCGGCGCGCCGGCGGCGATCAGGGCCTCGGCCGCCTCCTCGGCCTCCTCGGCGTCGTCGTCCAGCAGGGCCGACTGCAGCGGCTGGGAGAGCTTCGAGCCGTCGCGGTAGAGGGCGTTGGCCTTGAGGCCCAGGCGCCAGGACAGCAGGTAGGCGTCCTTGCAGTCCTCGACCGTGGCGGCGTTCGGCATGTTGATGGTCTTGGAGATGGCGCCCGAGATGAAGGGCTGGGCCGCCGCCATCATGCGGATGTGGCTCTCCACCGAGAGGTAGCGCTTGCCGATGCGCCCGCAGGGGTTGGCGCAGTCGAACACCGGCAGGTGGGCCGGGTCGAGGTGCGGCGCGCCCTCCAGGGTCATGGCCCCGCAGACGTAGGTGTTGGCCGCCTCGACGTCCGCCCGGCTGAAGCCGATCGCCGCCAGCAGGTCGAAGGCCACGTCGTTCAGCTGCTCGTCGGTCAGTTTCAGGACGTCGCGGCAGAAGGCCTCGCCGAGGGTCCACTTGTTGAAGACGAACTTGATGTCGAAGGCGCTGGCCAGCGCCGCCTCCACCGCCGCGAGCTGCTCGTCGCCGAAGCCCTTCTCGCGCAGCCGCGCCACCGAGACGCCGGGGGCGCCCTGCAGGGTGCCGTGGCCGACGGCGTAGCGGATGATCGCCTCGATCTGCTCCGGCGCGTAGCCCAGGTGCGCCAGCGCGTCGGGCACCGTGCGGTTGATGATCTTGAAGTAGCCGCCGCCGGCCAGCTTCTTGAACTTCACCAGGGCGAAGTCGGGCTCGATGCCGGTGGTGTCGCAGTCCATCACCAGGCCGATGGTGCCGGTCGGCGCGATCACCGTGGTCTGGGCGTTGCGGTAGCCGTGGGCCTCGCCCAGGGCCAGGGCCTCGTCCCAGACCTCCGCCGCCATGCGGGAGAGGGCGGGGTCGGGGCTGTTGGCGGCATCCAGCGGCACCGGCGTGATCGCCAGGGCCTCGTAGCCGTCGGCCTCGCCGTGGGCGGCGCGGCGGTGGTTGCGGATCACCCGCAGCATGTCCGCGCTGTTCGGCGCATAGCCGGGGAACGCTCCCAGCTCGCGCGCCATCTCCGCCGAGGTGGCGTAGGCGACGCCGGTCATGACCGCCGAGATGGCGCCGCAGAGGGCGCGGCCCTCGGCCGAATCATAGGACAGGCCGACCGACATGAGCAGGCCGCCGAGGTTGGCGTAGCCGAGGCCGAGCGTGCGGTAGCGGTGGGAGAGCTCGGCGATGCGGCGCGAGGGGAACTGCGCCATGACCACCGAGATCTCCAGCACGACGGTCCACAGGCGCACGGCGTGGCGGAAGTCCTCGCGCTCGAAGCGGCCGTCCTCGCCCTGGAAGGTCATGAGGTTCAGCGACGCCAGGTTGCAGGCCGTGTCGTCGAGGAACATGTACTCGGAGCAGGGATTGGAGGCGTTGATCCGGCCGGAGGCGGGGCAGGTGTGCCACTCGTTGATGGTGGTGTCGAACTGCACACCCGGGTCGGCCGACGACCAGGCGGCGAAGGCGACCTGCTCCCACAGGGCGCGCGCCTTCAGGGTCTTGGCGACCTTGCCGTCGGTGCGGCGGATCAGGTGCCAGTCGGCGTCGGCCTCCACCTTCTCCAGGAAGTCGGTGGTCACGCGCACGGAGTTGTTGGAGTTCTGGCCGCTGACCGAGAGGTAGGCGTCGGAGTCCCAGTCGGTGTCGTACTCCTGGAAGTCGATGCCGCGGAAACCCTGGCCGGCGAGCTGGATCACCCGCTTGACGTAGTTCTCCGGGATCATCACACGGCGCGCGGCCTTGATCGCGGCCCGCAGAGCCGGGTTCGCCTTCGGGTCCAGTCGGTCCGCGCCCTCGACGGCGAAGCAGGCGGCCATGACCTCGTTGAGCTGCTTGCGGCAGAGGCGCGAGCCGGCGACCAGGGCGGCCACCTTCTGCTCCTCCTGGACCTTCCAGTTGACGTAGGCCTCGATGTCCGGGTGGTCGAGGTCGACCGTCACCATCTTCGCGGCGCGCCGGGTGGTGCCGCCGGATTTGATCGCCCCGGCGGCACGGTCGCCGATCTTCAGGAAGGACATGAGGCCGGACGACTTGCCGCCGCCGGAGAGCGGCTCGTTCTCGCCGCGCAGGGAGGAGAAGTTGGTGCCGGTGCCGCTGCCGTACTTGAACAGCCGCGCCTCGCGGACCCAGAGGTCCATGATGCCGGCCTCGTTCACCAGGTCGTCGCTGACCGACTGGATGAAGCAGGCGTGCGGCTGCGGCCGCTCGTAGGCGCTGTCGGACGGATGGGCCGTGCCGGCGACCGGGTCGACGTACCAGTGGCCCTGGCCGGGGCCGTCGATGCCGTAGGCCCAGTGCAGGCCGGTGTTGAACCACTGCGGGGAATTGGGGGCGGCCATCTGGTTGGCCAGCATGAAGCGCAGCTCGTCGAAGAAGGTCCGGGCATCCTCCTCCGTATCGAAGTAGCCGCCCTTCCAGCCCCAGTAGGTCCAGGTGCCGGCCAGCCGGTCGAAGACCTGCCGCGCGTCGCTCTCGCCGACCGTCCGCTCCCCGGCGGGCAGCTTCGCCAGCGCCTCGTCGTCGGCCACCGAACGCCACAGGAAGGAGGGGACCGTCTCCTCCTCGACCTTCTTCAGCCGGGCCGGAATGCCGCGCTTGCGGAAGTACTTCTGGGCGAGGATGTCGCAGGCGACCTGGCTCCAGTCGGCCGGCACCGCCACGTCCTTGGCGAGGAACACCGTCGAGCCGTCGGGGTTGCGGATCTCGCTGGTCGCCCTGCGGAAGGGAATGTCTGCGTAGACGTCCCGGCCCGCTTCCGTGAATCGACGCGCGATGCGCATGATGGCCCCCTCTGGTGCTTCGTCGTGCCTGAATTTTCGAGGCGGAACGCCTCGGTCTCCGCCTCTCGCCGGCCGTCCTTGGAGGACTGCGGCGGAAGGGAAGTGAACCACAAAGGCTTGTGGCCGTCACCAGGAATTGTGTGACAATCGCCGGCCAGGCACAGGATCTAGCGTCTGCCTAGCCTTTCCGCCGGGTCCGCCAGGAGGTGGCCAGCACCGCCGCCAGCACCAGGACGCCGCCGAAAAGCTGGCTCGGGCCCAGGCGTTCGCCCAGCAGCAGGGCGGCCAGGACGAAGGTCACCAGCGGCTCGCAGTTGAGCAGCAGGGCGGTGGCCGCAGGCCCCACCAGCCGGATGGCGCGGAACTGCAGGGCGAGCGCGGCGAGATAGGCCAGGCCGCTGCCCAGCACCCCGGCCCAGCCGGCGGGGGTGCCCGGCCAGGCCGGACCGCCGGTCAGGCTCAGTACGCCGAAGGCGGGCACCAGTGCGACCAGCACGGTCAGGCCCAGCGGCACGCCCGACGGCAGCGAGCGGCTCAGCGGTCCGGACACGATGATCAGAACCGCGATGGCGGCGGCGGCCAGCAGCGCCCCCAGCAGGCCCAGCAGATCGAGCCCCGAGAGGTCGGGTCCCAGCGCCAGGGCCAGACCGGCGAAGGCCAGGGGGAAGGCCAGGATCTCTCCCCTGGTCAGGCTGCGTCGCTCGACGAAGGGGACCGCGGCCGCCACCATCAGAGGAAAGGTGTAGAGGATCAGGACGGCGAGGCTGACCGGCAGGCGCGCCGCCGCCGAGAGGTAGCCGAAGCCGGCCAGGAACAGCCCCAGCCCCGCGGCGACCAGCGCGACCGCCTGCCGGGCCGAAAGCCGCGCCAGCAGGCGCCCGCGCAGCAGCAGCACCATGGCGAGCGCGATCGGGACCAGCCGCAGCGCGATGATCGTCATCGGCGTCGAGCCGGCCTCGTAGGCGAAGGGGGCAACCACCGCCGAAGACGAGAAGCCGACGGCCGCGAGCGCCGCGGCGACGCGGCCGGCGACCGCCCCGCCGGCGCTCTTGCTGCCGGCGTTCACGCCCGCGTCGCCAGAGGCAGGTTGACCAGCAGGTTCTGCGGCTTGATGCGCACGCGGCCGTTGGGCTGGCAGCAGAGGGCGAGGTATACCGGCCGCCCGGCGATGTCGGCGCGCATGAGCGAGGGGTCGCGGAACTCCAGCCGGAAGAGGCGCAGCAGGCGGACCATGCGATCCTCCCCGACCGGCCGGCCCTCGTAGAGGTCGTTCAGCAGCCGGCTGGCCTCGGCGTCCAGGCCGAGGTGCCAGACCCACCGCTTGTCGTCGATCCGCTGCACCGGCTGGACCGAGACGGCGACGTCCAGGAAGTGGGCGACCCAGCCCTCGAGCAGGCGGCAGAAGGCGTCCAGCCCCGGGGCGGCGAAGGAGAGGTCGAGGACCGTGTCGTGCCGCTCGTCGCGGCCCCAGTAGAGATCGGCGTTGGCCTCGCCGAGGACGTCGAGCTCGACCTGGCGCATGGGAGTCTGGGATTCAGCCAGCAGGCGGCCGAGGTCGCCGAAACCGCCGGTCCCTGCGTAGGTCTCTACCGTCTCGGCATCGGCCAGCATCACGCGGCCGTCGTCGGTCCGGCTCACCTGCTCGCGGAAGAGCGTTTCCCCGGCACGCAGGCGCAGCGGGTCGTCGCAGCCCTCGAGCAGCGCTCGGGTGGCGATATGGACGAGCTGGTCGAGGAAGAGCGGCGGGACCAGAGGGGCTGGTGGCCGGGGCGGCGACAGGGCGAGGTGCAGGTAGGCCCCTTCCACCGTCCCCTCCGTCAGCAGTCGATCGCGGAACGCCAGCCAGACCCGGTAGTTTTCCCGGGCGTCGGGATCGGCGAGCGCGGCCAGGTCGTCCGGCGGTATCGCCGCCGCCGGGTCGTCGAGGAGCCTGGCGTGCAGCGCCCGTTCGGCCGGGCAGGCCTCTTCCGGCGGCAGCAGCTCCGGCCGGCGCAGCCAGGCGCGCAGCAGGTCAGGCCCGATTCGGCACCAGCCCCGTGCGTCGGCCTCGGTCAGGTGGTAGCCGGAATGGCGCCAGAAGTCCGGCATAGGCTCTCGTCCCCTCCACGATTCTCGCCCTTTCCAGCTTGATCGTCTTCGAACAGCGGCTTGTCCAGGGGGCGCCGGCCGGGGCGACTGGACGCTGCAGTGGTGCGATGCGATAGTCCGCCGGCATTCATCCGAGACGGCGGGACCGGCGACAGGGCAGCGATGGCGACCATCGGAACGCGAATCTATACGTGGCTGCGGGGCGAGGAGATCGGCTCCGACAGCTTCGGGAACCGCTATTACCGCGAAAAGGGCGGCAGCAAGATCTATCAGGGCTCGCTGCGCCGCGAGCGCCGGTGGGTGATCTATGCCGGCGAGGCGGAGGCCTCGAAGGTGCCGCCGGAGTGGCACGCCTGGCTGCATTACACGACCAACGAAATTCCGCCTCCGGGTGGGGTGAAGCGCTATCCCTGGATGAAGGAGCACCGCCCGAACCTGACGGGGACGGAGTTCGCCTATCGGCCGAAGGGCTACACGCTTTCCGGGACGCCACGCGCCGCGGCGACCGGGGACTACCAGCCCTGGACGCCCGAGTGACGTTCGGCAGAGGTTCGGGGGGAGCGCAGGATGCAGCGTAGCGTCGTCGAAACCATCATGGGAGGCGTGGTGCTTGTCATCGCCGTCGCCTTCCTCGTGTACGTCTTCGGCCAGAGCGGCCTGTCCTCCTCCGCCGGAGGCTACGACGTCAACGCCGAGTTCGACGACGCGAGCGGTATCCGCGCTGGCAGCGAGGTGCGCATCAGCGGCGTCAAGGTCGGCACCGTGGCGTCCCAGTCGCTCGACCCGAAGAGCTACTTCGCGGAAGTCCGCATGACGATCCGCGACGGTGTCGAACTGCCCACCGACACCTCCGCCAAGATCTCCGCCGACGGTCTGCTCGGCGGCGCCTACATCTCTCTGAGCCCCGGCGGGTCGAGCGACAACATCCAGGCGGGCGGGACCATCACCTCGACCCAGGGCGCGCTCAACATCGTCGACCTGATCGGCCGCTTCGTTTTCGGTGGTGCGGGCGGGGGCGACGCCGCCAAGGGCGGCGCCGGAGCGCCTGCCGGGGGACCGGGGTGACAGGGGCGGCCGGGTGAGCGGAAGCGGTTCGTCCCGGGAGTCGCGCTGGGATCCGGAAGGCTATGCCCGTCATGCCGGCTTCGTGCCGAAGCTGGGCGAGCCGCTGGTGGCGTTGCTCGACCCGCGGTCCGGCGAGCGGATCCTGGACCTCGGCTGCGGCGACGGCGCCCTGACGGTGCGGCTGGCGGAGGCGGGGGCCGAGGTGCTGGGTGTCGACTCCTCGCCCGAGCAGGTCGAGGCGGCGCGGGCGCGCGGGCTGCGGGCGGACGTGCTCGACGCGGCCGGCCTGCCATTCGAGGCGGCCTTCGAGGCCGTCTTCTCCAACGCGACCCTGCACTGGATCAAGGCGGCGGACTCGGTCCTGGCCGGCGTCCATCGGGCCCTGGTGCCGGGCGGCAGGTTCGTCGCGGAGTTCGGCGGCGCCGGCAACGTCGACCGGATCCGGCAGGCCCTTCACCGGGCCCTGAGGCGACGGGACCTGAAGCCCGAGGACTTCGATCCCTGGTTCTTCCCGACGGCCGACGACTACCGCGGACGGCTGGAGCGGGCGGGCTTCCGCGACATGGAGATCTCGCTCTTCGAGCGGCCGACGCCGCTGCCGACGGACCTGCGCGGCTGGATGGCCACCTTTGCCCAACCCTTCATGGCGGCGGTCGCGGCTGAGGGGCGCACGGCCCTGGTCGACGAGGTGGTGGAGGATCTGGCGGCCGAGCTGCGCCGCCCGGACGGGTCCTGGTGGGCCGACTACGTGCGGCTGCGCGTGCGGGCGGTGCGGCCGTGAAGACCCTGATGGTGCTGGCGGCCTTGACGGCCTGGGGTGGTACCGCCGTCGCCGCCGACTACGGCCCGAGCAAGGCCTATGCCGAGGTGCGGGCGCTGGACAAGGTCGCCGCCCGCACGGAGCTGTTGACGGTGCCGGTGGGGCAGACGGTCACCTTCCGCGCGCTGCGGATCACCGTCGATGCCTGCCGGGAGAGGCCGGCCGATCGCAATCCGGAGGCGGTCGCCTTCCTGAAGATCGTCGAGGTCGAAGCGGAGCAGCCGGAGCGCCCGGTCTTCACCGGATGGATGTTCGCCGCCGCGCCGGCCGTATCGGCCATGGAGGACGGCGTCTACAACGTCTGGCTGATCGGCTGCAGCGACGAGGCGCCGGCCAAGGACGGCTAGAAGCTCGACTCCCGGAGGGTGGCCAGGGCGGCATCGAGGGCCGCCGGATCGACGTCGGCGGGGAACCGCGCGGACTGCTGCAGCGCCCCGGCCAGCAGGGCCTTGTAGTGCTCGCGCGGCACCTCCAGAGCGCCGAACTGTCTGAGGTGGGACGTGGTGAACTGGGTGTCGAGCAGGCGGAAGCCCCCGAGGCGCAGGCGCACCACCAGATGCACCAGCGCGACCTTGCTGGCATCGACGGCGCGGCTGAACATCGATTCGCCGAAGAAGGCGGCGCCCAGGGAGACGCCATAGAGGCCGCCGACCAGCCGGCGTTCCCCACCTTCGGTCCCCCACACCTCGATGGAGTGGGCGCAGCCCATCCGGTGGAGCTCGCAGTAGAGCCCTTCGATGGTGTCGTTGATCCAGGTCTCGGGCCGGCGCGGCCCGGGCTCGGCGCAGCCGCGGATCACCGCGGGAAAGTCGGCGTCGGCGGTGACCGCGTAGTCGCCCCGTCGGACACGCCGCGCCAGCTTGCGCGGCAGGTGAAAGCCCTCGAGCGGCAGGATCCCGCGCAGTTCCGGGTCGATCCAGTGGACGGTGTCGGCGTCGCGTCGCTCGGCCATCGGGAAGATGCCGAGGGCATAGGCGCGGATCAGCAACTCGGGGGTCAGATGCATGGTGCCGCCATGCTAGATCGTGCCGGGGCGTTGCGGGAAGGGCGGTCGCTGTGCTCCCGTCGGGGCCGCACGACGGGTGGTCCGTCCGCAGAGATGCCGAAAGGAAGAGCCATGGCCGGAGGAACGAACAGGCGGGTGCTGCTGGCCCGGCGTCCCGAGGGAGAGCCGCTGCCGAGCGATTTCCGGCTGGTCGAGGAGCCGGTGCCGACGCCGGGGCCGGGGCAGGTGCTGCTGCGGACGCTGTGGCTGTCTCTCGACCCCTACATGCGCGGCCGGATGAGTGCCGGCCCTTCCTACGTGGAGCCGGTGGGGATCGGCGAGGTGATGGGGGGCGGCACCGTCGCCGAGGTCGTGGCCTCGGAGAACCCCGACTTGCCGACGGGCACGATCGTGGCCGCCTACGGCGGTTGGCAGACCCACGCCCTGTCCGACGGCAGAGGGCTGCGCCGCCTCGATCCCGCCGCCGCGCCGCCGTCCACGGCGCTGGGCGTGCTGGGAATGCCTGGGATGACGGCCTACACCGGGCTGCTGACCATCGGTGCCCCGAAACCCGGGGAGACGCTGGTGGTGGCCGCGGCTGCCGGTCCCGTCGGGTCCCTCGTCGGCCAGATCGGCAAGATCAAGGGCTGCCGGGTGGTGGGCATCGCCGGCGGTGCCGCCAAGTGCCGCTTCCTGACCGACGAACTCGGCTTCGACGCGGCGATCGACCACCGCAGCGCCGACATGGCGAGCCTGCTGGCGGCGGCCTGCCCCGACGGGATCGACGTCTACTTCGAGAACGTCGGCGGGGCCGTCTGGCAGGCGGTCTTCCCGCTGCTCAACGACTTCGCAAGGATCCCCGTCTGCGGGCTGGTGGCGCACTACAATGACACGGCCGTGCCCGACGGCCCCGACCGCCTGCCGGGGCTGATGCGCGCGGTCCTGACGAAGCGGCTGACGCTAAGGGGCTTCATCGTCACCGACTTCGCAGCCCAGGCCGCGGACTTCCGGCGGGACGTCGGCGGCTGGCTGCGGGAGGGCCGCGTGAAGTACCGGGAGGACGTGGTCGAGGGCCTGGAGAATGCGCCGGAGGCCTTCATCGGGCTGCTCAAGGGCCGCAACTTCGGCAAGCTGCTGGTCAAGGTCGCCTGATCTCCGCCGGTGGTCCCTCGGCCGGCCCGTCAGGCGAGCAACTGCTCCGGCAGGATCGGCAGGCTGCGCATGCGCTTGCCGGTCGCGTGCCAGACCGCGTTGGCGATGGCCGGGGCGACGCCGCAGATGGCGATCTCCGCCAGCCCCTTGGCCCCGGTCGTCGGGTTGAAGACCCGGTCGTCGTTCGGCACGAAGGAGACGTCCAGCTGGCCGATGTCGGCGCAGACCGGCACCAGGTATTCGGCCAGGTTGGCGTTCATCACCCGGCCGAAGCGCGGGTCCCACTCGGCCTGCTCCAGCAGCGCCATGCCGAGCCCGCCGACCATGCCGCCGATGCACTGGCTGCGGGCGATCTTCGGGTTGATCACCCGGCCGACGTCGTAGGCCCCGACCATCCGCGGCACGCGCACGGTGCCGAGGATGGGGTCGATGCGGACCTCGACGAAGACGGCGCCGAAGCCCGATGCCGAGTGGGTCTGGTCCTCCTCCCCCGGCGTCGCCTTGGCTTCGGCGTCGAGCCGGTCCAGGCCGTTGCGGCGCAGGATCTCCGCCGGATCGCCGTCGCTGCCGCCGTCGAGGCCTTGCAGCTTGCCGCGCAGGGCGTCACAGGCCGCGGCGACGGCGTTGCCGACGCTGGCCATGGTGATCGAGCCGCCATGGACCGGAGCGTAGGGCAGGTCCGTGTCGCCCAGCTCGAACTGCACCCGCTCCGGCGGCAGACCCAGGGCATCGGCCGCGACCTGGGTCATCGAGGTGTAGGTGCCCGGCCCCATGTCGGAGGCCGCGCTGCGAACCAGGGCGGTACCGTTGGCGAAGAGGGTGGCCGCGGCGGAGGCCGGCGCCTTGCTGGCGTGGTAGATCGCGGTCGCCATGCCCCAGCCCACGAGGCAGGCGCCGTCGCGCATCGACCCTGGCCGGTGATCCCGGCGGTCCCAGCCGAAGCGGGCGGCACCGGTCTCGTAACAGGCGCGCAGCTCGTTGCTGGACCAGGGCAGCCCCTTCTTCTGGTCGTGGTCGGCGAAGTTCTTCAGGCGCAGCGCCACCGGGTCCATCCGCAGGGCGGCCGCCATCTCGTCCATCGCCATCTCCAGGGCGATGAGGCCGGTCACGATGCCCGGCCCGCGCATGGGGCAGGGCGTGTTGACGTTCATCTCCACCAGCCGGTAGCGGGTGGCCACGTTGGGGCAGAGGTAGGTCGCCAGGGTCGGCTCCATCAGCGTCTCGGCATAGTCCTCGTAGACCGAGGTCTGGCCGACCGCTTCGTGGATGATCGCGGCGAGCTTGCCGTCGGCGTCGGCGCCGATCGCGACCTTCTGGTCGGTCTGCGGGCGGAAGCCGATGGCGCTGAAGCACTCCCGCCGGGTCAGCTCCAGGCGCACCGGCAGGCCGACGACCTTCGCCGCCACGGCGGCCAGGGTCACGTGGGGCCAGGTGCGCAGGGCCGAGCCGAAGGCGCCGCCGACGTAGGGCGAGATGACGTGGATCTGCTCGGGGTCGATGCCGAAGACGTGGGCGATCTCTGCGCGGTCGTTGTCCACCCACTGGGTCTTGTCGTGCAGGGTCAGGCGCTCGCCGTCCCACGCCGCGATGGTGACATGGGGCTCGATCGCGTTGTGGTGCTCGCGCGCCTGGCGCACGAAGGTCTCGGTGCGCACGTCCGCCGCCTCGAAGGCGCCGTCTGCGTTGCCCCGTCCGGCCTCGCCCGGCCGGCCGCTCTCGGCGTTGGCCTCGCTGGGCGGCCTTGCGGCTTCGGCCTCGAACGCGGTCGATGCCGCTGCCGGCTCGTAGTCGACTTTCACCAGGGCGGCGGCCGCACGCGCGCGCTCGATCGTGTCGGCGACGACCAGGGTCACGGGCTGGCCGCTGAACAGCACCTCCGGCCCCTGCAGGACGCGCAGCTGCCGACCCGCCTGGGGATCGACCGGCGGGCGCTGCTCCATCTGGCGGTAGGGCAGGCGCGGCGCAGTCTCGTGGGTCAGTACCGCCAGCACGCCCGGCGCGGCCTCGGCAGCGCTGCCGTCGATCGACCTGATCCGGCCCGCAGCGATGGGGGCATTGACCGCGGCCGCATGCACCAAGCCGTCGATGTCGAACTCGGCGGCGTAGCTCGCGCTGCCCGTGACCTTGGCGAAACCCTCGACGCGGCTGAGCGGCGTTCCGACGACGGCGTTCATGGCTGCTCTCCGATCTCGATCAGGGCCTGGGCGACGGTCCGCTGCAGCAGCTCGACCTTGAAGGCGTTGTCGCCGCGCGGCTGGGCGCCCTCCGCGGCGCGGGCCGAGACCGCGGCGATGGTGTCGCTGTCCAGGCGCCGGCCGCGCAGAGCCTCTTCCAGGGCCGGCAGGCGCCAGGGCTTCGTCGCCACGCCGCCCACGGCGATGCGCGCCTCCGCCACCCGGTCCGCCTCCAGGCGGATCACCGCCGCGCAGGAGGTCAGGGCCCATTCGAAGGAGGCCCGGTCGCGCACCTTCACGTAAGCCATGTGCGTGTCCGGGGCCGGCGCGGGCACCCAGACGGAAGTGATGATCTCGCCCGGCTGCAGCGCCGTCTCTATGTCGGGCCGGTCCTCCGGCAGGCGGTGGAGGGCGGCGACCGCGAGGCTCCGTTCCGACCCGTCCGCGTCGAGGATCACTTCGGCGTCGAGCGCGACCAGCGCCACCGCCAGGTCCGAGGGCTGCACGGCGATGCAGTGGGGACTGCCGCCGAAGATGGCGTTCATCCGGTTGCGCCCGTCCTGCGCCGGGCAGCCCGAGCCGGGGACCCGCTTGTTGCAGGGGGTGGCGGCGTCGCGGAAGTAGAGGCAGCGGGTGCGCTGCAGCAGGTTGCCGCCGACCGTCGCCATGTTGCGGACCTGGTGCGAGGCGGTCTCCAGCAGGGCCTGGCGCACGACCGGCAGGCGGTCTCGGACCAGCGGATCCTCGGCGACGTCGGCCAGCCGCGACAGCGCGCCGATGCGCAGTCCCGAGAGATCCTCGGCGACGCCGGTGAGCCCGAGCGGCGAGAGGTCGAGCAGGGCGGTGGGGCTCGCCACCTGCTCCTGCATGAGCTGCAGCAGGTCGGTCCCGCCGGCGATGAAGGTGGCACCCTCCCGGCGGAGCCGGTCGGCCTCGGGGTCGGCCATGGTGGCGAGCTGCTGCACGGTCATTCCGCCGCCTCCTGCCTGGTCCTCGGGGCGGTCTGCTTCGCCGCCTGCCGCACGGCCGCGACGATGTTGCCGTAGGCCCCGCAGCGGCAGAGGTTGCCGCTCATGTGCTCGCGGATCTCGCGCTCGCTGGGGTCGGGCTGCTGCGCCAGCAGGGCGACCGCCGAGACGATCTGGCCCGGCGTGCAGTAGCCGCACTGGAAGGCGTCCTGGTCGATGAAGGCCTGCTGCACGGGATGCAGTCTGTCGCCCTCCGCCAGGCCTTCGACCGTGGTGATCTCCCGGCCTTCGTTGAGCGCCGCCAGCGTCAGGCAGGAGACCACCGCCCGTCCGTCGACCAGCACGGTGCAGGCGCCGCACTGGCCCAGCGCGCAGCCCTTCTTGCTGCCGGTGAGGTGCAGCCGGTCGCGCAGGGCGTCCAGCAGGCTGGTCTCGGGCTCGACCTCCACCGGACGGGGCGTGCCGTTGACCCGCAGGGTCACGGTCAGCCGCCGGCCCTCTGCCGGCGCGGGTTGTTCGGATGGCCGCGGAGAGGGCTGGATGGCCATGGGCGGGGGTCCTTCCTCGGGAGGCCGGCCGACGGGCCGGACGACCCCTGCTCAACGGCCCACGGCGGCTGCTGTTCCCTCGGGGTGTTTCCCCCGGGCGACGGCGCTTTTGACAGGCGGACCGGGGTGGGGCAGGCAGGGAGCCGGATCCTCTTCGACCGGGTGCCCTCATGCTGTCCAGCCGCGCCATCACCGTCGTCGCCGCCCACGCGGAGGGGGAGGTGGGGCGCGTCATCACCGGCGGTGTCCTGCCGCCGCCGGGCCGCACGGTGGCGGAGCGGCGGGACTGGCTGAAGGCGAACGACGGCCTGCGCCGGCTGCTGATCCGCGAGCCGCGGGGCGGCGCCTTCACCCACTACAACCTGATCGTTCCGGCGAGCGATCCCGAAGCGGCAGCCGGCTTCGTCATCATGGAGCCGGACGACTACCCGCCCATGTCGGGCTCGAATGCGCTGTGCGTCGCGACCGTGCTGCTGGAGACCGGGATGGTGCCGATGCGCGAGCCGGAGACGCGCTTCCGCCTGGAGGCGCCGGGCGGCACGGTGGAGGTCGCGGCCGACTGCAGCGGCGGCCGCTGCCGCCGGGTGCGGGTGACCAACGTGCCCGCCTTCGTCCACGCCCTCGACCTGCCGCTGGCGGTGCCCGGGCTGGGGCAGGTGACGGTCGACCTCGCCTATGGCGGCGACACCTTCGCCCTGGTCGACGCCCGCACCCTGGGCTTCCGGCTGGAGCGCGGCGAGGCCCGCGCCCTGGTGGAGGCCGGCGAGGCCATCAAGGCGGCGGTCAACGGCCGCTACCGCGACCGGGTGCGCCACCCGCTCCACCCGGCGGCCGACTTCGTCTCCTTCGTGCAGTTCACCCTGCCGGTGGAGCGCGACGCGGAGGGACGGCTGTCGGGCCGGAACACGGTGGTCATCTCGCCGGGCAAGCTCGACCGCTCGCCGACCGGCACCGGCTGCTCGGCGCGGCTGGCCGTGCTGCACGCCCGCGGCGAGATCGGCGTCGGCGAGGCCTTCGTCGGCCGCTCCATCCTCGATACGGAATTCCACTGCCGCATCGAGGCCACGACGACGGTCGCGGACCGCCCGGCGGTCGTGCCCTCCATCGCCGGCCGGGCCTGGATCACCGGCATCCACCAATACCTGCTGGACCCCGACGACCCCTTCCCGGAAGGCTACACCCTCTCCGACACCTGGTACCGGGCGCTGGAGTGAGGGGGGGCACCGGCTTTCGCGGCCGGCGTCGTTCTTTCAGCTGTCTCTGATTGTCAGATCGGGGCCTATATACGTGCTTGACCCAACCGGCTAGCGTGCCTATATCCTTCTCAGGCACAGACAGGCGGCACCATGCTCCAGAAGTTCGACAGCCTGTTTGATCTCTTCGAGGCGTTCCCGGACGAGCAGTCCTGCATCGATCACCTGAAGGCGATCCGCTGGCGCGATGGCGCGTTCTGCCCCCACTGCGGAGGCACGAAGGTCTACGAGTTTTCAGACCGCAAGACGTTCAAGTGCGGCGACTGCCGCCAGCGCTTCTCGATCAAGGTCGGCACGATCTTTCAGGACACGAAGTTGCCGCTGCGGAAGTGGTTCATGGCCATCTGGCTCATCACGAGCCACAAGAAGGGCATCGCCAGCACGCAGCTCGCCGACGACCTGAAGATCACGCAGAAGACGGCCTGGTTCGTCCTGCACCGGCTGCGCCACGCGGCCCGCACGAAGTCGTTCAACGCGCCGCTCAACGGCACGGTCGAGAGCGACGAGACGTTCGTCGGCGGCAAGGAGAAGAACAAGCACGCTCACAAACGCGTGGAAGGCGCCAAGGGCGGTAAGGGCAAGTCCGTCGTGTTCGGCATGCTGGAGCGTGACGGCGACCTGCGGGCGGGCGTCATCGGCGACCTGAAGGCGAAGATGATCCAGCGGGTCATCCGCCAGCACGTCACATTGGGCGCCACGGTCATGACGGACGAGCACCCGTCCTATGTCGGGCTGGACGAGGGCTACCACCACCGCGCGGTCAACCATTCGGCCGGTGAGTTCGTTCGCCACTACACGATCCACACGAACGGCATCGAGAGCGTCTGGGCGCTGCTCAGGCGTTAGATCATCGGCATCCACCACTGGGTTTCGCCGAAGCACCTTGACCGCTACATCGATGAGATGGCTTGGCGCTTCAACCGCCGCGACATGGACGAGAGCGACCGCATGAACGCTCTGTTCGGCTGCGTCGAGGGGCGCCTGACCTACAAGGCGCTGATCGCATGACCAAGGAGCCGAAGAAGAAACAGGAGCCCCCTCTCGGGCTTGAGATGGACTTCCTAGAGGTGCTAGAGCGATTCGCCCGAACGGACCCGAAGGAGGTCGCCGAGAGCGTCGAGCGCTTGAAGCAGAAGAAGCCGCCGGGCGACGCGGAGCCGCCCGGCGGGCCGGAGAGAAGATCAAGGGTTAAGCCATCCAGTGGCCGCAAGCGCCAGCCACCGGACGGTGCCTAGGCCAGTCGCCTACGGCAGCGAGCGATAGTGCGCGCTGACGTATTCGAGGCGGCCGAAGCGGATGCGCGTGTAGGACCTGACCCACACCATCTCCGTTGCCCTCCTTCGAACAAGGGATTGCGGGAGGGCGGGTGAGGTGCAACATAGAGAGTGTGTGACGTTCTACGTTGCTGGGCTCACCCGCCCGGTTGCGTGGCCACCACGAAGGCCGGTTTCCCGTTGGCGCGGGGCCGGCCTTCTTCGTTAGTCGCCCCCCTAGACGCCGGCGACCGGGCGCGGGGGGCTCGTCAAGTGCCTGCATCTCACCTCCTGCAGTCGGCGCGCCATGCGGCGCCTACCGGATAGCTATAGGCGATTCGACGCCGCGTCGTCAAGCAACCGAGTAACGGCCGTTGCTCATTACTCTGGAGGCATGCTAGAAAGTGCTAACCATCAGAACGGAGGGTGCAATGAGCAGCGTGCCGAGCAAGCCGATCCGCAGCCCGTCATACCCGAGCATGGCGCTTCGCGATGCCATCGATGCCGTCAGGAAGATTGAGGCTCTCTATAGGTCCGCTCCGGTAGACCGGGCGGATGCGGCGAAGCTGATCGGGTACTCCAGTCTGAGCGGCCCCGCAAACAAGGCGCTGGCGGCTTTGGCTTCGTACGGCCTCGTTGAGCGTGCGGGAAAGGGCATGATGCGTGTCACTTCGCGGGCGCGAGCCATTCTGCACGCGAACCATGACGACGAGAGGATCGAGAATCTTCGGGCTGCCGGTTTGGAGCCGACCCTGTTCCGCGAAGTGATGGAGTTCTTTGAAGGGGTCATGCCCCCGGAGGAGGGAGTCGTCCGATACCTGAATCGGCAAGGCTTCAACAGCAACGCCATTCGCCCCGCTGCGAAAGCGTTTCTTGAGACCGCAAGGTATCTAGAGGAACTGGGCGCCACCGAAAGTCATGGCTCAGCGCGGCCGCCTGACCAAGAATCGCTTGGGTCGGACGCTGAGGATGGCGGTCCGACCTACGGCGGAGCCCGCGTTGGCGATCTGATCCAGTGGGAATCCCAAGGCGTGCTCCAGTTCGAACAGCCTCGCCGCGTCCGGGCCGTCCACGAGGACGGTCAGTGGGTCGCGGTGGAGGGCAGCCAAACGGGGATTCGCATGAGCGAGGTCATCGTTCAAGAGCGCGGGCGACAGGGCGGCGGAGATGTACCGCCGCAGTTCCCGCCCGAAGACAGGCGTGACGATGTGCAGCCGCAGGCTGGCGAGGTCGAGTGGATGCGCAACCGCGTCGGGACCGACACCAACGTGAGGCTCTTGGTGAAGGGCGACATGGGGCCAAAGGAGATCAAGAAGCTCATTCGGCTCTTGGAGGCCCAGCGCGCCGTCCTGATGGACGACGAGGACGACTGAGTCTCGGCGCTCCACCCAAAGCAGAGCCCCGCCGTCTCCGGCGGGGCTCTCAGCGGGGCATGACGTGATACCAGCCTAGGCCGTGAGCAGGTGCCTCTCGGCCTCCGAGGACAGGCGCCGCTTGATGAGCGAGTTGATCTGAGAGGTCGAGTCGACCACGGACACGTGACGCTTGATGAAGTCGAATGAGTAGTCGTCCAGCAAGCTCACGAACGCAGCGTTCACGAACGAAGACGGCACATCGCCGACGCCATCGAACGAGACGACGGCTCGCTCGCGCGCCGCTAGGACGCGCTTGATCTGCTGCCCGATGACATCGCCATCGGACCAAGACTGGCATCGCTGAACATGGTCGCGAACGCGGATCACCATTCCAGATCCTCCCTTTCGTCCTCGACGATCTCGATGCGCTCGGCCGGGAGCGTGATGTTGACCAACGTGCCGGGGTAAACGCCCGGGACGGTTACGGCGTTCCGGCTGATAGCACCACCGTCGGGGCTGCAGGTGAGCTGTCCGTGCAAGGAATATATGCGAACGGCGCCCGAACTTCTACCTACGACGTTGTCAATGAGCAGCGCCAGCCCCGCGCCACGGTTCCGGCCGCCCCGCTTGGATGACACGCCGTCTTGAGCGGCCAGCAGCAACGCCTCTCCATCGTCTGCAAACCTGTGAGCCCTCGCCATCTCAGCCGGGATGCCGACTCCGAAGTCGGAGAGGGAGATACCGATATTGCCGTTGTTGGGGAACCACTGAACGTGCATGCAGCCAACCTGCTCCGTCGAGTGGTCGTCGATGTTGTTGAACAGCTCCCTGATGCACGAGCGGAGATCGCGGAGGGACGCCGCGGGTACGTCGAGCACGCCAGCCAGCCATGGCGTGAAGCGGTTCTCCAGCCAGTCGTGGCTCTCTCGATACAGGACGCTCCTGAACGGCATTGTCGTCACGCGCGGCGCGGCGGTTTCCGTCAGGCATGATCCGGCATACGTCTTAAAGAACAGACAATCGTCCATATAGGAGATCGCCTTCCTTCGCGGGTCGCAACCGGCGAACTCAACTTCGACGCCACGCCGTAGCAGCCACTCCACCAAGTTGGCGAAGATCGTCACGCAGCCGGTGTCGATAAACCGCAGCCGCGAAAGATCGAAAACGACACGGTCGGCGCGAGGAACGAACTCCTCTGCCACCACTCCAGCTATTAGCTCATACATCGTCTTGGCGTTGAAGATGTACGGCACGGGGACAACTACGGCAGGCATGGCCTCATCATGGCAAGCCGTCGCCACCCTCACAAGCTCGGAGCACTGAACCGGGGCGTGGTCACACCTGTGTCCAAGCACCGTGGGTCACGCATGTATATAGGTCCCGCCAGATCTCTATGGCCATGAATGACACGCAGGATCTCGACACCTTCGTTGGTGACTCGATAAAGCGCGAGGTACGTGCCCGACACCAAGTGCTGGATGCCCGGCTCGATGTCGTTGCGCTCCGGCCCCGACAGAGGATGTTCCGAGAGCTGTTGCCAACGTCGCTCGACGGCATCGAGTGCTCTATCGGCCGCTTCTCGGTTGTTTATGGCAATGCTTGTCCAGATCTCGATGAGGTCTTGGTCGGGCACGGGCGCTTCGGATGATCCGTCGGACGCTCACCCTTTGCGCTGAGACGTTTCCAACCGCCGACGCGCCTCCGCCTTCACCTCGTCCATAGAGGCGTAAGGGCTGGGCCCGCTGTCCAGCCCTTCCTGGACGAGCGCGCGCAGCTCCTCCGCCGAATAGCCGAGGACCCGCCGGGCGATGCTCTTCCTGTTGTCCAAGGTCGCCTCTCCTTCCGGATCGCGGCGGCGGGGCGGCGCCGGCTCCCGGGCCCGCCCCGCCGTCATCTTACGCCCGCATGCGGCCGCCGTTGGGGTCGAAGAGCGGGTGGGGGGTGCGCTTGGCCGTCCGCGGCTCGCCCAGGATGTCCACGGTGAAGCCGTCCAGCGCGTCGGCCACCTCGGCCTTGACGTAGGCCAGCGCCACCGAGGCCTTGGCGTGGTGGGCGTAGCCGCCGGAGGTGACCCAGCCGACCACCTTGCCGTCGTGCATCACGCCCTCGTCGCCGAAGGCGTCGGCCGTGTCGGCGTCGACCACCAGGGTGATGAGCCGGCGCTCCGGCCCCGCCTCGCGGGCCTGCAGGGCGGCGTCGCGGCCGACGAAGTCGCCCTTCTTGAGGTCGACGAAGCGGCCCAGGCCGGCCTCCCAGGGCGTGTAGATCGGCCGGTACTCCCGCGCCCAGGTGCCGAAGGACTTCTCCAGCCGCAGGCTGTTGAGCGCCCGGCCGCCGAAGAGCTTCACGCCCATGGCCGCGCCCTCGCGCTGCAGCAGCAGGAAGAGGGCGCGCTGGTAGTCCGGCGTCACCCAGATCTCGTAGCCGAGGTCGCCGGTGAAGGAGATGCGGCCGACCCAGGCCGGGATCATCCCCAGGTCCATCCGCCGGAAGGAGAGGAAGGGGAAGGCGGCGTCGGAGACGTCGTCGCGCACCACCTTCTGCAGCAGCTCGCGGGCGTTGGGGCCGGCGATCGACAGGCCGACCAGGTCGATGCCGTAGGCCCGCAGGCTGACGCCGCTCGCCGGCATCTGCGATTCGAACCAGCGGAGGTGATAGGTCTCGGCCGGCCCGGAGCCGAAGAGGAAGAAGTGCTCGTCGTCCACCTTGGCCAGGGTGAAGTCGCCGATCAGCCGGCCGCGCGGGTTGAGCATCGGCGTGAGCGAGAGCCTGCCGGCCGGCGGCACCTTGCCCGCCAGCATGCGCGACAGGAAGGCCTCGGCGCCGGGGCCCTCGACCGAATACTTGGCGAAGCCGGAGGTCTCGGTCAGGCCGACGTTGCCGCGCACCGCCGCGCACTCCGCCGCGACCGGGTCGTGGGCGTTGGAGCGGTAGTAGGTGATGTCCTCGATCGGCTCCATGCCCTTCGGCGCGAACCAGAGCGGCTGCTCCAGGCCGTAGGTGACGCCGAAGACCGCGCCTTCCGCCGCCATTCGGTCGTAGACCGGGGTGGTCCGCAGCGGCCGGGCGGCGGGCAGCTCCTCGTTGGGGAAGCGGATGCGCCAGCGGCGGGAGTAGTTCTCGCGGACCTTGGCGTTGGTGTAGGCCATGGTCGCCCAGTCGCCGTAGCGGGAGATGTCCATGGCCCAGACGTCCAGGCCCGGGTCGCCTTCGGTCATCCAGTTGGCCAGCGCGAGGCCGACGCCGCCGCCCTGGCTGAAGCCGGCCATGACGGCGCAGGCCGACCAGTAGTTCTTCAGGCCGCGCACGGGTCCGACCAGCGGATTGCCGTCGGGGGCGAAGGTGAAGGGGCCGTTGACCACCTTCTTGATGCCGGCGCGGCCGACCGCCGGGAAGTGCTCGAAGCCGACCTCCAGGGAGGGGGCGATGCGGTCCAGGTCGTCGGGCAGCAGCTCGTGGCCGAAGTCCCACGGCGTCTGCCGCTCGGACCAGGGCACGCCGGCCTTCTCGTAGGTGCCCAGCAGCACGCCCTTGCCTTCCTGGCGCATGTAGATCTCGCCGTCGAAGTCGACGACGTGCAGCATCTCGCTGGACGCCGAGGCGATCTCCGGGATCTCCTCGGAGATGATGTACTGGTGCTCCATCGCCAGCAGCGGCAGCTCCAGGCCCACCATGCGGCCGACCTCGCGGGCCCAGAGGCCGCCCGCGTTGACGATGTGCTCGGCGTGGATCGTCCCCTGCGGGGTGACCACGTCCCAGGTGCCGTCCTGGCGCTGCGCCAGCTCCTGGACGGGCGTGTTCTGGTAGACCTCGGCACCCTTCACCCGGGCGGCCTTGGCGAAGGCGTAGGTGACGCCCGAGGGGTCCAGGTGGCCTTCCAGGGAGTTGTAGAGGGCGCCGACGAAGTACTTCGGATCGAGGATCGGCACCCGGCGGCCGGCCTCCTCGGCGCTGATCAGCTCCATGTCGAGGCCGATGTAGCGGCCGCGCGAGCGCATCATCTTGAGGAAGTTGAAGCGCTCCGGCGTGCCGGCCAGCAGGACGCCGCCGGTGATGTGGACGCCGCAGGCCTGGCCGGAGATCTCCTCGATCTCCTTGTAGAGGTTGATGGTGTAGGCCTGCAGCTTGGCGACGTTGGGGTCGCCGTTGACGGTGTGCATGCCGCCGGCGGCGTGCCAGGTCGACCCGGACGTCAGCGTCTGGCGCTCCAGCAGCACGACGTCGTGCCAGCCGGCCTTGGTGAGATGGTAGAGGACCGAACAGCCGACCACGCCGCCGCCGATGACGACAACCTGTGCATGCGTCTTCACGGAAAGTGTTCCCTGCTTGCAGAACGAGCCGAAGAGAGTGTCCGGGCCATGGCCGCGATCCTCAGGTGATCACCTGGACGCGCCGCTCGAGATGCAGCGTCCAGCGGGCGATGGGGTAGCAGTAGAGGAAGAACCAGAGCAGCAGCATGAGGTACATGGGCACGAAGAGCTCGGTGCGCCCCTCGGCCACCAGCGCCGCGCGCGCCAGGGTCATGCCGTCCTGGATGCCGACCACGGAGATCAGCGTCGTCGCCATGGTGAGGATGGCGTAGAGGTTCATCCACGGCGGCAGCATGCGCTTCAGGCACTGGGGCAGGATGACCAGCCAGAGGGTCTGCCGCCGGGTGAAGGCGAGGGATTCCGCCGACTCCCACTGCCCGGCGGGGATCGACTGGACGCCGCCGCGCACGATCTCGGCGACGTTGGCCATGACCGGCAGGGCCAGGCCCACCACCGCCTTGACCCAGTCCGGCAGCGGTATCGTCAGGCCGCCGATCTGCACCTGAAAGGGCAGCAGGAACATGCAGTAGAACAGCAGCACCAGCCAGGGCGCGTTGCGGAAGAACTGGGTCGCCAGCCAGGACGTCTGCGCCAGCGGGCGCAGCGGCGAGATCTGCCCGAGGCCGAGCAGCACGCCCGTGGCCGTGCCCAGCGCCATGGAGAGAACGGAGACCAGGATGTTGAAGAGGAAGCCGGTGAAGATCACCGGCGCCCACTTGAGCAGCGTCTCCAGGATGCCTGGACGCGCGGGGGCTGCCGCCGCCTCGCCGGCCACCACGGTGAGGCAGAGCGCGGCGACCAGCCCGAGCAGGACGGGCCGACTGAAGACGCGGCGGCTCCAGCCGTACACCTGTTCGTCGGTCTGCCTGCCGTGCAGCACCGACGGCAGCGGCGGCAGGACCGGCAGGTCGGTCGCGGCCTCGTGGAGAGGCGGGCGTCTCACAGGCTGTACCCCGGGATGCGCAGCGCCCGCTCCCACCGATGCATCACCCAGACCAGCGCGCCGACCAGCAGCACGTAGATGACCAGCAGCACGTTCATCATCTCGCGGACGTTGAACACCTCCGACCAGATCTGGGCGGCCGCGTAGAGCAGCTCAGGCACGGCGATGGCGTAGGCCAGGGTCGTCGTCTTCACCAGGTTGACGAGGTTGTTGTTGAGGGCGGGCAGGCTGACCCGGAAGGCCAATGGCATGACCACGTGCCGGAAGATGCCCAGGCGGGTGTAGCCGAGCGCCTCGGCCGCCTCCACCATGGGCCGCGGCACCGCCTGGATGCCGGCCCGGAAGATCTCGACGTTGAAGGCGCCGGCGAAGCAGGAGAAGGAGACGACCGCCCAGCCGAAGTTGTCGATCAGCGGCGCGGTGCCGCCGCTGCCGTTCGGCACCTGCGGAATCAGATTGCCGATGGCGAAGTAGAAGAAGAAGAGCTGCACCAGCGGCGGGGTGTTGCGGAAGAACTGGACGTAACCCTGCACCAGGGCGCGGACGAGGCGCGACTGCGCGCCCTGCAGCCAGGCGCCCACCACCCCTATGATCAGGCTCAGCACCAGGCAGATCAGGGAAAGCTCGATGGTGGTCCACAGCCCTTCCAGCAGTCGGCTGCCGTCATAGGGGTCGTAGAAGGGGGAGAAGTTCCAGCCGAGGGACTCGTAGACCCACCTGAAGAACTCGGCGATCACGTGGGCGACTCTCCGTGCCGGCTGGGAAGGATGCCCCTCCGGCCGCGGCCGGAGGGGCTGAAGGGGCGGAAGGGCGCCGTCACTTCATCTTTTCGTGCATCTCGATCAGGAAGGGGCTCGGCTTGATGCCCCACTTCTTCTCCTCGGCCAGGAGCGTGCCGTCCTTGTGCCATTGGGCGACCTGGTCGGAGACGAACTTGCCGAAGGGGCCGTCGAGGTCGGCGAGGCGGACGCCGATCGCCCACTTCTGCGGATCCTCGGAGACCAGCGGCATCTCGTAGTCGGCCCACTTGGGATCGCCGCCGGCGAGGGTCGACTCGATCAGGGTGTTGTCGAACAGGAAGGCCACGCAGTTGCCGCCGAGCAGGGCGTTGAGACCCTCCGGCACGGCCGGGAAGACCACCAGTTCCGGCTCATAGAGCTGGCTGACGCGCCGGTTGTAGTAGGACCCCTGGACCGCGCAGACCTTCTTGCCCTTCAGATCGCTCCATTGCTTGAGGCCGGCCGACTTCGGCGCCAGCACGTTCGTGCCGCCGGCGTAGTAGTTCGGCTCGATCATGCCGACGACCTTCCGGCGCGCCTCGGTGTCGCCCATGGTGGCGATCACCAGGTCGACGCGGCCCTGGTTCAGGAACTCCATGCGGTTGGCGGCGATGACCGGCACCTTCTCCAGGGTCACGCCGAGCTTGTCGGCGATCATCTGGGCGAGGTCGATCTCCATGCCGACGATATTGCCGCTGGTGTCGATGAAGCCCCAGGGCTTGTAGTCGTTCTTGACGCCGACCACGATCTTGCCCGCCTGCTTGATCTTTTCCATCGTGTCCTGGGCGTGGGCGGGCACGGCCACGGCGCAGGCGACGGCTGCCGCCATGAGGCCGCCGAACAGGCGGCGGGACAGAAGTCCAGACATGTGAAAACCTCCTCGCTATTCGGTTGCCTCGCGGCCGTTTCCGGCTCTCACGTCGTGGCGGCAACCCCTTCGGCCACGACGAAGCTCTCACCCAGCCACGGCATCAGCTTGCGCAGACCCGGCAGGCAGTCGTCCCGCAGCGTCTCGCACGCCAGTGCTCCGAGGCGGTCGGTCAGCATCTCGTACTCGCCCGCGCGGCCGAACAGCGACACCTCGCGGAAGGCGCCCGGCCCGGGCAGCGGCAGGAAAGCGACGCCATCGGTCCGCCGGGCCTGCATCACGCAGAGCGGCGTGGTGATCGCCCAGCCCACCCCGGCGGCGACCATGGCGAAGAGGGTGTCGGAGGAATCGAGCTCGACGCGGCGCAGGGCAGTGACCCCGCAGCGGCGCAGGTGCAGGTCGACCTGGAACCCCAGCGAAGAGCGGGCGGAGTAGCGGATCAGTGGGTGGCGCGCCGCCAGCGTGGCCAGGGGCAGAGTCCGGCAGTCGTCCTCCAGCGCCGCAGGCACCACCACGACGAAGGGCTCCCGCAGCAAGCGCCAGCGGCGGAAGCTTTCGTCGACCCCCAGCGGCTCCGCGGCGATGACCACGTCGAGTTGGCGGTTGGTCAGGGCGTGGATCAACGGCGGCGTCAGGCCGGCCCAGAGGGTGATCGTGGCGATCTCGTCCATGAAGCGGCGGATCAGCTCCGGCCCCAGGGTGCCGGCGACGGAATCGACCAGCCCGACGCGGAACTCCGGCAGCGCCGAGGCCTCCCGGACGGCCGCCGTGAGCAGTTCGCTCTCCTCGATCAGCCGCTCGGCCCGCCGGCTGAGCAGGTTGCCGGGGGCGGTGAGGCGCAGCGGGCGCTGGGAGCGGTCGACGAGGCGCACGCCGAGGTGATCCTCGAGCAGGCGGACGGCCTGCGACACGGCGGACTGAGTCGTTCCCAGCCGGCGCGCCGCCGCCGTCATGCTGCCCGTTACCGCCACCGCGTGGAACACCTTGAGCGACCTGAGATCGAGAGGCACAGCCTTCATCGTTGTAACCCATGCTAACGGGCCGCCGACGTATCGCCAGCGGCCGGCCATAAGATTAGCAACTCTTATGGTGATGGCCCCTGCTGTCGATGGTCCGCCGGAGCAGGCGGAACTTTTTCCGGCTCGGGAGGGTTGCGCGTGCATCCCCCGCCCGAGAGCCCACCGAGGAAAGCCGATGCAGGAACATGCTCCGCTCGTCGTCGCCGTCGCCTTGCTCGCGGCGGCACTCGCCGTCACCTCCGGCAAGATCAAGAACGGCGTCGACTTCCTCTCCGAGCCGCTGATCGCCGTGGTGGTCGGCTTTCTTGTGGGGCCCGAACTGCTGACCCTGGTCGACTTCGCGCCGACCCATCACGGGCTCGAACAGGTTGCCGAGGTGACCATCGGGCTCGCCGTCATGGCCGGCGCGCTGCGGGTGCCCCGCTGGTTCTACCGGCAGCGCTGGGGCAGCTTCCTCGTCATGCTGCTGGGCGGCATGGTCCTGATGTGGGGGGCCAGCGCGCTGGCGGCCGGGCTGGTCTTCTCCCTGCCGCTTCTCACTGCCCTGGTGATCGGCGCCGTCGTCACCCCCACCGATCCCGTGCTGGCGGGCTCCATCCTGGGGTCGCGCACGGCGGAAAATCGGGTGCCGCAACGGCTGCGGGCGCTGATCAACAGCGAGTCGGCCGCCAACGACGGCCTCGGCCTGCCGTTCGTGCTGCTGCCGCTGGCCCTGCTTACCGGCGACCATGCGAGCTATGGCGCCTTCGCGGCCGAGGTGATCCTCTGGAAGGTCGGCGGCGCCCTGGTGATCGGCGTGTCCATCGGCGTGGCCTGCGGCCTGCTGATCAGCCGGGTGCTCGCCGAGAGCTGGACGAGCCGCAACGCCATCATCGGCCTGTCGGTGGCGCTGGTCTTTCTTCTGCTGGGGCTGGGCAAGCTCGTCTCCTTCGACGGCATTCTCGCCGTCTTCGGCGCCGGCGCCGCGCTCAACCTCACCATGAAGGCGGAGAGCGAAGCCTCCAGCCAGGCCTTCGACGAGTCCATCAAGCGGCTGTTCGAGCAGCCGATGTTCTTCCTGCTGGGCACCCTGCTGCCGGTGCGGGCCTGGGTGGACGAGGGCTGGCTCCTGCTCCTGCTCTGCGTCGTGATCCTGTTGCTGCGGCGCCTGCCGGCGGTGCTGGTGCTCTCGCCCCTACTGAAGCCGGTGCAGAGTTGGCGCGACCTGGTCTTCGTCGGCTGGTTCGGGCCGATCGGTGTGGCCGCGACCTACTACGCCCTGCTGGCCGAGCGGCACAGCGGCAACGAGCTCTTCTGGGTGCTCGGCAGCGCCGTCGTCGTCAGCTCGACCCTGATCCACGGCATCACCGCCACCCCGGGCGCGAAGGCCTATCCGCCGCAGCGAGGCTAGCCCTCGTCCAGCAGCCGGCGCACGCGGCTGGCCAGATCCGCCGCCCGGTAGGGCTTGGTGAGCAGCTCGATCCCCGGGTCGAGGCGGCCCTGGTGGACGATGGCATTCTCCGTGTAGCCCGAGGTGTAGAGAATCTTGACGCGCGGGTTGTGTCGGACGATGGCCTCCGCGCACTGCCTGCCATTGAGCCTGCCCGGCAGGACGACGTCCAGCAGGACCAGGGCGAGGTCGGCGCGCTCCCTGGCGGTCCGGAGCCCTTCCTCGCCATCTCTGGCAGTCAGAACCTCGTAGCCGAGCTCGCCGAGGATCGCCGCCGCCTGTTCCCGGACGAGGATCTCGTCTTCAACGATCAGCAAGGTCTCGCTTCCTCCGGGAGCCATGGCCGTCGCGAGGGGCGCGGGCGCCGCCGCCTCGTCGGTGCCGTTCGCCTGCGGCAGGTAGAGCTTCACCGTCGTTCCATGCCCGAGCTCGCTGTAGATGTTCAGGTGTCCGCCGGACTGCTTGGCGAAGCCGAAGATCATGCTGAGGCCGAGGCCGCTGCCCTTGCCGACGTCCTTCGTGGTGAAGAAGGGCTCGGTCGCGCGCTTGAGCACCTCGGGCGGCATCCCCGTCCCGTTGTCGGAAACCGACAACACGATGTAGTCGCCGGCGGAGAGTTCTTCGAAGCGGTTCGCGTAGGCTTCGTCGATCGCCGTCGCCGTGCACTCGATCACGATACGGCCGCCGTTGGGGAGGGCGTCTCGGGCGTTCAGCACCAGGTTGACCAGGGCGCTCTCGATCTGCGCGGGGTCGGCCATCGCGAGCGGCAGGCCGGGGTCGGCCAAGGCCTCGACCCTCACCCTCTCTCCGACGCTCGTCTGCAGGAGGGGGACCATCTGGTCGACCAGATCGGCCAGGTCGGTAGGCGCCGGCTGCAGCGGTTGCCGCCGCGCGAAGGCCAGGAGACGGTGGGTCAGTTCCGCCCCCTTCTGAGCCGACAGCAGGATGTTGGCGACCATCTGCCGTGCCTTCTCGTCCAGGTCGGGCCGCATGCTCAGCAGCTCGGCCGACCCCAGCACGACCGTCAGCAGATTGTTGAAGTCATGGGCTATGCCGCCGGTCAGGGCACCCAGGACCTGTGCCTTCTGTGCCTGCAGCAGCTGCGCCTGCGATTCCACCAGCGCAGTCATGTCGCGCAAGAAGAGGCAGGTCGTGTCGCCGCCGGGGACCGGCAGGCGGATGAGCGTGATCTCGATCGGCTGCGACTGCCCGGCGCGGGAGACGCCCGTCGCACTCAGCCGTCGTGCGGTGGTCTGCTGGGCGCCCGGCCCCGTCTCTGCCGGACTCGCCATCCAGACATCATCGGCGTTCCGAAGGATCGCGGGCAGGGGCAGATCGACCACCTCCTCCCGGCGCCAGCCGAACATTCGCTCCGCTTCGGGGTTCCAGTCCTGAACCAGGCCCTCCGGTCCCACGCGAACGAAGGCGTCGGGAGCGTGTCGTATGACGGCGGCGGCCAGGCGTTCGCTCTGGTGCAGCCGCAGACGCAGGATCCGCCGCTGCCGCTGGCTCTCGGCGCGGCGCAGTTCGGTCAGCTCCGAAAGGCGCTTGCGCGTGTCGGACACCGACCGGAGCTGCAACAGGACCAGCGGCGAGTCGTCTTCCTGGCCCACGCGGCAGGCGCGACCGAGGCAGGAGACGGCTTCGTCCCCGGCGGCGTCCCTGCGGGTGAGGGAAGTCGGCAGGGCTGTCCGGCTGGCGGCGCAGAGCCGGAGATAGGAGGCGAGGTCGCCGCCCCTACGGATGAAGAATTCGTCGACCGAACCGGACAGCGGCGGCGTCCCGGAAAGCCCGAGCATGCGTTTGGCCGCCCCGTTCGCGGCAGCGACCGCGCCGGCGAGGGAAACGACCAGCAGGGGTTCCGCGACGGCGTCGAAGACGGTGCGGTCGAGGGAGGTGAACATCCCTCAGGTCTCGGGCAGCGCGAAGTACTCGGTCCCCGAGGGTTCGTCGTCCTGAGCGTCGAGGGTCAGGTGGACCACGATCCGGCATTCCGGCGCGCCGCGCGCGATCGTCTCCGCCAGTTCTACGCGGGCATAGCCCATACTCTGGGCGGTGATGCGTCCGAACACGTTGGACGTCATCATGCACAGCGAAGGCCTGCCGATCACCTTGTCGCCGAAGGGGCAGCGGCGGTTGCCCAGGACGATTCTCTCCTGGTCCTGGGCGATCACGTAGAAGTCGCCGTCGATTCGCCGCTTGAGATCCACCAGCACGGCCGCGACCTGCTGGCGGGTCAGCTTCTTCGCCTTCAGAGCGACCCGATATTCCCGGTCGATCTGTTCGCCGATCGATGCGCCCACCAGGCTCACGAAGCCAGAGGCCTCGTCGAGCCCGACCACGCTCTCCAGCACGCCGGAGATCTCACGCAGCATCGACCGGAAGAACTCGTTCGGTTCGAGCGGAACCGGAAGAGCTTCCATCTCTGCAAGATGGCCAACGACCGCTTGCGGCATGGGCGTTCCCCCCGGACGCGCGCAGATAAGATCAAATCCTTTCGAATTTAAGGGCAATCCCGGTTGCCGGGAAGGGGCCTGCGACCGGAGGGACTAGGCCGAGACCTTCGCGAGTTCGCCCGCCAGCGCGCGGCGAACGAGAGTGCGGGCGTTGGGCAGGCCATAGAGGGCGAAGAAGGAGCCGAGGCGGGGGCCCTGCTCCTGGCCCAGCAGCACCTCGTAGCAGGCCTTGAACCACTCCCGCAGGCTGGCGAAGGCGTGCCGCTTGCCGACCTCGTAGACCTCGTTCTGCACGGCCTCCGCCGGGGTATCGTCCGGCAGCCGCTCCAGGGCCGCGAGCAGGTCCTCGAAGGCGGTCCGCTCACCGTCGGAGATCGGCCGGTAGTGCAGGGAGGGGGCGATGAAGTCGCGGTAGTAGGCGATCGCGTAGGTCAACAGCCGGTCGAGCAGCGGCTCCGTCTCCGGCGAGGTGCCGGGGGCGTAGCGCTTGATGAAGGCCCAGAGGACGGCGTGGTCGTCGGTCTTCACCGTGGCCACCAGGTTGAGCAGCAGGCCGAAGGCGATGGGGGTGCCACGCGCCGGCGGCGCACCATCGTGGATGTGCCAGACGGGATTCTCCATCCGCCGCGCCGGCTCTTCCGCCGGATAGGCCTCCAGCAGGGAGAGGTAGTCGTCCACCGCCCGGGGAATGACGTCGAAATAGAGCCGCTTCGCCGCCCGCGGCTTCTGGTGCATGAACAGCGACAGGCTCTCCGGCGGGGCGTAGCGCAGCCATTCCTCGACGGATAGTCCGTTGCCCTTGGACTTGGAGATCTTCTGGCCCTTCTCGTCGAGGAAGAGCTCGTAGTTGAAGCCCTCCGGCGCGGGGCGGCCGAGGATGCGGCAGATCTGGCCGGCCAGCTTCACCGAGGGGATCAGGTCCTTGCCCGACATCTCGTAGTCGACGGCCAGCGCGTACCACCGCATGCCCCAGTCGGGCTTCCACTGCAGCTTGCAGCGCCCGCCGGTCACCGGCACCTCCGTCAGGCTGCCGTCCTCGTCGCGGAAGACGATGGTGCCCGCCTCCGCCCGCACCTCCTCGATCGGGACCTGCAGGACCTTGCCGCTCTTCGGCGAGATCGGCAGGAAGGGGCTGTAGGTCTGCTGCCGCTCCTCGCCGAGGGTCGGCAGCATCACCGCCATGATCTCGTCGTAGTGGCGCAGCACCTCGAGCAGGGCTTCGTCGAAGCGCCCCGAGGCGTACCAGTCGGTCGAAGACTGGAATTCGTACTCGAAGCCGAAGGAATCCAGGAAGGCGCGCAGGCGCGCATTGTTGTGATGGCCGAAGCTCTCGTGGGTGCCGAAGGGGTCCGGGATACGGGTCAGCGGCTTGCCCAGGTTCTCCCGCAGCATCTCCTTGTTCGGCACGTTGTCCGGCACCTTGCGCAGGCCGTCCATGTCGTCGGAGAAGCAGAAGAGGCGCGTCGGCAGGTCGGACAGGCGGCGGAAGGCCTGGCGGACCATGGTGGTGCGCACGACCTCGCCGAAGGTGCCGATGTGCGGCAGCCCCGACGGCCCGTAGCCCGTCTCGAAGAGGACGTAGCCCTTCTCCGGCGGTTTGCCGCCGAGCCGGTCCAGGATCTTGCGCGCCTCCTCGAAGGGCCAGGCTCGCGCTGCTCTCGCCAGATCTCTTTCTTCGGACATGGGTTTCGGACCGCTCGAAAAATGGGAGCGGGACAATAGGGCGGCCCGGCGCCTTTTGCCACCCGCGACGGCCGCAGGGCAGTCGCGCAGTGGCGCTGGCTTCCTAGCCGGCGTCCTTGCCGCCGCGCGCGGCCGACCAGCCGTCGGGATCGTTCAGGAAGGCGCGCACCTCGGCCACGCCCTCGGCCGGCAGGTAGCCGGCCTCCTCGACCGCCGCCAGCGCGTCCCACCAGGTGCAGAGCGCGTGCAGCTTCAGGCCCTTGGCCTCCAGCTCGGCGATGGCCTGGGGGAAGATGCCGTAGAGGAAGACAACGAAGGCGTGGGACACCTCCCCGCCGGCCTCGCGGATTGCCTCGGCGAAGCGCAGCTTGGAGCCGCCGTCGGTCGCCAGGTCCTCCACCAGCAGGAAGCGGTCGCCGTCTTCGAAGGTGCCTTCGATCTGGGCGTTGCGCCCGAAGCCCTTGGGCTTCTTGCGCACGTACACCATGGGCAGGCTGTAGCGCTCCGCCAGCCAGGCGGCGAAGGGAATGCCGGCGGTCTCGCCCCCGGCGATCACGTCGAAGGCCTCCAGGCCGACCTCGGCGCTGAGGCGCTGCACGGCCATGGTCATCAGCGCCGCGCGCGCCCGCGGGAAGGAGATCAGGCGCCGGCAGTCGACGTAGACCGGGCTGATGCGCCCGGAGGTGAAGACGAAGGGGTCTTCCGGGCGGAACAGCAGCGCCTTGGTCTCGATCAGGATCTTCGCCGCCATCCGCGAAATCTCGTCCGCCATCCCCGCCTCCTCTGTTGGCTACGGGCGGCGTGATAGCCCGCCCGGAGGCCCGGGGACAATGGCGCTTCGGCGTTTGACAAGACGGCGGCGCCGGCCCATCTGTCGGGCTCACAGGCCCGGGGTGCCGGGGCGCGCGTGCGCCGCGGCTGAGATCATACCCGAACGAACCTGATCTGGATCATGCCAGCGAAGGGAGTTGCCGCATGCCCGATACCGCCGCTTCCGTAGAAACCACGTCGCCGGGGGCGACACTCGCCGCGATCCGGGCGGCGGCGCCGCTCGTCCAGAACATCACCAACTTCGTCGCCATGGATCTGGTCGCCAACCTGCTGCTCGCGGTGGGTGCCTCACCTGCCATGGCGCATGCCAAGGACGAGGTGTCGGAGTTCGTGCCGCTGGCCGGGGCCCTTACCGTTAATACGGGCACCTTCACTCCCGAATGGATGGCGGGCGCGGTGCGGGCCGCCGAGACGGCCCAGGCGCGGGGCGTGCCGTGGGTGCTCGACCCGGTGGCGGCCCAGGCGACGTCCTTCCGTCTCGGCAACGCCCGCGAACTGGCGCGGCGCCGGCCCAGCCTCATTCGCGGCAACGCCTCCGAGATCATCGCCCTGGCCGGCGGTGCCGAAGCGGGCGGAAAGGGCGTCGATTCCACCGCGGCGGCGGACGCGGCGGCCGAAGCGGCCGGCCGGCTGGCGCGGCAGGCGGGCTGTGTGGTGGTGGTCACCGGTGCCGTAGACCTGGTGACCGACGGCACCCGGAGCGCGACCTGCGGAAACGGCCATCCGCTGATGACCCGGGTGACGGCGGTCGGCTGTGCACTGACGGGGCTCACCGGTGCCTGCCTGGCGGTGGAACGCCGGCCGATGGTGGCGGCCCTCCATGCCCTGGCCATCCTCGGCGTGGCCGGCGAGCGTGCCGCGGCCCGGGCGCGCGGGCCGGGTTCCTTCCGCGTCGCTCTGCTGGACGAGCTCTGGCAGCTCGACCCGGCCGAGCTCGACGCCGAGGCACGCCTCGCATGACGCGGCCGGCCTGCGACCTGACGCTCTACTTCGTCGTGGGCGAGGCGGAGGTGCCGCCCGGCCGGCTGGAGGAGGTGGTGCGCGCGGCCGTCGGCGGCGGCGTCACCCTGGTCCAACTGCGCGAGAAGCAGGCCGACGACCGCCGCTTCCTGGACCTGGCGCGGGCGCTGGTCGCCCTGCTGGCGCCGTCCGGCGTGCCGCTGATCCTCAACGACCGGGTTCACCTGGTCGCGGATGCCGGCGCCGCCGGCGCACACATCGGCCAGGAGGACGGCGATCCCGCGGCGGCCCGCGCGATCCTTGGGCCCGACCGGATCCTCGGCGTTTCGGCCCATGCTCCGGAACAGGCCCGGGCCGTCGCCGGCATCGCCGACCACCTCGGCGTCGGCCCTTTCGCTGCGACCACCACCAAGGCGGATGCCCGGGCGCCCATCGGCGCCCAGGGCGTCGCTGCCGTGCGCGCCGCCTCGCCCCTGCCGATCGTCGCGATCGGCGGCTTGACTGCGGCGAACGCCCCCGCGGCGATCGCGGCCGGGGCGGACGGCGTCGCCGTGGTCTCGGCCATCGCCCGGGCCGCCGATCCGGCCGCGGCGGCCCGCGATCTGCGCAAGGCTGTGGCGCGGGGGCGATCGCCCGGCTAGACCCTTCCCATGGCAACAGGGGAGGCGGGTGCATGAGCGAAGAGTCGGTTCTGCTGGAGCGGCCGGAGACGGGGCTCGCCGTCGTCACCCTCAACCGGCCGGCGCGGATGAACGCCCTGGACCTCGCGATGTGGGAGCGGCTGCGGACCGTCGTCGAGAGCTGCAACGACGACGAGAGCCTGCGCTGCGTCATCCTGCGCGGCGCCGGAGGCAAGGCCTTCGCGGCGGGCGCCGACATCGCCGAGTTCCAGGAGAACCGCTTTTCGGCCGCCCAGGCCGAGGCCTATGCCGAACGGATGCACCCGGCCCTGGAGGGGATCGCGCATTCCCCCCATCCCACCCTGGCCTTCATCGAAGGGGCCTGCGTCGGTGGCGGCCTGGAGATCGCGCTGATGTGCGACCTGCGCCTCAGCAATGCCAGCGGCCGCTTCGGCGTGCCGATCAACCGCCTGGGCCACGTGCTGCCCTACGAGGGGCTGCAGCCGCTGGTGCAGCTGGTCGGCCGCGCCGTCGCCCTGGAGATCCTGCTGGAGGGCCGCATCCTGGACGCCCAGGAAGCGCTGATGAAGGGCCTGATCAACCGGGTGCTGCCCGACGAGACGGCCTGGGACGAGGCCCTGGTTTCGGCCCGGCGGATCGCCAAGGGCGCGCCGCTGGCCGCCCACGGCCACAAGCTCTTCACCCGCCGCGCCCTCGACCCGCGGCCTCTCGACGAGGCGGAGCAGAAGGCGGTCTTCGCCCCCTGCGACAGCGAGGACTATCGCGAGGGCGTGCGCGCCTACCTGGAGAAGCGGCTGCCGCGCTTCACCGGCCGCTGACGTCTCGTCTTCCTCCGCTTGGTCGGCGGCCCAGCAGGCGCCGATCTTGCCCCTCGACCTGTTTCCGGATAGTTTCCGGCAATCTGGCGAGGAGAGATGCTGGTGGCTTCGACATCCCTGGCCGAGCATCGGCGGCGACTGAAGGAACGCGGTCTCGTTCGCCTGGAGGTGCGGGTCCGGCAGACCGACGTACCGCTCGTCCGGGAGGTCGCAGCCGCTCTCGGCGACCCGTCGCGGGCCGCCGCGGCCCGGCAGTTCCTGCAGCGGCGCTTTGCTCCGGCCCCCGCGGAAGATCTGAAGGCCCTTCTCGCCGAAGCGCCCCTCGACGATGTGGACCTGGAACGAGCGAGGGACGTCGGCCGCGCGATCGATCCGTGAGCCTGCTGCCGCTGCCATGAGCCTGCTGATCGACACCAACGTCATCTCCGAGGTCCGGAAGGGCGACCGCTGCCAACCGCTGGTCGCTCGCTGGTATGCCTCGGTCGACAGTGCCGACCTCTTTCTGAGCGTGCTCGTGCTGGGGGAAATCCGTCGTGGCGCCGAGGCGGTCCGCCCGCGCGATCCTTCGAAGGCTCTGGTGCTCGACGCGTGGCTGTCCCGCCTCGCCACCGCATTCGGCGACCGCCTGCCGGTCGATGCCGCCGTTGCGGACACCTGGGGCCGGCTGTCGGCGACCCGTTCCGTGTCGGTGATCGACGGGTTGCTGGCGGCGACGGCCATCGCCTACGACTTCACTCTGGTGACGCGCAACGAGTCCGACGTCGCCGGTCTCGGCGCACGGGTTCTCAACCCTTTTCTTCAGCCTCGGCCCTCCCGAACCTGACGCTGCGTCGCCTTGACGGGCGAGTCGTTCCGCCGCGTAATAGGAGTCGAACGAACGTCCGTTAGTAGCACGATGACAAGCGACACTCGGCGGAGAATCCTGGACGTGGCGGCGCGCCAGTTTCGCGAGCAGGGCTATGCGGCCGTCTCCCTGCGCGGCATCGCCGCCGCCGCCGGGCTGCGCGCGGCCAGCCTCTACAACCACTTCGCCTCCAAGGAGGACCTGGTGGTCGCGGTGCTGGACGACGGCATCGCCGCCGTGCTGCACGCCGTGGACGCGGCCGTGGCCGACCTGCCGGCCGACGTGCCCTTCCGCACGCGGCTGCAGGCCGCCGTCACGGCCCACCTGCGCAGCCTGCTGGACCGCAGCGACTACACCTCCGCCAACGTCCGTATCTTCGGCCAGTTGCCCGCGGCGGTGCGCGAGCGCAACAAGGCGGTCCGCGCCCGCTACGAGGGCTGGTGGGACGAGTTCCTGGAGGCGGCGCAGCGCCGGGGTGACCTGCGCGCCGAGGTCGACCCGGCGCTGGCGCGGCTCTGGCTGCTCGGGGCGCTCAATGCATCGCTGGAGTGGTTCCGGCCGGAGCGCGGCCCTTTGGAGGCTGTGGCGGAAAGCTATACCGACCTGCTGTGCCGAGGCATCGAGCCGTGACGGCGCGAGCGTCACCGGCTGCGCGGGGGCACCGTGGGGCTCGCCCGGCCGGCCCGATGCAGGCAGGCTCGGGCACCTTCCTGTCCCATTTGAGAGGCCGACGATGAATCAGAGCTTCGAGACCCTGGTGGTCGAGACCGACGCCCGCGGCGTCGCCACCCTGCGCCTCAACCGGCCGGAGGTGCACAACGCCTTCGACGAGCGGGTCATCGCCGAACTGACCGAGGCCGCCGCGCGCCTGGGGCGCGATCCGGCCGTGCGGGTGGTGGTGCTGACCGGCACCGGCAAGTCCTTCTCGGCCGGCGGCGACATCCGCTGGTTCGAGCGGTCGACCCGCGCCAGCCGCGCCGAGCGGGTGGCGGGCAGTGCCGCGCTCGCCGGCATGCTGCGCGCGCTCGACGAGCTGCCGCGGCCTCTGGTCGGCCGCATCAACGGCCAGGCCTTCGGCGGCGGGGTCGGCCTGATCGCGGTCTGCGACATCGCGATCGGCAGCGATGCCGCCCGCTTCGGCCTTACTGAGGTGCGGCTCGGCCTGCTGCCGGCCAACATCTCGCCCTTCGTGGTCCGCCGCATGGGCGCCCGCAACTGCCGGCGCACCATGCTGTCCGGCCGCTTCTTCGACGCGGCGGAGGCCGTCTCCTTCGGCCTGCTCGACAAGGCGGTGCCTCTCGCCGAGCTCGACGCGGCGGTGGAGGCGGAGGTCGCCGAACTGCTGGAGGCGGCGCCGGGCGCCGCGGCCGAGACCAAGCGGCTGATCCGCTACGTGGCGGGGCACGGGATGGAGGACTGCCTCCTCTACACGGCCGACCGCCTCGCCGACGGCTGGGAGACGAGCGAGGGCCGGGAAGGGATCGAGAGCTTCCTCGGCAAGCGCAAGCCGAGCTGGCGCAGCCGCTGACCGGACCGGCAGCCGCGTACGGGAAGAACGGAGGAGAGGGGCGATGAGACGGTCGATCTACGACGACGAGACCAGCGAGCAGATCCGCGACCAGGTGCGCCGCTTCCTGGCCGAGGAGGTGCTGCCGCACGGCGACGCCTGGGAGGCGGCCGGGGCCGTGCCCCGGGACGTTCTCACCAGGATGGGTGCGCTCGGCCTGTTCGGCATCCGCTATCCCGAGCGCTTCGGCGGCGCCGGGCTCGACGTGCTGGCGACCGTCGCCTTCACCGAGGCGCTGTCTCAGTCGACCTACGCCGGCTTCAACATCACGGTGCTGGTCCACACCGACATGGCCTCGCCGCACCTCGCCCGCTTCGGCACGCCCGAGCAGCTCGAGCGCTACATGCCCGGGGTGGTTTCGGGGGAGATCATCACGGCCGTGGCGGTCACCGAGCCCGGCGGCGGCTCCGACGTGGCAGCCCTGCGCACCCGGGCCGAGCGCAGCGGCAACGGCTGGGTGCTGAACGGCAGCAAGATCTTCATCACCAACGGGGTGCTGGGCGACCTCTACTGCGTGGCGGCGCGCACCGATCCCGCCGCCAAGGGCTCGCGCGGGATCTCCATGTTCCTGGTCGAGAAGGGCACGCCGGGCTTCAGCGTCGGCCGGCAGCTCGACAAGATGGGCTGGCGTTCCTCGGACACTGCCGAGCTGGTGATGGAGGACTGCTTCGTGCCCGCGGACGCCCTGCTGGGTGAGGAGAACCGCGGCTTCTACGCCATCATGCAGAACTTCCAGAACGAGCGGATCGTGCTGGGCGCCATGGCGGTGGGGGAGGCGGCCAAGGCCATCGAACTCACCCTCGACTACGTCCGCCAGCGCGAGGCCTTCGGCGGGCGCCTGTGGGACAAGCAGGCGGTGCGTCAGCGCCTGGCGGCCCTGGCCTCGGAGGTGGAGGCCGGCCGCCAGCTGGTTTATCACGCCGCCTGGCTCGACGCGCAGGGCCGGGATGCGACCCGTGAGGTCTCCATGGTCAAGGCCTACTGCGGCGAGCTGGTGAACCGCGTGCTCTACGCCTGCCAGCAGTTCCACGGCGGCTTCGGCTACATGCGCGGCACCGCCATCGAGCGCATGGTGCGCGACGCCCGCATCCAATCCATCGGCGGCGGCGCCACCGAGGTCATGCTGGAGGAGGTGGCGAAGCGCCTGTGAGTGCCCGCCTCAGGCGGCCTCCGCGCCCTCCGTCAGCCGCTCCACCGGATTCGGCTCGCCCTTCTTCCGGCACTTGCGGGCGTAGGCCTTGTGCCAGTGCCGGAAGTCGCCCAGCGTCGCCTGCTGGCGCAGGAGGTCGCCGAGGAAGGCGAGCTTCCGCTTCTCGCCGTCGAGCTTCTTGAAGGCCTTCTTCTGCTTCTCCGTCATGGAGCAGCCGATGCAGTGGCCGTTCGCCTTGTACTTGCAGACGTCGATGCAGGGGGACGGGACCTTGGACTTGGACAAGGAGCGGACCTCGGGAAGGAACTGTGACCTCTCCTTCACGTAGGCGCTGCCGCCGCCTGTCGCCAGTCCGTCACCAGGCGAGCAGCCGGGCGCCCTGATAGAAGACGAAGCTCACCCCCCAGGCGTAGAGCAGCGAGGCGCCGAGGGAGAACCAGGTGAAGCCCCACGACTTGCTCTCGGCCCGGACCGTGGCGATGGTCGTGAGGCAGGGTGTGTAGAGCAGGCAGAAGAGGCAGAAGCTGTAGGCCTGCAGCGGGGTGACGCTCAGCGCCAGCTGGTGGGCCACGCCGTCGGCATTCAAGGCGTAGATGGTCGACAGCGAACCGATCACCACCTCCTTGGCGATGAAGCCGAAGATCAGCGCCAGGGTCAGGTGCGGGTCGATGCCGATCGGCGCCATGACCGGTGCCAGAAGGCGCCCGAGGTCGCCTCCCCAGCTCTCCAGCCCGGTCGCGCCCACCGGGAAGTTGGTCAGCAGCCAGACGGCGACACAGCCGACGATGATGAAGTTGGTCGCCCGGCGCAGGAAGATCCTGAGCTCGCCCCAGCCGCGCAGCAGGACCTGCCGCAGCGTCGGCGTGCGGTAGGGCGGCAGCTCCAGCACGAAGGGCTCGCGGCTGCGGAACTGGCCCGAGCGGCTGAAGATGGCCGCCGCCAGGAAGGCCGCGAGGAAGCTGATGACGTAGAAGGAGAAGAGCACCAGCGGCCCGCTGCGGGCGGGGAAGATGGCGGCGATGATGAAGACGAAGACCGCCAGGCGCGCCGAGCAGAGCGAGAAGGGGATGATCAGCATCGACAGCAGGCGCAGCGGCCGGGAGCGCATGATCCGTGTACCCATGAGGGCCGGCACGTTGCAGCCGAAGCCGAGCATCTGCATGACGAAGGCCCGGCCGTCGAGACCGAGCCGCCGCATGAAGGCGTCCATCAGGTAGGCGGCGCGGGAGAGGTAGCCGCTGTCCTCCACCGCCGCCATGCAGAAGAAGAAGATGACGATCAGCGGCACGAAGGAGGCGACGGTGGCGACCCCCAGCCAGACGCCGTCGACCAGGAAGGAGCGGACGACGGCGGGCGTCCAGGCCAGCGCCGGCTCCAGCAGGTGCCCCTGGATCCAGTCGGTGCCGCCGCCGACCCAGCCCTGGGCGGGGATGCCGATCTCCCAGATCACCCAGAAGACCGCGAGCATGGTGGCGAAGAAGAGCGGCAGGCCGAGCCAGGGATGCATCATCAGGCGGTCGATGCGCTCGGTGAGGGTGCGCGGCTCCTCCGCCGGGTAGTGGACGGCACCTGCCAGCACCGCCGCGCAGTCCTCTTCCCGGACCTGGGCGGCGCCGTCGGGGTCGGCCGTGCGGGGCGCCTTGCCCCGCCGGTCCCGCAGCGCCTTCGCCAGCCCGCCCATCGCGGCATCCCAGCCGCGGCCGTACTTGGCGCTGACCAGGAAGACCGGCATCCCGAGGCGCGCGGCGAGCGCGGCCGTGTCGTGGCGAATGCCGAGCTTCTGCGCCTCGTCGGCCATGTTGAGCATGACCACGGCGGGAAGGCCGAGGGCCTTCGCCTGCAGCGCCATGCGGACCTGCCGGTCGATCTGGGTGGCGTTGATGACGATGATCAGCAGATCGATGCTGTAGAGCCCGAGGAAGCGGCGGACGACCTGCTCGTCCTCCGACCAGCCGGTGAAGTCGTAGACACCGGGCAGGTCGACGAACTCCACCGCGGTCCCGTCCAGGCGGACCGTCGCCTGCGCCATGTCCACCGTGATGCCGGGCCAGTTGCCGACATGGGCCCGGGCGCCGGTGATGCGGTTGAACAGGATGGACTTGCCGGTGTTCGGTTGGCCGACCACCGCGACGCGCGGCAGGGTCGACACCGGCTCCACGCTGGCCGCCGCAGGCGTGCAGTGGTCCAAGGTTCCCGTCCCTTCCAGGTCTGCGCGTGGCCGCCGGCGGCCGTCAGTCGGTCATCGGGACTACGTCGATCAGCGAGGCCTCGGCGCAGCGGATCGCGATCTCGGTCGTCGTGCCGACCCGCACGACCAGAGGACCCCCGAAAGCCGCGCGCCGCAGCAGCTTGAGCCGCTTGCCGGGGACCACGCCCATCGCGGCCAGCCGGGTCGCGAGACCGGCGCCGAACTCGCCGACGCCCACCGCCGCCACCTGGACCTTCGCACCCGGCGCCATGTCGACGAGCCGGAGGCGGCTGCGGTGGTCGGCGGTCGTGCTTGCCGCCGCGGCTGGCGGCTCGTCGCGCTCTGTCAGCCCGCTGTCCAACACCGGCGTCTGGCTCCACTTGCGTCTGGCGGCGGCCTGTGGCCTGCCCCGCAGACCGGACGTTAGGCAGTGTTGCGAATGATCGTCAATGGCGGTTGCCGACGCAGCGGGGCGGCCGCCTGACGCAGCCCGGCAGGCCGTCTCCGGCTCAGGGATGGCGCCAGAGGATCGCTTCCACCGTCCAGGTCTTCAGGACCTCGCCGGGCGGCACCGTCTCGGGCGGGCCGTCCCAGTCGCCGGAAAAGATCAGCACGACGTACTTCTGCCGTGGGCTGAGGCAGAAGGCCCTGCCGGACCACATCCCCTTGCCGGCGACGCAGTTGGGCATGCGCCCGCCGGTGTAGACCTCACCGGCGCTGCGCGCGACCGTGGCACCCGTGGCTGTCGGGATGCCGGGCGCCGTCACCAGGATCTGCCCGACCCTGTGGTGTTCGCCTTCGAAGATCTCCAGAGCCGGCGCACCGTCCCGCAGGGCGATGAAGCGGCCATCGCCCGCGGCGCTGGCCTCGACCTCGAAGCCCGGCAGCAGGGCGGTGAGCGCCGCTTCGTCGAAAGGGGTCGCCGCGCCCATCGGGCCGAGGCCGTCGTCGCTGACCGTCAGCGGCGCGCTCTTCGCCGCCAGCGGCGGCGCCGCTGCCGCGCAGAGGAGACAGGCCGCGATGGCCCAGGGGACGGATGGGGTGGGCAAGAGACGATCTTCCTCCTGGCCAGCCTAGTGCCGGTTGAAGAGGCCCGGCGTCAAGTCCCGGTCCGCGTCAGGCGGTGCGGGTGGCGGCTTCGTAACGCGCGCCTGCGGGTTTGCTCGGCTGAACGAGGAAGTAGAGCATCACGAAGAAGCCGATGACCGGGACGAGGATGATCCAGACCCACCAGCCGCTGTGACCGGCGTCGTGCAGCCGGCGGACCTGTACGGAGATGGTGAACGGCAGCATGACCAGCGAATAGACGCCGTGCACGCCCTGGCTCCACTCCGCCGAATCGAGGCCCAGGATCGCCAGCACGATCGCGATCACGAGGTAGGCGAAGGCGTTGAAGAGGGTGAACCACCAGAACTCCGGCCGCGATGCCCGGCCGCTGAACTGGAACGGCTTGCTGAGAACGCTGCCGACCGCTTCGGCGAACCCCATGGCCCATCTCCCCTCGTGCAGACCTTCTGGGGAAGCCTAGACGAAGGAGTCGCGCCTGGCTACCGCCAGTGGAAGCCCCGCCGGGTGTCTAGGGCGCGGCGTGCACGGGATCGCCGCCTTCCGGGGTCTCCGACCCGCGCCGGTAGCGGAAGACGCCCTCGCCCCGGCCGACGAGCCGCTCCCCGCAGGTGACCGTGGCCGCCGAGAAGAAGAGGCTGCGGCCGCCCCCGGTCTTGCGGGCTTCGACGCGCAGGGTCTGGCCCAGGCGGGCGGGGCCGATGAACTGCGTGGTGAGCGACAGGGTGAGGCCGCGCCGGATGAAGCCGGGACGGGCGGCCCAGAGACCGGAGAAGCCGCAGGCGGAGTCGATCAGACTGACCAGGACGCCGCCGTGCAGCATGAGGTTGCGGTTGAGGTGGTGGCGCTGCACCTCGGCCTCGAGGATCGCCAGCCCGTCCTCCCAGCGCTCGATGTGGTAGCCGAGCACCTCGGCGAAGCTCTCGGCCGGTTCGGCGATGTCGGGGGAGGAGGCGTCCTGCTGCATCGCGGCAAGCTGCCCCGCGCGCGCCCCGCTGTCCACTGCGTCCGTCCACTGCGTCCGTCCACTGCGCCCGTCCACTCCGCCCGTCCCCTGGGCCTGTCCACTCCGCCGTCCCCTGGGCCTGTCCACTCCGCCATCCCCTGGGCCTGTCGGCCGTTGCCGGCGGCGGCTGCGCCGAATCCTTGCCAGCCGCGGCGGCCGGCCATACCTTGCGGGCGGTCGAGGGACGGGGTGTAGCGCAGCCTGGTAGCGCATCTGCTTTGGGAGCAGAGGGTCGCTGGTTCGAATCCAGTCGCCCCGACCATCGAACCAGCGCAATCGGTCACGAGGCGGCGGCCGGCAGGACGGAGCGGCGAGGATGCAGGTCAGGATCTACAAGTCCCCGAAGACGGCGATGCAGTCGGGCCGGGCCAACACCAAGCGCTGGGTCGTGGAGTTCGAGCCGACGGCGCCGCAGACCGCCGACCCGCTGATGGGCTGGACCATGTCGCGCGACACCCGCCAGCAGCTCCGCCTCTGGTTCGAGAGCGAGGAGGAGGCGGTCGCCTACGCCCAGCGCAACGGCCTGATGTACAGCGTCGAGAAGGCGCACGAGCGCAAGGTCCGCCCCAAGGCCTATGCCGACAACTTCCGCTTCGACCGCGCGCTGCGCTGGACCCACTGACGCGCCCGGCGAAGAGCCCACCGATACTCCCGGGAGACCCAGGTTCAGACCCCGTAGCTCAGCTGGATAGAGCATCTGCCTTCTAAGCAGAATGTCGCAGGTTCGAGCCCTGCCGGGGTCGCCAATCTTTTCAATAGGTTAGATGTAGGCCACGCGGCGCGAAGCGGGCCGGGGTACCAAACGGGGTACCAGATAGCCCGCAGCCAGCTCGGCGTCGCGCTGCACGGCGCGCTCGGAACGGCCGGTCCTGGCGGCAGTGTCGGCGGTGAACGCGGGCGCCAAGTTGGCGCTTGCGTTGCCCTGGACCCTATTGCTGCCGTGCGCGCCAGCAACATGCTGCACCGTCTCCGGGTGAAGCTGCTCGTAGATCTCCTTCCGGCGGGCGGTGCAGCGGGCAAAGAAAAGCCCCGCCGGAGCGGGGCTAGGTCGGGTCGGTCACTGCGTGGGCTGGGCGCTTCAGCCGGCCTTGCCGATGTCGATGTGCCGCTCCGTCGCCACCTCGGGCTGGCCGAGGGCCACGCAGATTGAGCCCAGGATGCGTTCGGCAATCGTATTGATGTGCCCCGCCGTCTCCGCGAGGCCGTCGAGCGGCAGCGCTGCCGCTGGAGCGCCCCCGCGGCGTCCGACGGAGCAACTCGTCGACAGCAACTCCAGAATCTCCGACTGGCCGAAGAGTTCGAGCGCCAACCCCTCCAGGTCCAGCAGCAGGTCTCGGGCCTCCGACAGCTTGCCATGCTCTCTCATTTCGCTTCCCCCTTCAGTGCCTCGTGCACCGCGTTTGCGTCGCGCCGCGCCACGTCGACCAGCGATTCCAGCCGGTCGGCGATCAGGTCGAGAGTGCGAGCGAGTTGCCTGTCTTCCTCGCTGAGGTTCTCGTCGGCTGCCCGGCTGCAGACCGCGATCATGCCGACCACGTCCTCGATCTCTAGCAGACGGTCGGCGACGTTCAGTGCCGCCGATGACGCTTCCTCCATTGTCAGCCGTTGGGCTGCTTTGACTTTCTTGCTCATGCTGATTCATCCCGATTAGTGGTGAAAAACACACCATACGTTCGCGCTCATGGTGCCTTGGTGTCAACCGCATCCGGTGATATTTTCACCTCATGAAGCCCGAACAATGCCGCGCCGCCAGGGCGCTACTCGACTGGTCGACGGCTCAGCTCGCGCAAGCCGCGGGCGTCGGCGTCAATACGGTGAACCGCTTCGAGCGCGGCGGTGACGCGCGGCTCTCGTCGGTCGAGAAGCTGCACGCCGCCTTGGAGCGGGCCGGCTGCGTCTTCATTCCGCAGAACGGCGGCGGGCCGGGCGTGCGGCTCCGGCGGTAGCCTGTTCGTCCAGCAGTTCGACGAGGGTCTGCGGGCGCGGCGCCGGCTGGGGCTCTGCCTTCGCCCAAGGCGAGGGGCCGGCCGGCGCGATGGCTTGACCGGCGCGCCGCTTCCTCTCCGCCTCTTCCAGGGCTGCCGCCGAGACGGTGATGGTTGGGCGCTTCGTCTTCTGCATCTCGCGCACCTTCCGGGCCGCATCGAGCACCTGGACGGTGTGCGGCGCCTGCAGCCCTGCCGCGGCGACGAACCTGAACGCCGCGCATCCGTCGGAGCGGATCTGCACGAAGACGCGGGCACCGGCTTTCGGTCGGATCTTCGACCAGAAGGCCGAAGGGATGATCTCGCCTTCGAGCTTCACCATGACCAGCGTCGCGGCGGTGCTGTCGGATAACTGCGGCAGCACGAGGCCGACCAACTCAGCGATAGTTCTGCCCACCGGCAGGTTCTGAGCCTTGACCGGGCTCCCCGGTAGCGGGCGGCGCGGATAGGTGACGGAGACCGTTGTCATCGCCGCACCACCTGGCTTTTCAGCCCGAAGGTGCTGGCCATCGCACGGTTAGCGGCCGTTCCCGGCCGCGTCATCTGCCGAGCGGCTGCGGCGCCGATGGTCAACTCGAGGTCTACTCCGCCGGCTGCGTTCGCCCGCTCGCTCTGCTGCACCTCCGCGCCGCTGTAGTTGTTGACCGTGAGGTTAACCGCCGGGCGGGAGCGCCCCGCCCCGGCCGCCTGCTCGGCGGTCAGGACAACTTCGCCTTGCTCCAGGATCGCAGGAACCTCGTTCGGTTTCAGACCCGGCATTCCGCCGCTGTGAAAGCGGGGTGCGCCGGCAAAGAGGGCGGCAGGGACGATGCGGGGCCGTCCCCCGGTGCCGACGGTGCCGCCGTCGTGAAAGAGCGAGGCGGTGAAGGCTTGCAGGGCGCTGCCGGCGAGCTGCGAGAAGGCTGCGGCCCAGGGGCTGCCGCCAGCCGCGCCAGGCTGGGCACCTGGTCCCGCGGTGGCGCCCCCCGGCGTCGGGGCGAATAGCTGCTGCAGCGGCGCGGTGATCGCCAGCTTCAACATTTCTTCGGCGACGTCTGCAAGGGTGGACAGGACCAGCTCTTTCCAGTCCACGGCGGCCTTGCCGCCGCTGCGGAAGATGCCCGCGAGCGAATCGCCGATTCGGCCGATGGTTTGTATGCCCACCTGCTCCAGGCCGGCCCATTCGTTGGTGACGGGTGCCAGCGACTTCGCCATCGCGTCGGCGACCCGCTGCTGTTCGGCCCGAAGGTCATCGAGGGCGAGCGCGTATTCTTCGACGGCGCCGCGGTGCTTCGCGTCGATCGGCGATGTGGTCGAGTTGATCAGTCCGGCGCTGTAGAGCGTGCGCGTCACCTCCTTGCCGACGTCTGATAGATCGCTCTTCAGCAGGTCCAGCTCGAAGCGCGCATCCTGCGTCGCCTTCCCGATCGTCGCCCAGGGATCGGCGATCGCCTTCCCGGCTAGGACCGCGGTTTCCCCCACCCCTTCAAGTGCAGTGCGAAGCTGCGTCAACGTCTGCGTGAACTGGTCGGACTTCTCCTGCGCCGTCCCGGTCATCGAATAGTAGGTGGTAAGCCCGGCCGCTAGGCCCGCGAGCGCAGAAACCCCAAGGCCTGCCTTCCCGGCCTTGCCGAAGGCGGCGGCGCTGGTCTGCAGCGCGAGGAAGGCAGTCGAGAGGCCGACGGCGGCCGAGACGATTTCGCGGCTGTTCGTCACCAGAAAGGCGCCGAGGGTGCCGATCAGGATTCCCCCTTGGCGCAGCCCGTTGATGAACTGCGGATCGGAGAAGACGGACCGCAGATCCTTCATGTTGCCGAGGAAGCCCTGCAGGACTCCGCCTTGGAAGTTCGTCGTGATCACCTTCCCGAGCAGCGACATTTGGTCATTGAAGGACTCGGCCCGGCGCAAGGTCTCTTCGTCGATGACCAGTCCATAGCGCCGGGCCTCTTCGCGAAGCTGCTTCAGGCCCTCGGAGCCGTTCTTGAGCAACGGCGCCAGCTTTCGGCCTTCTTCGCCAAAGGCGGCTGTCAGTATGGCTGCCTGTTGTGCGGCGGTGCCGGCCGTCGCGTAGCGGTCTGCGAGGTCGTCGAGAACGGCAGTGGCAGTCCGGCCGGCGCCGCTGGCATCCCGCACGTCGATGCCTAGCTGCTTGAAGGGGTTGCTGCCGCCGCCGACGGCGGTCCCGATGCGGGAGCCCAGTTTTGCCAGCATCGTTTCAAGGTCTTGCGTGCTGACGCCTGCCGCGTCGGCGGCATGGCTCAGCTCCTGAAAGGCTGCGGTTCCGACGCCTGCCCGGTCGGCCGCTTTGGCGATGGCGTCGGCTGCACCGAGGGAGTCGTTGACCAGCCTCTGCAGGCCCGCGACGCTGACGCCGGCTGCGAGCCCGCCGAGGGCGGCCTTCACGCGGCCGGAGATGCCTTCCATCTGCTTTCCAATGGACTGCATCTGCCGGCCGAAGCCCTGCATCTGCCTGCCGCTTTCGCCGAGGCCTTTCGAGAAGGCCGCGGAATCGAGGCCGAGGTTGACGCGGAGTGCACCGATCACTGCGGTTGTCATCGTAGTTCCTCAGATCGCGAATTCGGGGCGTTTATGGTTTTTCAGTGCGCCGCCGGTCCCATGCCGCGCGCGATCTTTCGGCCGACATACCCCCCCTTCTCCTAATGCAGACTGGTCGAAGGCGCGTCGGGCGCCAGCACGTAGCGCACCGCCGCCATCACGAGCAGGCGGAGTTCCGCATCGGTCGGCGCCTGATGGAAGTGCTCGACGAAGGCTGCGACGCAGCGCTGCGCGATAATGCCGATTTGGTTGGCCTCGGCTTCGGTGATCATGGGGTGTCCTCGCTGTCGAGCGGGCGCGGGTCCGCCCAGGGGTCGGGGCGGTTCAGGAAGGCGAGCGGGTCTTCGGCCTCGGGCGGCGGCTCGGCACGCTGCAAGGCGAAGCTGCGGCCGTCCGCGCTCGCGTAGCGGTTGCCCGCCTCGTCGAGGTACTCCAGCACCTCGCCGGCCGGCCCCTGCTTTGTGATCCGCAACCGCGGCTTCCGGGCGGCCGGAGCCTCGATGCTCTTGCGCTCGGCGGGCGGCGGGCCTTTCGGCTCCGCCGGCTGAAGGCTCTTCGCCTCGAGGTCTGCGAGGCGGGCTTCGAGCGGCGCGAGGGCTTCTTCCATCATCTCCGCGACGGCAGGCGCAACGCCGCGCATCATGATCTGGATGTCGTTCAAGGTTGCGGCCATGGCATCAGCTCACGGGGATCTCGCCGCCCCAGCTCACGTTCGTGAGGGTGGCGAGCGCGTTGTCATGGGCGGGGTGACGCAGGCAGGCGAACTGCGCGGTGGCGCGGATCGCGACGGAGTTGGCCTGCCACATGGAAACCAGGGCGGCGCCGGTCGCAGTCGCGCCGCTCTGCGTGATGCTCTGGTCGTCCTGCATCTCGACGGCAGCCTGCCGGCTGGTCTGCACGTTGATCGGGCCGGCATCGCCGATCAGGCGCGCCCCGTCGAGCAGGGCGAGGGTGCCGGGGTCGAGCGCGTCGGTGACCATGGCGGGGACGTTCAGCATTGTCCCGCCGGTCGGGCTCATCTGCGGAAACATGAGCGTGCCCATGGCGGCAGCCAGGGTGGCGGCCCGGCGGGCGACGTCCGGGCTCATCACGAAGAGCGGGGCCGATTCGTTCGTCAGCCCGACCGCAGTCAGCAGCGCCAGCAGGTCGAGGCGGGCGTCGTCGGCGTCGTCCCCGCTGCTGGCGATCGACGGCGTGTCCTCGTCGGTGATCTCGGCAAAGAACTGCAGGTCGACTTCATGACCGATGGCGCGGCGCAGCTCGTTGTTGAGCCCTTCGTCGGCGCTGGTCGCGGTCAGCAGCTCTTCCGTCACCACCAGCAGGGCGGCTGCGGTGCGCGGCTCCAGCGCTGCGGCGGCGAGGTCGAGGGCAGTCAAGGGGATCGGCTGTCCCTCGCCGAGGGTCCAGGCGGTCGCCCCCATCGTGACGAGGCCGATTCGCTGGCGCACCGGCAGGCGGATCATCGACTCCAGCAACCGATAGAAGACGCTGGCGTTGCGCATCTGCGCGACGAAGGCGGCCAGGATGCTCCCCTGGTCGGCTGCGGCCTCGCCCCAGTTGCCCGAGGTGGTCGAGCCGGCGGCAACGGCCGCTTTCGCGACGCGGACAACCTTGCTCGGGATGTTCAGCGCCTTGCCGAGCCGCTCGAAGTCGTCATCGCCGATGTTGCCGCGCAGCCGGCGGAGGGCGTCGAGGCGTGCGACCTGCGCCAGCCCGAGGCGGTCAGGGTCGGGGGCGTCCTTCGCCCGGATGAAGTATCCGAATCCGCTCATCGGCGGGTGCTCCTGGTGATCGCTGTCCATGGCGAATCGGTAGCAGGTTCCGGGCGGGCGTGACGTTACGTGTAACGGTCGACGAGCATCTCACGGACCATCTCGGCGAAGGCGCGCTCGACCTTCGGCCGATCGTCCGCGGATCGCGCATCGAGGCGGCCAAGGCCGATCAGGAATTCGGCGAGCGCGACTTCATCGGCGATGATGCGGAAGACAGCCTCTCCCGTCCGCCGGCGGCGACGGTAGGCGCGTTGTCGCTCTGCAGCCGTGGTCATGCGCCTGCCCGGGTGAGGATGTTGTCGAGCCGGCGCGCCATCGTCTTCGTAATTCTTGTCTGGTCGGTCTCCAGGCGGTCGATCTGTGTCGCGGTCATGCCGAGGCGGCGCGCCAGCTCGGCCGCTGTCATGCCTGCTCGCTCGCGGCGCTCAACGAGGGTCTCGCCCCGGGTGCGATCGGCGAGCGCTATCTGCTGGCCGCGTGGTGCATCCTCGTGATGCTCCGCAGCGGGCTGCTGCTCGCTCCTTGCTCTGCCGTCGGCTGCGCCCCCCATGGTAGATCTAGATAGTGTATCCGTAGGAGTTACCGTGGCGGGGTCGGAACCGGCCTGACGGTATCTGAGAGAGTTACTGTTAAATAGACCACTGCGGCTATCATCCGTTCGACGATATCCGTCAGAGTTACTGTGTGTAACTGAGGGAGTTACCGTGTTCTGCTTTTTTAGCGGGTCGGAAGGGCGGACTACAGTATCCGAGGGAGTTACCGTCGCGCTCGTCCAGTCGCGGAAGTCGCGGGTTGCCGGCACGGTGCCGACGGGCACCATGGTCAATGTCCATTCTCGCGCCTCGCGCCTCTTCAGGTCGAAGTTTGAGCCGCGGGCGACCCGCAGGAAGCCGTGCCCGACCAGCTCGCCGAACGCCGCTCGGGCGGTGTTCGGGCCGCAGCCCAGCAGCTCGCGCGCCTCGCGGATCGAGTAGGGGATAGCACCGTTGTTGCTGCCGTTGTGGCGGCGCCAGACGGCCAGCAGCAGGACCACGGCCCGCGGCGACAAATGCCGCCACGCCTCGCTATCGAGTATCCCGTGGTCGAGCCGCAGGAATCCGCCGTGCGCATTGCGGCCGTTCGGCAGGGTCTTGCGGCGGCGCGCCATTCATGCGGCCTCCGGGCCGTCCGGGCACCAGTCGTGCGCGATCTGATGGGCCTCGGCCGCGGTCTCGACGATCGCCACCACGAGCCTACCGCCGGTCGGGTCGACGTACTCGACCACATGAGCGGGCCGGCCTGTCTCGACGTCGAGGCCTGACCAGCTCTCGCAGCGGGGCCGCCCGCGGCGACCGAAGGGGATGACGTTGCTCATTGCAGCGGCACCCCGACGGCAGCGGCGTGGGCCGCGCGGAAGACGCGCAGGTGCTCCCACACCCGGCCGGCCAACTCGTTGCCCAGCGCCTCAGCGTGGAGCGGCGAGAGCCCGAGGGCGATCAGCAGGTCCCGCACCGTGGCGGCATAGAGCCGGCTGTGCCGCTCGCCCCATCGGTCTTCACCGGCCAGGACGCGGAGGGCCTTGCTGCGGACCATCTCCGTCATGCTCGGGTCGAGGGTCAGCCGGGCCGCGAATAGGGTCTCGACCATCAGGCGGCTGCCCCGCCTGCAGGGCGTGCGGTGCGTCGGCTCTCCGCCCAGGCGTAGACTTCCGCTTCCTCCCAGGCGGGAGTCCGCGGGCCAAGATAGACCGGCCGGGGGAAGCCCAGCTCGTCCATCCAGCGATAGAGGGTCGTCGTGCTCGGCACGATGCCGCGGCGGATCAGCTCGCGGCGACGCAGATAGGTCGTGGCCATGTCGGCTCCGTGTGTGTCGTCGTCGGCCGCCACACTATGCGGCGGTGCCACACGGAACCTGATGCGCTCGGCCGTAACCGAAAACCTAGGAGACGTTATCGATTACAACTTTTCGCCGCGCCTTACTGCGGCCCGGATGGCCGCGTCGCCCATCCCCTTGAACGCCTCGGCTAGTTCAGGATCTGCCGCCAGGGCTGCCAGCCGGGCCGACTTTCCAACAAGGGGGGCCGCCGCCGCTACAGCCGCCGCGAGACGCGCGTCCCGGCCTGCCGTCCGCGGCTGCTGGCCGCGCGGTCTGGCGCTGCTGCCCAGGTCCGCATAGTCCGCCGGCTTCATCCGGGCCTCGATCGCGGCGGCGCGGAGACGCTGCGCCTCTTCGAGAAAGGCCGAGGCCAGTTCCTCATTCCCCAGGTCTAGCGCGTCGAGGCCGCGGCGTGCGTGCTGCAGGGCTGACCACCAGGACAACCGGCCGGCGCGCACGTCATCCAGCACCCGCCGCTCTTCCGCCTTGTCCCCGACCCAGAAGCCGCCGCCTTTCACCCCGGCCGCAGGCGTGGCCTCGATGATCTGCTGCAGCTTCCGGCGGAGGCACCCCTCGTTCCCGTCCATCATGCACCCCGCCGCAGGAGCACGACGTTGCCCGGCTGGTTCTCGACCAGGGCGTTGACGTAGCGGCTCCAGGCTTCCAGGGCGCTGCGCTTCTCGTCGAGGTAGGCGAAGCGGTTGTAGACGGCCGCCACGCCCGAGACGGCGCCGGAGACGTGGTTGAGCACCGCTTCGACGACGTGCGGGGGCACGGCTAATCGCGCCATGCCGGTTGCCGCCGTGCGCCGCAGGTCGTGCAGCGTCCAGGGTGGCATGACGGGGGCTTCGTCGGGATCTTCCCCGGCCGCCACGGCCGCCGCGCGCCGCGCCTCGGCTATCGCGTCGTCTAGCCGCTGCTTGCCGCGGGAGAAGCCGTTGAAGGCACCTCTGGCGCCCGCGCGACCCGGAAACAGGAAGTCCTCGCGGTCCAGCCGCGGGATGCTCTCCAGGATCTCCAGGACGGCCGCAGAGAGAGGCACGACATGGTCGCGGGCATTCTTCGTCCCATCGCGGGGCATGGTCCAGGCAGCGGCCTTCTCGTCGGTCTGCGACCAGCGCCACCATGTCACCTCCGACCGCCGCTGCCCGGTCAGGATCAGCAGCCGGACGATGTTGCCGAGGGGATAGCCGAGCGTTCCGGCTGCGGCCCACACCTCGCGCAGCTCGTCGTCGCTCAAGACGCGGTCCCGGCTCCGCTCGACGGAGGGGGGGCGCAGGCGCGTGCAGGGGGATACCGCCAGGGTCTCCCGCTCCACCAGCCAGTTGAAGAGCTTGCGGACGACCGTGAAGACCCTGTTCGCCAGGATCGGGGCGTGGTCGGCGAGGCCGTCCAGCAGGTCCACCACGTCCGAGCGTTTGATCGAATCCAGCCGCCGGCCGCGCCACTCCGGCAGAACGTAGCGCTCGACCATGTGGCGGGTGCGGGCCGGGTGCTTGTGCCGCCGGTCGACGTAGCGGCTGAGGAACTGTTCCGCGGCGATCTCAAACGGGACGGAGGGCGTCGTCGGCCTCTCCTCCAGGGGCGTTGCCGCCGGGTCCTGCCCGCGGTCGACCTTGTCCAGTGCCTTGCCGGCTGCCTCGCGTGCCTCCGCGAGGCTCATGGCGGGATAGCGGCCGAGCGTCATTCGGCGCTTCGCCGAGCCCGCCCTATAGAGCAGCACCCACGATCGCGCGTCGGCCGCGGTGATCCTGATTCCGAAGCCGGGGAGGGTGGCGTCGAAGTACTCGACACGGCCGGCGGCGGGCGCCTTGAGGCGGCGCACCGCGAGGTCGGTCAACTTGGTTGTCGGCATCCCTTTGCCCCTATCAGGCGCCGCCGGGGTACCAGCGGGGTACCAGAAAGAGGCTGGTAACAGGTGGTGGCGGGCGGTTCGTCATGGGACAATATAGGGCGTTAAGTGCCTGAAGAATAGGAGGGAATGCAGCCGCAGCCGGAACTTCTCGGAACGTGGCGGAATGGCCTGTTCGTTCCCTTCTAAGCAGAATGTCGCAGGTTCGAGCCCTGCCGGGGTCGCCACTCCTTCCGCCAATCGAGGCGGGCGGTCCGTTAACCCTTCCTTCCGCCGCCCCATGGTAGTCATGGCTTCCGGCGGACAACGGAAGGAGGGGGGCGTGGCGTTCGACTGGCAGGGGTTCGTCGCGCGATACTGCGATCGGGCCAAGACGGAGTACTTCGACAGCTTCGGGCGGCAGCACAGCCTCGACGCCCTGGCACGGGCGGGGATCGACCGGCCACTGCGCATCGCCCACTTCCTGGCGCAGATCACCCACGAGTCCGGGGGCCTGACCATCCTGCGCGAGTCCCTGCGCTACCGTCCCGAGCGGCTCTTCGAGATCTTCGGCCCCGGCCGCTCCTCGGCCGCCGTCACCCTCGACGAGGCGTTGGCGCTGGCCGGCGACGAGCAGGCGACCGCCGAACGGGTCTACGGCCACCTCTCGCGCCTCGGCCGGAAGCTGGGGAACGACCGGCCGGGCGACGGCTGGGCCTACCGGGGCAACGGCCTGCTGCAGGTCACCGGCCGCGATGCCCATCGCCGGATCGGCGCGGCCACGGGCCTGCCGCTGGAGGCCGAGCCGGAGCGCTGCACGGACCCGGAGCACGCCGTCGCCGTGGCGGCCGAGTACTGGCGCTCGCGCGGCATCAACGAGGCCGCAGACCGCAACGACATCGTCGATGTCACGCGGAGGATCAATGGCGGCACCAACGGCCTCGCCGATCGCCGGGAACGCTTCACCGAACTCTGGCCGCTGGTGCAGCCGAGTGGCGACGCCGCCGACGAGGTGCAGCAGCCCGACCGTGGCACGGAGCGGCTGCAGACCGCGCTCAACGACCTCGGCTGCGCGCCGCTGCTGCAGGTCGACGGGCGCTTCGGCCCCCGGACCGAGGCCGCGGTGCGCTGGTTCCAGAAGGAGGCCGGCATTCCGGCGGACGGCGTTCCGGGTCCGGTCACCTGGGCGGCCCTGGAGCAGCGGCTGACGAGCCTGCGCTGAGGGGGCTTCTGCAGGCGGGGTTGTCCGGGGACGGGCCGGGAATTTCCGGCCGCGCGGCGCGTTAGACTTCCCGTGATGACCAAGCCTTCGAAGCTCCAGGCCGGCCCCGCGGCCGAGGACGTGCTGCGCCGGCACGTCCGGATCCTGACCGACCTCGCGCACGTCGGCAGCACCGGCGGCCGGCCGGAATCCACCCTCGACCATATGGTCCTGCAGGTCGCGCGGGCGGTCGAGATCGACCACGTGAAGATCCTGCGCTACAGGCCGGAGAGCGCCGATTTCCTCATGGTGGCCGGCATCGGGTGGAAGCCCGGGCTGGTCGGCTCGGCGGTCTTTTCCGGGGATTACCGCACCTCCATCGGCCGGACCTTCCATACGGCGGAGCCGCTGGTGATCGAGGACCTGGACGAGACCGACCTCATCCTCTCCGAGATGCTGCGCGACCACGGCATCGTCTCGCTCGCCAACGTGCCGGTGCTCATCGACGGTGCGGCCTGGGGGGTTCTGGAGGTGGACAGCACCGTGCCGCGGGGGTTCGGCACTGACACCACGGCCTTCCTCACGGCTGCCGCCGCCGTGCTCAGCGTCATCCTGGCACAGCAGGGCTCGCAGCGGTCGGCGGCCGAGGCGCGGGCCGAGGTCGCACAGCGGGCGCAGGCCAGGGAGACGCTGCTGCGGGAGATGCAGCACCGGGTGAAGAACAACTTCCAGCTCATCCTGTCCTCGGTGATGATGCTCAGGCGGCGCTGGACCGATCCGGGCTTCAGGGGGGCCCTCGGCAGCCTCGCCGACCGGATCCAGGCCATTTCCATCGCCCACGACCAGCTCGCCGTCCGAAACGGCGGCGAAGCGGTGGGCCTGGCCACCTATCTGCGCGCCATCTGCGCCACGCTCCAGCATCACGCCGAGGCGGTGTCGGTCGAGACCGATCTGGACGAGATGGAGATCGCCGTCGACCGCGCCGTCGCACTGGGGCTCATCCTGAACGAGGCGGCGACCAACAGCATCAAGTACGCCTTCGGCGAAGGGCCGGGGCGCCTAACCGTCTCCCTTCGGCGGGCCGTCGGACCCGGCGAGGCACGGCTGACCATCGCCGATGACGGGCGGGGCATCGCGGAGGATGCGACGGAAGGCTCGGGCGTCCTGTTGATGCGGTCGCTCGCCCGCCAGATCGGCGGCACCCTGGAGCGCGACACTGGCACCGCGGGCACGACGGTCTCGGTGAGCTTCGTCGCCGCGCCCTAGACTAGACCCGGCCGTCCTCGGCCGGCCGGCTCAGCCCTGCAGCGGCAGACGCACCTCGACCTGGGCGAGGCGGGGATGGTGCAGGGAGCGGCCGGCCAGCCGGCATCGGCCGTCGGCGTCCAGGTAGCGCATCCGCCGGACGAGCACGATGTCGGCGGGTTCCAGCCCCAGCAGAGGGGCGACCTCGCCGGCCTCGGTGATGCCGATGCGCCAGTGCACCTCCGCCAGCGGCAGGCCGCGCCGCAGGGCGCTGCTGATCGAACCGACCGCATCCGCCTCGGTGAAGCCGCAGGCCTCGACCGTCTCGGCCGGCAGCCAGCGTTCGTCGAAGGCGACCGGCAGGTCGTCGGCCAGCCGCAGGCGCTGGATCAGCAGACCCTCCTCTTCGGCCGGCCGGTCGAGATCGGCCGCCGCCGGGCCCAAAGGGCGGCGCTCGCAGGTGAGCAGCCGCGTGGCCACGCTGACGCCGAGGGCCTGCCAGCCGGCATTGACGTCGAGCCGGCCGTCCAGGCGCTCGGCCACCGCTGGCCGCACGACGTAGGTGCCGGCGCCCGGCGTCCGCCGCAGCAGGCCCTGATCGCTGAGGCTGGCCAGCGCCCGGCGCACGGTGACACGGCTGACGCCGAGGCGCTCGCTCCACTCCTGCTCCGTCGGGAAGCGCGCGCTCTCGTCGCGCCAGCCCGCCACCGCCGCGAGCAGCCGCTGGCGCACCTGGAGATGGAGCGGCAGCGGCGAAGAGCGGTCGACCGGTTCGGAGAAGGCGGGCGGGGCGGATGACGAGGACATGACGTTCGGCGCTTGCGTCCGGAAATGTATCACATAAGATACAAAGAACGGTGGGGACAACAGTGACAGGAGAGTGCGCGATGGAAGCCTCGATGCTCGAGGAGACGGTCCAGAACCCCAACCCCTACCCGATCGTCGCCGAGCGGCACTACGACGACGTCTGGCTGCTGTGCATGCAGGCGCGGGAGCTGGCGTGGGACCCGGTGAGCGACATCGACTGGCGCGAGCTGGAGGCCCTCGACCTGCCGCAGGAAGTGCGCGAGGCGGGCGCCGAATGGTGGTCGCTCAGGGCGTGGATGGAGCACGGGGCGGTTCCCTACGGTGCCGAACGGCTGCGTCAGGCGGTGTTCGAGCATCTGCCCTTCGAGATCAAGCAGCACGTCACCAACTTCATCATGGAGGAACTGCGCCACCACGAGGCGTCCTGGCGCATCGCCGACGCCCTCGGCGGCTATCAGGCGACGCCCCGCAGCGACTACTTCCAGATGGTCATCCCCAAGTACCATGACGAGCGCGACGAGCGCTCCATGTCGTTCTATGCGGGGTTGGCCGTGAACACCCTGTTCGAGCAGCTCTCGGGCGAGCTGCTGACGGCGCGCTACAAGAACGCGCGCTACGAGCCGATCCGCAAGGCCTGCATGCTGATCCTGCGCGACGAGGCCCGGCACATCCAGTTCGGCCGCATCCTCATGCGCCGCTTCTTCGGCACCCTGAGCGATCAGGACAAGGAGATGCTGGGCGCCAAGTTCGCCAAGAAGCTCCGCGGCAGCCTGCTGAACGGCGTCTACTCGGTGGTCAACCTGCCGGCCGACGAGCGCCGCCGCTCCGCCCGCGCCCGGGCGCTGGCCGCCGACTACGGTCTCGGCGCCACGCACCCGGACGAGGAGGTGGAGATCATAGCGACGGCCCTGGCGCAGATCCGCAAGGACGTGGAGCCCTACGGCGTGCCGATCCCGGTCATCCCGGAGATCGAGGGCGAGGGGGCCCGGGCGGCGCTGGCGCGCGACGCGGCCGAATAGGACGTCAGGCGGGCCAGACCGGCGCCCGGTCGCCGGTCGGCCGCCGCATCGCCTCCAGCAGGGCGGCGAGATCCTCCGGCGTCGGTGTGCGGGGGTTGAAGCGGAGCTGGCCGCTCTTGCCCGCGCCCGCCACCACGCGGCTTCGCGCCGCCGCATCCGGGAGATGGGGGTCTATCGACAGGTCCAGCCCGACCTTCGCGCGCAGCCTGGCGAGTCCCTCCGCCGCCGTACGGCCGCCGAAAATCTCGGCGACGACCTCGCCCTTGGCACCGAGAGCGGGCTGGTTGAAGGCCATGGTCCACGGCAGGGCCAGCGCATTGGCCAGACCATGGGGCACGTGATAGAGCGCCCCCATGGCACCCGAGAAGGCGTGCGCCAGCCCCAGGTTGGCCGAGTTGAAGGCGACGGCGGCCTGCAGCGAGCCGATCAGGCAGCCTTGCCGCGCCTCCAGGTCACCGGGCACCGCGAAAGCGACGGGCAGGTGCTCGGCCAGCAGCCGCATGGCCGACAGGGCATAGGGGTCGGTCATGGGATTGGCGGCCTTCGAGGTGAAGGCCTCCACCGCATGGGTCACCGCGTCGTAGCCCGAGGCCGCCGTCACGGCGGCGGGCGCCGAGACCGACAGACGCGGGTCGAGCACGGCGACCGCCGCGGTCATCTCCTGGGAGCGGAAGATCATCTTGTAGTCGCCCTCGCCGGCGATGATCGCCGACTCCGACACCTCGCTGCCGGTGCCGGCGGTGCTCGGCGCGCAGACCAGCAGCGAGGGGTGCGGCGCCATGCGCACGCCCACCGGCCCGGCGATGGCGGACGGATCGCCCGGGTTGGACAGCAGCATGCGCGCCACCTTGGCCGTGTCCATGGCCGAGCCGCCGCCGAGGGCCACGATCAGGTCTGGGTCGTGGGCTGCAAGCCAGCCGCGGCAGGCTTCGAGGCTGTCCAGGTCGGGCTCGTGGGCCGGCACGCCGAAGCACGGCAGGGCCTCACCCAGCAGGCTCCGGAGGCGTTCCTCCACCGGACCCCCGAGGAAGAAGGCGTCGAGCACCGCCACCGGGCGCCGGGCGCCGTGCTCCCTGGCAACATCGCTCAGCCGGTCCAGGCTGTCTGTGCCGCAGACGACGCGGCGGTTGGAATGGACGAAGGTGAAGGACGCGGGCGTCGCGGCCATGGGGCTTCTCTGTCTTCCGCTGGTCGATGAAGGGGTCAGAATCGCCCGAAGGCGACGTCGTCGCGCAGGCGCTGGACGACGGGCAGGGGCCGGCAGTCGTCGAGCAGCGCGAGGAATGCCTGCCGCACGTCCGGGTTCTGCCGCACCGCCTGGGCGTCGGCCTCCGGATGGCCCTGCTTGCGCAGGGCCTCCAGCAGGATCCGCACGATCTCCTCGCGCATGTCCGGGTCTTCGTGGCGAGAGGGGCCGGTCGCCTCGTCGGCGGCCGGATCGGCGTTGTCATTGGATCCGGTCATGTCACTCCGTGTCCGCGATCCGGCGGACCAGCTCGATGCCGCCCACCTTGGGAGCGTAGGACTGCCAGAAGGGCTGGACCGCCTCCCGCCAGGCCGCGTGGTCGGGCTCCACGGCCTTGGCGCCCTTGGCCTCCGCCTCCTCCAGCGAGGCCTTGTTGTCGGCCAGCATGAGGTCGTTGAAGTAGGCCGCGGCCTGCTTACCCGCCTTGGTGAAGACCGCCTGCTGCTCGGCCGTCAGGCCCTTCCAGGTGTCCTCGCCGACGAACATGATGCCCAGCGCCCAGATGTGCCCGGTCAGGATCACGTCCGGCACCACCTCGTAGAGCTTGAAGCCGACGTAGGCGGACAGCGTCAGGTCCATCATGTCGACCAGGCCGGTCTCCAGGCCGTTGTAGACCTCGGTGATCGGGATCGGGGTCGGCTGCGCGCCGAGGGACTCCCACAACTGGGTGTGCAGCGGGCTCTGGATCACCCGCATGCGCACGCCCTTCACGCCGGCCGGCTCGGTGAAGACCTTCTTGGCCAGCAGGTGGCGCGCGCCGTAGACCGTGTAGCCGAGCACGTGGAAGCCCTGGGCTTCGTACTTCGCCTTGAACTCCTCGCCGATCGGCCCGTTCATCACCTTGGCGATGTGCTCGGGCCCGCGGAACATGAAGGGCATGTCGAAGACCTGGCCCGCCGGGACCCAGGCGCTCATGTTGGCCAGCGTCGAAAGGCTGCCCTGGATCGAGCCCAGTCGGGTGCCCTCGGCGACCTCCCGCTCTCCGCCCAGCGCGGCGTTCGGCACGATGTTGAAGGTGAACTGGCCCGGCAGCTCGGCGTCGACCAGTTCCTGGAACTTGACCCAGACCTTGGTCTCCGGCTTGTCCGGGCCCAGCAGCGACGCGATGGTCAGGGTCTGCTGGGCGGAGGCCGGAGCGACCAGGCCGAACGACATGACGGCCGCCAGGGCCGCGAACATCACCCTCGATCTCATATGAAGCCTCCTGTTGCTGTCCTGGTTTTCATCTGCCGCCGCTCTCCGGCGGTGGTGTCCTGGGGGCGGGAGGCCCCTCAGAAGGGAACGTCGCCCGCCAGGGCGACCCTGTGCATCCGTCGCCGGTGGGGCATGTAGTCCGCCACGGCGTAATGCTGGGTGGAGCGGTTGTCCCAGATCGCCACCGAGCCTTCCTCCCACTTGAACCGCACCTGGAACTCCGGCCGCTTCACGTGCTCGAAGAGGAACTCGAGGACGTGGCGGCCCTCATCCTCCGGCAGGCCGAGGATCTCCGCCGTGAAGGATCGCGTGACGTAGAGGATCTTCCGTCCGGACACCGGGTGCGTCCGGATCACCGGATGCTCGACCGGCGGGAACTTCCTCATCAGCTCGGCCAGCCCGTCGACGCCCTTGGCGGCGAGCGCCGTCGCCTTCTGGGACGAGATCTCCCAGGTGTTCAGCGCCCGCAGGCCCTCGAGGTAGGTCTTCATCCGCTCCGAGAGGGCGTCATAGGCCGCGGTCATGCTGGCCCAGAGGGTGTCGCCGCCCTCGGCCGGCAGGACGGACGCGTAGAGACAGGCGCCCAGCGCCGGCTTCTCCTGCCAGATGATGTCGGTGTGCCAGACGTCGGTCTGCGGCACCCGGTCGCCGCCGTACTCGACCACCTCGATCTGCGGGAAGCCCTCGGGCGAGGGGAAGACGATGGACTTGGCGGGCAGGGCCCGGCCGAAGATCTCGGCGAGCCGGACGTGCCGCTCCGGCGTGATGTCCTGCTCCCGGAGGAAGAGCACCTCGTGCTCCACGAGGGCTTCGTTCAGACGCTGGCGGGCGGCCTCGTCGCAGCGGTCGAGGTCGAAGCCCGTGATCTCCGCGCCGATCGACGGCGTCAGCTTCCTGATCTGCATCCCCCGCTCGCTCCCCATCTCACCGCATCCGTCCCTCATCGCCCGACGGCATAGGCCTGCATCCCCCGTGGGCTCGCCGCCGCCCGCAGGGTGCCGGCGCCGTCGTTGGCGACGGCGCACAGGCGCCCTTCGGACCAGCCCGGCGCGGGCGCCACCGTGTGGCCGCGCGCGGCGAGGGCGGCCAGCGTCTCCGCCGGGAAGCGCGCTTCCATCGCCAGGCGCTGCGGCACCGCGTTGCGGGGATAGAAGGAACTGGGCCACTGCTCGACGCGGAAGGTGGGGCGGTCGATGGCCGCCTGCATGTCCCGGTCGTGGTGCAGCAGCCGGAGCAGGAACTGCAGCTGCCACTGCTCCTGCTGCTCGCCGCCGGGCGTGCCGCAGGCCAGCCAGCCGCGGCCGTCGCGCAGCACCAGCGTCGGCGTCAGCGTGGTTCTCGGCCGCTTGCCCGGCGCCACCACGTTGGGCGCGCGCGGGTCCAGCCAGAAGGACTGTGCCCGGGTGCCGAGACAGAAGCCCAGCTCGGGGATGACCGGCGAGGCCTGCAGCCAGCCGCCGCTGGGTGTCGCCGCCACCAGGTTCCCTTCGGCGTCGGCGGCACAGACGAAGGAGGTGTCCCCCACCGGCGGCATCGCCAGGGCGGCGTCGGCCGGCCGGTCGAAGGTCGGTTCGCCGGCACCGTAGGCGGCGAGCGGCCCCTCCCCCTTGCGGCGGGCGCAGGCGGCGGCGAAGTCCGGCGGATGGCCGAAGCCGGGGATCGTGCCGGGCCGGAACTCGGCCGACGCGGCTTCCCCGAGCAGGGCGCGTCGCTCGGCGGCGTAGCCCGCGGACAACAGATGATCGGTCGGCACCGCGACGCAGTCGGGATCGGCGTAGAAGGTCTCCCGGTCGGCCATGACCAGTTTCAGGGTCTCGGCCGTCATGTGGACGAAGCGGTCGCTCTCCGGCGGCAGGTCCGCGATGTCGGTGCCCTCGAGAATGGCGAGCGCCTGCAGCAGGGCCGGGCCCTGGCTCCACGGGCCGCACTTGAGCACCTCGACGCCGGCGTAGCGACCGCTGAGCGGCCTTTCCTCGCCCGCCTCCCAGGCCGAGAGATCCTCGCCGCGCAGCAGGGCGGGGTTCCGCCGGCCGCTGATGTCCATGGCCTCGGCCGTCCGGCAGTAGCGGTCGATCGCCTCGGCGACGAAGCCGCTGCGCCAGGCCCCTCGGGCCGCCTCGATCTGTGCGATGCGATCGGAGCCTGCGGCTTCGGCCTCGGCGAGCAGGCGCCGCCAGGTACCGGCCAGCACCGGATTGCCGAGCAGGCTGCCGGGCTGGGGCATGCCGCCGGCTAGGTAGAGGGCCGCCGAGTCCGGCCACCAGCGGCGGAACAGCGCCTCGACTGCCCGCAGCGTCGCCGACAGACGGGGAAGCACGGGGACGCCGCGTTCGGCATAGCCGATCGCCGGTTCCAGCACCGCGCGCAGCGGGAGGCGGCCGTGGTCGCGCAGCAGGCGCATCCAGGCGTCGAACGAGCCGGGGACGACGGCTGGCAGCAGCCCCGTGCCCGGCACCAGGTCGAGGTCCAGTTGCCGGAAGCGCTCCAGGGTCGCCAGCCGGGGCGAAGGGCCCTGGCCGCAGATCACCCGCGCCTCCGCCCGGTCGGCCCGCCAGAGCAGGATCGGCAGGTCGCCGCCGGGTCCGTTCAGGTGCGGCTCCGTCACCTGCAGCGTGAAGCCGGCGCCGCAGGCGGCGTCGAAGGCGTTGCCCCCGCGTTCGAGCAGCGCCATTCCGACCTGGGAGGCGATCCAGTGGGTTGAGGCGACGGTGCCGAAGGTGCCCTGGATCTCGGGCCGGGTGGTGAACATGGGGGTCAGCCGGCCTCGGCCAGAGGAAGGTCCTGCCGCTCGCGGCTGGTGCGATAGAAGGTCATGGCGGTGGTGGTGGAGGCGCCGATATGGCCCTGCATGGCCTCGCCGGCGGCCGGCCCGTCCTCCGCCAGGACGGCGGCGACGATGGCGGCATGCTCGCGCAGGGAAGAAACCATGCGGTCGGTGCTGCGGAAGGCGGCGCTGCGGAACGGCGCCAGCCGGCGTCGCAGTCCCTCGGCGATGTCGCGCAGGGAGCGGTTCCTGGCGCCGTCGTAGATCAGGGAATGGAAGGCGTAGTTGATGTCGACGTAGGTCTCGCTGTCGCCGGCTTCGGCGGCGGCACGGCCGGCATCGAGCAGTTCCTTGAGCCGGTGGCGCTCGCCCGGGGACATGCGCAGCGCGGCCAGCCGCGCGCAGTGGTACTCGACGGCCGCGAGCGCCTCGAACAGCTCCTGGATGGCGTCAGGGGCGATGGCGGTGACCGCCACGCCGCGGCGCGGCCGGATCTCCACCAGCCCCGTCGCGGCGAGCTGGCGCAGGGCGTCACGGATCGGCGTCCGCGAGGTGGCAAAGCGCTCGGCCAGACCCTGCTCGTCGAGCCGCATCCCCGGCGGCAGGCGCCCGGCGACGATGTCGTCGGCGAGCGCCCGGCGGATCTGTTCCGAGAGGGGGAGGGCGGGCGTGCCCGCCCCCCGTGACGGAGTTCGGGTCATTCGGTTTCCACGACGGCTTCGATCTTGTCCATGCCGCCCACCTTCGGCGCGTAGTCCTTCCAGAAGGGGCGCGCGGCCTCCTGCCAGGCGGCCCGATCGGGGACGATGTAGGTCACGCCCTTGGCCTTCAGCCGGTCGAGTGCGGCCTTCTCCTCGGAGTCGTTGATCTCGTTGAAGTAGGGCACGGCCACGTCGGCGGCGGCCTGGAAGGCCGACTGCTGCTCCGGGGTCAGGCTCTGCCAGAAGTCCTCGCCGAAATACATCACGCCCACCGACCAGATGTGGCCGGTGGCGGTCAGGTTCGGCGCGACCTCATAGAGGCGATAGCTCTCGTAGCCGGGCGTGGTGAAGTCCATGACGCTGACGACGCCCGTCTCCAGCGCGGTGTAGGCCTCGGTGATCGGCAGCGGCGTGGGCCGGGCCCCGATGGTCTTCCACAAGCCGACGTGAAGCGGGCTCTGGATGACTCGCATCGACTTGTCCTTCACGTCGTCCGGCGTTCTCACCGGCGCGACGCTCAGCACGTTGCGCTTGCCGTAGATCACGTAGCCGAGCACCCGGAAGCCCTGGGCGGCGAGGTCCTTCGAGAACTGCTGGCCGATCGGCCCGTCGACGACCTTCGCCACGTGGGCCTCGTCACGGAAGATGAAGGGCAGGTCGAAGAGCTGCACCTCCGGGACCCAGGTGCCGAGGTTGGCCAGCGTGCTCATGCCGCCGTCGATCGAGCCGAGACGGACGCCCTCGGCCGTCTCCCGCTCACCGCCAAGCGCCGCGTCGGGAACGATGTTGAACTCGAACTGGCCCGGTAGCTTCTCCTCGACGATGTCGCGGAAACGGTACCAGATCTTGACCTGAGGCTTGCCGGCCGGATGCAGGACCGAGATCGTGACCGTCCGCGGGGCGGCCTCGGCGCTCCAGGGCAGGGCGAGGGCGGCCCCGGCGGCCAGACCGGCCGCCAGCAGGGGCAGGCGAAGAGCGTGCAGCGTTTGTCGGAACATATAAGCCTCCTGTCATGGTCTCCGCCGTTTGGGCCGGCGGACGGTTTTCACTGGAAGAGCGCGAGCAGGCCGAGGGAGACGGCCGGCACGTAGGTCACGATGACCAGGGCGATCAGCAGCGAGAAGAACAGTGGCATCACCGCCCGGAAGACCTGGCTGACCGGCGTGCCCGTCACCGCACTGGAGATGAAGCAGAGCATCCCGACCGGTGGCGTCAGGCCGCCGATCATCAGGTTCACGACGATCATCAGGCCGAGCTGGATCGGGTCCATGCCGAGCTGCGGCGCCAGCGGCATGAGGATCGGTGTCAGGATCAGGATGCCCGCGCCGGTGTCGAGCACCATGCCGAAGGCGAGCAGCACCAGGTTGGCGAGCAGCAGGATGACCCAGGGCTCGCTGAGCAGCGTGGTGGCGGCGGCCACCACGCTCTGGGGCACCTGCTCGGCCACGATCACGAAGGCGAAGGGCGTGGCGGCCCCGATCAGGAAGCCGACCAGGGCGGATTCGAGGGCGGCGCGGTTGAGCACCTCGTAGAGGCTGCGGACGCTGTACTCGCGATAGACCAGCAGCCCGAGCAGCAGGGCGTAGACCACCGCCAGCACGCCGGCCTCGGTCGGCGTCACCAGCCCGACGCGGATGCCGCCGACGATGACCACCGCCAGGAAGAGGACGGGAATGGCGTGCAGGCCGGTGCGCAACCGTTCCCGCCCGCCGACGCGGGGATTGGCTGCGCCGTGCTTCCCGAAGCGGGCGATCAGGTAGACGCAGCCCATCAGGCAGACGGCCAGCACGATGCCGGGCCCGATCCCGGCGAACCAGAGGGCGCCGACCGACAGGTTGGCGACCGCCGCCATCAGCAGCAGGGCGATCGAGGGCGGTATGATGTTCGGCAGGATGCCCGCGGCGGCCACGATGGCGCAGCTCAGACCCCGGGAGTAGCCGCTGCGCACCATCTCGGGGACCAGCAGCTTGGAGCCGAGGGCCACCTCCGAATAGGACGAGCCGGAGACGCCGGCGTACATCAGGCTGGAGACCACCGCCACCTGGCCGTGGCCGCCGCGCAGATGGCCCACCAGGCTGAAGGCGAAATCCAGAAGCCGCCGGGTCAGCCCGCCGGCGTTCATGAGCGCCCCCGCCGTCAGGAAGAAGGGCACCGCGAGCAGCAGGAACTTGCCCACGCCGTTCACGACGTTCTGCACCAGCGCGGCCGGCGGCAGGATGCCGCCGCCGAAGCCGATGGCGAAGACGGCGAAGAGCATCGTGAAGGTGACCGGCACCCCCAGGGCTAGGCAGACGATGAAGATCACCATCATCGCAGCGCTGTCGCCGCGCGGAACGTGCACGACGCCGGCCTCGTTGATGCCCAGATAGAGCAGCGCCCCGATGGCGATGGCGAGGACCGGCAGCCAGGCCCGATCGCGCTCCTCGATATCGCGCAGGCCGAGTTGCAGCAGGCTGAGCCCGCAGGCCAGCGGGATCATCACGAAACGCAGCCAGAGCGGCAGCTGCAGGGCGGGACTGGCCCCGCCGATGCGCTGCATCAGGTCCGCCGTCGCGAAGAACAGCAGGATCGTGGTGTAGGCGACGACCACGTCGCTGAGGAAAGCGCAGGCCCGCATGAGCGGTGGCGGCAGATGGTCGACCAGCAGCGTGATCGAGAGGTGCATGCGATCGCGCTGCGCCAGCGGGATGCCGAGGAAGACCAGGTAGATGAACAGCCAGAGCGCCGCTTCGCTGGCCCAGAAGATTCCGCCGCCGAAGCCGTAACGGGCGACGACGTTCACGAAGACGATCGTGATCAGCAGCACGAGGGTGATGGTCGCCAGCCAGCGGACCACGAGGTCGCTGCGATGCCGCAGAGCCGACAGCGTGAGACGAAAGCCGTTCAGCGGCGTTGTGGGGGCGTTGCTGTCCACTGACGAAACCATGGCACCCACTTTGCCACAGCCTGCGGTCGCCGAGAATGCAAAAAGTAGGAAATTGTGCACAAAACGATTCGATTGCGTACAAGCAGCTCGGATGCTTCCTCGTCCTGGGCCTGCTGGCCTCGGGGTGCCACTACGCCATCATGATCCTGCTGGTCGAGGGGGACGTGTTGCTGCCCGTCTCCGCCAGTCTCACCGGCTATACGGCGGGGCAGGTGATCTCCTACCACCTGCACCGCAACTGGTCGTTCAACAGTCACAGAGCGCACAGCAAGGCAGCCTGGCGCTTCGCCGTGGTGTCCGGGGCCGGCTTCGCCCTGACGGGGATGCTGATGCACCTCTTCGTGGTCATGCTGACGGTGCCCTACGTCGCCGCGCAGATCGCCACCTCGGGCAGCCTCTTCCTGGGGCGCTTCCTCGCCCACCGAAGCTGGACCTTCTCGGAGAACTCGCAGGAGGCATGAACGCCGCCCCCGCAGCCTAGGGCGTTCCGCGCACCGCCACCTTCATCGCCCCGATGGACTGGATGCGGACGTCCATCACGTCGCCCGGCTGCACCGGCGCTACGCCTTCCGGCGTTCCCGTCATGATCACGTCGCCGGGGTAGAGGCGGTAGGCCGCCGAGGCGTAGGCGATCAGCCTGGGAACGCCGAAGATCAGGAGCCTGGTGTTCGACCGCTGACGCACCTCGCCGCCGATGCTCAGCTCCAGGTCGAGGGCCGAGGCGTCGGGCAGCTCGTCCGCGGTGACGACCCAGGGGCCGAGCACCGAGAAGCTGTCGAAGGACTTGCGGAAGCTGCGGTCCTCGGTGCCGCGGACGGTCATGTCGAGGCCGATCGCGTAGCCGGCCACGTGCTCCAGCGCCCGGTCCTCGGGAATGGCGTAGCCGCCTCTGCCGATGACGACCGCCAGCTCGACCTCGTGATCGATCCGCCGGTCGCTGCGCGCCGCCACGACGCCTTCACCGGGCCCGACGAGCGAACTGGCCGCCTTCAGGAAGAGGCCATACTCGTCGATCGTCCTTACGCCGCCGCCGAAGTTGATGGCGCGGTCGGTGCGCGCTTCGTCGAGGTGCTTCTGGTAGTTCACGGGCGCGCCGATGATCTTGCCGGGGTTCGCGATCGGGCTCAGCAGGCGGACAGAGGACAGGGGGCGCCCTTCGGTTTCCTGCGCGAGCCGCTCCATCTCCGGCCGCAGCAGGTCGAAGTGGCGCATGAAACGGTCGCCGCGCGGTGCCGGCCACGGCTCCGGCGGCAGCAGAGCGGCCGCCGCCGTCACGTCCGTCACCACATCTCCTTCGACGATGCCGAGGCGATCGTCGTCGAACCGGCAGAAACGCATGGCCTCTTCTTCCTCTCACGAACTTGTTGCGGGTGCTCAGAACTCGGGCAGGCTGCGGCGTACGATCTCGCGCAGCGCGAAGCTGGAGTGCAGCCGGGTGACCCCGGGCAGCCGCGACAGCTCCTCCGTGTGGATGCGCTCGAAGTCGGCGATGTCGCGGACGGCGACCTTGAGGATGTAGTCGTCCACGCCGGACATCAGATAGCAGGAGAGCACCGAGGGGCAGCGGGCGACGGCCTTCTCGAAGGCGGCGAGCAGTTCCTCGCTCTGCCGCTCCAGGGCGATCTGGACGAGGACCACGGCCGAAAAGCCCAGCGCGCGCTCGTCGACCTCCGCGTGGTAGCCGCGGATGACGCCGATCTCCTCGAGCCGGGCCAGCCGGCGCGCGCAGGCCGAGGGTGAGAGGCCGACCCGCTCGGCCAGCTCCTGCTGCGACTGCCGGGCGTTGTCGAGCATGGCTCGCAGCAGCGCCCGGTCCGCTCGATCGAGATCGCTCTCGCTCGAATTCTTCATCTCGTCGCCACCCTGCGATGGATTCCTGCGCTATGGCACCGTAGGCCGGGCGCCTTTGCAAGCCTTCGGCGTGGGCATCGCCGTAAACTGGAGCATTGCAACAGGGAGATGCAGCCATGAAGGTCGGTGTGCCGAAGGAGATCAAGGCCCAGGAGTACCGTGTCGGCCTGACGCCGGGGTCCGTGCGCGAATACGTTGCCCACGGGCACGACGTCTTCGTGGAAGCGGGCGCCGGCGCGGGCATCGGTGCCGACGACGCAGCCTACGTCGCCGCGGGCGCCGCCGTTCTGCCGACCGCCGAGGAGGTCTTCGCCAAGGCCGATCTGGTCGTGAAGGTGAAGGAGCCGCAGCCGGCCGAGTGCGCGCGGCTGCGGCCGGGCCAGATCCTGTTTACCTACCTCCATCTGGCGGCCGACAAGCCGCAGACTGAGGCGCTCCTGGCGTCCGGCTGCACCGCTGTCGCCTACGAGACGGTCACCGACGCCCGCGGCGGGCTGCCGCTGCTCGCACCCATGAGCGAGGTGGCCGGCCGTCTGGCGATCGAGGCGGCGGCGTTCTCGCTGCGACGGCACGGCGGCGGCCGGGGGCTGCTGCTCGGTGGCGTGCCGGGCGTCAAGCCGGCGCGCGTCGTCGTCATCGGCGGCGGCGTGGTCGGCAGCAACGCGGCCCGCATGGCCGTCGGCCTCGGCGCCGAGGTGACCGTCCTCGACAGCTCCGTGCCGCGCCTGCGCGAGCTGGACGGTCTCTATCAGGGCGGTTTGCGTACCCGCTTCGCCATGCTCGAGGCCATGGAAGAGGAAGTGCTTTCGGCCGACGTGGTGATCGGCGCCGTGCTGGTACCGGGCGCGGCGGCGCCGAAGCTGGTCGACCGGGCGATGGTGCGGGCGATGCAGCCTGGCACGGTGCTGGTCGACGTCGCGATCGACCAGGGCGGCTGCTTCGAGACCTCGCATCCGACCACCCATGCGGAGCCGACCTACATCGTCGACGGCGTCGTCCACTACTGCGTGGCCAACATGCCGGGGGCGGTGCCCCTGACCTCCAGCCACGCCCTGAACAACGCGACGCTGCCGTTCGGCCTGGCTCTCGCGGACAGGGGCCTGGAGGCGCTGATGCGCGATCCGCACCTGCGGGCCGGCTTGAACGTTCACAAGGGCCAGCTCACCAGCCCCGCCGTCGGCTCCAGCCTCGGGTTGCCGGCGACCACGCCGGAGATCCTCCTGGCGGCCTGAACGTCGGGATCTTCTTCCGGTCGGTGGCGTTGGCGGATCGGCACGGCGGTTGTCCGCCGTGCCGCTCTTGCCATGCCGAAAGGAAGCCGACCATGGACGTCGTGATCATCCAGCCTCTCATCGCGCTGCTGGCGGGGATCCTCATTCTCATCGTGCCCCGCGTGCTCAACTACGTCGTCGCCGCCTACCTGATCATCATCGGCCTGATCGGCCTCTTCCCGGGCCTCTTCGCCGGTGTCCCCGGCTGACGTCAGAAAGCGAAGCTGGCCTTGAGCGTACCTGCGTGGCTGGTCGCGTGGTCTGCGAAGCGGCCTTCGTACTGGACGCGCAGGTCCCAGGGTCCGTCGGTGAGGAGTTGGAGGCCGGCGCCGACCTTGGCGACCTTGTCGTCGAGCGGCAGGGTGGTGTCGAAGCCGCCGCCGGGTGCGCCCTTGAGGCGGGCCTGGGTGGAGTAGTCGTCCTGAGAGTAGAAGGATGCCCCGAGGGTGAGGTAGGGGCGCACGGCGGTGTGGTCGTCGACCTTGACCCGGCCGCCGATCTCGACGGTGGGGGAGGCGGCGAAGGTGGTCTGGTCGGAGCTGTCGACGACGAGGTCGAGGCTGCCTGCGCCGTGCTCGCGGTAGGAGGGGGTTCGGGTGTAGAGGGCGTCGAGGTCGAGGCTGGGCTTGACGTAGAGGTCCGGCCCGAAGGTTGCGGTGTAGGCGGCGCGCAGGCGGGCGTAGGCGCTCTGCACGTCGGGCGAGGAGTCGGCGTTGGCTTGGAAGCCGTTGATGCGGATCTTGCGGGTTGTGTCGTACCAGGAGTAGCCGCCGCCGGCCGCGGCGGCGAAGAGCCAGGGCCCGCTCTCGCGCTTGAGGACGAGGCCGCCGTAGACGGACTGTCCGTCGCTGTTGACGCGGTTGTCGTCGCCGTCGATCCAGGAGCGTTCGTAGGCGCCGGCGGCGCCGAGGAACCAGTGGGGTGCGAGCTCCTTCTGGGCGCCGAGGGCCCAGGCGACGGTGGTGACGTCGTAGCCTGAGACGCCGCCCTGGCCGTCGGCGTCGACGAGGCGGCCGCCGAAGGTGGTCCAGGAGCAGGAGCGCTCGCCGGTCATGGCGTCGTCGCGGGTGAAGGTGGGGCAGCTCATGAGGCTGTCTGCGAAGACCTGCATGTCGGTGGTCTTGGCTGCACCCGGTGCGAGGGCGACGCCGGCGGAGAGGTCGGCGAGGTCGTCGGCGTAGGTGCCGCCGCCGGCCCCGGCATCGGCGCCGAGCTGGGCGAAGAGCCGTGCCATCTCGGCATCGCCGCCGCCGGCGTCCCAGATCTGCTGCAGGTGGCCGGCAACCTCGCTCTGGTTGCCTGCCAGTCCGCCCGGCGCGGTGAAGTCGGCGCCGGCGACGGAGACGGCGAGTTGACCGCTGCCGTTGTCGGCGATCGCGTAGGTGTAGATGGGGTCGGCCTCGGCCTCGAGGCGGCCGGTGAGGCCGCCGCGGGGGTCGAGGAAGGTGAGGGCTCGGCCCGGCCGAAGGGTGACGGGCGTCACCCCGAGGCTGCCGGCGAGCGTCGTCAGGCCCTCGACGGTCAGCAGGTCGACCGTGCCGCCGTCGAAGTCCGCGTCCACCGCCAGTCGGCCGCCGGCCTCCTGGGTGAAGTCGCCGGCGATGGTGGTCTTCCCGGTCCCACTGCCGTCGCCGACTTCCACCGTCCCCCGGTTGACCACTGCGGCGTCGTAACGGCCCGCGCCGGTCAGCGTGCCCCCCGACTCGTTGACGATCCGCCCGATGACGGGCGCGTTCTCCCAGCCGTCGGGGCGGGCCACGCCGGCGGTGTCCTCGCGCCAGCCATGGACGACGTCGCCGACGATCGTCCCGCTGTTGGTCAGCAGGAAGAGGGGAGCGGCGGGAGGTGCGGCCTCCGCGGCTGCGGCAGCCGCGGTGCTGCTGCCGGTCGAGGTGTAGCTGCCGTCGGTGTAGTAGACGATGGCGTTGCCCGAGGCCGCGCCGATGCTGCCCCCGGTGCCGGTGGTGACGGTCTGGGTCGCGCCGTCCACCACCACGCCGGCACCCTGGGTGCCGCTGCCGCCGGTGACGCTGCCGTTTACCGTGACCGAGACGTCGCCGTCGTCCTGCGACCCCTGGCTCTGGGCGAAGATGCCGATGGAGTTCTCACCCTGGGCGGAGATCGAGCCGGATTGCGTGACCGTCACCTCGCCGCCGTTCGACGACCCTCCGGAGCCGTCGCCGGTGGCACCCGCAAAGGCGCCATCGGCGTCGCCGCCGAAGCCGCCGCCGCCGCCGATCGACTGGGCGAGGATGCCGAAGGCCGAGCTGCCGCGGGTGGTGATGCCGGCGTCGACCGTCACCTCGACGGTCCCGCCGTCGCCGCCGCTGCCGTCGCTCGCGGTTCTGCTCCTGTTGAGGAAGTTGAGCGTGCCACCCGTGGCGTCGCCGCCGATGCCGCCGCCGCCGCCGATCGACTGGGCCACGATGGCGTGCGAGCCCGTGCCGTAGGTATTGATGCTGCTGCTGGCGGTGAGGTCGACGGTCACAGCGCCGCCGGTGCCGCCGTTGCCGCCCTGGCCGCCGAGCACGAGGCTGGTGGTCGACTCGGCAGACCCGCTGTTGCCGATGCCGCCGCCGCCGCCGATCGACTGGGCGACGAGGCCGAAGGCACGATCCCCGCCGGTCTGGAAAGGGCCGCCGATGGTCAGGTTCACCTGCCCGCCGTTGCCCGACGCGCCGCCCTGGCCGCCGACGACGATCTCGACGGTGTGGCTGTCCTGGTCATCCGAGGCTGCGGAGCTGCCGGCACCCGCCGTGCCGCCGCCGCCGCCGATCGACTGGGCGACCAGGGCGTGGGCATCGTCGCCGGCGGTGTTGCCGCCGTTGAGCCAGCCGCTGGCGGTGACGGTGCCGCCGTCGCCCGCGGCACCGCCCTTGCCACCGACGCCGCTGCCGACTGTCAGGGATCCGGTCGCCTGATCGGAGCCGTCGGCACCCTGGCCGCCGCCGCCGCCGATCGACTGCAGCAGGACGGCATAGGCCGCGTAGCCGCTGGTGTGGATGAAGTTGCCCGGGGCGTCGTCGTTGAAGCCGATGGTGACCGGCCCGCCCTGGCCGGCCGTGCCGCCCGTGCCCCCGACCGACACGTCGATGTTGGTGGAGTCGCTGCCGCCGGTCGTGGAGGAGGTCCCGCCGGTGCCGCCGCCGCCGCCGATGGCCTGTGCCACGACGCCGTCGGCCCAGTCGCCGGTTGTGGTGATCCGGCCGCCCATGATGATGGAGATGCCACCGCTGTCACCGCCGGTGCCGCCGGAGCCGCCGACCGAGACCGTGGCGCTGACGTCGATGCCGTCGTCGCCGTCGTCCTCCGCCAGCGCCGTCACGGCGTCGGTCGAACCGCCGCCGCTGTCGGTCGAGCCGAGTGAGCCGGCAAGGCCGCCGCCGCCGCCGATCGACTGGGCGAGGATGCCGTCGGCATCGACCCCGGCCGTGACCACCGTCGAGCCGTTGTAGAGATCCACGGTGACGAGGTCGCTGTCGCCGCCGGCACCGCCCTTCATGCCGAGCTGCACGGTGGCACTGGCCTTGAAGCTGCTGCTGCCGTCGTCGTCCTCGGCGGCCGCCGCGATGTCGTCGCCGCCGCCGCCGGAGATGTCGGCACTGACTCCGATCTCGCCGCCCTGCACGACACCGCCGCCGCCGCCGATCGACTGGGCGACGATGCCGCGCGAGCCGTCGCCCTGGGTCGTGATCGCTCCGTCACCGGCGAGGTCGACGGTCACCTTGCCGCCGGCCGCGCCGAGCTCGCTCGACAGGAGGTTGATCGAGCCCAGGCTCATGGTGATGCCGATGGTGTTCTCGTTCAGGATGCTCTTCGTGGAAGTGGACGGCACACCGCTGTTGCCGCCGCCGCCGCCGATCGACTGGGCGACGATGCCGTTGGCGTAGTCGCCGGTGGTGGCGATCTGGGTCGACGTACCGGAGGGCGCGGTGGTGCTGCCCACGGTGACGGCGACCGTACCGCCGCTGCCGCCGTCGCCGCCGGCGCCGCCCAGGGCGCCGTCGATGGTAAGGGCATAGGACTGGAAGGAGTCGGGGACGGTGGTCGTGGCGGTCGAGGCGTCACCGCCCGTGCCGCCGCCGCCGCCGACCGACTGGGCGAGGATCCCGTGGGAGCCGGCGCCGTTGGTCGTCATCACCGACCCGTCGGAGAGGGCGACGGTCACGTCGCCGCCGTTGCCGCCGTCGCCGGCGACGCCGCCGAGTGCGAACTGGGCATTCACGGAGATGGTGACGTCCGGATCCTCCGGATCGATCGGGATGCCTGTGGTGATCGCCTGAGCGGCCGCCGCGCCGCCCTGACCGCCGCCGCCGCCGACCGACTGGGCGATGATGCCGATGGCGTCGTTCGCGACAGAGGTGTCCATGGCCTGGGCGGTCTGGATGGTGCTGGCGGCGACGTCGACGGTGACGGCCTGGCCCGATCCGCCCCCGCCACCGAACCCACCGGCCGCGAAGGCGATCGAGAAGAAGCCGATGTTGCTGCTGGTCGCCGAGCCGCCGCTGCCGCCACCGCCGCCCACCGACTGCGCCAGAATGGCTGCCGAGCGGTTCTGCCGAGTGGTCAGGCCGGCATTGGTGAGGTCGACGTCGACCGTACCGCCCGCGCCGCCGTCGCCGGCGAAGCCGCCGGTGGCGAACTGCAGATTGGAGATGATGGCGTCGGTGGTCGCATCGCCGCCGGAACCGCCGCCGCCGCCGACGGACTGGGCGAGGATGGCGATCGAGGCATTGCCGTCGGTCGTCACCGACACGTCCTGGACGTTGCCGACGCTGACGGCACCGCCGTTGCCGCCGTAACCGCCCATGCCGCCGAAGGCGATCGGCACGGTGAGGCTCGTGATTCCGCCGGACATGACGTCGCCCCCGGCGCCGCCGCCGCCGCCGACCGACTGGGCGTGCAGGCCGTGGGCATAGGCGCCCTGGGTGCTGAGGGTGCCGATGTCGTAGACGTCGACGGCGCCGCCGTTGCCGCCGGCGCTGCCCGAGCCGCCGAGCGTGAAGATGCCGTAGCTGTCGGAACCGTCGCCGCCGCCGGCGCTGCCGCCGCCGCCGCCGATCGACTGCGCCAGGATGGCCGTCGCGGCGTCGCCGCTCGTGCCGACCGAGCCGGTGTTGTAGATCTTCACCGTCCCGGCGGTGGTGCTGGCGTCGGACCCGCTGGTGGCACCGATGGAGAGGGCTGCCGCCGAAACGCCGGCCGCACCGCCGCCGCCGACGATCGACTGGGCGAGGATGCCGACGGCATTGTAGCCGTCCGTGGTGATGGAGCCGCCGTTGGTGATCGAGACGGTGTCGCTGCTGCCGCCGGCCCCGCCGCTGCCGCCCAGAGCCACCACCAGGGCGTCCGAGACGCCACCGGCGCCGCCGCCGCCGCCGATCGACTGGGCGAGAATGCCGTAGCCCTGGGCACCCTGGACGTCGATGGTGCCGAACATGCCGATGGTGACGGTGCCGCCGTTGCCACCCTTGCCGCCGGCGCCGCCTTCGCCGCCGAACAGGCCCTGGAAGTCGCCGCCGTCGCCGCCGCCGCCGCCGATCGACTGTGCGAAGATCCCGGCGGTGAACTGCAGGCCCGATCCAAGGTCGTCCGTGCCGTCGGTCTTCAGCGTGCCTTCGTTGAGGTTCACGTTGACGGCGCCGCCGTTGCCGCCGTTGCCGGCGGATCCCGGGTTGCCGAAGACCTCGTTGCCGTCGCTGCCGCCGCCGCCGAAGTAGCCGATCGACTGGGCGACGATGCCCCGCCCGCTGTCGTTGCCGTTGGAGGAACTGGCGGCCTGCAGGGTGCCGGAGGTGTCGATGGTGACGCTCGCGCCGCCGCCGTCGCCGCCGTCGCCACCCTGCGAATTGTTGGCGTTTTCCAGGCCGTCGCCGCCGCGGCCGCCCTGGCTGCGGGCGACGATCACGTCGATCGACGTGCCGGTCGCGGTGATCGAGCCTCCCGTGACCGAGACGAAGGCGCTGCCGCTGTCACCGCCGTTGCCGCCCTTGTAGCCGGACTGGCCTTCGCCGCCATCGCCGCCCTGGGTGTTGACGCCGATCGCCGCACTGGTCCCGGTACTGCCGGCGACCGGATCGGTCACCACCACGTCGGCTGCCACGTCGATCGAGACTTCTCCCGACTCGCCGCCCTCTCCACCCTCTGTGAGTCCCAGGGCGTCGACGTTGTAGGCCCAGCCGCCGTTCCCCCCGAGGCTCTCGGCCAGGATTCCGAAGAGGCTGCCGTCGTAGGCATTGCCGATCACCGTGACGACGCCGTTGCTGGTGACCGAGACGGCGCTCCCGTAGCCGCCCGTGCTGGCGCCGCCACCGCCCTGGTTCTCGCCGTTCGAGCTGTTGTAGTCGTCCGGTCCCCGCTGGCCCTGGGAGCGTGCGCGCACGCCGAATACCTGCGCCGCGTTCATGGGGACGGAGTTCGAGCCGACGGTGACGGTCGAGGTGGTCGCCGTGACCGTCGAGGCGTCACCTCCGTCGCCGCCGTAGACGATCGGGTGGATGACGGACTCGTTGGCCCGGCCGCCGCGTCCGCCCAGGGAGTAGAGGTCGAGCCCGACGGCCTCGTAGCTGCTGCTATCGTACGAGCTCGAGCTGTACTGCAGCGACAGGGCGGTGCTGCCGCCGTTGTAGGTGATCGCCTCGCCGCTGCCCCCGGGGGCGCCGTCGGACCCGTCGTTCGTGTTGTTGTCGGTTCCGTTGCCGCCGTTCGAGGTCAGGCTGACCGCGGCCATCGTTCCGCTGGCATAGGCGTCGACCAGCAGGCTGATGGTGGATGGGCCATTGAAGACGATGCTGCCGCCGTTGCCGCCGGCGGAGGGGCCGTTGTCCGATCCGTTGCCGCCGGTGGTCTGGACGTATGCGGCCTGGTTGATGCCGCTGGTGTCGATGTTCGACAGGACGTCGTAGGTGTAGGAGGGGCCGGCACCTCCCGCCGTCGAGCCGGATCCGCCGCTGCCGGTGTCGGTGTACCGGAAGCCGTCGTCGAGGGTCTGGCCGCTCGAGCCGACCGTGCAGGTGGAGCCGCTGATCGACGTGCAGCCGACCTGGGCGTGGGCGGTGCCAGTCGCAGCGAGAAGAAGAAAGCCCGTCGAAAGGGAAGTGGTGACGAGGAGCGAATGCGACGGCCACCGCATGGACATCAAGGCTCTCCCTTTCTCGCGCAACGCGCAGTCGACGATACCGCCGCCGGCTTATTATAGCTGTGCGAGCAACAGATCAGGAGTTGCGGCCGAGGGCATCCGAAAATCGACGAAACCGGTAAAATACCCGATGAGTCTACCGCATCTGTCGCAAGGGTTGCTGTTGGGGGAGCGGAATCAATCGAGAAACTCGCCCGGCCGGCAGCCAGGGCTCGCTGAAGCCGCCGTCTTGGCCTAGACTTTCCCCGGTACGTGGGGTTTGGAGTCGGCCGTGACGCTCGTCTACGATTCCCCGGGCGCCGTCCCGGCCGGTAAGGAGGGCGGATCCCGGAGACTTTCTCCCAGGCTGTCCCCCTTCTGGCGTGCGCAGTTGACGGCCTGGACGTTCCTCGCCGTCTTCGACTGCTTCAGCCGCAGCTTCGTCAGTCAGGACGCCGTCGCAGGCATTGTGCTGACGCTGATCCTCGACCCCTTCGCGATGCTCCTCACGGCCGGGATGCGCAGCGTCTATCGTCGGCTCGTGCCGACCGGCACAATCACCACGGGCGTCGCCTTCTGGATCCTGTCCGTCAGCCTGCTCGGGGGCGCCGTTTTCACCGCCCTGACGGTGGCCGTGCGCAGCGTGACCGGCTGGGGAATACCGGAGTGGTCCCCGGACCAGGCCCTGACGATCCCGTTCGTCTATGTCACCATCATATTCATCGCCTGGAGCCTGGCCTACTTCTGGATCAGTGCGGAGCTGCGCGCGCGCAACGAGCGCCAGCGCGCGTCCGAGGCGGAGGCAGAGGCGCTGCGGACGGAACTCCAGCGGCTCCGGGACCAGTTGGATCCTCATTTCCTCTTCAATGCCCTGAACGGCGTCGCCGCCGAGATGCCGGACGAGCCCAGGCGCGCCCAGGAGATGCTCGACGAGCTCTGCGACTACCTGCGCCGCTGTCTCGACCGCTCCGGGCCGGCGGTCGTCTCGCTGCGGGACGAGATCGAGACACTGCACGCCTATCTCCGGATCCAGCAGGCGCGCTTCGGGTCCGACCTGTCCTACACGGTCCACATCGACCCGCGTGCCGAGGCGAGCCCCGTGCCGGAGTTCCTGTTGCAGCCTCTGGTCGAGAACGCCATCAAGCACGGACGGCTGGCATCTGCCCGCCTGGACCTGCGCGTGGAGGTCGAGATGCCTCGGGCCGGCGATCTCTGCCTGCGGGTGTCGAACGCGGGCCGGCTCGCGGGCGGCTGGGAAGGAAGCGGTTCCCCGGGGGTGGGCCTGTCCAACCTCCGGCGGCGCCTCGAACTGCACTATCCGGGCCGCAGTCGTTTCTCGCTCACGCAGACCGGCGGCGAGGTGACGGCGGAGTTGAGACTGACGGGGGCCCCATGCTTCGGCTAGTGCTGGTCGACGACGAGCCCCTCGCCCTCAAGCGGATGCGGCACCTGCTGTCGGCGCACGAGGGCGTCGAAGTGGTCGGGGAGGCGGCGGGGGTCGAGGCGGCAGTGCCGCTGGTCAGGGCGCTGCAACCCCATGCCCTTTTCCTCGACGTCGGACTGCCGGGGCTGTCCGGGTTCGACCTGCTGCACCGCCTGGACCGGCGGCCGAAGGTGGTGTTCGTGACGGCGCATGCCAGCCACGCCGCCCGAGCCTTCGAGGTGGAGGCGACCGACTACCTTCTCAAGCCGGTCTCCGCGGGCCGGCTCGCCGACGCCCTGGCCCGCCTCCGACGCGCCTGTCATCTGGACCGGGAGGCGGAGGTCCCCGAGCCGCTGTCTCTCAGGACAGGAGGCGGCCGGCTGGTGGTGACCTCGCCCGAGCGCCTGCTCGTTCTGCGGGCGGATGCCGACTTCACCCATGTCCTGCTCGAAGACGAGGGCGGTCTGCTGGTGCACCGGAGCCTCAAGTCCTTCGCGGAGGAGCTGCCGAGCCCGCCCTTCCTGCGGCTGGACCGGTCCCTGATCATCAATGGCCGGCAGATCCGGCGGATGGAGTTCCACGGGCGCAGCGGGGCCGTCGTCTGGCTGGGGCGGCCCGAACAGCCGGTCGCCCTAGGACGGGCGGCCGCGGCCCGGCTGCGATCGCTCGAGGCGCGCGATCCGGTCGCCAGGGTTCAGGCCGGGACCTCGCCCCGCGCCGGGTAGTCCTTGGCCACCACGAAGTCGATGGCCTGCAGCAGTTCGGCGAAAGACGGGCGGGCAAACGGCATGGTCTGCACCTGGCCGAAGTACAGCGTGCGGTCGGGCTTGACGAGGAACAGGCCTGGCTCGCTGAACCGGACCGGCTCCTCCACACCGGCCGAAGTCTTGCCTCGCCCGCTGGAGACGTACAGGCCCCACCGGCGCGCCTCCTCGATGGTCATGCCGTAGCCCAGGGGCAGGCCGGTCAGCTTCCACGAGTCGTAAGACTGGCGCGCTCTCTCCTCCGAGTCGGTGCTGACCGCGATCACCGAGACGCCTCTCTGCTCGAAGTCCGATAGACGGTTGTCCAGGTCCTTCAGGTAGCGTCCGCAGATCGGGCAGTGCAGGCCGCGATAGAAGACGAGCATCGAGAAGCGTTCCGGAGACTGGGCGCCGAGATCCCAGGACGTGCCGTCGAGCAATTGGACCGTAAGGGCGGGGACCGGCTGGCGTGGCATCAAGCGCGGCATCGGCGTCTCCTGGTGGGACCGTCATCAAGACGCGTCCGCTCGATGCTGCCAAATCAGCAAGACGTGAACATGCGCGGTGGCACACCTTTCGCGTCACGTCCCTTTCACGCTATCGTGAGCCAGGCATGACGCCCGGCGTGGACATCGAGATGCAAGACCTGGACGACCAGTTCCTGAGCGCAGAGAAGAGGGCGCTTCGACAGCGGGCACGGGCCTTCGCGCGCGAGGTCGTGGCGGGACGGGCGGCCGAGATCGACCGCACCGAGGCCTACCCTTGGGACGTGGTGGCGGCGCTCAAGGAGGCCGGCTTCCTCGGGATGACGCTGCCGGCCCGCTACGGCGGACAGGGGCGCAGCTATCTCGAAGCCATCCTGGTCGTGGAGGAGATGGCGCGCCATTGCGGCGCATCGGCCCGAATCGTGGTCGAGACGAACATGGGCGCCGTCGGCGCGATCATGGCCTATGGCCGGGAAGAACAGAAGGCGCTCGCCGCGGAGCTGGTGCTGTCCGGCGACAAGCCGGCCATCTGCATCACCGAGCCGGAGGCCGGAAGCGCGGCGACCGAGATGACGACCCGCGCCGACCGGCGTGGTGACCGCTGGATCCTGAACGGCCAGAAGCATTGGATAACGGGCGGCGGGGTCTCGCGCCTCCACCTCATCTTCGCGCGGGTCTTCGACTCGCACGGCAATCCGCAGGGCATCGGCGGCTTCGTGACCGTGCGTGACCCGGTCGCGGGGACGCCCGCCGGGCTCGTCGTCGCCCGGCGGGAGCCGGCCATGGGCCTGCGCGGCATCCCCGAGGCAGAGCTGCGATTCCAGGACCTCGAGCTGCCGGACGACGCCCTGTTGCTGCCGCCGCGTGGGCTGAAGCACGGCTTCGCCGACCTGATGGACGCCTATAACGGCCAGCGGGTCGGCGCCGGCACGGTGGCGCTCGGGCTGGCACAGGGGGCCTACGACCACGCCTTGCGCTACGTCACGCGGCGCCGGCAGTTCGGCCGGCCGATCGCGGAGTTCCAGGGGCTGCAGTGGATGCTGGCGGATATGGCGATCCAGATCTCCGCCGCCCGGCAGCTTCTCTGGCGGGCGGCCCGCTCCGCCGCCCCCGGCCGGTTCCCTGATCCGGCGGCGGCAGCCCAGGCGAAGATCTTCGCCGCCGAGATGGCGATCAAGGTGACAAACGACGCCCTGCAGCTCTGGGGCGCCGCCGGCTACTCGCGCGACAATCCCCTGGAGCGCTACGTGCGCGATGCCAGGATGTTCGCGATCGCCGGGGGGACGGCACAGGTGCTGCGGACCCTGGTCGCCTCGCACCTGCTGGGCATGAAGCTGCCGCAGACCCGCGACGGCTATCAGGACGCCGTCCTGAGGGAGCCGCAGGCGGCCGAGTAGCCCGCCGGTCCCGACGGCTCGGCCCCGAGGAGATCCAGTCTGCCTCTGCTTTCGTAGAGACAGCCGAACAGCCCGTTGCCGACGACTCCTGCTCCGGATCTCGGAACCGGCTGTCCGGCTCGCGCGTCCCCGTTTTCCGGGTGCGGCGGTCACGCCGGACCGAGTGGAAGCGGACAGGGGACTGGCCATGGTCACGATCGATCGTCGCGCGCTGATGGTGAGCGCCGCCGGTCTGTTCCTCGGTGGTGCGGCGCGCGCCCAGGCGTCCGCCGTGCCGGACGGGCGGCGGATGGCGTTCGAACTGCACAGGGACGGCAACAGGATCGGCACGCACACGCTGACGTTCAGCAGGCGCGGTGACGATCTGGTCGTCGACGTCGCGATCGACATCGAGGTCAAGGTCGCGTTCATCACGGTGTTCCGTTACGAGCACCGCAATCAGGAGATATGGCGGGACGGCCGCCTGCTGAGCCTCGACGCCCGAACCAACCACGACGGGGACCACTACCGGGTGGTCGCGAAGGCGACCGGCGACGGCCTGCAGGTCGACGGCAGCGGCGGTCGCTTCACCGCCCCGGCCGACACGATCTCCACGTCCTGGTGGAACGACGCCTACGTGCGCCGCGATCAACTCCTCGACAGCGAGAAGGGCAAGATGATGCAGGCGTCGACCAAGGTCGTCGGCCGCGGGCCTGTCGAGATCGCGGGCGGCCGCTCGCTGGATGCGACCCACTACCGGACCAGCGGGGAGGTCAAGGTCCAGACCTGGTTCGCGCAGGAGCAATGGGTGGGCATGTCTTTCATCGCCTTCGATCAGGAGGTGGTCTATCGGCGCGTCGACGGGAACCTGCCGCGCCCTGCTTGAGACATGCCCCGACGCCTGCATCTGGTGCTGGGGGATCAGCTCTCCCCCGGGCTCTCCTCTCTTGCCGACCTGGGGCCTGACGACCGGGTCGTGATGGCCGAGGTCATCGAGGAGGCGACCTACGTCCGGCACCACAAACAGAAGCTCGCCCTTGTCTTCGCGGCGATGCGGCACTTCGCCGACTGCCTCCGCCGCCGCGGCGTGAGGGTCGAGTACCGCGAGTTCGATGCCGACGACGGCTGCCGCAGCCTGTTGGATGCCGTAGCGGATACCGCCCGCCGCCATGACGCGGAGCGGGTCGTGGTGACAGAGCCGGGCGAGTGGCGCCTCTGGTCGCAGATGCGGACCTGGGAAAAGACCCTCGGCGTTCCCGTCGAAATCCGGCCCGACGACCGCTTCTTCTGCTCACGCGACGACTTCGTGCGCTGGGCGAAGGGGCGGCGCAGCCTGCGGATGGAGTATTTCTACCGAGACATGCGGCGGCGCACCGGCCTGCTGATGGAGCTCGACGGCGAGCCGGCGGGCGGCCGCTGGAACTTCGATACGGAGAACCGAAAGCCGCTGGATCCCGATGTGGCGCTGCCAGCGCGCAGGCGGCCGGAGCCCGACGCCCTCACGCGGCGGGTGATGGCGACGGTGGCGGAGCACTTCGGGCATCACTTCGGCGATCTCGAACCCTTCGGCCATCCCGTCACCCGCGATGCCGCGGAAGCCGCGCTCAGTGACTTCCTGCGGGAGGAACTGCCGCGGTTCGGCGATTTTCAGGACGCCATGCGGGCAGGCGAACCCTTCCTGTACCACTCCCTCCTCTCCTCGGCGCTGAACCTCGGGCTGCTCGACCCGCGCGCGGTCTGCGCGGCGGCCGAGCAGGCGTGGCGGAACGGCCAGGCGCCGCTGAACGCGGTGGAAGGCTTCATCCGGCAGATCCTCGGCTGGCGCGAGTTCGTCCGCGGCATCTACTGGTGGCGGATGCCGGACTATCCCCGCAGCAACCATCTGGATGCCGAGCGGCTTCTGCCCGCCTTCTATTGGACGGGCGAGACGGACCTGCGCTGCCTCGCGGACTGCGTCGCCACGACCCGGCGCTACGCCTATGCGCACCACATCCAGCGCCTGATGGTCACCGGCAATTTCGCCCTGATCGCCGGGATCGCACCTGCCGCGGTGAACCACTGGTACCTGGTCGTCTACGCCGACGCCTTCGAGTGGGTGCAACTGCCCAACACGCACGGGATGAGCCTTTTCGCCGACGGCGGCCTGTTGGCGTCCAAGCCCTACGCCGCCAGCGGCAAATACATAGACCGCATGTCCGACTACTGCTCGGGCTGCCGCTACGATGTCAGGAAGAGCACTGGCGCCGACGCCTGCCCGTTCAATTTCCTCTACTGGGACTTCGTGGCGCGCAACGCGCGGCACTTCGAAAGGAACCCGCGAATGGCGATGCCCCTCAAGACGCTCGGCAGGCTGGATCCGGGCCGGCTGAAACAGATGCGCAGCCAGGCGACCGGCTTCCTCGACGGCCTCGATTACGCCGAGGAGGGGGCCTGGTGACTCGGCTGGCATCGGGCGAGGTCGTCTGGGTGACGGGCGCCAGCCAGGGCATCGGGCGCGCCCTCGCGCTCCGGCTGTCGCGGGAAGGCATGACCGTCGCAGCCTCCGCCCGAGGCAGGGAAGGGCTCGACCGGCTGCAGGCGGAGGCGCCGGGGCCGGGTGCGATCCGCCCCTATCCGCTTGATGTCACCGACGGCGAGGCGACGGCGCGGGTGGTCGAGCGCGTCGAGTCCGAACAGGGACCGATCGCGCAGGCGGTCCTCAACGCGGGCACGCACAGGCCGACACCGGCGAGCAATCTGCGGACGGAGGACTTCGAGGCGCTGGTCGAGGTGAACCTGCTGGGCACCGTCAAGGGATTGACCGCCCTGCTGCCCGCGATGCGCAGCCGTCGACGCGGTGGAATCGCGGTGGTCGCCTCGCTCGCCGGCTACGCCGGCCTGCCCAACGCCGCCGCCTACAGCATGACCAAGGGCGGGCTGATCCGCCTGTGCGAGGCCCTGCGGCCGGAGCTCGCCGCGGAGGGTATCCGCCTGCAGGTGATCAACCCCGGCTTCGTGCGGACGCCGCTCACCGACCGCAACGACTTCCCCATGCCCTTCCTGATCGAGCCGGAGGAGGCGGCCGACGCGATCTGGCGCGGCCTCGCCAGCGGGCGGTTCGAGATCGCCTTTCCCTGGCGGCTGGTGGCCGCGATGCGGCTGCTGCGGGCGCTGCCCTACGGCCCCTTCTTCGCCGTCACCCGGCGGATGGTGCGGCGGTGAGCGCAGCGCCGGCGGACGACAGCCGCGCCGCGACGCTCCGGTCCTATGCGCGCGCCTTCGAGACGCTGGCCGCCGATCGGCTGGACGTCTTCGCACCGTTGATCACCGACGACGTCGTGTTCCGCGACCCCTTCAATACTCTCCACGGGCGCGACGCTTTCCGGGCGGTGTTCGCGAAGATGTACCGTCAATTGCAGGACCCCCGCTTCCAGGTGGCGGATCTGGCGCTCGGCGAGAGGGGGTATGTGCGCTGGTCGATGACCTGGACACGCCGGGACGGCACAGCGGCGGCGCCGGTGGAGGGGGTCTCGGAACTGATCTTCGCCGCCGACGGCCGGGTATGCGGGCACGTCGACCACTGGGACGTGGCCTCGCAGCTCTACGAGCGAGCCCCGGTGCTGGGCGTGCTGATGCGGGCGTTGCGCCGCCGCTTCGCCCTCTGACCGGGGCGCCGGGCATCAGTCGCTCGGGCCGGAAACACCCGCTTCCTCGAAGGTCGCCATTCCGCCGTGGCAGAGCGCCGCGGCACGCAGGAGGTTCACCGCCAGAGCGGCCCCGCTGCCCTCGCCCAGGCGCAGACCCAGATCGAGCAGCGGCTGCTGGCCCAGGGTCTGCAGCAGACGGGAATGGCCCGGCTCCACCGAGCGATGGGCGACGATGCAGTGATCCAGCGCACGGCGATCGGCGATGAACAGGGCCGCCGCCGCGGCCGTGCAGGCGAAGCCGTCGAGAACGACGGGAATGCGGGCGAGGCGGCAGGCGAGGACCGCCCCGGCGATGGCGGCGAACTCCCGCCCCCCCAAGGCCGCAAGGGCGGTGAATGGATCGTCCAGCGCCTGCCGATTCGCCTCGACCGCCTGCTGCACCGCTTGCCGCTTTCGCTCCAGTCCCGCTTCGTCGACTCCCGTCCCTCGTCCGACCCAGTCGGCCGCATCGCCCCCGAACAGGCCGCAGCAGAGCGCGGCGGCGGCGGTGGTGTTGGCGATCCCCATCTCGCCCAGGGCCATGACGTCGAAGCCTTCTTCGACCGCCATCATCCCGTAGGAGACGGCGAGCGCACAGTCCTCCTCGTCCATCGCCGGACCCTGCGTGAAGTCGCCGGTCGGGCTCTCCAGCGCCATCTCGTAGACCCGCAGGTCGGCGCCGATCTGGACGCAGAGCTGGTTGATGGCGGCGCCGCCGGCGATGAAGTTCTTCACCATCTGCTCGGTGACCGCCGGGGGATAGGCGGAGACACCCCTCGCGGCCACCCCGTGGTTGCCGGCGAAGACGGCCACCCGCGGCGTCTCGATCCGCGGCGGATGCCGGCCCTGCCAGGTGGCCAGCCACACCGCGAGCTCCTCCAGCCGCCCGAGCGAACCGGGCGGCTTGGTGAGCTGGGCCTGCCGCAACCGGGCGGTGGTGGCCGCTTCCAGGTCGGGCCCGGGGAGGCGTGGCAGCAGGTCGCGGATTTCCGCGAGCGTGGCTCTGGGTTGCGCGTTCTCGTCTGCCGGCATGGCGCCGTCTCCTGCTGTCGCTGAGCGGCGGACTGTCCTATAAGCCGGCGACCAGGAAAAGCGGCAAGGGACGGGACGGGGTGACGGCGCTGCCCAACTGGCTGCGGACCTGGCTTGTGGATTCGGCCTCGGCGGCGGTCCTTCTCACGCGCGTGCCGATGCCCCAGGTCGCGCCGGATTTCGCGCGGGCGCTGCGTGCCGCGCCGCTGGTCGGGGCCGGCATCGGCCTGCTGGCAGCGGCGGTCTTCGCTCTCGCGCGCGATTGGGGGGCCGCGCCTCTTCTGGCGGCGGCGCTCGCCGTCCTGTCCGGCGCGATCCTGACCGGCGCCCTGCACGAGGACGGCCTGGCGGATGTCGCCGATGCCTTCGGTCTCTACCGGGATCGTGAGCGGACCCTCGAGATCCTTCGCGACAGTCGTCTCGGCACCTACGGGGTGGTGGCGCTGATCGCCAGCTTTCTTCTGCGAGTGGCCGCGCTTGCGGCGATCGCAGACCCCGCCCTGGCGACGGGGGCGCTGGTGGCGGCCCATGCCGCCTCACGTGCGGGCTTCGCACTGGCGATATCGCGCCTTCCTCCGGCACGGCCCGGCGGTCTGGCGGCGACCGTGGGACGGCCGGCCGAGTCCACGGCCTGGACGTCGCTGGCGCTCGGTGCCGGCTTTCTCTGGCTCGGCCTTGGTCTGGGCACCGCGCTGCTGACCGGCGCGGCGATCGCGCTCGCCGGCATCGGACTGATGAGGCTTGCCCGGCGCCGTATCGGCGGCCATACCGGCGACGTCCTTGGAGCGCAGCAGCAGATTGGAGAGGTCATGATCCTGGTCCTGGCCGCGATGAGCCTATGACCGCCCCCCAGGCGTCCGTGACCCGCTGGTGGTGGATCCGCCATGCCCCGGTGGACAGCGGCGGGCGCATCTATGGGGCCGGAGATCCCGACTGCCGTTGCGACGACGAGGCGGTGTTCGACGCGCTGGCGTCCGTCCTGCCGCGGCCGGCGGTCTGGGTGGCGTCGCATCTGCGACGCACGCATCAGACCGCTGCCGCCGTCGCCAGGTACCTCGACGCCATGCCGGATCTGGAGATCGAGCCCCGCTTCGGCGAACAGTCGTTCGGCGAGTGGCAGGGGCGTACCCATGACGAGGTGCGCCGGGAGCGGCTGCCCGAATGGCATCGCTTCTGGCTCGCCCCGGCACTCGAGGCGCCGCCGGGCGGCGAGAGCTTCACCGCGATGGTGGAGCGGGTGAGGGCGGGGGTCGTCGAACTGACCGATCGTCACCGCGGGCAGGACATCGTCGCCTTCGCCCACGGCGGGACGATCAGGGCGGCCTTGGCCGTTGCGCTCGAGATAGACCCGGAACGGGCTCTGCCGTTCGCCGTCGACAACTGCTCCCTGACGTGCCTGGAGCATTTCGACAGCCCGCGTCACAGCGCGGACGAGGCGCGGGATGCCTGGCGGGTGGTGAAGGTGAACCTGCTGCCCATGTCGCCGGCCGGCCAACTCGTTCGTCCACCTCTTGTCACGCTCTAGGCGAGCCTTCTGCCTTGCAATGGCGTAAACTGGGGCTGAGGTATCACCTCGTCCCTTCCACTGGAACCTAGGTGCTGCAAATGGTTGAGCGGAATCCCGTGAGCCGGCGGGCGATCATGGCCGGCGTGGCTGGCGGTCTGGCCATAAGCGCGCTGCCGCGCGTCGCCCGCGCGGACGCGCGGCAGGATGCTGCGGATCTGGTGAGCAATGCCACCACGGCTGTCTCGTCGATGCGGCGTGACGAGAACCTCTCGGCGATGGACCGCTACCTGAAGGACGCCAGCGGGGCGATGATCTTCCCGCAACTCGTGCGTGGCGGGTTCATCGTCGGCGGTGAAGGCGGCAGCGGCGTGCTTCTCGTCAAGGGCTCGGACGGTACGTGGAGTCCACCGGCCTTCTACACGCTGGCCGCCGGCTCGATCGGCTTCCAGATCGGCGGACAGGTGGCCGAGGTCGTTTTCGCCATCATGAACCAGGGCGCGGTCGAGGCGGTTCTCAAGAACAGCTTCAAGTTCGGGGCCGACGCCTCCATCGCGGTCGGACCGGTCGGCCAGGGCGTGGCCGCAAGCACCACCACCAACCTGCAGGCCGACATCATCTCCTTCTCCCGCACGCAGGGTCTGTTCGGCGGCGGTTCCCTGGAAGGCACCGCACTGCTGCCGAAGGACAGCTACAACGCGGCCTACTACGGCGCCCAGGGCGTGACGCCGCGCCAGATCGTCATCGAGCGGCGTTACTTCAACGCAGGGGCAGACGCCTTGCGAAAGGCGCTGCCCTGACCGATCTCGGAACAGGTGCGGGTAGAAGGCGAGCGACAGCCGCGTGCAACTGTTCCTCAAGTCACTGCTGATTTTTGCCGGCGGCCTGGTCGTTCTGGCCGCCGGTCTCTATGGCTACGGGCTGCTCTACCCGGGCAGCGAGCGGTCCGCCGGGGTCGCCGACATCGGCGGGCCCTTCGTGCTGATCGATCAGAATGGCCAGAGGCGGAGCGACCTCGATTTCGCCGATCGCTACAAGCTCGTGTTCTTCGGCTATACCTATTGCCCGGACGTCTGTCCGACGACGCTCCTGAACGTCTCCGAGGCCCTGGACATCCTCCAGCGTGAAGCGCCCGCAAAGGCAGCCGAAGTGGTGCCCATCTTCATCACGGTCGATCCCGAACGGGACACGCCTGCCGCCCTGGCCAGCTATCTGGAGAATTTCCGGCCCGGCATCGTCGGGCTGACGGGCAGCCCCGCGGAGATCGCCGACGTCGCGCGGGAGTACCGGGCCTACTTCCGCAAGGTCCAGCCGGAGGAGTCGAGCGAGTACCTGATGGATCACTCGACCTTCATCTACTTGATGGACAAGCGGGGGCGCTACCTCGGTCACTTCACCCATCAGACCCCGCCGGCGGAGATGGCCGCGAGTCTGAAGGAGCAGCTTCCGGGCTGACGACTCAGAAACGGAAAGAGAAGAACAGGCCGGTGGTGAAGCGGCTCGACCGCATCGGATCCTCCTCCGACAGGTCAAGGCCGTCGTTCAGTCCCTGGGTCACGGACGCCGTGCCGGTGACGGCCCAGCGAGGCGTGAACTGCAGGGTCGCCGCGAGCCCCAGCCCGACGTCGGTCTCCGCCCCCGCCGACGTGAAGCTCTGGTGGCTGCGGGGCCCGACTTTCACGGCGACTTCATCGGCCGGCTTCCACTCGTAGCCCACGCCGATGCCGAGGACCGACAGCGGCTTGCCGCGGGGCAGGCTGTAGCGGTTGCTCGAGATGTCGAAGCGCCAATCGCTGTAGCGCAGGGCAACATAGCCGCCGGGCGACAGGGCGGTTGCCGTGGCCGCCGGAAGCGCGGCGTCCCAGATCTCCGCTGGCTGCTGTCTGGCGGCGGTCAGAGCCCAGTCGCCGAGCCGAATGGACGGCTCCTGCTGATCCAGCGACTGGGAGTCGTAGGCTTCCCGCCAGCCGGGCTCCTGCGCGCTCCAGGCGCCTCCCATCTCCAGACCGGCGGCGCCTGCACCACCCGACAGAAGCAGCAGGCTTCCGCCGACCAGCCCTCCCGCAATGTACCCCGGCACCCGCACCACTACTGCTCCCTCTGACGGCCGGGATTATTGCAGTGCAGAACGGAAAAAGCGAATCCCACGGCCATGCTTTGTGGGAGACGGGCCATGCCCGATCAGCTGGCGGCGGATGGCCCGCCGCAGGAGGAGCAGCGGCCGCGGACCTCGACGATCGACCTGCCGACCTCGAACCCGAGCGCCGCGGCCTGCCTTTCGATCACCGCCTGCAGCTCGCCGGCAGCCACTTCCTCGCTGCGGCCGCACGAGTCGCAGATGAAGAAATGCCCGGCGTGCCGATGGTCGAAGTCCAGGCACCCGACAAAGGCGTTCTGACTCTCGATCTTGTGGATCAGGCCCTGCGAGAGCAGGAAATCCAGTGCGCGATAGACGGTGGGCGGTGCGACACGCTGCGCCTCCCGGTTCAGCTGCTCCAGGATCTCGTAGGCGCCGCAGGGCCGCGACCGCTCGCTCAGGATCCGCAGAACCTGCCGACGCATCGGCGTGAGCCTCTGCCCTCTCGTGCGGCAGAGGTCGTCCGCGGCCGTGAGGATAGCCTCTGTGTCCACAGCGTCTCTCCTCGTGGATACGGCGGCGGAGCCCCCGGCCGCTCGGCCTGGGGCGGGCGTTCCACGGCTGCCCACCTGGCTCTAGACCGGGCCCCCGCGGTCGACCGCCAGGTCATCGGCGGTCCCGGAGCGGCTGCGTGACGAGCGGCCCTGAGCGAGAAGGGCGGCCATGGCCTGGTCGGCGCGGCTTGCGAAGCCATCGATCGAGGATGCCGGCTCGGCCTTTGTCTCACCGCCCTGGGCAGCGGGTGGTTTCTCGTCCGGGACGCCAGCCGGCGGGGTCGCGCCGGGGGCCGGGCCGGGGGCGAGTTGGGCCGGCGCTTCCGGCGCTGCGGGCGGGCCCGGCAGTTCCACTCCGCACCGCTGCCTCACCCTGGCGCGCGCATTCTCGTCGAACACCTCGCTGTAGAAGAACGCGTCGTCCTTCAGGACACGCCGGATGACCGGCAAGAGATCCACATTCTCACACAGCAGGAACTGGCGCGTGTTGTCCGCCTCGACGAGAAGGCGGACGTGGTGGCTGATCTGGTCGGGTATGGTCGGATCGCCGTAGGCCAGCATGTTGCTCATCAGCCTGATGCGCCACATCAGCAGCGGCTCCACCTCCGGGCCGACATACATGGACAGACGCAGTGCCTCGCGGATCCTTTCCGGCGAGGCGGCCTGGAGCTGCATGAGGTAGATCAGTCTCGCCCACATGAAGGGCTGCGCCGGCTCCTCGGCCAGGTTCGCCTCGACCAGCGCCCGTGCCTGCGCGACTGCGTCCGCCGCCTGTTCCCGGATCGCCGGATCCGGGGAGGATGCGGTGGCGCTGGCGATATAGAAGGCCGCATTGGCCAGGTCGGCCGCGCCGGTCGAAAAGAGATTGAGCGGTGGGCTGGAGCCGTCGGCCAGGACGGCTGCGGCCTCGTCCGGACGCAACTCGCCGCTTCGCAGCCCCGCCAGGGTGTCGCGGTAGACCTCGGCCTGCTGCGTGTCCCACAGCCAGACGGCGTTCAGCGCCGTCAGCGCGGCCGCCACTACGACCACCGCCAAGGCGCCGAGGCGCCTCCCGCCGCGGCTCGTCGTCGCCGCCTGCTCGGAGGCCCGCTCTGAGCGCTGGCTGGAACTGGACCGGCTGCGCCTGCGGCCGTGCCGGCGTCTGCGGCGCTCGCCCGCGTTTCCGTCCGTCTCGTCGTCGTGGTCGGCCACGGGCGGCAACCCTTTCCCTAAGCGGCGGCCCTCAGGCCCAGAGTCTGCCAGACTTCGTCGAGAGCGACGGCCAATGCCTCGATGTCGTGCCGGCTGTGCAGGGGCGTCGGAGTCAGCCGAAGACGTTCCGTGCCGCGCGCGACCGTCGGGTAGTTGATGGGCTGCACGTAGATGTCGTGGCGCTCCAGCAGGCGGTCGCTCGCCGCCTTGCAGAGACCCGCCTCGCCGACCAGGACCGGGACGATGTGGCTCTCGCTCGGCATCACAGGCAGGCCGGCGGCCCGCAGGCGGCGCTTGGTCTCGGCTGCACGCTGCTGGTGGAGCGTGCGTTCGGCGGAGCTGGCCTTGAGGTGCCGCACGCTCGCCAGGGCGCCGGCCGCGATCGCCGGGGGAACGGAGGTGGTGAAGATGAAGCCGCTGGCAAAGGACCGGACGAAGTCCACCAACGCCGCACTGGCGGCGATGTAACCGCCGACGACGCCGAACGCCTTGCCCAGGGTACCCTGGATCACGTCCAGCCGATGGGCGAGGCCGTCACGTTCGGCGACTCCGCCGCCCCGCGGCCCGTACAGGCCCACCGCATGCACCTCGTCGAGGTAGGTCAGCGCCCCGTGCGCTTCGGCGACGTCACAGAGCTCGGCGATCGGCGCGATGTCGCCGTCCATCGAATAGACCGACTCGAAGGCCACCAGCTTCGGCGCGTCCGCCGGCAGGTCCGCCAGGCGCCGGTCGAGATCCGCGGCATCGTTGTGGCGGAAAACACGCTTTTCCGCCCGGCTGTGGCGGATGCCTTCGATCATCGAGGCGTGGTTCTTCTCGTCGGACAGGACGACGCAGCCCGGCAGCCGGGCGGCGAGCGTGCCGAGGGTCGCCCAGTTCGCCTGGTAGCCGGACCCGAAGAGGAGCGCGGCCTCCTTGCCGTGCAGTTCGGCGAGTTCGCGTTCGAGGGCCACGTGGTAGACGTTGGTCCCGGAGATGTTGCGGGTGCCGCCGGCCCCCGCCCCGCAGCGCTCGATGGCCTCGCGCATGGCCGCGAGCACCGCGGGATGCTGGCCCATGCCGAGGTAGTCGTTCGAGCACCAGATGGTTACGGGCCGCGCTTCTTCGCCGTCGTGACGAAGCGCCCGCGGGAAGTCCCCGGCGCACCGCTCCAGTTCAGCGAAAACCCGGTAGCGGCCCTCGCGGCGCAGATCCTCGAGGGCGTCGGCGAAGAAGCTTTGATAGTCCATGACCTTCCGGTTCTGTTCCTTGTCGGTCGGACGAAGGGCGGGCGGCCTCCGGTGGTGCGCCTCTCGGCTGCCGATCATTCGGCAGCGTCGCGACGGCCCTGCTGCCACTCCAGGGTCTCGTCGAGCGCGGCGGCGAAGCGGTCGAACAGCATGTCGATCTCGGCCTCCGTGATGATCAGCGGCGGGCAGAAGGCCATGATGTCCCCCAGGTTGCGGATGATCAGGCCGTGCTCCTGCGCCCGCTCGAAGCAGTAGGTCCCGACCGACCCGGCGGGATCGAAGCCGGCCTTCGTCTGCTTGTCCGATACAAGCTCCAGGGCGCCGATCAGGCCGATGCCCCGGGCCTCGCCGACCAGCGGGTGATCGGCGAAGCTCCGCAGCCGCTCCTGGAATCGCGGGGCGACGGCGGCGGCGTGCTCGACCAGCCGCCGCTCCTCGATGATCTTGAGGTTCTCCAGGGCGACGGCCGTGGCGACGGGATGGGCGCTGGCCGTGAAGCCGTGGCCGAAAGTGCCGATCTTGGCACTGTTGTCGGCGATGGCCTGATAGATCTCGTCCGAGATCAACAGGGCCGAGAGCGGCAGATAGGAAGAGGTGAGCTGCTTCGACAGGACGAGCATGTCCGGGGTGATGCCGAAGGACTCGCACGCGAAGGTCGTGCCCGTCCGCCCGAAGCCGTTGATCACCTCGTCGGCGATGACGAGCACGTCGTACTTCCGGCAGATCTGCTGGATCTTCTGCCAGTAGGTGCGCGGCGGCGGCATCACGCCGCCGGCGCCCATCACCGGCTCGCCGATGAAGGCGGCGATCGTCTCCGGCCCCTCGCGCAGGATCAGGTCCTCGAGCTGGCCGGCCAGCCGGCTGGCGAACTCCTCCTCGCTCTCGCCTTCGAGGGCGAAGCGCCAGTGGTGCGGGCAGCCGGTGTGGAGGATGTTGGCGATCGGCAGGTCGAAATCCCGGTGGTTCGCCGGCAAGCCGGTCAGGCTGGCCGAGGCGATCGTGACGCCGTGGTAGCCCTTCACCCGCGAGATGATCTTCTTCTTCTGCGGGCGGCCGCGGGCATTGTTGTAGTACCAGACGACCTTGATCGCCGTGTCGTTCGCTTCCGAGCCCGAGTTCGTATAGAAGACCTTGCTCATCGGCCCGGGGGCCATGGCGATGAGCTTCTCCGACAGCGCGACCGAGGGCTCGTGCGACTTGTGGGCGAAGGAATGGTAGAAGGGCAGCTTGCGCATCTGGGCCGCCGCCGCCTCGACCAGCCGCTCCTCGCCGAAACCGACGGCGACACTCCACAGCCCGGCCAGGCCCTCGATGTATTCGCGTCCCTGGTCGTCCTTCACGTAGATGCCGTGACCGCTCTCGATGATCATCGGCCCGCGCTGCTCGTGCTTGCGCGCGTTCGTGTAGGCGTGAAGGTTGTAAGCCACGTCCTTTGCGGCTGGCGAGTTGGGGCGCAGCGTCATTCGGTACACTCCGGACTACAGGTGCAATGCCTCAGTTAAACTAGCGCCGCCGACGGCGGAACCACAAGGCGAGCGCGCTTGATCGACGCAGCCTGCGGGGTAGGCTTGCAAGCTTTGCAGGCGGCCGGGCAGCTTCCTCTACGGATGTGGAGGGGCGCCGGACAGGGCGCCGGTACGTCGCGAGGGGGCGAGACGACATGGCTGGAGTTCAACGTTACTCGGGGGTCGCGATCGCGCTGCACTGGCTCGTGGTGCTGCTGGTCGTGGTCCAGTTCCTGAGCATGTGGCTGGGTGACCTCTTCGATCGGCAGGACCCGGCCCGGGACGTGCTTTTCGATATCCACATCGTCAGCGGCATCGCCGTCCTCCTCGCCATCCTCGTGCGGCTGTGGTGGAGACGAGGGCACAAGCCGCCGCCGCCGCCGGCGGGCACGGGCCGGCTGATGCGGATCGCTGCGGCCGCGGTGCATCACGGCCTCTATGTGCTGCTGGTGCTGCAGCCCCTGCTCGGTCTGGGCGCTCTGTACGTCTGGCGCGGCTTCGGCGAGGTGCACGAGGTGCTCGCGAACGTCATCCTCGTCTTCGTCGGCGTGCACGTGGCGGCGACGCTGTGGCACCAGTTCGTGCTGAGGGACGGCCTGATTCGCAGGATGCTCCCGGCCGGCTGAACGCACGGAAGGGCTGCGGCCTCTTGACCCTGCTGGCCGGGCATCCTTGATTGGGGTGTCCGGTCCCCGCGAAGGAGCGTCTTGATGTATTCCTATGAGCCGAAGGACGGCCACGGCCTCGCTTACGATCCCTTCAAAGCGATCATAGCCCCGCGGCCTATCGGCTGGATTTCGACGGTCGACGCCGACGGTCGGCCGAACCTCGGCCCCTACAGCTTCTTCGCCGGCATTTCCGGCAATCCGCCGATCATCGCCTTCTCCAGTGAAGGGCCGAAGGATTCGGCGTCGAACGCCGAGGCGACGGGTGAATTCGTCTTCAACCTCGCGACGCTGCCGCTGGCGCACCAGATGAACGCCTCTTCGGCGACGGTCGAGCACGGGGTCAACGAGTTCAAACTGGCCGGCCTGACCGAGGCGCCCAGCAGGATCGTGAAGGCGCCGCGCGTGGCGGAGACGCCGGCCTCGATGGAGTGCAAGGTCCTGCAGGTCATTCGCCTGAAGGATCTGGAAGGCAAGGAGACCAGCCGGATCGTCGTCTTCGGCCAGGTCGTCGCCGTCCACATCGACGAGCGGTACCTGAAGGACGGCTACTTCGACACCGCGGCGGCACAGCCGCTCGCGCGCTGCGGCTACCGCGACTACGCAGCCGTGACCGAGGTCTTCCCGCTGGTCCGGCCCGACGAGGCTGCCGCCGCGCAGTAGGCGGCGTCAGTCGGCGAAGGCCGGCAGAAGGCCGAAGGGGCTGCCCCAGCTCAGGCCGGCGCGGGTGTCGCCGCGGGGGCGGTACTCGCAGCCGACCCAGCCGTCGTAGCCCAACCGGTCGAGCAGGGCGAAGAGGTAGGTGTAGTTCACCTCTCCCTCGTCCGGCTCGTGACGGTCCGGGACGCCCGCGATCTGCACGTGCCCGACGAGGTCGATCTGCCCTTCCAGGGTTCGGGCCAGGTCGCCCTCCATGATCTGGCAGTGGTAGAGGTCGAACTGCAGGCGCAGGTTGGGCATGCCGACCGCGTCGATGACCCGGCGCGCCTCGGCCTGCCGTTGCAGGAGGTAGCCGGGCATGTCGCGACCGTTGATCGGCTCGATGGTGATCTCCCGGCCGGCCTCGGCCGCCCGCGCGCAGGCGCGGCGCAAGTTCGCGACATAGGTGGCCCTGCAGGCCTGCCCGTCGGCGCCGGCCGGCGCGACGCCCGCCATGAGATGGATCCGCGGGCAGTCCAGCGCCTCGGCGTAGCGGAGCGCCGCGCTCACGGCCTCCTCGCAGTCCGCCTCCCGGCCGGGCAGGGCGGCCAACCCGCGCTCGCCGCCGTCCCAGTCTCCCGGCGGCGCGTTCAGCAGGACCTGCCGCAGGCCCGAGGCCTTCAGCCGCCGGTGCAGCTCCTCGACGGGATGGTCGTAGGGGAAGAGGCACTCGACGCCGCGGAAGCCGCAGGCGGCCGCCAGCGCGAAGCGCTCCAGGAACGGGGCTTCCTGGAAGAGGAAGGAGAGGTTGGCGGCGAAGCGAGGCACCCCCGTCAGCCGCGGATGAGGCCGATCCGCCGCGTCGCCTCGCTGCGCAGGAAGGCGATGTCGTGGCCCGGGGTGACGAGATCGAAGCCGGCTTCCCGCATGGTACGCGCCTGTTCGGCCGAGCCGCAGAAGATGCCGGCCGCCCGTCCCGCCGCCTTGCTCCGGGCGAGGATGTGCCGGACGGCATCGTCGACCACCGCTACGCGACCGAAGGCGCCCGGCTCCTCGCCCAGCGCGATGGCGAGGTCGCTGGGGCCGACGAAGAGTCCATCCAGACCCGCCACTGTCAGTATGGCGTCGACGTTCTCCAGCCCCTGGCGCGTCTCGATCATCGCCAGGGTGACGATGCCGCTGTTGGCGGCGGCGAAGTAGCCGGCGCCGTGCAGAAGGGCAGGCCGCGTCGGCCCGAAGCTCCGCCGGCCGGCCGGGGGGTAGCGGCAGGCTTCGACGAAGCGGCGGCAGTCCTCGGCCGTGTCGACCAGAGGGCAGATGATGCCCTCGGCGCCGGCGTCGAGGAGTTTGTTGATCTGCCCCAGGTCGTTGCTGGCGCACCGCGCCATCGGCAGGCTGTGGCCATGGGATATCGCCTGCAGCATGGCCAAGGCGCCGTCCATGCCGACGAAGCCGTGCTGCAGGTCGACGGTGACGCTGTCGAAGCCGCTCAGGGACAGGAGCTCCGCCACCAGCGGCGAGCCGCTCGAGACCCAGCCGTTGATCACGCAGGCCCCTTGCCCCCAGACCTCACGAACCGCGTTCATCGCTTCGGCTCCGCCGTCAGTGGCCGCCGCCGGGCCGCAGCGGTTCGGTTCGGGCTGCCGGCGTTCCGGCCGGCGCCGAAACGCCGGGGACCGTATCCACGGTCGCGGCCGCCTCCGGGGTGGTGGTCACGGTCTCCGGCTCCAGACGGGCCGGAACCGTCACCGCGACCCGCGGCGGGGCTCGCCATTCCAGGCTGTCGAAGGCGTCGCAGGCCGTGCAGTGGGGCGTCCAGTGTGCCGCCGGCGTCCCGCAGGCGCGGCACAGCCACATCGGGTCCCGCTCGGCGAGATCGGCTTTGCGCAGCCATTCCGCCGCCGCGGCGCTGTCGCCGTTCTCGCGCTCTTCCAGCTCCGCCAGCAGCAGGCAGGCACGCCGTTCCGGGATCTCCGCCGGGCTCGACAGCAGCCGCCGGCGAGCCTCGCCCCAGAGCTCCGCATTGAGCGCGGCGTCCGCCAGGGCGAGACGCGATTCGACATGCTCGGGGTTGTCCTGAACCAGACGCTCCAGCTGCTTGAGCCGGCCGATCGGCGAGGCCGTCGGATCCAGGTCCGCGTAGGCCTCCGCGAGGTCGGGATGCGGCCGCAGGGACCAGCTGCGCTGCAGGATCTTGGCGGCGCGGCGGGAGCGGCCCTGCCGCGCGAGCAGGCGGGCGTAGAGGGCCGCGATGGCGGGCAGGTCCGGCGCGATGTTGTGCGCCTCGCGCAGCTGTGCCACCGCACCGGGGAGGTCCTCGCCCGCCAGCGCGACCGCCTTCTCGTAGAGAAGCACGGCGCGTTTCCGCCGGGTCTCGTCCCGCGGCAGTGCGCGCTGCCGCAGTCCTTCGAGCAGGGCCTCTTCCGCCAGGCTAAGGTCGCCGGCCTTCTCGCTGAGGTCGAACAGGTTGTTGAGCACCCAAGGGACCGACGGCTTCAGCTTCTGCGCTTCCATCAGGTAGATGCGCGCCGTGGTCTCGTCGCCATCGCGCAGCGCCTGCAGCATCAGCCCCCGCAGACCGAGGAAACGCGTCTCCGGCACTTCGAGCATCGCCTCGAAGTGCCGCTTGGCCGTCACCTCGTCTCCCTGAAGCTGCGCGGCCTGCGCCGACAGCAGATGGGTCAGCGGCTCCTGCAGCAGCTCGCGGGCCTTGCGTGCTTCCCGGCGCGCCTCGACGGCATCGCCGGCGGCGACCGAGACAAGGCCCCGCGTCAGGGCGCGATAACCGCGCTCGCGACGGTTCCGCTGAACGCTCCGGCTGACGCGGCGCGGCGCCCACAGGAGACCGCGCCACCAGTGATAGAGCAAGGCAAGGGCAACCGCGAAGGCGAGGATCAGCAGTATGAGGATGCCGGGGGTCGTGTCGACATCGTAGCCGAGCCACTGGAGGGAGACATGCCCCGGCTGGTTGGCGATCCAGACGGCCGCGCCTGCGAGGACCGCCAGCTTGATGAAAAAGATGATGCCGCGCCACATGATCCCTTAACCCCGCAACTGTGCCAGCCGGCGGAGGGCCAGTTCCTGAATCGCATCCAGAGCCTGTCTGACCTCGATCCTCGCCCGCGCATCCTGCAGCCATCCTGCCAGAACCTGTTTCCCGTCCTCCGGCAGTTGCTCCACGGCGGCCACCGCCGCCTCCAGGTCGCCGCGGTCGAGCGCGCCCTGGGCCCGCGCCAGCAGATCCGCCGACGTGTCGGTCGCGGTGACCGCCTGGCCGGTCGGCCTGATCGAGATGAGGCTGGAGACCCGGTCCATGATGGCCGCGCCCAGCTCGCTGCCGCTGCCCTGCGATGCCGCCAGCGCCTCCGGCGAGAGGGCCTCGAAGCGGACGCGGAGCTCAGGCAGGCTCGGCACGCCGGTGGTTGCCCTGGCCTGCAGGCGTTCGAGCTGCGGGGCGACCTCGCCGTCGTCCCCGGCCAGATCACGCAGCGTCGCCAAGCTGTCCGCGAAGGCGGTGCCCTGGGCCGCCTCGCTGCGGAGCTGGTCGGCAGCGAGCACCAGGGCGATGGCCCCGCCCGCGCGCATCCGGTCCTGGTCGAGGCGCTGCTTCAGTCCGTCCACCTGGGAGGATAGCGTCGCCAGCTGCTGTTCCAGCCCGGAGAGCTTCCCGCCGGACTGGTCCAGGGCCTGCTGCAGGTTGCCCACCTGCTGCTTCACGCCGTTCACCTGCTCCGCGACCGCGTTCACGGCGCTCTGGTCCGCCACGCTCTTCTGGAGTGCCGAGACCTGCTGTTCCAGCGAGCTGACCTGCCGGCCGATCGCCTCTCCATCGACGCTCTGCTGCGTGGGCAGCTGATCCACCTTCCGGGAGAGGGCGGAGAGATCGCTGCCGAGCTGCTGCGAACGCGCCCGCACCTCCTCCAGGGCCTGACTGCTCGGCTGTCCCACCCAGGGCAGCCAGACGTCCCGGGCGAGCACGGCGATCACCGCCCCGCCGAGCAGGACGCCGGCCCCGAGCAGCAGGCCGAGAACGAGTTGGCCGCCCCCTTGCGGTCTGGACTCCTGCTGTGGCGCCCAGCTGGCCTCCACCGGCGCGGCTCGCCCGTCCGCTTCCGGCGCACGGGCCTCCTCCGCCGCAGCGCCCGCCGGTGGGACGCCGACCTCGTCTTCGCGGAGGGAGGTGTCGATCGCAGGCGCCGCCGTGATCGGCTCGGGCGCCGGCTGCTGCGGTTCCGCAGACTGGATCTGGTCCGGATCGCCGCCGGTGGCCAGCAACTCCCCCTCGTCCAGAGAGATGCCATGGCGTTCCGCCGCTGCCCTGATCTCGGCGTGGCGGGATGGCGGAATCTGCCCCCGATTCTTCCATCCCTGCACGGTCGAGACCGGGATCTCCAGCTTGTGAGCCATCGGTCGCAGGCCGCCGAATCGGGCGATGACCCTCTCCGCCGGCGTCCCGTCGCCGCCGTCTTCGTTCGGCTTCTGATCCATGACGTCCTCTGGCCCCGTGCGGGGCCGCTCCTCGGTTTTCAGGCAACGCAGGAGCGCAGCCTGGTTCGGGTGGTCGGCGACGCGTACACCCTGCCACGCGAGCCCGTCCCGCGCAGCCGCCGCGACCGCCGGGCTGAGGCAGAAGGCAACCATACGCGCACAGGACGCGTCCAGGGCGGACGCCCTAGCCAAGCTAGCAAAGGTGCGGGCGGAGCGGGGAGAAAAAAGCAGCACGCCGTCGAGCGCGCCTGCCGCCAGATCCGTACGCACCGGGGCCGAGAAGGCGGTCGCAGCCTCCGCCCGGTAGAGTATCGGCTGGTCGAGCGTGAAGCCAGCGGTGCGCAAGCTTTCCCTCAGCCCGCCGGCGACGACCCCGCCGGACGGCTGCAGAAGCGCTCCGTCCGCCGGGCTCAGGTGCGCGCCAACCAGGGCCGCCAGGGCCTGCGCATCGCCGTCGGCCGAATGCACCACGGCAAAGCCGGCCGCGCGCGCTTCTGCGGCACTGGCCGGTCCGACGGCGAAGACCGGCAGGCCGCGGTCGGGGCTCAGCCGGGTGAAGGCGCGCAACCCGTTGATGCTGCTTATCAATAACGCCTGGTACCCCTCCAGAGGAGGCAGGGCGGCATCGGCGAAGCGGATCGTCAGCAGAGGTTCGACGACGGCCTCGTGGCCCAGCTCCCTCAGCGCATCGGCCGTCGCCTCCGCCTCCTCGCGCGGTCGTGTGACCAGTAGCCGCATGGGGCTCTAGGAGCGCGGGAGGAGGTCGGGTGCGGCGGCGCGGATCCGCCGTCCGAGCTCGCTCCCGAGGCTGGCGGCGTCTGCCGTGGCAGCGCTGCCTTCGGCGTGTTCGACGCGGCTTCCGTCGGGCGCCGCCAGCAGGGCGCGCAAGCGTACGGTCCCCGTCTCCACCACCTGTGCCAGGGCGGCTATGGGGGTCCGGCAGGAGCCGTCCAGCTCCGCCAGGGCGGCGCGCTCGGCAGCGACGCACAAGGCGCTGTCGGGGTCGTTCAGGGGGGGGAGCCGCTCGCTTGTGGCGGCGTCCTCGGCGCGGATCTCGACGCCGATCGCCCCCTGGGCCACCGCCGGCAGCATCTCCTCCACCGGCAGCAGGCGGCCCTCGGCGGGCCGCCGGCCCAGCCGGGCCAGCCCCGCGCTGGCCAGGAGCGTGGCGTCGATCTCGCCGGCGGCGAGTCTGCCCAGGCGCGTGTCGACGTTCCCCCTGAGGTCGACGACCGTCAGATCGCTCCGCCGCGCCAGCACCTGGGCCCGGCGCCGCAGCGACGAGGTGCCGACGACGGCTCCCTTCGGCAGGTCCGAAAGGGTGCCGCCGCCGCGGCTGAGCAGCACGTCCCGTGGATCCTCGCGGGGAAGAACGGCCCCCAGGGCGAGGCCGTCGGGGAAGAAGGTCGGCACGTCCTTCAGGGAGTGCACCGCGAGGTCGATGGCGCCGGCCAGCAGTGCCTCTTCGATCTCCTTGGTGAACAGGCCCTTGCCGCCGATCTCGGCGAGCGGCCTGTCCTGGATCCGGTCGCCGCTGGTCCGGATGACCACGATTTCGACCGCCTCGTCCGCCGCCAGGTCCGGCCAGGCCTCCGCCAGACGTCGGCGGACCTCCCTTGCCTGAGCGAGCGCCAGAGGGCTGCCACGGGTTCCGATGCGTAGGGCGGGCATAAGTCCTCTGCGGTCGAACGGGTGGGCGGGCCCTGGCGCGGGCGGCTGCGGCACCATAGTAGGGGGAGCGGGGTCGCGGCTCGGAGCGCTTATAGTCGTCGTTCCGGGTCCGACCAAGCACGCACGAGTGGGTGAGGGAGCGCCGCATGCTGGTGCTGGGGATTGAGACCTCCTGCGACGAGACGGCAGCCGCCGTGGTCGGTGACGACCGCCGCATCGTCGCGCAGGTCGTGCTGTCGCAGATCGCGGAGCACGAGACGTTCGGCGGCGTGGTTCCCGAGATCGCCGCGCGCGCGCATCTCCTGGCCGTCGACCGTGTGGTGGAGGAAACGCTGCGGCGTGGCGGTCTGGAGCTGCGGGATATCGACGCGGTCGCGGCGACGGCGGGCCCGGGCCTGATCGGCGGCGTGCTGGTCGGCACGCTGACGGCGAAGGCCCTCGCCGCGGTGGCGGGGCTTCCCTACGTCGCAGTCAACCATCTGGAGGGGCATGCCCTGACGGCGCGGCTGACCGACGACGTGGCCTTCCCCTACCTCCTCCTGCTGGTCTCCGGCGGTCACTGCCAGCTTCTCGCGGTCGAGGGGGTCGGCCGCTACCGTCTCTATGGATCGACGGTCGACGATGCCGTCGGCGAAGCCTTCGACAAGACGGCGAAGCTGCTCGGGCTGGGCTTCCCCGGCGGCCCCGCGGTCGAGCGGGCCGCGCGGGCAGGCGATCCCGCCCGCTTCGCCCTGCCGCGCCCCATGGTCGGCCGGCCCGGCTGTGACTTCTCCTTCTCCGGCCTGAAAACCGCCGTTCGCCAGGCGGTACAGGGGCTTGGGCCCGACCTGGACGATCAGGCCCGTGCCGATGTGGCGGCCGCCTTTCAGTCGGTCGTGGCGGATGTGCTGGCGGATCGGGTCGGTCGTGCCATGACGCGGTTCGCGGCGGAGCAGGGCGCCACCGGTCCGCTCGTGGTGGCCGGCGGTGTCGCGGCCAACCTGTTGCTGCGTGCGCGCCTCGCCGAGGTGGCCGCGGCGCGGGGAACCCGGCTGGTCGCACCGCCGCTGCCGCTGTGCACAGACAACGGCGCGATGATCGCCTGGGCCGGGTTGGAGCGCTTCAGGCTCGGCGCGAGCGACCCGCTGGACTTCGCCGCCCGCCCGCGCTGGCCGCTGCAGGAGATCGCGGCGCCGGCGCCTGCCTAGTCGCGCCGTCGTGACCGCTGCCGCCTAGTCGCTCCCGTCGCGCCACTCCATGAAGCGATAAGCCGCGCCGAGGTAGGCCTTGCGCAGGAAGGGCAGCGGGTAGGGCGGCAGAGGGCGTCGCAGGAAGGGCGGGAGGCTGCCGTAGAAGTCCGGCCGATCCGCCAGCAAGGCGGCGGCGGCGCGTCCGAGCCAGGTGCCCATGGCCACGCCGTTGCCGTGGTAGGCGAGGGCGTGGGCGATCCGCGGGTCCCGCGGGTCGACTCCCAGGTGCGGGTGCAGATCGAAGGCGAGGCAGGCCAGCCCGTTCCAGAAGTGGGTGATTTCCACCTCCCGCCAGGCCGGAAACATCTGCCTGAAGGTGGAGGTAAGCCGCTCGCGGAGGCGGGAGACGGCCGCAGGGTGGGCGGAGGTCCCGCCGCGGCCGCCGAACAGAAAGCGGCCGTCCGGAAGAGCCCGGAAATAGTGCAGCAGGTGCCGGCTGTCGTAGGCGGGCGTCGACGCCGTCCAGCCTTGGGCAGCGCGCTCGGCCTCGCTCAGCGGCCGGGTGACCAGGATGTTGGAGAGCACCGGCAGGGTCCGTCCGGCGATGGAGCGGTGCAGGCCATCCCGGCCGTAGCCGTTGGTCGCGAGGAGAAGGCGGTCCGCCCTGAGGGTGCCCTTTCGGGTGCGCAGCAGCAGACGTCGGCGCCGGGTTTCGATCTTCAGCACGGGGGTGCGGTAGTGCAGGGCAAGGCCACGTTCGTGGCAGAGCCGGTGCAGGCCCAGCAGGTACTTCAGGGGATTGAGGCCAAAGGCCTTGGCATTGAACAGGCCGCCGAAGGTCCCGGCGGTGTGCAGGCCCAGTTCCGTCATCGCCTGGGCGGGCAGCAGATCGAGACGGTGGCCGAACAGCTCCCGGTGCAGCCTCTGCTCTTCGGCGAGTTCGGCGAAGCGCGAGGGGCGGTGCGCCAGGGTGAACTCGCCCCTGCCCCAGCGATCGACGTCGAGCCCGTGCTCGTCGATCAGCGTGGCGACAAGATCGACCGACTGGACCTGGCTGTCGAAGAAGGCCCGTGCCGCGTCCAGGCCGAAACGGCGCGCCATGGCTCTGTAGCCGAGCTTCGCGGACCCCATGCAGCAGAAGCCGCCGTTGCGGCCCGAGGCGCCCCAGCCCGGCTCGCCGGCGTCGAGCACCGCCGCCCGGACGCCGTGGTCGCGCGCCAGATGGTAGGCGGCGGAAAGGCCGGTGAACCCGCCCCCGACGACGGCGACCTCGACGTCGGCTTCACCGGCCAAGGGGCGGGATATCGGCAGCGCGGGGATCGTCTGGCGCCACCAGGTGGCGGGGAAGAGATCGGTGTCGTGCGCGGCGGGATGATAGAGGCGCACGCTCAGCCCGCTCGCCTGTCCACTGCCGAGCGGCGTCCGCCGGTGCTCCAGGAACCGGAGAAGGAAGACGGCGTTGTCAACGGCGCACCCAAGGCGCCAGCCGTGTCGAGGCGACGACGGCACGCCGGAAGCAGAAGGGCATGCAGCATGAACGCAATCATCTATCTCGTCGGCCTGGTCGTCATCGTCCTCGCGATCCTGTCGCTCCTCGGCCTGCACTGAACGGGCTGGCCGTCGACGTCCTCGAACACGATCCGGAAGGAAAAAGAGCGGTGGCTCAGAACTATACCACCCCGGCGCGGCCGGGCGACAGTGTGGCGGCACCGACGGGGCGTGCCGTTCCCCACGCGGACTGGGGCGCGATCATCGCCGGCGCCTTCGTGGCGACGGCGATCGCCTTCATCCTCAATGCCTTCGGAGCGGCCATCGGCTTCTCCATCGTCTCGCCCTTCCCCGGGCACAGCGCCTCCGGTACCTGGGTTGCGATCATCGTCGGCCTGTGGGTGCTGTGGGTCGCCGGCTCCTCCAACATGGCGGGCGGCTATGTCGCCGGTCGCATGCGGCGGCGCGCCTACGATGCGACGCCACACGAGTCCGACGTGCGCGACATCATCCACGGTCTGGTCGTCTGGGCCCTCGCGGTGATCGCAGGGGCGATCCTGGCCACGTCCGTCGCCACGAGCGTCGCCCGCAGCGGCGCTGAAGCCGCATCCTCCCTGGTCGGCGGCGCGGCCAGCGCGGCGGGGCAGGCGGTCGACGCCATGGGCGACGAAGGCGGAAACGGTCCCCTCGACTATGTGGTGAGCCAGATGACCCGCCCGGCTCTGCCGAACGGCGAGGGCGCCCAGTCCGGGAGCGCGGCGAACGCCGCGGCGCCGGCATCGATGGGGCGCCCGATGCCCGACCAGGCACGCGGGGAGATCCTCACGGTGCTGGGCCATGCGATGGATGGCGAGGAGGGCGTCCCGGACGCCGACAAGGCCTATCTGACTGAAATCGTCGCCCGCTACACAGGGCTGCCCCAGGACCAGGCGCGGGCTCGCGTGGATCAGGCGATCAGCCAGATCCAGCAGGCCGTCGATGCGGCTCAGGAGGCCGCGGAGACTGCCAGGCAGACGGCGATCGTCGCCGCCTTCCTGCTGGCCGCCTCTCTCCTCGTCGGCGGCGCCGGCGCCTGCTGGGGGGCGCAGATCGGTGGCCGCCATCGGGACGAGGGCACCGACTTCAGCCGCTGGTTCCCGCGCCGGTGACCCCTGCGCGCCATGAGGCAACACTCGACGGAGACGTGAAATGGCTGGACTGATCATGTGGCTGATGGGCGTCCCGCTCATCGTCATCATCCTCCTCTACATCATCTTCTGATGCGCGAGCCCCCGGACCTCCGGGGGCTCTGCCTTTATGCGGGGCCGAAGAGGAACCGTTCGCGCGGCGGGACGTTGAACTCGCGGATCTCGAAGGAGGGAAATCACCGATGAAGCCGATCGCCGGTTCTGCAGTTCTCCCGGCCGTTCTCGTGGCGCTTCTGGCGACTGGCGCGCCGCTTCCGGCCGCCGCCCAGACGACGCCCCTGATGACCGGGACAGGCGAACTTTCGACTCTCCATCGGATCGACCACAACGAGGACCTGCTGATTCTGGGCGGCAAGCGCCTGGACGATCTGGAGGATGAGGACGTCTACAACGCCGCGGGCGAAGACATCGGAGAGATCGAGGGTTTCCTCGCCGATTCGACCGGCAAGGTCTCGGCCGTCATCCTGGAGATCGATCAAGGTTTCCTCGGCATCGGCGGGGACGAGGTGATCGTGCCGCTCGACCGCCTGGCCTGGAACGCCGAGCAGACGAAAATCATCAGCACGGTGTCCGAGGACGAGCTCCACACCTATCCGCGATGGCACGATTGAGCCGCAGGGCCCTGGGCTCGCCGGGGTCTCAGACTGCCTGTCAGGTGCGGGAGGCCTTTTGTTCGACTGGGTGACGAGTTTCGTGGAGGGCTGGGGCTACCTCGGTATCGCACTGCTGATGCTGGCGGAGAACGTCTTCCCGCCCATCCCCTCCGAGGTGGTCATGCCCCTCGCCGGCTTCACCGCCGCGGAAGGTGACCTCAACCTGTTCCTGGTCATGCTGGCGGGATCGGTGGGGTCCCTCGCCGGCGCCTTCTTCTGGTACTACGTCGGCAAGCTGGTGGGCTGCGACGGACTGAAGCGGTTCACGCGCCGCCACGGGCGCTGGCTGACCTTGTCGACGAAGGAGATCGACAAGGCCGACCGCTGGTTCGACCGCCACGGCGGTAAGGCCGTCCTGGTCGGACGGCTCGTCCCTGCCGTCCGGACGCTGATCTCCGTACCCGCCGGGATCGCGGAGATGCCGCGTCGGACTTTCCTGCTCTATTCGGCCGTCGGAACCGTCGCGTGGACGGCCTTCCTGGCCGTCTGCGGGTTCCTGCTCGAAAGCCGCTACGATGCCGTGGCCGCTTACGTGAACCCGGTCAGCAACGTGGTGGTCGGAATCATGGTCGCCTGGTACCTCTACCGCGTGGTCACCTGGCGGCGCGAGGACGCCCCTCGCACCTAAGCTTTGTCTATACAATAAGTCAGGCCTGCCCTACGATCGCGTCGCCGGCCCCGGAAGAGCAGGGCCGATTGCGGCGAGTGGGAGGTGACCATGTCCGACTTCACGGCGATCCCCCTGATCGACATCAGCCCCCTGCGGTCGCCCGAACTGGCGGCGCGCGAGCAGGTTGGCCGGCAGATCCGGGAAGCCTGCACCCGGGTCGGCTTCTTCTACATCACCGGTCATGGCGTGCCCGAGCCGGTGATCGATGCGGCCATGGACGCCGCGATGACCTTCTTCCGCCTCCCGCCCGAAGAGAAGATGAAGGCGAAGGTCAACAAGAACCACCGCGGCTTCAATGCCCGCGGCGGCGCGCTGATGTACGGCGCCAAGCGGCCGGACTACAAGGAGTTCTACCAGGTCGGTCTGGAACTGCCTGAAGACGATCCCGACGTCCTGGCCGGCCAGGCGCTGCGCGGACCCAATCTCTGGCCCGAACAACCGGCTGCCTTCCGTCCTGCGATGGAGGCCTATTACGAGGCCGTCGCCGGCTGCGGGGCGCAGCTTCTGCGCGGCGTGGCGCTCAGCCTGGGCGTGGCCGAGGACTTCTTCGAGAGCCGCTACCGCAAGCGGCTGCAGCGCACCCAGGCCGTCTACTACCCGCCGCATCCCGCCGATGCCGACGCCGACACCTTCGGCGTCGCACCGCACACCGACTTCGGCTGCATCACCCTGCTCTACCAGGACGACAGCGGCGGCCTGGAGGTTCAGAATCTCGACGGCGCCTGGGTCGAGGCCACGCCGATGCCCGGCACCTTCGTGATCAACGTGGGCGACCTGCTGGAGCGCTGGAGCAACAAGCGCTTCCGCTCGGACGCCCATCGGGTGGTCAACCGCAGCGGCCACGAGCGCCTGTCGATCGCGACCTTCTACGATCCCACCTACGACGCGGTCGTCGATCCCCGGGACCTACTGGTCGGCGATGCCGAACCGGAGTTTCCGCCGATCGCCGCCGGCGACTACATCCTCGGGCGGATCAACAGCTCCTTCGGCTATCGCAGCAAGGCTGCGGTGGCCTGACAGCCGCGGTGACCTGACGGCGGCGGTGACCTGCGGCGAAGCTATTCGGCGGCGGCCGGCAGCTTCGCCGAGCGCGGTGCCGGCCCGACCAGACGGTCGGCCATGAAGAGGTAGAAGTCCCAGATCGTCCCTTCGAAGGGCGCGGGGGCCAGGCGGCCGGACTGGAAGTGGCGCGTGGACATGCTGGTCTGCAGCGCCTCCAGCTTCTGCCGGTCCTCGGCGTTGAAGGCGTTGCAGAGGTCGACATAGGCCTGGACCTCCGGCGCGTCCCGGCTCGGCACGTAGCCTGCCACGCCCCAGTGGATCGCCACCTCGCTCACCGACTTCGGCCGCAGGCACATGTAGAGCGTGAAGTGCGAGGCGTAGGAGACGACGAAGCTCGGGAAGATGCAGAACAGGGTGCTGACCCGGCGCAGGGACGCGTCCAGCTTCGGATGGTAGGGGCCCCGCTCCGGCGTCTCCGGCGAATAGGGCGAGCGGTAGGCGGTGAAGTGCACCGACCCCGGCACCTTCTCGCTCAGTACCGTCGGCGTGATCGGGTGCAGCGTCTTCCGATGGGTGATGGAGAGATGATAGCCCTCCATGAAGTTCTCGGTCAGGCACTTCCAGTTGGTGTTCCACACGTCGTCGGCGGCGAAGACGTGGCGCCTGTCCTGGTGCTGGTAGCCCTCGATCGAGGGCAGCAGGGGCGCGAGCCGCGGCGCCAGAGGCTCGGCGTCGCCACTCAGGTTGACGAAGATGAAGTTCTGCCAGATCTCTGTCCTGAACGCCGGCAGGGGGCATTGCGCCTTGTCGAAGTCGGGCAGCGAATCCATCAGCCAGGCGTCGGTCAGCCTACCGGCGGTGTCGTAGGTCCAGCCGTGGTAGGGGCAGGCGAAGGCCTTCGCCTTGCCGGAGCCCTTGGCGACCGGATGCGCCCGGTGGCGGCATACGTTCGACAGGACGCGGATCACGCCGTCGCGGCCGTGCACTACCAGCAGCGGCTCCCCCACCAGTTCGGTCGTGAAGAAGCTGCCCGGCTCGCCCGCCTCGCCGACATGGCCCAGGCAGACCCATTCCTTGCGGAAGATCTGCTCCCTCTCGAGGTCCAGGAAGGCTTCGGAGGTGTAGAAGCCCGACGGCATGGTGCGCGCCTGCTCGGGGGGCAGGCGCTGGCGATCGGCGAGTGCCTGCCGGAGGTCCTCGATGCTGGCCATGGAACTCTCCCGATGTATGCCGCCTTCGCGCGGTGCGTTCCCGGGAATGATCCACGGGAACTTTTGTCCAGTCAATAAACGAAGGCGTCAGCCTCGCGCCGCGCCGTTCCGGCTCAGGCTGAACTCGCCGCGGATCGCCGAGCGGTCGCCCGGGTAGGCCATGTGGGCGAAGGTGATGGGGCGGCCGAAGTGGAAGGTCTGCCGGTCGACGACCAGACAGGCGGCCCCGGGATGGATTCCCAGCGCCCGCGCCAGCGCCTCGTCCGCACTGGTCGCGCGCACGGCGTGGCTGACGTCGGACCAGGGGATGTTGAGCAGCAGCCACTTGCTTGGCGGCAGCTCGGCGAAGGTCTCGCCTTCCAGCCAGGGCACCGCCTGCAGGTTGATGTAGCGGGTCTCCAACTGGGCGGGCAGGCCGTCCGACAGGTGGAGCGTCTCGATGAACAGCAGTCGGGCGCGAGCGGGGAGGGCGCCCCAGGTGATGCCTTCCAGTCCGTTCAGGACCACCCGGCGCTGCAGGATGCGGTGCTCGTAGACCTTGCCGGCGGCCGGCACCTCGTCCGAGATGTCCCGCAGCGGCAGCACGAACTGCTCCTGGAACCGCCAGGAAACCACTGTCCCGGCGCGCCGGTTGCGTTCGACCAGCCCGTGTTTCGCCAGTTCGCTGATCGCCTTGTTCACCGTCTGCCGCGAGGCCTGGAAGATGCGGGTCAGTTCGGCCTCGGAGGGCAGGCGCTCGCCACGCTTGTAATGACCAGTGAGGATCTGTTCGGTGACGGTGCGTTCGATCCGTTTGAACAGCGGTACGGAAGGAGCGACGTCTGCTGGCGGATCGTGCTGGGGCGACGGATCGATCTTGGTCACAGTCCGCTGCATTTGTCTGGGCAAAAGTCAGCTATAGCAAAGGGGGCGAATCGCCGCCAGCATCCTCGACCATGTCAGGCGGAAGGCATTGATGCTCACCTACGGCCCACTGCACAGCGACATCGATCTGGAGAGCGACGGCCGCAGGGTCGGCCGGCTCTGGCTCGACCATTCGGACAACGAGAACGCGCTCGCCCTCATTCCCATTCCGATCGCCGTCCTGCGCAACGGATCGGGGCCGACCGTCCTGGTGACCGCGGCCGTCCACGGCGACGAATACGAGGGGCAGGCAGCACTCCGCCGCCTGATCCACGAGATCGGTCCGGAGGACCTGCGCGGCCGTCTGATCGTGCTGCCGGCGGTCAACGCCCCCGCCGCCCTTGCCGGAGCCCGGGTTTCGCCGCTGGACGGGGGCAACCTCAATCGTGCCTTCCCCGGCGCCGAGGACGGCGGACCGACCAAGGCGATCGCCGGCTTCCTCCTCCGGCATATCCTGCCGCACTGCGACTGCGTCCTGGACCTGCATTCGGGCGGCAAGGCCTCCCGCTACGTCGATCTGGCCTATCTCACGATCGCTCCGGACCGGCGGATGCAGCAGACCCTCGTCGCGATGGCCGAGGCCTTCGCCGCACCCTTCACGCTACTCGCCGCCAGCAGCGATACGCCCACGGCCTTCGATCAGGCGGCGCACCAGGCCGGGGTGCCGCTGCTGTCGACCGAACTCGGCGGCGGCGGTGAAATCTCCCCCGCCTCCTTGACCATGGCCTGTGCCGGGCTGCGCCGGGTGTTGCACTGGGCGGGGCTGCTCCGATCGGCGCCGGCGGCGCGCCAGCCGACGCGCTTCGTCGGCCCTGCCGGATCGGCGCTGCTGGCGCCGCGGCGCGGTCTCTATGCGCCTCTGCGGGAGTTGGGCTCGGAAGTTCTGGCCGGGGAGCCGGCCGGGCATCTCCTCGACTTCGACGAACCGGAGCGTCCGCCGGAACCGCTCACCTTTCCCGGGGCGGGTGTCCTCATCATGAAGCGGGTGCCGACCCCCTGCGCCGCCGGTTCCATCCTCCATCAGGTCGCCTGTCCGGCGAGCCGGGAGGAGGCCCTTGCGCTGCCATGACAGGCGGATTGTATGGACAATTAGGGTCATTGGTGTTCATCGCTCTGTCGATGGGACGCGCGGTGCAAAGCCGCAGGAGTCTGCCCTTTCCCGCAGCTGCCGCCGGCTGTCGACCGCAGCGGCCCCCGGCGAATGGATCGTGTGCGGACGACCGTTCGGCGGCAATGATGTTTACATATCCAGGGCTCCCGCTACAGTCGTCGAGGCGGCCGCGAAACCGTCGCCGACTCTGGTCCGACGCCGAGCACAGGGTGTCGAGAGACGGCAGCGGCGGGCGGGGACTCCGCACAAAGAACACGAGAAAATCTGGCTCCACGGAATCTGGGACAGGAGGCTGGGATGGATAGGTTGATCGGAATGGATCGTCGGCAGTTCCTCGCCGGCACCGCGGCAACCGCTCTGGCGGTCGGCGGGGCCGGGCTGCTGCCGCGCGCGGCGCGGGCGGCCGAGCCCAAGCAGGGCGGCAACTTCCGGATCGGGACCGCGGACTATTCGTCCGCCGATTCCATCAATCCGGCGCTGTCCGAGACCCGCATGTCGATGAACCTGCAGTGGCAGGTCCGGAACAACCTGATCGAGGTCGCGCCGGGCGGCAAGCTGGTGCCCGAACTGGCGGAAAGCTGGGAGGGCTCCTCAGACGCCAAGACCTGGACCTTCAAGCTGCGCAAGGGCGTGGAATTCCACAACGGCAAGAGCTTCACGGCCGACGACGTCGTCTACTCGCTGAACCTGCACCGCAAGCCGGACACCAAGTCGAACGCCAAGCCGTTCTTCGCGCCGGTCTCCGACATCAAGGCGACCGGCCCCCACGAGGTCGTGGTGGAACTCAGCGAAGGCAATGTCGGCTTCCCGAGCGTGCTCTGCCACTTCGCGGTCGTCATGGTACCGGACGGCGAGACCGACTTCGACAAGGGCATCGGCACCGGCGGCTACATCCTGGAGGAGTTCCAGCCGGGCGTTCGCTCCCTGGTCAAGCACAACCCGAACTACTGGAAAGCGGGACGGGCGCACTTCGACAGCGTCGAGATCCTGGGCATCAAGGACGTCTCGGCCCGTACCGCGGCGCTCGTGTCGGGCGAGATCGACGCCTACAACTTCGTCGACCTCAAGACCATCAGCCTGCTGCAGCGCCAGAAGAACGTTCGCATCCAACGGGTGCCATCGAAGGCCCATTACGTCTTCTGCATGCTGACCGACACCGCCCCCTACGACGACAACAACGTCCGGATGGCGATGAAGTACGCCATCGACCGCGAGGAGATGCTGCAGAAGATCCTCAACGGCTACGGAACGATCGGCAACGACCAGCCGATCAACGGGGCCTACGAGTTCTACGACCCCAGCCTGAAGCCGCGGGCCTACGATCCCGAAAAGGCGAAGTTCTACATGAAGAAGGCCGGCCTCTCGAACTTCAAGGCCCAGCTCCACGTCTCGGAGACGCCTTTCGCCGGGGCCACCGACGCCTCTGTCCTCTACCGCGAGCAGGCGGCCAAGGCCGGCATCGACATCGAGGTGATCAAGGAGCCGGAGGACGGCTACTGGAGCAACATCTGGAGCAAGGTGCCCTTCTGCGTCACCCGCTGGAGCGGCCGGATCAACGACGACGTGATGATCAGCTCCGCCTACAGCGACGAGGCGCTGAAGACCGGCTGGAACGAGAGCCACCTGAACAACCCCGAGCTGAACAAGCTGATCAAGGCGGCGCGCGTCGAGTTCGACGACAGCAAGCGGGGCGAGATGTACCACGAGATGCAGCGGATCATCAGCGACGAGGGCGGTTCGGTCATCCCGGTGTTCGCCGACCTGGTCGACGCGGTCAGCCCGAAGGTGCAGCACGGCGAGCTGTCGTCGGACTGGGATCTGGACGGCGCCCGTGCCAGCGAGCGCTGGTGGTTCTCCTGAGCGCCCGGGGCAGACGGCACTAGCATGGGCGCGGGGGCGCCGGAACGGAACGGCCCCCCCGCCCCAGCGATGAGGATCGCCCCGGCGTGAACGGAGCCGCCTTCCGCATCATCGGCAGCCTCCTGGCCAGGAGGCTGGCCCTCGGCCTGCTGACCCTGTTCGTCGTGTCCCTGATCATCTTCTTCGGGGTCGAACTGCTGCCCGGCGACCTGGCGCAGAACCTCCTCGGCCAGTCGGCGACGCCGGAGACTGTGGCCGCGCTGCGCCGGGATCTGGGGCTCGACCAGCCTGCGGTGCTCCGCTACCTCTGGTGGCTCGGCGACATCCTGCAGGGCGATCTCGGCCAGTCGCTGGCGAACCGGCGGGACATCGCCGAGGTGATCGGGGACCGCCTCGGCAACACGCTGTTCCTGGCCGGCATGGCCGCCGTCATGGCCGTGCCGCTGGCGCTGTGTCTCGGCATGCTCGCGGCCCTCTACCGCAACAGCCTGTTCGACCGGATCGTCAACATCGCGACCCTGACCTCGATCTCCTTCCCCGAGTTCTTCATCGCCTACATCCTGATCCTCTACCTCGCGGTCGGGCAGGGCTGGTTCCCCAGCCTCTCCAGGGCGGCGCCCGACATGCCCTTCTGGGATCACGTCTACGTCTGTCTGCTGCCGGCCGTCACCCTGACCCTGGTGACGACCGCGCACATGATGCGGATGACCCGGGCGGCGATCATCAACCTGCTGGCGCGGCCCTACATCGAGATGGCGACGCTCAAGGGCATCCGGCCGCGGCGGATCATCCTCTGGCACGCGCTGCCCAACGCTCTTGCGCCGATCATCAACGTGGTGGTGCTGAACCTCGCCTATCTCGTGGTGGGCGTGGTCCTGGTCGAGGTGGTCTTCGTCTACCCCGGCCTGGGGCAGCTTCTCGTGGACTCGGTCTCCAAGCGCGACCTGCCGGTGGTCCAGGCCGCCAGCCTGATCTTCGCCCTGACCTACATCCTGCTGAACCTGCTGGCCGACGTGCTGTCGATCGTCAGCAATCCGCAGCTGCTGCACCCGCGATGACCCGGGAGAGCCGGTGATGGGTGGCTTCCTGCGGATCCTGCGCTCCATGCCGCCGACGGCGATCTTCGGCATGGTCGTGATCCTGGCCTACGTCTTCATCGCCCTCTTTGCGCCACTGCTGGCCCCCTACGGCGAGGCGCAGGTGGTCGGCGCCCAGTACGAGCCCTGGGGTGAGCAGTTCCTGCTCGGCACCGACAACATCGGCCGCGACATGCTCAGCCGGCTCTTCTACGGCGCCCGCAACACCGTCGGCATCGCCTTCGTCATCACCAGCCTCGCCTTCGTGGTCGGCGGGCTGCTGGGTTTGCTGGCCTCGGTCCTCGGGGGGATCTTCGACCTGCTGCTCGGCCGCCTGGTCGACATCCTGATGGCCATTCCGCAGCTGATCTTCGCCCTGCTGCTGCTGACGATCCTGGGCACGTCGGTGCCGGTGCTGATCGTCGTGATCGCCTTGCTGGACTCGACCCGCGTCTTCCGCCTGTCGCGGGCGGTCGCCATGAACGTCGTGGTCATGGAGTTCGTCGAGGCCGCCCGGCTGCGCGGCGAGGGCCTGTGGTGGATCATGCGGCACGAACTGCTGCCCAACATCCTGCCTCCGCTGGTCGCCGAGTTCGGCCTGCGCTTCTGCTTCGCCTTCCTTTTCATCTCGGCCCTGTCCTTCCTCGGCCTGGGCCTGCAGCCGCCCACCGCCGACTGGGGCTCGATGGTGCGGGACAACGCGACCCTCATCACCTTCGGCGACATCACCCCCCTCGTCCCCGCCGGGGCGATCGCGTTGCTGACGGTGGCCGTCAACCTCGTGGTGGACTGGATGCTGCAGCGCGCCAGCGGGTTGCGCCGATGACGGCGGCGCGCGGCGACCAGCCGCTGCTGCGGATCCGGGGCCTGCATGTCGCGGGCCTGAGCGAGGACGAGCAGTGGCGAGACATCGTGAGCGGCATCGACCTCGATCTGCGCCGCGGCGAGGTGCTGGGGCTGATCGGCGAGTCCGGTGCCGGCAAGTCGACCCTCGGTCTCGCCGTCATGGGCTACGCGCGCGACGGCTGCCGCATCACCGGCGGCGAGGTGGTCTTCGACGGCCAGGACCTGCTGAAGCTGTCGGAGCGGCGGCGGCGCCGGATCCGCGGCGCCCGCATCGCCTATGTCGCCCAGTCGGCGGCGGCGGCCTTCAACCCGGCCCACCGGCTGATCGAGCAGTACGTCGAAGGGCCGGTCCAGCACGGCCGTGCCGGCCGGGCCAGGGCGATCGCCGACGCCATCGGCCTCTATCGCCGCATGCACCTGCCGCAGCCGGAGACGATCGGCCGGCGCTATCCCCACCAGGTCTCCGGCGGCCAGCTCCAGCGGGCGATGACCGCCATGGCCATGGCCTGCGGGCCGGAACTGATCGTCTTCGACGAGCCGACCACCGCCCTCGACGTCACGACGCAGATCGAGGTGCTGGCCTCGATCAAGGAAACGGTGCGCCAGTCGGGCACCGCGGCCATCTACATCACCCACGACCTCGCGGTCGTCGCCCAGATGGCCGACCGCATCATGGTGCTGCGCCACGGCAAGCTGGTGGAGGAGGGGGAGACCGAGGCGATCATGGAGCGCCCGCGGCAGCCCTATACCCGGTCCCTCTGGGCGGTGCGTTCCCTCTCGAAGGAAGAGCAGCCACCGCCGGTGGACGGCGTGCCCCTGCTGTCGGTGCAGGCCGTCACCGCCGCCTACCGCAGCGGCGAGCCGGTTCTGCAGGACGTCTCCTTCGCCGTCCACCGCGGCCGCACCGTCGCCGTCGTCGGTGAGTCCGGCTCGGGCAAGTCCACCGCCGCAAGGGTGATCACCGGCCTGCTGCCGCCGCGCGACGGGCGCATCGTCTTCGATGGCCGGGCGTTGCCCGACAGTCTGGACCGGCGCGGCCGCGACGACCGCCGGCGCCTGCAGATGATCTATCAGTCGGCCGAGACCGCCCTGAACCCGCGGCAGACCGTGGGCGACATCATCGGCCGGCCGGCGTCCTTCTACTTCGGCCGCGACCGCGAGGCGGTGCGCCGACGGGTGGCGGAGATCCTCGAGATGATCGAGCTGCCGGCGAGCTACGCCGGCCGCTATCCCGGCGAGCTCTCCGGCGGGCAGCGCCAGCGCATAGGGATCGCCCGTGCCCTGGCCGCCGAGCCGGATCTGATCATCTGCGACGAGGTCACCTCCGCCCTCGACCAGCTGGTCGCCGAAGGCATCCTCAAGCTGCTGCTCGGGCTGCAGCGTGACCTGGGCCTCTCCTACCTCTTCATCACCCACGACCTCGCGACGGTGAAGGCCATCGCCGACGAGGTGGTGGTGATGCACCGCGGCCGGGTGGTGGAGAAGGGGCTGCGCTCGGCGGTGCTGACGCCGCCCCACGACCCCTACACGGCCCTGCTGCTGGCCTCGGTGCCGCAGATGGACCCGCACTGGCTCGACCGACTGCTGGCGGCGCGGGCGAGCGCCGGGGCTTCGCTTTGAACAACCTGGTCGCAAGCGGCCGCACGGGAGCCGGATCATGCCTTCGAACGTTCTGATACTCTGCAGCGACGAGCATATGCGCGACGCGATGGGGTGCTACGGCCATCCGCTCGTGAAGACGCCCAACCTCGACGCCCTGGCCCGGCGCGGCACCCGCTTCACCAACGCCTACACGCCCTCGCCCGTCTGCGTCCCGGCCCGCGCGTCGCTGGCGACCGGCCGCTACGTCTGGCAGACCGGATGCTGGAGCAACACCCAGCCCTTCCATGGCCAGTTCCCCGGCTGGGGCCAGCGGCTCATCGACAGGGGCCACAGGGTCGTCTCGGCCGGCAAGCTGCACTACCGCAGCGGGGCGGACGACAACGGCTTCGACAGCGAGCTGGTGCCGCTCTACCTGCACCACGGGATCGGCTGGCCCTACGGGCTGCTGCTGCGCGGCCAGCACGACGTGCTGAGCAGCACCCCGGAGATGGCGGAGCAGATCGGCCCGGGTGAATCCGACTACACCCGCTACGACCGCCGGGTCTGCCAGGTCGCCTGCGACTGGCTGGAGAAGGCGCCGCGCGACCCCGATCGGCCGTGGGTGCTCTTCGCCTCGTTCGTCGCCCCGCACTATCCCCTGATCTGCCCGCAGGAGTTCTACGACCTCTATCCCCTGGACCAGGTCGATGCGCCGGACCTCGCCGGGACCGACACCATGATGGCGCATCCGGTGCTGGCTGCGATGCGCCGGATGCTCGACTACGACGACCACTTCGACGACCACACGCGGCTGGTGGCGCGGGCGGCCTACTACGGCCTGTGCTCCTTCGTCGATCACCTGATGGGCCGGGTGATCGATACCCTGGAGCGGACCGGCCAGGCCGAGGACACGCTGGTGGTCTACGTCAGCGACCATGGCGAGATGCTGGGCAACAAGACGGCCTGGACCAAGTGCACCATGTACGAGGAGTCGGTGGCGATCCCCATGATCGCCGCCGGCCCCGGCATGCCGGTCGGGGAGACCTGCGCCATCCCCGCCTCGCTGATCGACCTGCACCCGACGGTCCTCCAGGCCACCGGCGCCGGCGTGCCGCCGGAGGATGCCGGGCTCTACGGCCGGTCCCTGAGCGACCTCGCCGCCGGAGAGGACCCCGACCGGGCGGTGATCAGCGAGTACCACGACGGCGGCGCGATCACCGGCATCACCATGCTGCGCTGGCGGAACTGGAAGTACGTCTACTATGCCGGCTACCCCCCGCAGCTGTTCGACCTGGCGAAGGACCCGAAGGAGACGCTGGATCTCGCCGCCGACCCCGGTCATCGGGACGTCTGCGCGGCCTGCGAGGCGAAGCTCCGGTCCTTCCTCGATCCGGAAGCGGAGAACGAGCGCGCCTACCGGTCCCAGGAGGCGGTCATCGCCGGCCTTGGCGGCAAGGAAGCGATCCTGAACGGCGAGGACTTCGGCTTCACGCCCATCCCCGCGGAGGACTGAGCGCGAGAGGCGGGACGTTGGAACCGTCGCCGCCGGAGGCTCGTGGCGGCAGGGCGAGCGGGCTGCCGTGCCTTCTTCGGCTGTCGCTGGTGGGGTGGGATCGCCGCAGGCGTTGAAGCGGCGAGGCCGCGACGTCATCTGGCCGGAGATCCCGGCCCCGAACCTGAGCCCGGCCCCGAACCTGAGCCCGGCCCCGAACCTGAGCCCGGGCCCGAGCAAGGAGAGCGCCATGCTGATCGACCTCACCGGAAAGACCGCCGTCGTCAGCGGCTCCACCGCCGGCATCGGCCTCGCCATTGCCAAGGGCCTCGCAGCCAGCGGCGCGCAGGTGGTGGTGAACGGCCGCAACGAGGAGGCCGTCGAGCGGGCCCGGGTCGCCGTCGCCGCCGAGGCCGGCGAGGGCAGGGCGCTCGGTTTCGCCGCCGACCTGAGCACGGCGGAAGGCTGCGCCGCCCTGATCGCGGCGCAGCCGGACTGCGACATCCTGGTCAACAACCTCGGCGTCTTCGGCCCGCAGGACTTCTTCGAGACGCCCGACGACGAGTGGACCCGCTTCTTCGAGACCAACGTGCTGTCGGGCGTGCGCCTGTCGCGGGCCTACCTGCCGGCCATGGCGACCCGCGGCTGGGGCCGGGTGGTCTTCCTTTCGTCGGAATCGGCGCTCAACATCCCCGCCGACATGATCCACTACGGCTTCACCAAGACCGCCGTGCTGGCGATCGCCCGGGGTCTGGCCAAGCGCATGGCCGGCAGCGGCGTGACCGTGAACGCCGTGCTGCCCGGGCCGACCCTGTCGGACGGCCTGGCCGACATGCTGGCCGGAGAGGTCGCGAAGACGGGCAGGACCCTGGAGCAGGTCGCCGCCGATTTCGTGGTCGCCAACCGGCCGTCCTCGATCATCCGCCGGGCCGCGAGCGTCGAGGAGGTCGCCAACATGGTGGTCTACGCCTGCTCGCCCCAGGCCTCCGCCACCACCGGGGCCGCCCTGCGGGTCGACGGCGGCGTGGTCGACAGTCTCTGATCCCCCGACGGCCCCAGAAGGAACCTTCTATGGAAAAGCGCCCCCTCGGCCGGACCGGCCTCGCCATCGCGCCGCTGGTCTTCGGCGGCAACGTCTTCGGCTGGACGATCGACGAGCCGACCAGCTTCGCGGTGCTCGACGCCTTCGTCGACCACGGCTTCGACGCCATCGACACGGCCGACGTCTATTCCGTGTGGGCGCCGGGCAACCAGGGCGGCGAGTCGGAGACGATCATCGGCCGCTGGCTGAAGGCCCGGCCGGCCGTGCGGGACCGGGTGACGGTCTTCACCAAGGTCGGCGGCGACCTGCGCCGGCCGGGGTGCAAGGGCCTGTCGGCCCGCTGGATCGCCGAGGCGGTCGAGGGCTCGCTGAGCCGCCTGGGCGTGGACGCCATCGACCTCTATTTCGCCCACTGGCCGGACGCCGGGACGCCCTGGGAGGAGACGCTGGGGGCCTTCGACCGGCTGGTGCGGGCCGGCAAGGTGAAGGCCCTGGGCGCCTCCAATCACGACGCCGGACAGCTCGGTACGGCCCTCAAGGTGGCGGCGGTCGAAGGCCTGCCGCGCTACGGGGTGCTGCAGCCCGAGTACAACCTCTACAACCGGGCCGCCTACGAGGGGCCTCTGCGCGACCTCTGCATCGCCGAGGGGCTGGGCGCGGTCACCTACTACAGCCTCGCCTCGGGCTTCCTGACCGGCAAGTATCGCTCCACGGCCGACCTCGGCCAGTCCCGCCGGGGCGAGGGCGTCGGCAAGTACCTGACGCCGCGCGGCCTGGCCATCCTCGCGGCGCTCGACGCGGTGGCGGCGAACCAGGGCGCGAAGCCGGCCGAGGTGGCGCTGGCCTGGCTGATGGCGCGCGACGGCGTCACCGCCCCCATCGCCAGCGCCACCAGCGTCGCCCAGGTGGAGAGTTTTGCGAAGGCCGCCGCGCTGACCCTGACCGCGGAGGAGGTGGCCGCCCTCGACGTGGCCTCGGCCCCCGGCGGGTGAAGCTCCTCGCGGGTGAAGCTCCTCAGCGCGCGAGGCGCCGGCCCAGCCGGAAGAGGACGGCCGCCCCCAGGCCGAAAGCGGCGTGCAGCGTCACCCCCAGCAGGACGCCCGGCAGGGTGAACCCGCCGCCGACCGCCATGCCTTTCAGCGGGAAGACCAGGACCCACAGGACCAGCAGCGGCAGGGCGCCGAAGGCGAGGCCGCCGGCCGCCCAGCCGAGGGTGCGCGTGAGCCGCGGCTCCAGGAGGGCGTAGACGATGCCCCAGAGGCCGCCCCAGAAGGCGGCCGAAAGGCTCTCCGGCACGCCGAGCGGCGGGACGGGCGCCAGGCTCCAGGGCACGACCGGCACCGGCACGCCCGCCGCCGCCAGGATGGCCAGCACGCCGCTCTGGAAGGTGAGGACGGAGAGGAAGCCGGCGGCGAAGCCCAGCGGCAGGCGGATGGCGAGGCTTCGGGGCGCGCCGGGCCTCCCGGCGGAGAGGGGGACGGCAGGCTGGGCAGGCATGGCGGGGCTCCGGCTTCGGGGTGGGCCGCGGCGGGGTCGGCTCCCGGCGGGCCTCCCTGGAATGGTGCGCGCCTGCGCCCCCCGCAAGGCGCGCCGGATCACGCCTCCGTGCGGCCCGGCAAAAGAGCCTCGACTTCAGGTTTCCCTGCGCATGGGATAGAGATGTCGACATGTTCATCGCATGTGGCTAGGCTGATCGCATGGGCACGATGATCCAGATACGAAACGTCCCGGAGGCCCTGCATCGCCGGCTGAAGTCGCGGGCCGCCCTGGCAGGCATGTCGCTCTCCGATTACCTGCTGAGCGAGATCCGGCAGGTGGCGGAGCGGCCGACCCTCGAGGAATTGCGCGCGCGCCTGCACGGCCGCACGGAGACGGATCCGACCGTGCCGCCGGCCGAGGCCGTCCGGGCGGAACGCGACCGCCGGTGATCGTCGTCGACGCATCGGCGTTGCTCGAGGTGCTTCTGCGCACGCCGATGGCGCCGGCATTGGAGGCGCGGCTCTTCGTGCCGGGGCGGACGCTCCACGCGCCGCATCTGCTCGATGTGGAGGTAGCGCAGGTGATTCGTCGCTATGCCGCTGCCGGCGACGTTGACCAGGAGCGGGGGCGGGCATCACTGGTCGATCTGGCGGATTTTCCGTTGCACCGCTACCCGCACGACTTCCTGCTGCCTCGCGTCTGGGGCCTGCGGAATAACCTGACCGCCTATGATGCCGTCTACGTGGCCCTGGCCGAAGCGCTCGATGCGCCGCTGCTGACCCGTGACAGGCGCCTTGCGGCATCGGCTGGCCATCGGGCGCGGATCGATCTGCTCTGAGGCCTCACCGCGGGCCTCACGCCGCGCCCTTGGCCTGGGCTTCGCGGAACAGCGTCCATTCCTCCACCACCCGGCCGTCAGGCAGGTGGCAGTAGCCGAAGCCGATCCGGCCGAGCGGCAGGTGGCGGGGCGGGTCGGCCATGGCGGCCAGGGCGATCATGGCCTCGCCCGCGCGGCGCGGGTCGCCCGCCTGCCGGCCGCTGCGGGCGCGGGTCTCGTCGTGGCGCCGGCCCGCCGTCGCCTCGTAGTCGGCGATGGCCGTGCGCTTCTGCTGCAGCGAGCGGCCGGCCCAGTCGGTGCGGAAGGGGCCCGGCTCGACGCAGGTGACCCCGATGCCCAGCGGCCCCACCTCGGCGCGCAGGGCGTCGGAGAAGCCTTCGACCGCGTGCTTCGAGGCGGCGTAGTAGGCCGAGCCGGGCATGCCGATCAGCCCGGCCATGGAGGTGACGTTGAGGATGCGCCCGGCGCGCCGGGCCCGCATGCCCGGCAGGACGGCGCGGGTGAGGGCGAAGAGGCCGAAGACGTTGGCCTCGAACTGGGCACGGATCTCCGCCTCCTCGCCCTCCTCGGCGGTGCTCTGGTAGCCGTAGCCGGCGTTGTTCACCAGCACGTCGATCCGCCCGAAGCGCGCCAGGGTCTCGGCCACGGCCGCGGCGATCTGCCGGCCGTCGGTGACGTCCAGCGCCAGCGGCAGCACGCGCGCCTCCGCCACCGCGGCCAGGTCCGCCACCCGGCCGGCGTCGCGCGCGGTGGCGGCGAGGCGCCAGCCGCGCCCGGCGACCAGTTCCGCCAGCGCCCGCCCGAGGCCCGTCGAGCAGCCCGTGATCAGCCAGACCGGATCGTCCATCCGCCGCCTCCTCCGCCTTGTGCCGCCCCAGGGTGCCGGGGCAGGGGCCGCGAGGCCAGGGGAAAGGCTCAGATCCGCTGCGCGCCCGGCTGCGCCAGCCACCAGGCCAGCCGCTCCTTCAGGCGCGTGGCCTGGAGGTAGGCGGTCTTCTCCGCCACGCGCTCCAGGGCCTCGACCGTGAAGGCATCGGCGCCGTGGGCGTTCCAGGCCCGCTGCAGGCCGGGGTTGGCATGGCTGCCGAAGCGCAGGGTGAAGCGCAGGCGGTTCTCGATCGATGCCAGGTCCCCGCAGGTGCCGACCCAGGCTTCGCCCGTGGCGACGCAGCGGACGCGGTAGATCCCGCCGGCGACCTTGCGTTACTTCCAGGCGGCGACGGCCGCCTTCCTCTCCTCCGTGCGCATGGCCGATCCTCCTCGCTGTGCGGGGGGGTGTCTATATCATCCGGGTGTAATTGACAGCAGAAATTTCATCCGGATAAAAAGTGACCTCCGAACAGGAGCCCTGCCGTGACCGATCCTTTGTCCAGACCCTGCACCGCCTTCCGGGGGACCCGCCGCCTCGCCGCCGGGCCGCTGCGCGACGTCGTGCTGGCGGTGAAGGCTGCCGCCGACGCCGTGGGGCAGGATGGCGGCACGCAGCCGCTGCTGACCTTCGACGACGCCACCGGGCGGGTGCTCGACTTCGACCTGCGCGGCGGCCCCGCGGCGGTGCTGGAGCGCCTGACGGCCGCGGCCCCGGCTCAGGCAACGGCCCAGGCGCCGCCACAGGCAGAGGCGCCGGACGGGCCGCGGGGCAGGGGGCGGCCGCGGCTCGGCGTGGTCGCCCGGGAGGTGACGCTGCTGCCGCGCCACTGGGACTGGCTGGCCGCCCAGCCGGGCGGCGCCTCGGCCGCGCTGCGGCGGCTGGTGGAGGCGGCGCGCCGGGCCGAGGGCGAGGCCCCGCGGCGGCGGTCGGCACGCGAGGCGGCCTACCGCGTCATGGCGGCCCTCGCCGGCGACCTGCCCGGCTTCGAGGAGGCCGCGCGCGCCCTCTTCGCCGACGACCGCGCGGCCTTCGACCGCCGCACGGCCGGCTGGCCCGCCGACGTGCGGGGCTACGTGGTGCGGCTGGGGTGGGGGTAGGCTCACCGGCAGTCGCTCGCCGTCGCGGCGAGCGCTCATGCGGCCGGCGATCAGGCCTTCATCGACGCCGCCTCCGACTGGAGCGATGCCGATCTAGGAGGTGCATAGAGCGCCGCGAGGTCTGTACCGTCGGCGTGCCGCCGCCAGATCCTCGGCCCCGCGCCCTCACCCCCCCGCGCGCAGGCGGTTCACCAGCAGGTCGTCGCGCAGGATCGCGTCCTTGCGCGCCGTCAGCTCGTCGACGTCCCAGTTGGCGCTGAGGTAGCGGCCCTTCGCCCAGTCGGCCCGGCCGGAGCAGAGCCAGACGGCGAAGCCGGCGGCCAGCTCCGGCGCGTCGACGAGATGGGGGTGCACGCTCTCCGGCATGTTCTTCGCCAGGTCGGTCGCCACGCCGCCCGGGTGGATGGCGAAGCACTTGATCCCCTCGTCCCCGTGGTCGACGTCGACGAACTCGCAGAGCCGCACGATGGCGTGCTTGGCGGTCTGGTAGTCCGAGGCGGTCGGCATGAGGAGCAGGCCGCCGATCGACGAGAGCAGGATCAGGTGTCCGCCGCTCGCCCCCTCCGCCGCCCGCCGCCCCGCCGAGGCGGCGAGGTGCGGCACCGTCCAGCGGATCACGTGGTAGCTGCCCCTGACGTTCACCTCCCAGCTCTGCCACCAGCTCGCGGGGTCGGAGGCGCCGATCTTCGCCCAGCGGTCCAGGTAGCCGGCGTTGGCGTCGGCCGCGTCGATGCCGCCGAAGCGCGCCACGCAGTCGGCTACCGCCGCCTCCACCTGGGCGGCCTCGGTCACGTCGCAGGGCGCGCAGGCGCAGGCCGCATCGGGGTTGGCCGCGCGGACCAGCGCCCGGGTCTCCTCCAGCGCCGCCGCCGAGCGGGCCGTGAGGTAGAGCGCGCGGGCGCCTGCCTGGGCGAAGGCGACGGCAGTCGCCCGGCCGATGCCCCGCGAGGCGCCGGTGATGAAGATCACCTTGTCCGCCGCGCTGCCCTGCAGCGCCCCCCGCGGGTCTATGGCGGGGTAGGGGGCGTGGTGGGCGGTGAAGGCGGGGAACTGGCTCTGGATCGACGACATGGCTGCGCGGTCCTCGGGTCAGGGGCGCCGTGAGGCGGGAAGGGTGGTCAGAACCACAGGTCGGCCACGCAGCGGCCGTCCCGGGGCAGGTCGTCGAAGCTGTCGAGGCCGTCGAAGTGGTCGATCGGCAGGTGGGCGACCTGGCCGGGCTCCGCCAGCCGCAGGTTGACGCCCGTCCAGTGCCGCCCCTGCTCGTCCGCCCGGGTGGCCACATAGTGGGTGACGCAGCCGCAGCGCGGGCAGAAGTGGAAGTCGATCGCCCCGCCGTCCGCCCGGCGGTAGGTCGCGGTCTCGCCGCTGCTGCGGATGTCGTGGCCGATGTGGCCGTAGGCCCACAGCGCGCCGTAGCGCCGGCAGAGCGTGCAGTTGCAGGCGGTGGCGGAGGCGGGCGGCGCGTCGAGTGTCCAGGTGACGCCTCCGCAGTGGCAGGTTCCTCGCATCGTCGGCGCCCTCTTCGCGGGTTCGGCCACGGGCGCTTCCTCCCTTCGGGTCGGGGCACCCGGCGGGGCGGGCCGCGCGGCCGGCCGGCGGCGACCGCCCCGCGCCCATGATAGCCGATCCTGCGCGGCTGCGTGACCGGCGGGGCGGAGGCAGAGGCGAGAGGAGTTGCCCGCACTCCCCTAGCGGGAGGTGGTGCCCGGGAATTCGTCGCGCATCGTCGATGGGTCCACAACCGAAAGGAGTGACCCATGGACAGGAACAAGACCCTGCTCACCGACGGGCAGCGGAATGTCGCCGCCCGGGCGCTGGCCGCGGAGCGGCTCGCGCTGCGGACCCTCGACCTGCTGCTGTCCCTGCGGCGGGGACACCAGGCCCTGACGGCGGAGTTGGACCGCGCCGTGCGGGCGGAGCTGCGGCGTGCCCTGCAGGCCGCCGCCTCGCCGGGAACGCCGGCCGAGGAAGCCGAACTCGCCCGCCTGGTCTCCGCCGCGGAAAAGCACGTGGCGACCCTGATCGACGAAGCGGTGAAGGTCCGCAGGAAGTAGGGGCGAGGCCCGATCATGCGCCGCCCACGGGGACGAGGGCCGCGCGCGCCGCCCGAGGACTGCTCGGGAGGAAGCGGCACTGTCAGGCGAATACCCTCTCTGTACAGTCGGTCTCATGCACCGGAACGCCTGACCTTCAGCGCCCTGCGCCACCCGACGCGGGGGGCTGTCGCGAACGACAAAGGGTGAATTTGGCGGGCCTCTCCGCTAAGCGACTGACTGCGCTGTGGTTAGTTCAACTGGGCGGAACGCCGATAAGCGCGTCGCAAGCCGGCCCTCACGCCTCAGGCTCGTGCGTCAGGTTTTGGACGATGAAGCGCGCCCGATAGAGAAGCTCGTCGAAAGTCAGGATTTCAGGCGAGCGGATGTTCCGCCGGTAGAGCTCAAAGCAGGCGATCTTGTCGTCGTTGCCGCTCAGTTCCTTCGTGTCGCCCACGATGAGGTAGCTTCGAGGCTCGACCGAATAGGCGGTCTCGCCGGTGTCGCTGCCATCGCTGTCTTTCAGCGCGACGCGGAACCGCTTCCGGGCGAACTCGAAGGTAGTCTTCTGGACCTGAGTGACGGCGTTCGACACTTCGGACGATACGCCCCAGCATCCTGGTCGGTAGGGATCGCCTCGGCGCAGTAGCTCGGTCGTGTCCTTCTTGATCTCCACGAACACGAACTGGCTGACCTCGGCGCGGATTCGCATGAGCGCGTCGGCGGTCTTGCCTGATTGATCGAACTCGTTGCCGGTGGTGCGCGCCATCAATGTGTCGGCCGCCTTGTCGAGGGAGACGTAGTGGAGGCCGTGACCGAAAATCCATTGGTTCGCTTCGAAGAACGTCTGCCAGTCCTTCTCGGGCAGATCGGTCCCCATACGCTGCTCAAATTTGGCCAACGCCTCCCGCTTCGCCGCCACCGCGTAGATGTCGTGGTGAAGCTCTGGCGTCTTGGCCAGTTCGCGGATTAGTTCGGCCCCCTTGGAACTACCGAGCAGCGCCCCCAGCGCACCGATGTTCACGTTGTCCAGCGACAGCCGAGCCTTCCTTGCCTCGCTCAATTTCAGGTTGGAAATGATTGAAAGGAATTCCTTCATTTGCGCGAGTTGGAAGTGAGTGACCTGAACGTGGCTCTCCTCACGCCACCCGTACCTCTTGTGAAAGGTGAGCTTCGTGATTTTGAACGTCCCGAAGTCGCTTCGGTCCTGAACCCAGAAGGCTGACACGGCGATCTTGCTCCGGATGGTGACGTCGATCTCGCCGATCACTTCTTCGCCTTCACCTGCAATGGTGGCGTAGACCCCATTCGTGCCCGGGTGCGTGTAGAGCTTGTTGGGGAGGTAGTTGGCGAGGAATGCTGCGTCTTCCGACATAGCGGTCAGAGCCTTTCGGGAGCCAGCATGACCACAGTGGTCAGCCGTAAATCCGCTTGTAGGTGGCGCGGGCAAACTCGATGAGCGCGACGTGGCTGTCTTGGACGCCAGCGCGGAGTTCGTCAGCGTCGATGGACATTATCCGCTTCAGGCTTTCACGCACCTCTGGATTGTCCCAGTACCATGAGGACGTGCTGATGTACGCGCCGAAGCCTTCCATCCTGTCGAAGTGCCAAGTGAGCATTTTCACCGCGTCCTGACACTTCCCATAGTCCGCGAAATTGAAGACCTGTCCTTTGGCGGCCAGCGACCGCAGGGTAATCACTGATGACCGGGGGGTCGCCAGCGCCTCCAACAGGCGCTTGCCTACGCGCTCGCCGTCCTTCTCGATGAACGCGATTGCGCCCTTGACCGCGATCTCTGGTGCCTCGCCGGCCTCCCACGTTGGTGCGTGGCTCGCCATGCCGATCTTGGCCATTTCCACAATTTTGATGGGCGCAGGCAGGTCCGCAATGTAGGCGTGGGCCGCTTCAACAAGCCCGTCGATAAATTCAGCCTCGCGCTTGGCTTTGTCCTGTCTCTTCCAGTTCCGCAGGGCCATGAACGCAATAACCGCCGTTGCAACGGGCGCTGCGGTCTTGATGGCCTCAAGCCAGTCGAAGCACGCTATGGCGTTTAGGACTTGAGCCATCGGCAGATCTTCTTTGAGGATGGCGGAAGCGGTGGGATTCGAACCCACGATACCCTTGCGAGTATGCCAGTTTTCAAGACTGGAGCCTTCAACCACTCGGCCACGCTTCCCAAACCCCGACTCGGGGCGCTGCTTACGATCGGCTTATGGGCCACTCTCGTTCCCACCGCTGCTTGCCGCCGACCTTCGCTGAACCCCCTGTAAATGCACTCCTATTTCTCGGTCTACCAGCGCCGGGCAGGATTAAGCCCATAAGCTTTCAAGACCGGTGCCTTAAACCGCTCGGCCACCCTTCCGATCCCCGTTCTTTAGGAAGGCGCGGGCGTCCTGGCAATGTCCCGGCTGGCCTTCCCGCGCCCACCGCCGGGCATCCCTCGCGCCCCTTGATGCCCCTTGCGGCGCCGGGGTTGTTGCAAGGCGGGCCGATCCTCAGCTTAATCTCCTGCGCGACGACAGCCACGGGAGCACGACCTTGCGACAGGCGACCCTGACCCTGCTCGCCGGCCTGCTGGGCGCCGGCGCTCTGGGCGGCCAGGCCCTATCCGCCCGGGCCGAGCCGCTGCAGATCGGCTACGACATCACGCTGGCCGGCCTGCCGGTGATGGACGCCGACATCACCGTCGAGCGCGGCGACGGCAGCTACCGCGCCCACCTGCGTACCGACCTGTCCGGCCTGATCGGCCAGATCAAGAAGTTCACCCTGATCTCCGACACCCGCGGCGACGTGGTGCAGGGGGCCCTGGCACCGGTGCACTACACCACCGAGAACGAGGATCGGAAGCGCCGCGAGGCCAGCGTGACCTACGAGGGCGACGGGCAGGGCGCCAAGGTGGAGGCCGACCCGCCGCCGGAGGACGACAACCGCGAGCCGGTGCCGGAGGCGCAGGTGGCCGCCGCCGTCGACCCGCTGACCGCCTTCCTCGCCGGGCTCGCCATCGTCGACCGGGACGGCGCCTGCCACGGCAGCATGACCGTGTTCGACGGCCGGCGCCTGTTCGGCCTCACCCTGCACAACGCCGACGCCGTCACCGTGCCCTCGGGCTTCGGCCTGGGGCCGCAGGCCCGGGCCATGGCCTGCCGGGTCGAGGTCGCCCACCTCGCCGGCTTCAAGAGCAGCGAGCTGCGCAAGAAGACTTTCCCGGACGAGATCCGCGTCACCCTGGCCTCGAACACGGGGCAGGCGCCGTGGATCCCCGTCTCGCTCTCGCTGGAGACCGGCCTGGGCCGCTTCGCCGCCACCCTCTCGTCGCTGTCGGGGCTGGTCGCCGAGCGCCGCTGAGCGGCCCGCCCCTGCGACGGACGGAGCCCGCGCGGGACGTTGCAGTCCGGGTGCGGCCTGCGTAAGACGCTGGGGCCCGGGGGGACTGTGCCTCGGGGGAAGGGGACGCGGAAGAGCAAGTGGCGGCAGCGGAACAGGTGGCGGAGCCGCCCCGGATCTGGCTCGTGCTCGGCGACAAGCTGGGCGACAACGCGCAGGTGGAGATCGTCGCGCGCGAACTCGGCCTGCCCGCCGAGCGCAAGGCGCTGACCTTCAAGGCCGAGTACGTCTTCGGCAAGCCGCCCTTCAAGGCTTCCCTGCACCACATCGACCTGGCGGCCAGCAGCCCGCTGGCGCCGCCCTGGCCGGACCTGGTGCTGACCGTCGGCCGGCGCCCGGCCATGGCCGCCTTCTGGATCAGGCAGCAGTCGGGCGGCGCGACGCGGGTCGTGCTGTTCGGCCGGCCGAAGAAGGCCATCGCCGACTTCGACCTGGTGATCGCGCCGGGCCAGTACAGCCTGCCCGACGACCCGCGGGTGCTGCCCCTGGCGCTGCCGCTGATGCAGGCCGATCCCGCCGCGGTGGCGGCGGCCGGGGAGCGCTGGCGCGAGCGGCTCGAGGCGCTGCCGCGGCCGCTGACGGCGGTGCTGGTGGGCGGCCCGACCAAGCCCTTCCGCTTCGACGCCGGGGTGGTCGACGACCTGCTGGCGCGGCTGCGGGAGTCCACGCAGGGGCAGGGCAGCCTCTTCGTCACCACCAGCCGGCGCACCCCGGCGGCGGTGGCCGAACGGCTGCAGGCGGGGCTGCCGGCCAGCGCCGCCTTCTACCGCTGGCAGGCCGGCGCGCCGGCGGAGGACAACCCCTACCTGGGCCTGCTGGCCCTGGCCGACCGCTTCGTGGTCACTGGCGATTCCATCTCGATGCTGGTGGAGGTCTCCCGCCTCGGCCGGCCGCTCGCCATCTTCCGCCTGCCGGAGGAGCGGCGCCTGTCCACCCGCCTGCGGCGCGCTCTCGTGACGACGACGGGGAAACTGGCGGCGGGCGGCGGCGTTGTCGGGAGAATGACTCAGAAGCTGCAGCGGGCGGGGCTCTTCGGCTACCAGCGGGATTTCGACCGGCTGCACAACCATCTGTTGGCCCAGGGCGCCGCCGTCGAGCTGGGCCGGCCCTTCCCCCAGGCACCGGCCCGCCTGCCCGACGAGGTGGCGGGCGTGGTGGCGGCGGTGCGCCGCCTGCTGCCGCCCGAAGACGCCGCGGGCCGCCCGGAGCCGGGTGGGAGCACCGCGCGCGGCCTGCGGCCGCCGGGGGGCGCGACGCGCGGCCTGCGGCCGCCGGGGGGCGTGGCGTGACCCCGATGACGCCCCGAGCCCTCGACGGCCTCGCCATCGCGGCGGTGAAGGTGACGGTCTGCCTCTGCACCTGGCGCCGGCCGGAGCAGCTCGGCCGCTGCCTCGACAGCCTCGCCGCCCAGCGCTTCCGCGCCAGCGTGCCGCCGCCGCGGGTCTCCGTGGTGGTGGTCGACAACGAGGGCAGCGCCGCGGCCCGCGCGGCCTGCGAGGCCCGCGCCCGGGTCCTCGACCTCACCTACCTGACGGAGCCGCGGCGGGGCATCTCCTTCGCGCGCAACCGCGCCTTCGACGCGGTGCCCGCCGACTGCGACCTGGTCGCGGTGCTGGACGACGACGAGACCGCCGATCCCCTGTGGCTCGACGCGCTGCTCGACGCCTGGCGGTCGACCGGCGCCGACGCCCTGCAGGGGCGGGTGGTCGCACTCTTCCCGCCCGGCGCACCGGCCTGGCTGGCCGACACCGGCTACTTCGGGACGGAAGCCGGGCCGCAGCGGCTGGGGCCGGCGGACGACGGCCGCACCCTGGGCGGGGCGGCCTTCAACGCCGCCCTGGTCTCCGGCGCCTTCCTGCGGCGCAGCGGCCTGCGCTGCGAGCCGGCGCTGGCGCTGACGGGCGGGGAGGACAAGGCCTTCTTCGGCCAGCTGCGGCGGCAGGGGGGGCGCATCGCCTACGCCCACCGGGCCGTGGTCTACGATCCCGTGCCGGCGGCGCGCGCGCGCCTGGGCTACGTCTGCCGGGTCGCCTTCCGCAACGGCACCAACCTGCTGCTGGCGCAGCGCGGCAAGGGCAAGAGCATCGGCGCCGGCCGGCGCCTGCGGGTGGCGCTGCGCGGACTGGGAGTCCTCGCCGGGCTGCCCGGCCGCTTCTTCGGTGCCCTGGGGCGCCACGCGCCGGGCGGTGCCGCCTGCCTGACCCTCGTGTCCGCCACCTATGCTATTGGGCTTCTGATGGGAAGCTTCGGCAAGACCTATGCGCACTACCAGCGGTCCTGACAGCGCTGCCCTGTCGAACGGGACGGGCAGGCGCCGCTTCGCCACCGTCACCACCTGCCATGCGCAGGGTTACGAGGCCTACGGCCGCGCCATGGTGGAGAGCTACCTGGCGCACTGGCCGGACGACGTGCCGCTGCTGCTCTACAGCGAGGGCTTCCGCTGCGGCGTCGAGGACCCGCGGGTGGTCGAGCACGACCTGCTGGAGGCGGCCCCCGACCTCGCCGCCTTCAAGGCCCGCCACCGCGACCATCTCCTGGCCCACGGCCGGCAGCTCGGGCACCGGCCGGACATCCGCCTGATCCCCCGGGAAGGCCAGATCCGGGTGCGCCTGCGCAGCCCCTGGGGCCTCGGCTTCCGCTGGGAGGCGGTGCGCTTCAGCCACAAGATCTTCGCCATCCTGACGGCGGCGGTGGAGACCGACGCGGACGTGCTCTTCTGGCTGGACGCCGACAGCCGCTTCTTCGCCGACGTGACCCACGCCGAGCTCGACGCCCTCATGCCGGCGGACTGCCTGCTGTCCTACCTGCGGCGCAAGAACATCAGCGAGTGCGGCTTCGTCGGCTACAACCTGCGCCACCCCATGGTGCGCTCCTTCCTCGCCGACTTCGGCGCCTTCTACCGCTACGACCTGCTGTTCCACGAGAAGGAGTTTCACGACTCCTACCTGTTCGACCGGCTGCGCCGCCGCTACGAGCGGGCCGGCGCGCGCACCTTCGACATCGCCGTGGGCGCCGGGCTGGCGCACAGCCACGTCATGGAGCACTCCCGCCTCGCGCGCTTCATGGAGCACCTCAAGGGCAACCGGAAGCACGTCTGAGCCGGCGTCAGGCGGCGAAGCGGTCCGGCCGGAAGGGGGCGAGCAGCGGCGAGATCTCGCCCTGCAGGATCTCCGCCGCCAGCAGCCGGCCGACTGCGGGAGCCAGGGTGATGCCGGAGTGCATGGCGGCGATCGTCAGGCCGGAGAGGCCGGCCGGACGGCCGAGAATCGGCAGCTCGTCGGCCGGCATGGGGCGCAGGCCCACCGCCCAGCCGTCGAGTTCCAGCCCTTCGGCCGGGGTGAGCAGCCGGCGCAGCGCGTCCATGACGGCGGCCGCCTCGACCGCCTGATCGGCGCCCGGATCGCCGCCGCCGAAATCGGCGCCCGCCAGCAGCCGGCCGTCGGCGAGCTGGCGGACGTGCACCTCGGGGGCCATGACCAGACCGTTGAGCAGTGGCGCGACAGGCCGGGTCGACACCAGCAGGCCGGGCGAGGGCACGACCGGCATGTCGCAGCCGACGGTGGCGCAGAGGGCGGGCGATCCGGCCCCGGCGGCGACCACCACCGCGTCGGCCGGCAAGCGTGCGCCGCCGACCTGGACGCCGGTCACGCGACCGCCGGCCGCCACCAGGGCCGAGACCGTGCCGCCCGTCTCCACCCGCGCGCCCAGGTCTTCGGCGGCCTGCAGCAGCATCAGGGCGGCCGCCAGCGGGTCGACGGCCCCCTCGCCGGGGGCGTGCACCGCCAGCGCGGGAGGATCGGCGAGGGCCGGCTCCAGCCGGCCGATCTCTTCGCGCTCCACGAGCCGCAGGTCATAGCCCCAGCCGCGGTGCTGCCGGACATAGGCTTCCAGCCCGCTCCGAGGCAGGTCCCAGAGCAGCCCGCCCGACCAGGTGACCGGCAGGCCGGGCAGCGCGCGCTGCAGGCGGTGCCAGTCGTCGATCGCCTGCAGGCGCAGGGCCACGTAGGGCTCGGGATTGCCCCAGCTGGCGTTGATCCAGGCCCAGGAGCGAGGTGTCGCGACACCGCCGCGGTCACCGCTCTCCAGCACCGTGACGTCCGCCCCGCCGGCGGCGAGGTGCCAGGCGAGGGAGGCGCCGACGATGCCGGCGCCGACCACGATGACGCGGGGGGCCGTCGGCACGTCTGGTCAGTGGAAGAACTGCGGCGTCAGCCCGGGGGCCGGCGGCAGCGGGGGCGTGCGGTCGAGCACCTCGAAGGCGTCGTGGCGCACGTGGTTGCGCGCCATCTCGGCGCGCACCTCCTCTTCGCGCACCAGCCCCTGTTCCAGGCATTCCTTGAGCAGGCCGAAGAAGAGGGCCTCCTGCCGGCTGTCGGGATGGCTCAGGTAGTGCCGGGCGGAGGTCTTGCGGCTGGCCGCCTGCTTCACCGACTTCAGCCACGACTTCGGCTCCAGCAGGTGAAAGCCCTTGTCGGCGAAGGCGAAGTCGATGGGCAGCCCGGCCTTCCACGGCTGAGTCAGCCGCTTGGTGTTGTGGATCAAGCGGGTCTGCGGCGTCAGCCTGTCGAAGTCGTTCCACTCGGGCTCGATCAGGCCGATGTTCTCGCGCGGCTCGAGCTTGAGGCAGATCCAGTCCATGTAGTCGGCCTCGAAGCGGAAGAGCGAGGCGAAGGTCTCCCGCGCCTTCCAGTGGGTGAGCCTGGCGCAGTCCATCAGCATGACGGAGGTGGCGAGGCAGCCGCCCAGGCCGACGTTGCCCGCCCGCGGCCGGCACATCACGCCCTTGCCCCCCATGTCGCGGGTCAGCAGCTCCATCACGTCGCCGACGGCGAAGACGTCGGGATCGACGACCACGGCGCGGCCCTCGTAGCCGCACAGCTCGGGGGGCAGGAAGCGCAGCGGCGTGAAGGACTGCAGGTCGTCCATCCGCCAGACCCGCTTCGCCCCGTCGCGCAGGAAGGTCTGCCCCTCGCGCTCCTGCAGGAAGGGATGATCCTCGGTGCGGATGATCTCCACCTCGAAGGCGTCGGGCGTACGGCTGTTCCGTTTGAGGGACCAGCGGCCGACCTCGGCGCCCAGCATCTGCTTGTCGTTGGTGTGAATGAAGACCGTCGGCTTGCCTGACATGGCTCTGTCTCGTTCGCGAAGAGGCGGTTTTCTTACCAGCCGGAAGGGTGGCAGGGAAACGCCTCTTGGGGTGACGCCGCCGAGGCGGTAAGCAGCGGAAGACGAAGGGCCCGCGGCGGGCCCCCTGGCGGGAATCGGCATGGTCAAGAACGCTTCTGCTCCCTCGAACGAGACCCTTCTGGAGCACCTGGGACGAAACGTCCCGGTGCGCGGCGGCCGCGCCGTCAACCCGCCGATCCAGCGTGCTTCCACCATCCTTTTCGACAGCGTCGACGAGTTGATGGCCGCGGCCTCGGAGCGAGGCGCCGACGACTTCGTGCGCTACGGCCGCAACGGCACCGTCACGCAGATCTCCCTGGAGAAGGCGGTGGCGACGCTCGAAGGCGGCGCGACGGCCGTGGCGGTGCCCTCCGGCCTGGCCGCCGTCTCGCTGGCGCTGCTCACCGTCGTGCAGGCCGGCGACCACGTTCTCATGGCCGACAACGTCTACGGCCCGGCCCGGGGCTTCGCGCGCGACTTCCTCGGGCGCTTCGGGGTGGAGACGACCTTCTTCGACCCGCTGGCGGGTGCCGAGGTCGCGGGCCTGTTCCGCGACAACACCCGCTGCATCTACCTGGAGTCCCCCGGCTCCCTCACCTTCGAGGTCACGGACGTGCCCGCGGTCGCCGCGGCGGCCCATGCGGCGGGCGTCAAGGTGGTGATCGACAACACCTGGGCCACGCCGCTGTTCTTCCGGTCGTTCGAGCACGGCGCCGACCTGGTGGTGCATGCGGGCACCAAGTACCTCGCCGGCCATTCCGACGTGATGATCGGGCTCGTGGTCGCGACGGAGGACCTGGCGGACGCGGTGCGCCGCCAGTCGAACCAGGTGGGCTATTCCTGCGGCCCCGACGAGGCCTTCCTCACCCTGCGCGGCCTGCGGACCCTGGCGGTGCGGCTGCAGCGGCACCAGGCGACCGGGGTGGCGCTGGCCGAGTGGCTGCAGGGGCGCGGCGAGGTGGCCCGGGTGCTGCACCCGGCGCTGCCGGGCGACCCGGGCCATGGGCTCTGGCGGCGGGACTTCCTCGGCGCCAGCGGCCTGTTCGGCGTCGAGCTGAAGCCCTGCAGCCAGAAGGCGGTCGCAGCCCTGCTGGACGGGCTGGAGCTCTTCGGCATGGGCTATTCCTGGGGCGGCTTCGAGAGCCTCGCCATCCCGGCCTTCCCGGGGAAGATGCGCAGCGCCACCGCCTGGGCCGGGGAAGGGCCGCTGCTGCGGCTGCACGCCGGCCTGGAGGATCCGGCCGACCTGATCGCCGATCTCGACGCCGGCTTCGAGCGCCTGCGGACAGCCGCCTGACGGCGCTCAGGCGTCGTGATCGGGGCCGGGTCCCTCGATGCGCGCGACCGCCCAGACGGCGCCGTCGCCGCTCTGCAGGAACAGGGCCAGCCGTTCCCCGCGGTCGGCTTCCGTCAGCGGCAGCAGGAAGTGGTCCGCCAGGCCGTCCCACAGGGCGAGCGGCCGCAGGGAGCGGAGGACGTGCCGGTGCGCCAGCGTACGGCCGCGGTTCTCGCCGCGGTCGACCGACGTCTGGCGCCGCTCGTCGTAGGTCGCGAGCATGATCGAGGAGCCCGCGAGGGAAACGCCGAACTGGGGCTGGCCCGGCAACAGCGAGCGGATCGAGATGTCGAGGACGTCGGAGGCCGTCAGGTGGCCTTCGAGCGCGACTCCGCGGGCGCGCGTCTGGGCGGCGGCGATCCGCCGTTCCACCGCCGCCCGGTCCGAGCCGATCGCCTCGGCCTGTCCGTCGACGATCAGCTGCGGGGTGTAGAGCTCGGTGCCCAGGCGCTGGGCATAGGCCTGCTGCCGTCGCGAGTTCGCCGGGTCGGAGAAGGGATCGGACCAGCCGAGGCGGTTCCAGTAGTCGACGTGGAGGGACAGGGCGAGGATGTCCGGCCGGTCCGCCAGTTCGGCCAGCAGGGCATCGGCCGGCGGGCAGGACGAGCAGCCCTCGGAGGTGAAGAGCTCCACCAGGACCAGCGGCTTGGCCAGTCCGGCGGCGGCGGCGTGCGGCAGCAGGACGGCCGCCGGCAGCAGCGCCAGAAGGAAGGCGAGCGCGGATCGCCGCGAGGGCCGCGCCCTCGCAGGCGGACCGCTGCCGGCATCGACCGCTTCGGTCGGCGGGGGCTTCAGCCTGTCGGCACGGAGAGACATGGCGCCAGATTGGCAGGTCGCAGAGCGGCGTGGAAGAGGGCGGCCGTCAGGCGGGAACACGCTTCGGCGCGTGGCTGCCCGGGCGCGGCGGCGTACAAAAAAGGCCCGGAGCTTTCGCTCCGGACCTCATCAGGCTGCTGAACGCTCGCCCGGAAGGGCGAGCGTCGGCCGCTCAGACCGCGCGGAGGTTCTCCGCCGCGTTCTTGCCGCTGCGCTGGTCGCGCTGCAGCTCGAAGGAGACCTTCTGCCCCTCCGCGAGACTGCGCATTCCGGCGCGCTCCACGGCCGAGATATGCACGAAGACGTCCTTCGAGCCGTCGTCCGGCTGGATGAAGCCGTAACCCTTCGTGGTGTTGAACCATTTGACGGTGCCAGTCGGCATGCCGCATCTCCAGTAGCAATACAAAGATAAGGCCCCACACGTGGTCGTGTGTTCGGTTTGTCTGCAGTGTCGTGGGTCTTCGGGGACGGATGGGCCCTCGGCGCACCGCCTCATCCGCGATAGTCAGCAGATCAACGAAAAGAGGTTGGCAGGCGGCGGCGGGACGGTCAACGGCGGGGCCAGAATTGTTACAGGTTCCTAAGGATTTTCCCCGGTCCGTGCCGTCTCGGGCGGTCCGGCAGAGGGCAGGGAGAGGGGAAGGGATGGACCAAGCGCCAGAACGTCGAGAGGACGGTGCCGGCACGCGGCCGATGCGGCTCGCCGTGGTGACCATGCTCACCGGCAAGGCCGCAGGCCCCTTCGGTGTGCCGGCCCGCAACGCCGCCGAGCTTCTGGTCGAAGCCGTGAACGGTGGCGGGTTGCCGCCGCCCTACGCCACCCCCGGCTTCGCCGGCCGGCGGGCGGTTCTGACCGTGCACGACGAGGCGGGCGGTGCGGAGGAACAGCGGACGCTGTTCCGCCGGCTGCACGAGGAGGGGATCGACGCCGTCGTCGGCTATGCGGGCAGCACGGGTGCTCTGGCGGTGGCGCCGCTGTCGCAGGCACTGCGGCAGCTCACGGTCGTGTTCAACGCCGGGACCCTGCGTCTCTTCGACGGGGAGAGGCGCGACTGGATGTTCCGGACGGCCTCGACGACGGCGGGGGACGCGATCGGTGCCGCCCGCTATGCGGCGGCGACCATGCCTCCCGGCGTGCGGTTCGGCGGGATCAATCCCGGCGACGCCTGGGGAACGGACAGCTGGGCCGGTTTCCGGGAAGCCTTCTCGATCCTGCGCCCCGACGCCGTCGAGGTGGGCGCGCATTTCTTCCCTTTGCTGTCGGAGGCTGTCGAGGCGCCGCTGCAGGCGCTCGTCGCCGCCGGCGTCGATCTCGTCCACTCCAGCAACTGGGGCGGCGACCTCTTCCGGCTGGTCTCGGCCGTGGGCGGGCGAAGCAGCCCACGGCTGCTGCTGGTCTCGGGCGAGAGCGGTCTGCGGCGCCTGGCCCCGCACCTGCCGGACGGCGTCATCGTCGGCGCCCGCGGCGCGCATGGCCGGCTCGCCCGGGAGACCCCCCTGCGGCGCTGGTTCGTCGACGCCTACCGTGACCGCTTCGAGGTGGCGCCGATCTACCCCGCCTACGGCATGGCCAACGCGCTTCTCTGCCTGAAGGCGGCCTGGGATCTCGCCGGGGCGGAAGCCGATCCCGCGGCCGTGCGTTCGGCCCTGGAAGGCCTCGCGGTGGAGGGCGTCGGCACCAGGCTGCGGCTGGCCGCCGCCGGAGGGCATCAGGCCATCGCCGAGACGGCCTATGTGCAGGTCTGCAGGCGGACGGACGGGTCGTTCGAGCTCCACGACCTGCGCTATTTCCCGGCGCAGAGCGTCTACCCGCCCGACGGGGCGTCCCCGGCAGCCTGGCTGGCCGGGGGCTGAGCGGCTTCCTCGCGATCCTCGTCCACTGGCAGGGCGAAGATCGGCAGCCGGCCCAGATCGCGGACCTCGTGGCTGCCGCAGTCGACGAGCCGTTCGGTCATCGCGCTGCCGACGGCGCGGACTTCGGGCGAGACCACGATCGGCTGGCGCAGCGTCTCGCACAGCTTCTCCAGCCGGCTCGCGGCATTGACGCAGGGACCGACGACGGTGAAGTCGAGGCGGTTGGCGGCGCCGACATTGCCGTATTCGACCGGCCCGATGTGCACGGCCATGTCGAGCGGCAAGGGCGGGCCTCCCGGCAGGCTGCGCAGCTTCTGCTGCGCGTGGAGGGCGGCCCGCAGCGCCGCGTCCACGGCCTCGCCCGTGCCGCGGCCGCCGTCCAGCAGGAAGACGGCGAGCAGGCCGTCGCCGAGGAACTTGAGGATCTCGCCGCCTTCCGCGGTCACTGCCTCGGTGACCGCGTCGAAGGTGGTGTCGAGCAGTTCGACGACTGCGGCCGGCGGATGGGCCAGGCTGTAGCGGGTGAAGCCCTGCAGGTCGGCGAAGAGCAGGACCGCCTGCAGTTCGACGATGACGCCGCGCAGGATGGAGCCGCCGAGCGCCCGTCGGGCGGCGTCGCGCCCCACGTAGGCGGCCAGCACGTCATGGGCGACCGCCTCCATCACCTGGGTCTTGAAGGAGGCGGCCATCGCGGTCATCGCCGCGCGCAGGAAGGCGAGGTCTTCGTCGGAGAAGCCCTCCGGGGCATCGCAGGCGAACGAGGAAACGAGCCCCATCTGGCCGCCTTCGATGTGGGTCACGTTCCAGTGGAAGGAGCGGATGGCCGCGAAGTAGTCGGTGACGCCTTCCGGGAAGAGCTCCGCGAGGATGCGAAAGGCCGCGCAGTCCTCGACGGTCCGCAGCCGGTGCCGGAGTTCCCCGACGCCGCTGGTGATCAGGTGATGGAAGGGGCTGCTTGTCCAGCCGTCGTCAGCCGCGACCGGTTCGTGGCCGAAGGTCGCCTCGCTGACTCCGGCGCCGCGCCGGTAGGTGAAGGTCCGCGACCGCACCTGGGGATGCAGCAGCGCGAAGCCCATCTGCGCGCGGCGGATCGCCAGCCCGCTCTCAGACAGTTCCTGACAGAACCGTTCGTAAGCGGCGGCCGGCGGCCGGCTGTGCAGGGCGTCGTCGGCCAGCAGGGCATGGAGGCGGAGGAGGGCGTCGCGCCGGCGAGGGTTCACCGCAGGGGCGCTCGCGTCGAGTTGATCACGCGCCGGTCCTCCCATCGTCTAACCTTTCCGCCATGCGACGCCTTCTGATTCCCTTGGTCATCGCGCTGCTGCTGCCCCTGGCCGGCGCCTCGGCGCAGCGCTCAGGCTACCACGTCGTCGATACGCCCCACGACTTCCCCACATTGGAGAAGCGGGTGAGGGCGGCGGTGGAGGGGAACGGCCTCTACGTGGTGACGCGCGCTTCCGCGAGCGACGGCGCGCGGGGCCGCGGTATCACCATCCCCGGCGACGCCGTCTACGGCGTCTTCCGCAACGATTTCGCCCTGCGGATGCTGAAGGCGTCGCCGGATGCCGGGATCGAGGCGCCGCTGCGCCTGCATCTGGTCGAGGAGGCCGGCGGCGGTACCTCCATCCGCTGGTACGACGCGGCCGCCGTCTTCGCGCCATACCAGGGCGAGGGGCTGCAGGCGCTGTCGGCGGAGCTCGACGCGCTCCTGACGAAGATCGTGGCCGACGCGGCGGCCCCCTGATCCCGCGCCCGCAGCTCCGGGCTTCCTTGCCGTCATCCGCCGCGTCGGCTCAGCAGGTCGACCAGTTCCGAGATCTTCTGCCGCTGCTCGGCTGCCTCGCCGCTCTGCAGGGCGTCTTCGACGCAGTGTCCGACATGGGTCTTGAGGACCTCGTCCTCGACCTTTCTCAGCGCCGCACGGATCGCCTGGATCTGGGTCAGGATGTCGATGCAGTAGCGGTCCTCCTCGATCATCCGGACGATGCCGCGCACCTGTCCCTCGATCCGCTTCAGGCGGGGGACGAGGGCGGCGTGGTGGCTCTGCGACATCCGGCGGGCTCCTCGGCGGGTGCGGCCCTGCGCCTCGCGGCGGCAGGCCCAATGAACGGCTATCATCTGGGATCGTCCTAGGCCCAGGAAAACAGGGGGCGCGACAGTGCGCGCTATGGTGCTCACCGCCAGTCCCGGACGGCTGGAGCCACGCGACCTGCCCGACCCGCGGCCCGGGCGCGGGCAGGTGCTGTTGCGCGTCTGCGCCTGCGCCGTCTGCCGCACCGACCTGCACGTGGTCGACGGGGAGCTGACGCGTCCGAAGCTTCCTCTGGTTCCCGGCCACGAGATCGTCGGGCGGGTGATCGAGGTCGGGCCGGAGGTTTCCGACTTCGCCGTCGGTGACCGGGTCGGAGTGCCCTGGCTGGGGTGGACCTGCGGGATCTGCGACTACTGCCGGTCGGGCCGCGAGAACCTCTGCCGGCAGGCGCGCTTCACCGGCTACCAGATCGACGGCGGCTACGGCGAGTTCACGGTCGCCGATGCTCGCTACTGCTTTTCCCTGCCCGACAGCTACGACGACGTGGCTGCCGCGCCGCTGCTCTGCGCCGGACTGATCGGCCACCGGGCCCTCACCATGGCCACCGACGGTCCGGGGGAGGTGCGCCGGCTGGGCCTCTACGGCTTCGGGGCGGCCGCCCACATCATCGCCCAGGTGGCCCGCTGGCAGGGCCGCGAGATCTTCGCCTTCACCGCACCGGGCGACAGGGCGGCGCAGTCTTTCGCCCGCGGCCTCGGGGCGGTCTGGGCCGGCGGCTCCGACGAGGCGCCGCCCGAGCCCCTCGACGCCGCCATCCTCTTCGCCCCGGTCGGGGCGCTGGTGCCGCTGGCTCTCAAGGCGGTGTCGCCCGGGGGCCGGGTCGTCTGCGCCGGCATCCACATGAGCGACATCCCGGCTTTCCCCTACGCCTGGCTGTGGGAGGAGCGGTCCATCCTCTCGGTCGCCAATCTCACCCGGCGCGACGCCGTCGAGTTCCTGGCGCTCGCTTCGAAGGTGCCGGTGCGGACGAGCACGCGGGCGCGGCCTCTGGCCGAGGCGAACGAGGCCCTCGACGACCTGCGCGCCGGCCGGGTGGAGGGGGCCTTCGTGCTGCAGCCGTGAGGCTCCGTCCGTCTCTCTGGGACGGACGAAACTGTCTCAGACTGTTCATATGACCTTAATCTGCTCTCCAAGAGCCGTCGCTAATGTTCATTCGAACATCGAGCGGATGGTGCATGAGACAGGCCGGCCAGCAGGCGAGACAACGACGACAGACCGAGGGAGCGGGGCGCCCGATGACGGCGCTCCCGCGCTGACCTCGTGTCCACGGTCGAGGTCGTCGGACTGGGCAAGCGATGGGGCGCGTCCGCCGCTGTCGACGATGTCGCCTTCACGATCCGGAGTGGCGAATTCGCGGTGCTGCTGGGGCCGTCCGGCTGCGGAAAGTCCACCACCCTGCGGCTCGTCGCCGGTCTGGAAGCGGCCAGCACCGGACGGGTGCTGATCGACGGCGAGGACGTCACGCAGCGGCCGCCGAAAGCCCGGGCGCTGTCGATGGTCTTCCAGAGCTACGCGCTCTTTCCGCATCTGAGCGTGGCCGAAAACATTCTGTTCGGCCTGAAGGTTCGCCGGGTGGCGCCGGCGGAACGGCGCCGACGGCTGGACGAGGCGGCGGATCTCCTGGGCCTCGGCGCGCTGCTGGACCGGCGCCCGTCGCAGCTCTCCGGGGGCCAGCAGCAGCGGGTGGCGCTGGGCCGCGCGATCGTCGCGAAGACCCGCCTCTGCCTGATGGACGAGCCGCTGTCGAACCTCGACGCCAAGCTCAGGGCCGAGATGCGGCGGGAGATCCGCGGCCTGCAGCGGGCGCTGGGCATGACGATGCTCTACGTGACCCATGACCAGGCCGAGGCCATGTCCATGGCCGACCGGGTTATCCTGATGAATGGGGGGCGGATCGAGCAGATCGGTGCGCCGCACGAACTCTACGAACGGCCCCGCAGCGTCTTCGCCGCGCGCTTCATCGGCACGCCGCCAATGAACGTCGTCGCCGATGCCCGCTCCCGCCGGCTGCTCGGGATCCGCCCGGAGGACGTCGCCGTCACGCAGGACGGCGATCGGACCGCCACGGTCGAGACGGTCGAATACCTCGGCGCCGACTCTCTCGTCGCCTGCCGCCTGGGCGACGAACCGCTGATCGTCCGCGTGGCGGGGCGCAGCGCCCTCGCCGCCGGCGCCACCCTCAGGCTGCGCCTGCCGGACGAACTCTGCCATCGCTTCGACGCCGCCACCGGGCAGCGCCTCGACGCTGCGCCGGCCGCCGGTGCCGCCGCGCATGATCCTCAACCGGCCCGATCGACGGGCCCATCGGAAGGGAGCCTCTGACCCATGACCCTCTTGCGCAGTGCCCTGGCGGGCGCGGCGGTGGTGGCCGGCCTGTCCGCCGCCACCCTCGCCCAGGCGGCCACCGAGCTGACCTTCTTCTATCCCGTGGCCGTCGGCGGGCCGATCACCAAGGTGATCGACGGCTATGCCGAGACCTTCAACGAGGCGAACCCGGACGTCCACGTGACGCCGGTCTACACCGGCAGCTATCAGGACACGATCACCAAGACGCTCACCGCCCTGCGCGGCGGCACGCCGCCCGACGTCGCGGTGATCCTCGCCGCCGACACCTTCACGCTCTACGACGAGGACGCCATCGTCGCCTTCGACGACCTCGCCGAGGGGGCTGACGCCGACGGCTGGCTGAAGAGCTTCTATCCGGCCTTCATGGAGAATGGGGCGATCGACGGCAAGGTCTGGGGCATTCCCTTCCAGCGCTCGACGCCGGTGCTCTATTGGAACAAGGCGGCCTTCAAGGAGGCCGGTCTCGACCCCGAGAAGGGCCCCGCGACCTGGGACGATCAGGTGGAGTTCGGCAAGAAGCTGACGACCAGGGACGCCTCGGGCAACGTCACCCGCTACGGCGTCCAGATCCCCTCGTCCGGCTTTCCCTACTGGCTGTTCCAGGGCCTGGCCATCCAGAACGGCGCGACCCTGGCCAGCGGCCAGGGCGACAAGACCGGCTTCGACGACCCCGAGGTGGTCGAGGCGCTGCAGTACTGGGTCGACCTCTCCAAGAAGCACGGCGTCATGGCCCCGGGCATCATCGAGTGGGGCACCACGCCGAAGGACTTCTTCGAGGGCCGCACCGCGATGATGTGGACCACCACCGGCAACCTCACGAACGTGCGCAACAACGCGCCCTTCCCCTTCGGCGTGGGCATGCTGCCGAAGCACAAGACCTACGGCGCCCCCACCGGCGGCGGCAACCTCTTCGTCTTCAAGAACGCGAGCCCGGAGAAACGACAGGCCGCGCTGCGCTTCGTGCAGTGGCTCAGCTCGCCGGAGATGGCCGCCGACTGGTCGATCAAGACCGGCTACGTCGCGACCAGCCCGGCGGCCTGGGAGACGCCGGCGATGAAGGCCTACGTCGCCGACTTCCCGGCCGCGGCCGTGGCCCGCGACCAACTGAAGTACGCCAAGGCAGAACTCTCCACCCATGAGAACCAGCGGGTGACCAAGGCCTTCAACGACGGCCTGCAGGCGGCGCTGACTGGCGCCGAGAGCCCCGAGAAGGCGATGCGGGAGGCCCAGGAAGAGGCCGAGCGCATCCTGAAGCCCTACCGCTGACGAGGGGCGGGGGGGGGGGGGGGGGGGCCCCCCCCCCCCCCCCCCCCGCCGGTGCCGACGATCATGCTGCGACTGTCCCGGATGCGCTGGATCCACGGCTGGCTCCTGTTCCTGCCGGCGGCGGTCCTGCTGTTCGCCTTCACGCACCTGCCCGCGGCGGAGACGCTGTGGGCCAGCCTGCACTCGACCCTGCGCGGGCGCCGGCCGGCCGTGTTCGTCGGGCTGGACCAGTACCGCACGCTGCTCGACGACCCGATCTTCTGGCAGGTCCTCTGGAACAACGCGCTCTTCGCGCTGGGGACCATTCCCGCCTCGGTCGCGCTGGCGCTGGCCATGGCGCTGCTGGTCGACAGCCGGATCGCGGGCCGGGCCGCCGCGCGCATGGCCTACTTCACGCCGACCATCCTGCCGCTGGTGGCCGCCGCCAACATCTGGCTGTTCTTCTACACGCCCTCCTACGGCCTGCTCGACCAGATCGGCGGGCTCTTCGGCTTCGGCGAGACCAACCTGCTGGGCAGCCGCGAGACGGCCCTGCCGGCGCTGATGGTGGTGACGATCTGGAAGGAGGCCGGCTTCTTCATGATCTTCTACCTCGCGGCCCTGCAGCAGGTGCCGCCGACCTACCGCGAGGCCGCCGCCCTCGAGGGCGCCGGGCGTTGGACCTACTTCCGCCGGATCCTCTTCCCGCTGCTGATGCCGACGACGCTCTTCGTGCTGGTCAACGCCGTCATCAACGCCTTCCGCATGGTCGACCACGTGATCGCCATGACCCGCGGCGGCCCCGACAACGCCAGCGCCCTGCTGCTGTTCTACGTCTACGAGGTGGCCTTCAAGTTCTGGGACACCGGCTACGCCTCGGCCCTCACCGTCGTGCTGCTGGTGATCCTCGCGGTCCTCGCGATCGGCCAGTTCGCCTACCTCGACCGCCGGGTGCACTACCGATGAACCAGACGGCGACCCTCTTCGGCGGGGACCGCTGGCTGGCCGCTCTGACGACGCTGGGTGCCTGGCTGCTGGCGCTCCTCTGGGCGCTGCCGCCGCTCTTCGCGGTGTGGACCGCCTTCCATCCCCAGGCCTTCTCGGTGCACTTCGACCTCACGGCGCCGCTCACCCTGGCCAACTTCGACCGCGCCCTCGCGGCGGCGCCCTTCCCGCGCTACTTCCTCAACACCTTCATCCTGGTGACGACGGTGACGGCGACGCAGTTCGTGCTCTGCACGCTGGCGGCCTATGCCTTCGCCCGCTTCGAGTTCCCCGGCCGCGACATCGCCTTCGCCCTGGTCCTGGTGCAGCTCATGATCATGCCGGACACGCTGATCGTGCAGAACTACGCCACCATGGCCCGCCTCGGCCTGGTCGACACGATCCTGGCCATCGGCCTGCCGCTGATGGCGTCGGCCTTCGGCATCTTCCTGCTGCGCCAGACCTTCAAGTCGATCCCGAAGGAACTGGATGAGGCCGCGCGGATCGAGGGAGCGTCGGCGCTGGGCGTTCTCTGGCGGGTCTACGTGCCCCTGGCCAAGCCGGTCTACGTCGCCTACGGCCTGGTCTCCGTCAGCTACCACTGGAACGACTTCCTCTGGCCGCTGGTCATCACCAACTCGGTCGAGACCCGGCCCATCACGGTCGGCCTGCAGGTTTTCGCCTCCGTCGACCAGGGCATCGACTGGTCGGTCATCTGTGCGGCGACCCTTCTCTCCTGCGGACCGCTGCTGGTCGGCTTCCTGATCTTCCAGCGCCAGTTCGTGCAGTCCTTCATGCGGGCTGGCATAAGGTAGTCTCGGCCGACCTCCCGGAGCCTTCCCATGTCCCGCTCCCCCGAGCCCTGGATCGTTGCTGCGCCCGAGGAGGCCGGCTTCCGGCCGGATCTGGCCGCGAAGCTGGAAGCCGGCGTCGCCTCGGGCCTGCTGCGCGACCTGCATGCGGTGCTGGTTCTGAAAGACGGCAGGCTGGTGCTGGAGCGCTACTGGAGCGGCCCCGACGAAGCCTGGGGCCGGCCACTCGGTGAGGTGGCCTTCGGCTCCGCGGTGCTGCACGACCTGCGCTCGGTGACCAAGAGCGTTGTCGGCCTGCTCTACGGCATCGCCCTGGAGCAAGGTCTGGTGCCGCCGCCCGAGGCGCCGCTGCTGGCCCTCTTTCCCGAGTACCCCGATCTGCTCGCCGACCCGGCCCGGGCGGGGCTCACCGTCGGCCACGCGCTCACCATGACGCTCGGCCTGGACTGGGACGAGCAGCGCTCCTACGCCGATCCGGAGAACAGCGAGATCGCGATGGAGCGGGCGCCCGACCGCTTCCGCTTCGTGCTGGAGCGCCCGGTCGTCGCGGCGCCGGGCGCGCGCTGGACCTACTCCGGCGGTGCCACGGCGCTGATCGGCGGCCTGCTGGTCCGCGGCACCGGCCGCAGCCTGCCGGACTTCGGCCGCGAGGCGCTGTTCGAGCCGCTCGGCATCCAGGACCTGGAGTGGAACGGCGGATGGGACGGTGCCTCGGCCGCTTCGGGGCTGCGCCTGCGTCCCCGCGACCTGCTGCGGATCGGCGCGCTGATCCTGGGCGGGGGCGTGCTGGGCGGGCGGCGGATCGTTCCCTCCGCGTGGCTCGATGCCTCCTTCGCGCCGGCGGCTGCCACGGGCGACGGGCTCGAGTACGGGCGGTTCTGGTTCCTCGGTCAGGCGCCGCTGCCGGGTGGCCGCAACGGACGCTGGGCGGCCGGCTTCGGCAACGGCGGCCAGCGCTTGTGGGTGATGCCGGAGCAGGGGCTGGCGGTGGCGATCCTGTCCGGGCGCTACAACGCGGCGGACGCCTGGGTGACGCCGACGCGCCTCTGGCGGGAGATCGTGCTGGCCAACCTGGACCCCGGCGCGCTGGCCTGATGGCCGCGGCGATCGTCTGTGGTCTTGCAGTTCGGGCAACCGAGGCGAATCTCTGAGGCCGCCGGATGTTCCCGCCGGCATCCTGCCCCGGGGGTCGACATCTCGCACGAAGGCGCCATCCCCTCCCTCGTCGAGCCGCGCTGGGAGATCTTCCACAGCAACCGCACCATCTGGGCGGCGGTCCTCGAACTGTGCGATTCCGCACGCACCAGCCTGTCGATCGAGCAGTACATCTTCGCGCGCTCCGGGGTGGGGCGTCGCCTGCTCGATGTGCTGACGGCCAAGGCGCGCCAGGGCGTGCACGTCCGCCTGCTGGTCGACGCCTACGGCTCCATGGGCCTGGCCGACAGCGAGCCGGCGGCTGGCCTGATCGCCGCCGGGGGCGAGGTGCGCAGCTACAACCGTCTGTCGGGCCTGCTGACGCGGCCGGTCGGTGCGCTGCACCGGCTGCACCGCAAGTCGGTGATCTGCGACGGCCGCTGGGCGATGATCGGCGGCACCTGCTACCACGACCGCATGGCCGAGTGGCGCGACACCATGCTCCGCCTGGACGGCACGGTCGCGCCCGCCGCCGCCGCCGCCTTCGAGGAGAACTGGCGTGGCGCGGAGGAGGCACTGGGCGGCTGGCGGGAGGGGCTGCGGCTCTGGCGCTATTTGGTGAACGGCGCGCCCGCGGGCGGACGCATCCTGCGCGATGCGCTGCTGCGCCGGATCGGCGAGGCCGAGCGCGACGTGACGCTGACGACCCCCTACCTCGTGCCGGACCTGCGCCTGCTGGGCGTGCTGCAGGCGGCGGTGCGCCGGGGCGTACGGGTCCGCCTGCTGATCCCCGCCCGCAGCGACCAGCCGGTGGCGGGCTTCGTCACCCGCCGCTTCGCCGGCCTGCTGGCCGCCCGCGGGGTGGAGGCCTTCGCCTATGAGCCCAGCATGATGCACGCCAAGCTCGCCGTCGTGGATGGGCGCTGGGCGCTGATCGGCTCGATGAACCTCGACCTGCTCAGCCTGCACTTCAACCAGGAGAACGGGGTGGCGACGACTTCGGCTCCGCTCGTCGAGCGGCTGGCCGCTCAGCTCGAGGTGGACTTCGCGAGCGCCTCGCGGATCTGACCGGCCGGCTGCGGCAGGGGGGAGAGGTCGGCCCACACCGGCAGATGGTCCGAGGCCAGGCGGGCCTCGGGCGTATCGACCACCCCGCTCGCCTCGATCTTCAGGTCGAGGCTGGTGATGATCCGGTCGAGCGAAGCGATCCGCCACTGGGAGTGGAACGATGGGCCGGGGTCGGTCACGTGGTGCAGCTCGGCGAAGTGGGCGAAGAGACCGCCGTCGTTGTTCCACTCGTTGAGGTCGCCCAGCATCACCGTCGGCAAGACCTCCATGGCGGTCAGCCGGTCCAGCAGGCTGCGGGCCTGCCGCCGACGCCAGAAACCGACGATGCCGAGGTGCATGGCCACCACCCGCAGGGTCAGGCCCTCGACCCGCAGATCGGCCCGTACGGCGCCGCGCGGCTCCAGGGCGGGCAGGTGCAGGCGCTCCTGGTCGACGATCTCGATCGACCTGCGCACCAGGATGGCGTTGCCGTGCCAGCCGAGGCTCGTCGGCCGGCCGGCCAGACGCACCGGCTTGTAGTCGGTTTCCCTGGCGATGAGATCCGGGGGGAGGGAGGAGGTGCGGGCGCCGAAGCGGCGATCCGCCTCCTGCAGTGCCACCACGTCCGCATCGAGCGCCCGCAGGACGGCCAGCACGCGCGACGGGCGCCTTTGCCAGTCGGTGCCGATCGACTTGCGGATGTTGTAGGAGGCGACGCGGACCATGCGGGCTTGGGGCCTCGTTCGGCTGAGACCTCTTCACCTGCCAGAGGCGGGCAATCCTGTTAAGAGGCTAGCGGGCACGACGGTTCCCCCTCGACCGCGTCACGCCGCCGCGACCAGCACGCCCTCGGCCGGTGCGGCCAGGTCGAAGTGGAGGCCGGCCGCCTCGTAGCGGATGGCGGCCTCCCCCTGGATCTGGCCCGCCAGCACCTTCTCGATCAGCAGCGAGCCGAAGCCCGGCCGGCCGGGGGTGCCGACCGGCGGCCCGCCCCGCTCCACCCAGTGCAGGCGGAACTGCCCGTCCCGCAGCAGCCAGGCGATCGAGACGCTGCCCTGGGGCCTCGACAGGGCGCCGTACTTGGAAGCGTTGGTGCCCAGCTCGTGCAGTGCCATCGCCAGCGCGAAGGCGGCCTTTGCCGAGACCCGCAGCGGCGGCCCTTCCAGGCGGAAGTTGTGGTCGCCGAAGGGGCGGATGGTCCGCTCGACGACCTCCCGCACGCCGGCGCTCTGCCAGGCCTCGCCCATCAGCAGCTCGTGGGAAGCGGCCAGCGCGGACAGGCGTTCCTGAAACTTGCGGGCGGCCTCTCCGGCCGGGGCGTTGCCCGAGAAGGTGCGCACGGCGATGGCCTGGATCGTCGCCAGCAGGTTCTTCACCCGGTGCTGCAGCTCCCGCGCGGCCAGCTCGCGGCTCTCCTCCGCCGCCCGGCGGGCCTGCCGGCCTGCCACCAGGTCGTCCATGAAGCCGTCGATCGCGGCGCCGAGACGGGAGATCTCGTCGGGTCCGTCGCGCATGCCGGTGCGCACCTCCTGGTCGCCGGCCCGCCAGCGGCGGACCGTCTCCAGGATGGTGGCGATCGGGGTGCGGAACAGGCTGGAGCCGACACCCAGGGCCGCGGCGAAGGCGAGGAGGGTGCCGATGACCACGATGGCGAGGTCGCGGCCCAGGGCGGCCTCGACCGGCTCCATCATCTCGTCCACGGAGACGCCGGCGCTGATATACAGCCCCTCGGGCCGGACTGCGGCCGGATAGTAGCCGATCACCCGGCGGGTGCCGTCCTGGCTGGTCAGCTCCAGGGTGCCCGGCTCGCCGGCCTGCACGAGGTGCTGGAAGGCGTCGGGGATCCGCTGGCCGACGAAGCGCTCCGGGAAGGGCTTGCGGGCGATGATGACTCCGCTGCGGTCGGCGATCGTCAGGGCGTCGTTGCGCGGCAGCTCCCGCTCGTCGATCACCCGGCCCAGCCAGGCCAGGTCCACGCCGCCCACCAGAACGCCGATGACCCCGCCAGCGTCGTCGCGCAGCGGCAGCGCCAGGGGCAGGCTCGGCTGTCCTGTGAAGCGGCTCTCCAGGTACTCGCCCACGACGAAGCGGTTGGTCTCGATGACCCGCCGGAAATAAGGCCGGTCGCCGACCTGGACCGCTTCGGCGGGCATGGCCGAGCGGCAGCGCAGCAGCCCGGTGGAGTCGATGGCGGAGATCGACAGGAAGCGTTCATTGCGGCGGACCACCTGGGCCAGAAAGGCGCTGCAGGCGTCCTTGTCGAAGCCGCGCACGAAGGGCACGCTGGCCACGGCCATCAGGGTCGCCTCGCTGCCGTCGATGATGCGCTCCATCTCCAGCGCGGCGAGCTGGCCGTTGTTGCGCGCCGTGGCGTGGATCTCGGCGATCCGCTCCTCGCGCAGCTGGGTTTCGTTGAACAGCAGGATGAGCAGCGCCGGCAGCAGCGCCACCAGGGTCAGAACGAACAGTCGCCCCCGAATCGACAGTCGCCCGAAGGAGCTCAAGGAGTGCGGTCCGCCCGAGAGAAGTCCGATGCGAACTATAGGCGTTCCACGGTGACGGGCGCATTCCTTTTCGGCGCCCCGGCAACGGCAGGAGGAGCAGGACCGACATGAGGATCGCCGTCTTCAGCACGAAGCCGCACGACCAGCGCTTCCTCAGCGAGGCCGACGCGGCGGGCCGGCACCGCCTGGAGTTCCTGGAGGCGCGGCTGGCACCGGCGACCGTGCCGCTGGCGGCCGGGGCCGACGCCGTCTGCGCCTTCGTGAACGACGACCTGGGAGCGCCCGTCATCGCCGCCCTGGCGAAGCAGGGGGTGCGTCTGATCGCCCTGCGCTCGGCCGGCTACAACCACGTCGACCTGGACGCGGCGGAGGCCGCAGGCATCGCCGTTGCGCGGGTGCCGGCCTACTCCCCCCATGCGGTGGCGGAGCACACCGTCGCGCTGATCCTCACCCTCGACCGCAAGATCCACCGCGCCTACAACCGGGTGCGCGAAGGCAACTTCGCCCTCGACGGGCTGATGGGCTTCGACCTCTGCGGCAAGACCGTGGGCATCGTCGGCACCGGCCAGATCGGCGCCGTGGTGGCGCGCATCATGACCGGCTTCGGCTGCGCGGTGATCGCTCACGACCTCCGCGAGAACCCTGACTGCCTGGCGCTGGGCGTGCGCTACGTCGGCCTGGACCACCTGCTGGGCGCCAGCGACGTGGTGACTCTGCAGTGCCCGCTGACGCCGGCGACCCACCATCTGATCGACGACGACGCGCTGGCCCGGATGAAGCGGGGCGTCATGCTGATCAACACCAGCCGCGGCGCGGTGATCGACACCCGCGCGGCGATCCGCGGCCTGAAGAGCGGGGTGATCGGCAGCCTGGGCCTGGACGTCTACGAGGAGGAGGGGGACCTCTTCTTCGAGGACCTCTCCGACCGCATCATCCCCGACGACGTCTTCGCCCGCCCGCTGACCTTCCCCAACGTGGTGGTGACCGGCCACCAGGCCTTCTTCACCGAGGAGGCGCTGCGCGCCATCGCCGAGACCACGCTCGCCAACGCGACGGCCTTCGAGCGCGACGGCAAGCCGCTGCACCCGGTGCACGCCGACGCGGTGCGGGGGTAGGGGACGGCTGGCAGGCTCAGGGTAGAAGACCGCGGGCGGCCTCCCTTGCCGACGGCGCTTCAATGAGGCCGAGGCATTGCTGCCTCGGAAAGGGCTCTCCAACCCTCTGGAGGGGCGAAGAAAAGGCAGGACTCTGCGAACGCTGCCGAAAAAGCCCGCAACTGACCACATGCCGTTCCAGTTACGTCTCGGTTGCCCTGGGATTTCGCGCCACTGCAGCACTGACAGTCACTCGGCCACAGCCTACCTAAAGGAACCCTGTCGATAGCCCCGCTGGTGCTGCGACTTAGGGGGTCTCGGCTGCCCGGGTTGCGTTCCAGTATCTGTCGTTCGAGACCCGCCGCGCCGCCATTATTGCTCCGACGCCCAGCAGCCTCCGGCCAGCGGGTTCCGGCGTCAGCACCGCAGGATGGGACAGCAGCGCCTCGATGCCTTGCAGGGCCAGGGGTGATCGCCAGAGGGGCCAGACGAAGACCGGCCCGTTGTCCCACCGGATACCGCGAGTGGCCGGGCGTCCGATGCCGGGAGCCGAGACGAAGGACAGGAAGCCGAGCGCGGCCAAGCGATTGGCGCCCTGTACCGTCGGGGCGGCGCCATCTTTCGTAGGCGCCCTGAAGCGCAGGGCGTGGCGCTGGTCCTCCTGCGGGTCCCAACGGAAGGCGTCAGTCGGGTCCTGCCGTGTCCAAGGTGCGAAGAGGGCTTCCGCGACCTTGGCCGGCGAGCGGACCTCGGGTGGGTGCTTCGCGTTCTTCAAGCTGCTGGGTAGATCGCCCCGCGGCACGGAAACCAGTCGATCTAGAAAGCGCAGGTGGCCTGCGCCGAGGAACACGAGGGGGCTACGATGAAGGCTCCTGTCCCTCTTCTCGGGCAGTTCCGCAGCGAGCGCCGCGGCCAGGGCCGCTCCCACAGCCGAGGTCCGCAGGCGCTCAGCATAGGTGCGAAACTCCTCGCGCGTGAAGGACACGTTGGACCGGCCGTCGACGTCGAACTTCTCCGCTATGGCCTCGATACCCGCGGTCGCAGCGGCGGCGACAGCCGCTTCGTCGGCCACTTCAGCAAGATGCAGCCGGGCCTGCCACGGCGGACCGTCCCATGAGGCGCGCGGCTGCCACGTCGGTTGCGCTCGCTCCAAAGCCCGCAGCAGTCCGAGCAGGGCAAGGAAGGCCAGCAGGTTGTCGTGCTCCAGCCCCGGCAGGGCGAGAACGGTCTTCTCGGTCGGAGGATCGAGCGCGCTCATCGTTGTTCCTGCTCCGAACGGCGGTGGTCGGCGAGGCGCAGCACGGCTTCGAGATGAGCCAGTCGCCAAATGCCGTGGCGCGCTTTGAGTCGTGGAAAGAGCTCCAGCCAGCGGGCGGTGAGATCCGCCAGAGCCAGGGGCGGCGATGACTGGATGGCTCCGCCGTCGTCAAGTTGGACCGCAAAGGGGATCCCTGCGGGGGGCCAGTCGACGGCCGGGAAGAAGGGGCGCCCGAGGCCGTGATGAGTGCCGATCAGCCAGAGCACGAGGTCCGGGTCGTGGGCCTGGGAGAAGCGGGGGTGGGCGAGTGCGAAGGCGAGGGACGCGATCTCGTGCCTGGCTCCCTCCGGCAGGCCGGCTCGGTCCGCGGCGTGGCGGCCGATCCAGCCCTTGCTCTTGGCCAGGGGTGGGCCGACGGCAGCCAGTTCATCACCGCCATAGAGAAAGAGCTTGAAGGTGGGATGGGCCTTTCCGGCGTCGTGCAGGAAGGCGGCGAGCGCCACGTCCTCCGCCAGGTCAGGTGGCAACCCCGCCTGTGCGGCCGAAGCCTGCGCCATGGCCTCGACCCCCTGCGAATGGGCGTCGAGCCGGACCGCATGCTGCTCGCCGTTGAGCGAGGCCCAATCGTCCTCGGTCACCGCTTCACCTCGGTTCGACCAGGGCCTCAAGCCAGGCCCCTTTCGGGGGAGGCGTCTGCGAAAAGCGAGTGGGCGGGAATCTTCCGAGCGAGCTACGGTCCCCTTCGGGTCTGGCTCGGCGCCGGCCTCCGACAGACGTTGGTGCCAGACGATCGGGAGGTCTGGCCAGTCCCGGAATTCGCGAAGCGCTTCCCTGTCGGAAGCGTCGGCGAGAGTGGCGACGAAGCCGCGATAGCGTCGCACGATACCGGCGGTCTCGGCTTCGGACAGGCCTTCGGCCTCCAACGCCATCTGCAGGGCCAGGGGCGAAAGCCGCAGGATGTCGATGCCCCGCTGCTGGCTGTTGGCCGCTTCGCCGAGATCCGGCACGGGCGCCAGGGACGCCGGCGCCCATCCCCAGCGATCACAGCCGCCGGCCGCAGAGGCGAGCACGAGCACATCGCCGCGCCCGAGCCTTTCCTTCGACGTCAGGAAGTGCGGCCGGGTCTCGTCGCCGCGCCAGCGAAGAACCTCTGTCCGTAGCTTCCAGTCGCCCGTGTCTTCGCCTTCCAACTCACCGGGCAGGTCGGAAGTGTCGCTTGCTCGTCTGCGCAGCCATCGGGATGCCACCCTAAGCGGTAGGGTGATGGTTTCCAGCGATGCGGGTGGGCAGACGGTGAGCGCCTCGATCCAGGCTTGGGCGTTGCCTTCCAGATCTGCTCGCCAGACGAGGGTGACTTCACCGTCGTCTGCCGGACCGTGCAGGTAGAGCGGCACTGCCGGGTCAGCAGTGGGAAGGGGGGAGGTTATGGACCAGAGGTCGATGTCGCGGGGCAGGAGAACGGGCGCATTCTGCTGGGGCGCGAGAAAAGGCGGCAATGCGGAGGGGCCGGGCAGCCACGCACTCGCCGCCGAGAGGCCCATGTCGACGACTGATCGGGCCGTTCGTCCTTTTCCGTCGGTCTGCGCCACCTCGTTGAGCAGAGTCCATGTCTTTAGCGGGGCGAAGCCGTAGAGCGGATCGGGCTTGGCATTCTTTGCGATCTGGTCCTTCGCAGCCAGGATCACCCCGGGAGCCGAAATCCAACTGCCAGAACGGTTCAAACGGCCGAACCGCTGGCGCAGACAATCAAGGGGTGCGATCTCCGTAACCAACGCGTCGAAGTCTACATCGGCGCCCGCCTCGATGCACTGCGTGGCCACGACGAAGAGCGGGCGGCCCTGGGGCTTCCGGTCCGCCTTCATCCGGGGGAGCACCTCTTTCAGCAGGCTGTTCCGGTCGAGGTCACGGGACCGTCCGATCAACAGGATCAGGTCGGTGCTGGCCCTGTCATCGTCCGTGCGCAGGCGGGCGCCCAGCCTCTCGAAGACGGCCCGCGCCCGGCCGACACGGTTGACGACGATGCCGACAACGGTCGCCTCGCCGCCGCCCGGCGCCGACAGCGACCACGCCTGTTCGGCGAAGACCTCGGCGAAGGCCTCTTCGTCTGCTTTTGCGTTCGCGATGAGCAGGTGCGCCGGTTTGGCGGCGCGGAGGCGGCGGCCGAGCTTTTCGTGGTCGTGGTCCGCCTGCGTCAGCGCGACTGCACTCGTCCGCTGCTGTGTCGCCGAGAGCGACACCAGTCGAAAAGGCCGGCCGCTCGCGTCGAAGGGTATGGCGACTTTCGGCAGGTCATTCGCCGTCTGCAGGAAAGGGTTTGAGAGGTGTGCCTCGTCGAGCAGCACCAGCGAGTCGATACCCATGAGGCCGGCGTGGACAGGCTTCATGCGATCGCTCACACCATAGCCGCGGAACAAAAGGCGTGAGCCCACTTGGTCGACGGTCGACACCACGATGGTCGGCTGCGCCGGTGTCCTCACCCAGTCCGGCTCCTTCGGCAGGCCGCCTCTGAGTCGGGCCACCCTGAGCGGCGGGCCGTCAGACTCCGCCAGGATCAAGAGGCGCTGGGCGATGCGGTGGCAGATCTCTTCGGTCGGAGCAGCGAGGGCCTCCGCCAGCCGCAGGGCCCGGCGGTGGGAGTCATCGACGACGAGCCTGCGGTCGACCACAAATAAGATGCGAAGCGGGGCTCGACGCTCCGTCCCCAAGCCGGCTTCCACCGCGAGGTGAAAGAGGGCCACGTCCAGGGCCGCCGTCTTGCCGCCGCCTGTGGGAATATCAATCGCGTCCGGCCAGCCTTCCGTCAGCACTCGCTCGGCGAGCGCTCTCTGCCACGGAAAAGGCCTATCACCATGCACGGCTCCGAAGAAGGTGTCGAAGTCGTCAACGCTCAGATCATCAGTCACGGCTGTGGGCTTCCGCGAGAGGCAGGCAGAGACCGAAGCCCTGGAAGCGGCCCGCACCGACGATGATCGGTCCCCTCACCGGTTCTGCAAACCGCAAGACTGCATGCCGCCGTGGACGCCTGGCGAGGCGGGAGCCGGTGGGGAAGGACCAGTCGGGCCGGGTCGGAACGCCGCGTGCGGGGTAGGCGGACGCGGCACCCTGGTGCGCCGAGTGCTTGTGAATCTCGATCGTCTCGGGCTCGGGCAGACCGATGTTCCGGCAGGCCTGCGCGATGGTCGCGGCCTCTTCGGCCGGATCGTTGTTTTTGGCATAGCGATCGAGCAACAGCGGCGTCACGGTCGCCCAGGTGGCTGCGGTCTGGCACCAGCGCTCCGGCCGGAGCGTCTCCCGGGATGGCGCCGGCGCCCTCTTCAAAAGCCAGGAGCGTTGATCGCCGAACCGCAGCTCCGCGGTCGCGTCGGGACCCTGTTCAATTTGAGCGAACTTAGACAGCGCTGTCAGCAGCTTTTCCCGTTCGTTCGGTTCGGCATTTCGAGGCAGGACAACCGCCAGCCCGAGAACGTCGCCAGTGCCGTAGCGGTCTCCGACCCGGGCGAGCGGCAGGATGGCGACGTGATGACGGCTGGTCGGTCCTCCACTCTCATCGTGTCCCGACAACAATTCCGGTACGGGTTGAGGGCCGAGTGACATCAGAGCGTCTCGAAGAACCTTAGTGATCTTGGCTGTTGCCAGAAGATCGGGACGCCAGCCGCCGTCATCTTCGAAGACGAACCAGTCCGAGGGTCCTCCAAAGACGCCCGCAGGCGGTGGTGGCGCCGGTTCTGCTCCAAAGCGTTTGTAGTGGAGAGCCATGCCGCTCCTCGGTCGTTCCTGTCGTTCGAACCATTCTTCGAGGCGCGCCATTCGTCCGGCGTGCGGCACCCTGAGTGGGCTTCCCAGCTCGGCGGGATGCCACAGGCGGACCATGTCGAGTCCGCTGGGGATGACAAAGGCGGCCCGCACGAGCGAAGCGGAATGCCCGATGCTGGCCACCCGCGACGCGAGGTTATCGAGGGCGTCTGCGATCAGCCAGGTCGGTTCGGCTTGCCAGTAGAACCGGATGAAAGGAATCTGTGGAACAACCGCCCTGAAGAGCCGGGCCTGCCGGCTTCGCCGTTCGGGAAGGACCCTGATCTCGTCGCCACGGTCGTCGTTCGGAGGCACAAAGACGGTCGGGCTGTCTCGGTAGGAGACGACCCTAGGATCGTCAGCTTCAACCAGCGGGGCCGGCTGCGCTTCAAGCCAGCGTAAGGCCTCATGCTCCGTCTCATCCTGGTCGCCGTCGGCCCAGGCTTGGACGAGCGCAGAGAAGACACGCTCGGGATGAGGCGGCCACTCCGCCTCGAGGCCGTGCGGCAGGCTGCCGCGATAAACGCCCGTCAGCAGTTCGATTTCGAGGCAGAGACGGGGATCAGGACTGTCCGGCATCGGGGTCTTCTTCCCCTTGCAGGGCCTTCGCCCGGCTCTCTTTCACCAGAGCGACCAGCTTCGCTTGTGGCGTGAGCACCAGATCCTTTGTCCGCCATCCGGCGCCGGCGCTGGCCGCGGCTGCGGCAGCCTTTCGGAAAAGCTCGAGGGCCTCCGGCAACTCCACCGGCACTGATTCAGTGGTGCCGTTCGTTCCCACGAATTCAAAAGTGCCTGCGCCATCGGGTATCAGGTCGCATCGGGATCGCAGCGCATAGCCTCGCGCGTCCTGCGCAACTGCGGCGCAGACGCCGAGGGCAGCCAGCGCCGTACGCGCAGCAACGTCGGCGGCGGGGGACGCACCTCCGAGCTTGAGGCGGCGTAGCGCTGGGAATGACAAGACGAAGCTATGGAGAGCGTAGTCTATACTGACGCCCAGGGGGGTCACGCTCGGTTTGATGTTGGAATGGTTGATCTCCGACGGCTTCACCTCCTTGCCGCCAGAGGACTTTTCTATGCTCCATTCGCCGTCGGTCCGCTTGAAGACCTTTACGGCGCTGCGGATGCCGAGAGGATCGATTCGGCTGCCGGTACGCTGCCCAGACGGCCTCCCGAGGCCGTCAGTCGTCGGATCCGTCGCCACGTTCACGCCGATGATCTCGGACACCAAGCATCGCGGAAACTTCGCTCCGAGACCTCCGCCTTCGCCCGTGGAGTTCCAAGCACCGAAGACTAGGGCACTTGGGGACAACTCATAAACAGCCCGTGCATTCTGGGCCTTCGCCTGCACCAGTTGCTTGCCAGGTTCCGTATCTCTGAAGCGGACTCCGGCGAGTTCGGAATCCCTGATGATGGCATCGAAAACGCGATGGGGAGCGTCCAGTGTCGAAACGCTGCCGATGTCATCGACGCCAGCCGCCTTCGCCGCTTCACTTCCGGTGAAGTCGACGGAAATGACGGGAAAGCAGATATGACCGAGATCCCGGAATTCTCGAAGTGCTTCCTCCAGCCGATTGGCTTGGCTCTGAACGCTGTCCAGAAGTACGCAGAGGACGTTCTCGCCATTGAAGCGCCGGCGCTCGAACACGTGACGGGGGGGCTCGTTCTTGCCAGCGGGATAGGTCGGGGGAAACAGTTTGTCGCCAGCGCCCCCTGCGGCCTGCATTCGCTGGATGCGCCTAAAGGCGGCATCCTTCTCGACCGCTTCTCGCAGGCGTTGCAGTGTCAGCGTCATGGCTTCCTCCCCCGTAGCGAATCCACCGCCAGCGATGTTCGATCACCATCAAACACCGATGGGCGCGGCGGGTCGAGGGTTATCGTTTGGCGGGTGGCTTCCGGGGCGCGAGAAGGCACCTGCGGCCCCCGCGCGGAGGGGCGGGCGAAGGCGGGGCTATCGGGAAAGGTCTGGCTGGGGGACCTGGACTCGAACCAGGACTAGCGGAGTCAGAGTCCGCTGTTCTACCATTAAACTATCCCCCAGCAGGGGCACGACCTGGGCGGTCACCGGGGTGACCGCAGTTCGCCCGGCGTCGCCGGGCGGGGCCGTCAGGGGGCTGTAGGTAGCCGAAGCGGCCCGGCCCCGCAACCCCCCCATCGGCCCGACAGGGACCCGACACGGCAGCGTCCGGGCCGCCTTCCTGGGCCCGTGTCGGCCGCGGCGACCTGGCGCTGGTGTGACCACGCCGTGAACGACTAGACTCGCACCCCGTTCCTCGGGGGTCTCCTTCTTGTCCGTTCTGCTCGACAGCGCCGCGCCGCCCGCCACCGCCACCGCCACCGCCACCGCCGCAGCCGCCGGCCCGGCCGCTGCCTCCCTGGCAGGCGCGCCGGCCCGGACCCTCTACGCGGCCCTCGACCTCGGCACCAACAACTGCCGCCTGCTGATCGTCGAGCCCGATGCGCGCGCCCACGCCAACGGCGGCTTCCGGGTGGTCGACTCCTTCTCGCGCATCGTCCGCCTGGGGGAGGGGCTGGCCGCCACCGGGCGTCTGGGCGAGGCCGCCATGGCCCGCACCCTCGACGCCCTTGCCGTCTGCGCCGGCAAGATCGCCCAGCGCGGCGCCGGCCCGGTGCGGGCGGTGGCCACCGAGGCCTGCCGCCGGGCCGCCAACGGCGAGGCCTTCCTGCGGCGCGTGCGCGAACAGACCGGCCTCGCCCTCGAGATCGTCACGCCGCGCGAGGAGGCGCTGCTGGCGCTGTGCGGCGTCACCCCCCTGGTGCGGCCGCAGCCCGACGTGGTGCTGGTGGTCGACATCGGCGGCGGCTCCACCGAGTTCTCCTGCCTCGACCTGGCCGCCCTGGATGGGGGGGGGCTGCAGGAGGGCACGCCCCTGCCCGAGGCGGGCCTGGCGGCGGAGGCATCGGTGCCCGGCCTGATCGGCTGGCGCTCCCTGCCGCTCGGGGTGGTGACGCTGGCCGAGAGTGCCGGCAGCGACAGCGCCGCCGACTATGCCGCCATGGTGGCGCGGGTGCGCGAGGGCCTTGCCGGCTTTGCCGCCGAACTGGACCTCGCGGGGCGGGCCGCCCGTCTCGGCCAGCCGCTGGCGGTGCAGTGCATCGGCACCTCCGGCACGGTCACCACGCTCGCCGCCTTCGGCCTGGGGCTGCCGCGCTACCAGCGCGACCGGGTCGACGGCCTGGACCTCGAGGCGACGCAGCTCCGCACGATGGCGCGGGGCCTGCGCGCCCTGGCGCCGGCCGCGCGCGCCGCCCATCCCTGCATCGGTCGCGACCGCGCCGACCTGATCGTGCCCGGCTGCGCCATCCTGGAAGCGGTGCTCGACTCCTGGCCGATCGCCCGGGTGCGGGTGGCCGACCGCGGCCTGCGGGAGGGCATCCTCATGCTGCTGATGGCCGAGGAGCGGACCCGGGCGGCCGCCGCCGGAGGCGCAGGCTGATGGCAGGCGGCGGGTCCGGGGGCGGTTCCGGCAGCGGCGCCGGCAAGGGGCGCGGCAAGGGCCCGGGAGGCGGCGCGGCCCGCACCAGCGGCCGGCGCCTGAAGGAGAAGGTGCGCAACCCGCGCCTCCGCTCGGTCTCCTCGCGCCGCTGGATCGAGCGGCAGATCAACGACCCCTGGGTGGCCGAGGCGAAGAGCCGGGGCTATCGCTCGCGCGCCGCCTTCAAGCTGCTGCAGCTCGACGAGAAGGCCGGCCTGCTGCGCCGCGGTGCCCGAGTCGTCGACCTTGGCGCGGCGCCGGGCGGCTGGACCCAGGTGGCGGTGGAGAAGGTGGGCGCCGAGGGGCGGGTGGTCGGCATCGACCTGCTGCCGATCGATCCCGTGCCGGGCGCCGACCTGCTGGCCCTCGACTTCCTCGACCCCGCCGCCCCGGACCTGCTGCGCGAGCGGCTGGGCGGCGGCGCGGACGTGGTGCTGTCGGACATGGCGGCCGCCACCACCGGGCACGCCGCGACCGACCACCTGCGCATCATCGCGCTGGCCGAGGCGGCGCTGGACTTCGCCGAGAGCGTGCTGGCTCCCGGCGGCCACTTCGTCGCCAAGGTCTTCCAGGGTGGCAGCGAGAAGGGGCTGCTCGACCGCATGAAGCGGGACTTCGAGAAGGTGCGCCACGTCAAGCCGGCGGCCAGCCGGGCGGAATCGGCGGAGCTCTACGTGGTCGCCTCGGGCTTCCGCGGGAAGGCCGAGGCCGGCGAGGAGGCCTGAGCCCGCATGGAAGCCATGCGGCCGCCGCCCGCTGCGGAACGGGCGCCGTCCTTGGCTTGTAATCGCCACTGTGTATGATGCGCCGCCAACGCTTTCCAGGAGACGCGGTGGCATGGAGATTCGCGAGGCCCTCACCTTTGACGACGTTCTCCTGCTGCCCGCCGAGTCCAGCGTCCTCCCCAATCAGACCGACACCCGCAGCCGCCTGACCCGCGGCGTCGAGCTGGGCATCCCGCTGCTGTCGGCGGCGATGGACACGGTGACCGAGAGCCGCCTGGCGATCGCCATGGCGCAGGCCGGCGGGATCGGCGTGATCCACAAGAACCTGAAGCCGCAGGAGCAAGCGGACGAGGTCCGCAAGGTGAAGAAGTTCGAGAGCGGCATGGTGGTGAACCCCGTCACCATCCATCCCGACGAGCCGCTGGCGAACGCCCTGGCGCTGATGGAGGTCAACCGCATCTCCGGCATCCCGGTGGTCGAGCGCAACAGCAAGAAGCTGGTCGGCATCCTGACCAACCGCGATGTGCGCTTCGCCGAGGACCGCCGCCAGCCGGTCGCCGAGCTGATGACGAAGGAGCGGCTGGTGACCGTGCGCGAGGGCGTGGCGCGCGAGGAGGCCCAGCGCCTGCTGCACCAGCACCGCATCGAGAAGCTGCTGGTGGTCGACGGCGACTACCGCTGCATCGGGCTGATCACCGTCAAGGACATCGAGAAGGCCCAGACCCACCCCAACGCCTGCAAGGACACCCAGGGGCGCCTGCGCGCCGCCGCCGCCGTCGGCGTCGGCGACGAGGGGCTGCGCCGGGCCGAGGCGCTGCTGGCCGCCGAGGTCGACGTGCTGGTGATCGACACGGCCCACGGCCACTCGATCGGCGTCCTGCGCGCCGTCGACGCGGTGAAGAAGCTGTCCAACCAGGTGCAGGTGGTGGCCGGCAACATCGCCACCGGCGACGGCGCCAAGGCGCTGATCGACGCCGGCGCCGACGCGGTGAAGGTCGGCATCGGCCCGGGCTCGATCTGCACCACCCGGGTGGTGGCCGGGGTCGGCGTGCCGCAGCTCACCGCGGTCATGGACGCGGTCGAAGTCTGCCGGCGCAGCGACACGCCGGTGATCGCCGACGGCGGCATCAAGTTCTCGGGCGACTTCGCCAAGGCCATCGCCGCCGGCGCCGACTGCGCCATGGTCGGCTCGCTGCTGGCCGGCACCGAGGAGAGCCCGGGCGAGGTCTTCCTCTACCAGGGGCGCTCCTACAAGGCCTACCGCGGCATGGGCTCGATGGGCGCCATGGCCCGCGGCTCGGCGGACCGCTACTTCCAGCAGGAGGTGGCGGACAAGCTGAAGCTCGTGCCCGAAGGCATCGAGGGCCAGGTGCCCTTCAAGGGGCCGGTCGGCAATGTCATCCACCAGCTGGTCGGCGGGCTGAAGGCGGCCATGGGCTACACCGGCAACGCCACCGTCGCCGAGATGCAGCGCAACTGCCGCTTCGTACGCATCACCAACTCGGGCCTGCGCGAGAGCCACGTGCACGACGTGGTCATCACCCGCGAGGCGCCGAACTACCAGAACAAGGCCTGAAGGGGCCCGTTCCCGTTTCATGACTCCTGCCGCCCGCCTCCAGGCGGCCGTCGAGCTGCTGACCGCCGTCGGCGAGACGGCCCGCCCCGCCGACCGGGTGATCGCCGACTGGTTCAAGCCGCGCCGCTTCGTCGGCGCCAAGGACCGCCGCGCCATCACGCTCACGGTCTATGCCGTGCTGCGCGCCCAGGCCCGGCTGGGCTGGTGGCTGGCCCGGCCGCAGCCGTCGGCGCGCCTGCAGGTCTTCGCCTGGCTGGCCCTGGTCGACGGCTGGCGGGCCGACGACTTCGCCGGGCGGCTGGGGCAGGGGGCGCACGCCCTGAGCCCGCCGAGCGAGACCGAACTGCGGGCGCTGGAGCCGCTGATCGGCCACAGCCTGGACCACCCGCGCCAGCCGCCGGCGGTGCAGGTGGAGTTGCCCGACTGGCTGTTCGAGAGGCTGGGCGAGGACCTCGGCGCCGCCGCGCCGGCCGAGCTGGCCGCCCTGCGCGGCGAGGCGCCGGTCGACCTGCGCGCCAACGTCCTGAAGGCCGACCGGGCGTCGGCACGGGCCGCTCTCGCCGCCGAGGGCATCGAGACCACGCCCGGCCGCTGGTCCCCGTGGGCACTGCGCGCCGACGGCCGCCGGCCGGTGGCGGCCACCGCGGCCTTCCGCGACGGTCTGGTCGAGGTGCAGGACGAGGGCTCCCAGCTCGTCGCCCTGCTGACCGGGGCGCAGCCGGGGCAGCGGGTCTGCGACTTCTGCGCCGGCGCCGGCGGCAAGACGCTCGCCCTGGCGGCGGCCATGCAGAACAAGGGCCAGCTCTTCGCCTGCGACGTGCTCGACAAGCGCCTGGAGCGCTCGGCCGTGCGGCTGCGCCGGGCCGGCGTGCACAACGTCACCCGCAAGCCGATCGAGAGCGAGCGCGACCCCTGGGTGAAGCGCCACAAGGGCGGCTTCGACCGGGTGCTGGTCGATGCCCCCTGCTCGGGCAGCGGCACCTGGCGGCGCAACCCCGAGGCGCGCTGGCGGCTGACGCCCGAGGGCCTGGACGAGCTGCTGGACCTGCAGGGGCGCATCCTGGAATCCGCGGCGCGCCTGGTCCGTCCCGGCGGCCGGCTGGCCTACGCCACCTGTTCGCTGCTGCGCGCCGAGAACGAGGCGCAAGTCGAACGCTTCCTGGCGGCCGACCCCGCGTTCCGGCTGCTGCCCATGCCCCAGGTCTGGGCCGAGGTCCTCGGCGGCGATCCGCCGGGCGAGGCGCCGATGCTGCGCCTGCTGCCCGCCGCCCACGGCACCGACGGCTTCTTCCTGGCGGTGCTGGAGCGTCTGGCCTGAGCCCTTCGGCCCGGCCGAGCTATTCGTCCTCGTCGCGCACCATGGTGCAGTCGGTGCGGCCCGATTCCAGGCAGCTGCGCAGTCCCTTCACCTGCTCGATCCGGGTCTCGATGTTCTTCAGCGAGTCCGTCAGGCAGTGGTGGTAGTCCTCCAGCATCAGCTGATAGCGCGTCATGTCGTCGAGGCAGCGCACCCGCCCGACGTCGGTGTCGACGTCGCGGATGGAGGTGGAGCAGAGCGGCTGGATCGGCCGGCTGCACATCGACTGGGCCGCGGCGCCGGAGGTCAGGGCGAAGCCGGCGGCCAGGGCCAGGAGTGCTGAGAGTGCGAGGGGGCGGGCCATCGGGTCTCCTTCTGCCGGGTGTGCTGCCCTCTGCCAGATGGGCCGCCGCGTCGGCGGCTCAACCCTCGATCGCTCCGGGCGCCGGTGGCGGATGCCGTGGAGGGATCCACTGTCTCCGCCGGGCGGTCCGGCCGGCTGCCCACCAACCCCTCACCCTTCGACACGCTCAGGGTGAGGAAAAATCGAAGGTCCTCATGCTGAGCCTGTCGAAGCATGAGCCTGTCGAAGCATGAGCTTGTTCAGGCGTGAGGGTGGCGGCGAAGAACCTTCACCCTTCGACACGCTCAGGGTGAGGAAAAATCGAAGGTCCTCATGCTGGAGACCTTTGCGCGGGTTGTTTGGTCTCGGCCGTTGGGCG